>Ga0222712_10001434_pt1 | contig 29420 bp, 35 predicted proteins | sample C33_657DmetaG_FD_165043 | JGI IMG/M metagenome (GOLD analysis project Ga0222712, IMG submission 165043) | Estuarine water microbial communities from San Francisco Bay, California, United States - C33_657D | ecosystem: Environmental > Aquatic > Marine > Unclassified | place: USA: California... | reverse complement strand
TTGCAGGCAAATCATTATCTCTATGTAATTCACCATTTATATACCAATATTTGTCTCCGTTTGGGTCAATTATTGCCGGTAAATCATTATCTCTATGTAATTTATCATTTATATACCAATATTGGACACCGTTTGGTTCTATTATTGCTGGCAAATCATTATCTCTATGTAATTTATCATTTATATACCAATATTGGTCTCCATTTGTTTCTATTATTGCTGGCAAATCATTATCTCTATGTATTTTATCATTTTTATACCAAGTTTGGTCTCCGTTTGTTTCTATCATTGCCGGTAAATCATTGTCTCTATTTAATTTATCATTTTTATACCAATATTGATCTCCATTTAACGTTATAAAATATTCTTCAAACAATTTTAATTTTATATTTTTCAATTCAAACCATTTCAATTCTTCATCTGATATAATTCTTTTACAACTAACAATAAAATTTGTGTGTTTTGTTAGTTCATCAAACATTACTTTTGAAATATCACATGATTCATATAATACCTTTATTTCTTCAGGGTTAAGAAATTCTATAATAATCTTTTGAACATCTGTTGCTAATGTAAACATTCTACAAATACTTATACAAATACATAAAAAAATACAATTATTTTCAATTTTTTATTCTCTTTAAGTTATTTTAAATAGAATAAACCTTTTTTTTTGGAGGAGTATACATTTTACCGTTTTTATACCAATGTAAAGTTCCATTTTTACAAATCAATGCTGGTAAATCGTTTTCTCTGTGATGAAATCCATTTTGATACCAATGTTTAGTTCCATTTGAGTATATTATTGCTGGTAAATCATTATCTCTATGATATTTTCCATTTTTATACCAGTATTTTGTGCCTTCAAATAATATTGCTGCAGGCAAATCATTGTCTCTATGATATAAACCATTTTTATACCAGTATCGAGATCCACATGTATATATTACTGCAGGTAAATCAATATCTCTATGTAATTTTCCATTTTTATACCAGTATTGATCTCCATTTTTATAAGAATATTCTTCTAATAATTTTAATTTTATATTTTTCAATTCAAACCATTTCAATTCTTCATCCGATATAATTCTTTTACAATCAATAATAAAGTTTGTGTGTTTTGTTAGTTCTTCAAACATAACATTTGAAATATCACATGATTCATATAATACCTTTATTTCTTCAGGGTTAAGAAATTCTATAATAATCTTTTGAACATCTGTTGCTAATGTGAACATTTTATAAAATACTTATAAAAAAACTTAAAATGTTTATAAAAATTTCAATTTTTTATAAAAAATAATTAAATACTATTTGGTTTCAATATATTTACCATATTTATACCAATATTGAGCTCCATTTGTACATATAATTGCTGGTAAATCATTGTCTCTATGTTGGTATCCATATTTCCACCATGATTGGCGTCCATTCGAGTGTATAATTGCTGGTAAATCATTGTCTCTATGTTGAAATCCATTTTGATACCAATATTGGTCTCCATTTGCTTCAATAACTGCTGGCAAATCATTGTCTCTATGTTTTGATCCATTTTTATACCAATATTGGCCTCCATTTATCAATATTGCCGGTAAATCATTATCTCTATGATATTTACCATTTTTATACCAGTATTGGTCTCCATAAATATTTATGCGATGTGTTTCCAATAATTTTAATTTTATATTTGTAAAATTAAACCATTTTAATTCTTCATTATATAAAATTCTTTTACAATCGATTATAAAGTTTGTGTGTTTTGTTAGTTCTTCAAACATTACTTTTGAAATATAACATGATTCATATAATGCCTTTATTTCTTGTGGATCAAGAAACTCCAATATAATCTTTTGAACATCTGTCGCCAATGTGAACATTTTTTACAAAATACTTATTATTATACATAAAAAAATATAATTATTTTCAATTTTTTATTTTATTAAAGTTTTTTTCAAAAATATATATTTGATCTATTACAAAACATCCCATTTTTATAATAAAATTGAGTTCCGTCAGGCCATATTACTGCTGGCATATTATTTTCTCTATGTAATTTTCCATTTTGATACCAATGTTGATTTCCATTTAATAATGCTATTGCCGGCAAATCATTATCTCTATGGTATTTTCCATATTGATACCAATATTTGTTTCCATTTGATAATACTACAGCTGGCAAATCATTGTCTCTATGCATCAATCCATCTTTATACCAATATTTGTCTCCATTAGATTGTATTATTGCTGGTAAATCATTGTCTCTATGTTGTTTACCATTTTTATACCATGCTTGGGTTTCACTACTTGTAATTATATATTTTTCCAATAATTTTAATTTAATATTTTTTAATTCAAACCATTTTATTACATTATCTGATACAACAATATTACAAACAATAATAAAGTTTGTGTGTTTTGTTAGTTCTTCAAACATTATTTTAGCATCCTTACAAGTTTCATATAATACCTTTATTTCTGGTGGATCAAGAAACTCCATAATAATCTTTTGTACATCTGTTGCTAATGTGAACATTTTTAAATTACTTAATTAAATACTTATTGTAATACATAAAAAAAATAAAATTATTTTCAATTTTTTATTTTATTGAAGTTGTTTGAAAAACAAATTTATACCATTTTTATACCATTTTTATACCATTCTTGAACTCCATTTGCACAAATTACTGCTGGTAAATCATTATCTCTATGTAATCTTTCATATCTATACCAATATTGGTCTCCATTATGAAATATAATTGCGGGTAAATCATTTTCTCTATGTCTTAATCCATTTTTAAACCAAAATAGATCTCCATTTTGATATATTCCTGCTGGCAAATCATTTTCTCTGTGTAGTAAATCATTTTGAAACCAACATTTGGAACCATCTGAATATATCATTGCTGGCAAATCATTGTCTCTGTGTTTTAAACCATTTTGATACCATTGTTTAGTTCCATTTGCTTCAATTATTGCTGGCAAATCATTATCTCGATGAAGTAATCCATTTTTATAATATAATTTTGTTCCACATAAATATTTTTTTAATGTTTCCAATAATTTTAATTTAATATTTTTCAATTTAAACCATTTTATTTCTTGTTCAAATAAAATGACTTTACATTTTACTATAAAGTTCGTGTGTTTTGTTAGTTCATCAAACATTATTTTTGAATCCTTACAAGTTTCATATATTATTTTTATTTCTTGTGGTTCAAGAAACTCCATAATAATCTTTTGAACATCTGTTGCTAATGTGAACATTTTTACAAAATACTTTACTAAAATACTTTACTAAAATACTTATTTGAAATACATAAAAAAATATAATTATTTTCAATTTTTTATTCTCTTTAAGTTGTTTTCATAAATACTTATTTATTTGGATAATACTGGTTGCCATTTTTATACCAATGTTGTACTCCATTTATTAATATGGTTGCTGGCAAATCATTTTCTCTATGTAGTAATCCATTTTTCATCCAATATTGATCTCCATTATTGTATATTATAGCAGGTAAATCATTATCTCTATGTGCTTTTCCATTTTGATACCAATATTGATTTCCATTTGTACATATTATAGCAGGTAAATCATTATCTCTATGTGCTATTCCATTTTGATACCAATATTGATTTCCATTTGCTTCAATTATTGCTGGTAAATCATTATCTCTATGTCTTTCACCATTTTTCATCCAATATTGATCTCCATTTGCCCATATTTCTGCTGGTAAATCATTGTCTCTATGTTTTTCACCATTTTTGTACCAAATTTGACTTCCATCATTATATATTATTGACGGTAAATCATTGTCTCTATGATATTTTCCATTTTTATACCAATATTGATTTCCACATATTTTTTTATATTCTTCAAATAATTTTAATTTTATATTTTTCAATTCAAACCATTTTATTTCTTTATATAATATAATTCTTTTACAATCAACTATAAAGTTTGTATGTTTTGTTAGTTCATCAAACATTATTTTTGAAATAACACAAGTTTCATATATATCTTTTATTTCTTGAGGTTCTAAAAACTCCATAATAATCTTTTGAACATCAGTTGCTAATGTGAACATTTTTACAAAATACTTATTTGAATACTTATTTAAAATACATGAAAAAATATAATTATTTTCAATTTTTTATTCTCTTTAAGTTGTTTTCATAAATACTTATTTATTTGGATCATACATGTTGCCGTTTTTATACCAATATTGGTGTCCACTTGAAGTTATTATTGCTGGCAAGTCATCATCTCTATGTTTTAATCCGTTTTTACACCATACTTGATCTCCATTTGCCCATATTTCTGCTGGTAAATCATTGTCTCTATGTTTTTCACCATTTTTGTACCAAATTTGGGTTCCGTCATTATATATTATTGCTGGTAAATCGTTTTCTCTATGTTGTAACCCATCTTTATACCAATATTGATCTCCATTTTGCCATATTACTGCCGGTAAATCATTGTCTCTATGTCTTAATCCATTTTTGTACCAAACTTGACTTCCATCATTATACATTATTGCTGGTAAATCGTTTTCTCTATGATATTCACCATTTTTATACCAGTATTGATCTCCATCTGCATCTATTTCCGCTGGTAAATCATTATCTCTGTGTAATAAATCATTTAAATACCACATCATATGCCCATCCGTATATATCACTGCCGGTAAATCATTGTCTCTATGAAGTGATCCATTTTTTAACCAATATTGATTTCCATATTCATTTATATTATATTCTTCTAATAATTTTAATTTAATAATTTTTGATTTGAACCATTGTATTTCTTCGTTTGACAAAATTCTTTTACAATTAACTGTAAAATTTGTGTGTTTTGTTAGTTCATCAAACATTATTTCAGCATCCTCACAAGATTCATATATTATTTTTATTTCTCTGGGATCAAGAAATTCCATTATTATTTTTTGAACATCTATTGCTAATGCGAACATTTTCACAATTACTTATATAAATACATAAAAAATATAATTATTTTCAATTTTTTATTCTCTTTAAGTTGTTTTCATAAATACTTATTTATTTGGATCATACTCGTTGCCGTTTTCAAACCAATATTGGTTTCCATTTGAACATATTACTGCTGGTAAATTATTGTCTCTATGATATTTTCCATTTTTATACCATACTTGGTCACCATTTGACCATATTTCTGCTGGTAAATCATTGTCTCTATGTTTTTCACCATTTTTGTACCAAATTTGGGTTCCATCATTTGAAAATATTATTGCTGGTAAATTATTATCTCTATGTATTTTACCATTTTTATACCATATTTGGGATCCAGAACTCGATATTGCTGCTGGTAAATCATTATCTCTATGAAAATCACCATTTTTATACCAATATTGATTTCCACATATTTTTTTATATTCTTCAAATAATTTTAGTTTTATGTTATTTGCTTTATACCATTTCAATTCTTTATCTGATATAATTTTTTTACAATCAACTATAAAATTTGTATGTTTTGTTAGTTCATCAAACATTATTTCAGCATCCTTACAAGTTTCATACAATTCTTTTATTTCTCTGGGGTCAAGATATTCTATAATTATTTTTTGAACATCTATTGCTAATGCGAACATTTTAATACACTTTGTTATAATACTTATATAAATATATAAAAAAATATAATTATTTTCAATTTTTTATTCTCTTTAAGTTGTTTTTTTTAAAATAAAATTATAATAATTTAAATATATATTTGAAATATAAATTAACCCCATGGAAAATACTAACACACTTATAAAAAACGCAACAATAGATATTATTTCTGTTATTTCAATATTTGGAATGATCAATTATACTTATAATATTGGTTTTCTTGATCGGGTTAGTACAAAATTTGAATTCTGGTACAAAACCGCATGGATGACATCTGGTGTATTCATTTCTCAAATGATTATATATAGATATCAACATTAATTATACTTTACTATGAGTTATACCACAATGTGGACAATTATCACATGGAGGATATGTTTCTACTGGAAATATAGTATAAAATGAGTTACCACAACTACAGTTAATTTGTATTACACCATTTTCTTTTATATTTTTTTGTGTTTTGATATTATCAATTTGTTTTTTTTGATCAATTTTAGATTGTTTTATACCATAACATACTTCAAGATTATTATCTTCATTACATATATATTTGATTCCATTAAAGAGTAGTTTTGTTCCATTTTTAATTTCTCGTTCACAATAAAAACAAGTTTTCATATTATTATTAATTATAAATTATAAATTGTGTCTAAGTTATATTTATTTAATAAAAAATTGATTTTATTTATAATAAATCAAATAAAGTCAATTACTTATCAATGAATAACACAATTTATCTTATTTTAATGTCATTTCTGTTAATTTTAACAATTGTTGCTTTATTGGGTCTATATTGTATTTGTTGTTATGAATGTAATCAAAGTAAAAATAAAATATTAGAACATATTTAATTCTAATTATACATTTTTTTAAATGTATAATTTTCTATATGTAATGTAATATATGAAAATAACTAAATATCGTTTACAAAAAATTATTAATAATAAAAATAAACAAACCAAAAAAAAATATAAACAAACTAACAAACATTTTAAACATAATAATACTTCGTATAAACGTACTAAACCATTTAATTTACGAAATACAACCGTTAAACAAATGTACTAAAGTTAAACAAATGTACTAAAGTTAAACAAATGTACTAAAGTAAAACAAATGTACTAAAGTTAAACAAATGGTAAATACTTAATCGTATCATTTTCATAAACAGTCACTCTAAATGGTTCATTATATCCTTCAACATATATTGTATCTCCATCAAATATTTTATCAACGCCGTAATCATTTAAGGCACTTTTTCCTTTAAATGTAATTGGCAATTTTATATTATTATGTTGATTTGATATTGTATAATACTGCCATTTATCTCTATTTGTAAACAGCGGTCTTCCCATTAAAGATAATATATTATCTTTTGACGCTCCATTTAAAGGAGTAATTATGCCCATTTGACGATATGTTGTATCAACTGAACCTATGTTAGTTGATACATTTATTGGTATTGTATTTCGCATTCCTAATAAAGATATATTTGGAACCATATAACGCTCATCTCTAAACGGCGCAGCGTAAGGATCTAATAGCACATCTCTAGGTAAATTATTATATGGCCAACTAGGCATTAAATTATTTAACCAACCGCTTGACATTTCTTTATTATTTATATCATTATTTATTGTAACATCTTTACTGTTAGAATTTGAATAAATAAAAGATACTAATACTAACAAAATAATAAAAAGTAAAAGCAATGTAACATTTTCAACACATATAACTCCCGGTGGACATTTTTTCATTAATATATTATATTATTAAAAATATATTAATCTAATTATTTTTTACTTGGTGTTATTGTTGGAGCATTACCTAAACCACTTATACCTTTTAATGAGTCTGTCAATCCTCCTATATTAAAATCCTTTAATAAATTTTGTGCGCCTTGTAATACAGGCACCATATTTTGCATTGTATCAAACAAATTTTGTTGTTGTGCCATTAATTTTTGCGTATCATTTGTTAGTTGTTTAATTGAATCACCTCCTAAAATATTATCTAAATTTTGATATGATTGTTCTATTGTAGCTGCGTAATCTAAACGTGGACCAAAGTGTTCTGATGTATTAGAATTTTTTTTACCACCTATTTTTTCTCCAAAACCTTCAGGGCCTTCCTCGCTTGATGTGTTTAAATCTGAATTATTTGTATCAATTATTTTTTTTGAACTATTTGTATCTGTTTCTTTTTTTTTAAGTTCTGCCTTTATTGTTTCATCATTATTGGTTTGTTTCACAACATCAATAGCATTCGCAATTTCAGGATCACTATTTTCAATTTTACTTAATGTTGTTTCTGTTGTTGTTTCTGTTGTTGTTTCGTTTTCTAAACCTTCTCGCATTTTTTTATTTACCATTAAAAAATTGGTTGATATCACCGCTATTAATAATATAACTGTCATATTTTTATTAAAATGATATGCTATTAAACTTACTAACCCAAAAAATATTACCGCTCTCGTTTGATTTGTAACTAAATAACCCAATACATTTGTTGCTGATAAAAATACCATAAAATACAAAAAGTATTTGTTAGTTAATAATTTTGAAGATTCTCTTGCAAAACTCATACTATATATTATATTGTTTTAAAAAAAATTGAATAATTGTTTTAATAAACAAAATATTATATATATTATTATGCAATACTCGTCTACTTATAAAAATAAATGGCATTTAATGTTATGCGAATTACATTTGCCTACAATTCATGGAAAAACAAATAATAGTGATCCAAATATTGAAACACATTATTTAATTCACGATTTATATAATTCTTCTGAACTATTCAACATTGATAACGATACAGACGACTCTGATTATACAGATGATGAAGATTATTCTAATAATAGAATATATAAAGCAATAGAAAATCTAAAATACAAATATTTGTCTCTCGATATTCATTTTGATCCTATACTTCATACACATCCAACCATTAGAAATTATTATAAAATTGTAACAAATACTAATTATATTCGACCTGAAATAGGAGAATATATTATACTACCCACACATGAAGCAGTCGCCGTTTTAAAAACATTTTGGTTTCGAATTATACAAAAAAAATGGAAAAAAGTATTAAAACAAAAACAACAAATGATTGAAGAAAGATGTAAATTACCCTGTTTACAATTTAGACAAATAACCGGATATTGGCCTGCTCATTGTAAAACACTTCCAACATTAAAAGGAATGTTACACAAACTTAAAATATAAATTATTTACTTGATTGGTGTCTTGATCTTCTTCTCGATTTTTTATTTCTATTGAAATGTGATTTAGGAGATTTTGGAGATCTTAAAGAATTAGACGTTTTTGAAGACGTTTTTGAAGAATTACTTATTACGGAACTTGCCTTGTCTAAATCTTTACTTGTACTATATGTATATCCTCCTTTTTGATATTTTTTCACAAGTTTACGAGTTCTTCTACGTCTTTTTTTCATTGTTTTATGTTTTTGTTTGCGTTTTCGTTTTCCTCCCGATAAAATCTCTTTTGGAATTATTATATTATATTTTGTTAAATATTCCTTTATAATATTCTCATTTCCTCTAACACTAACATTTGATAACAATCTAGATAAATCTTTAAATTTGTTATCTTCTATTTCTTTTATTTGGTCAATTTTGTTTAAATTTTCTTGTAATTCTTTTGATGAACTATATTTTTTATAAAGGTTTTCAAGATTTTTAAAATTCTCTTCAACATTATAAAGACCTGAAGATGGTGGTCTTGAAGATGGTGGTCCTGATGATGGTGGTCCTGATGATGGTGGTCCTGATGATGGTGGTCCTGATGATGGTGGTCCTGATGATGGTGGTCCTGATGATGGTGGTCCTGATACTGCTGAGTTTATTCCATCCATAACACCACTTAATCCAAATTGTATTGTATCTAATAAAACTTCGTAATCGCCATAATTTGGATTGTTTAGGTTTATGTTTTGATCTATCATTGATAACTGACTTTCTAACACTTGATTAACTGTTTCTAATTTTTCAAGCAAACGTTGTTGATTTTCTTGAAGAGTTCTCAATTCATTGTTTGCGTTTTCTTGTCCTCTTTGTGCGTCTTGAGATTGTTGTCTTAATTCTTCAATGTTTTTATTAAGTTCAGCAATTTGTGCGTCAGACGCTCTTTTTATTTCTTCTTGTTCTTGAACCATTTGTTTTTTTTGTTGTGTTGATTTATCCGCCATTTCTTTTCTAACCCCAATAATTTTGTTATTACATTCTGTTTCCATATCTCTAACAATTTGCTCTAATTGAGCAATTTTTGCATCTAAAGTTGTTTTTTCCTCATTTGTTGCCATAAGTCGATTATTTATATCGGCAAATTGTCTCCTTACGTCATCAAGTTCTGCTCTTGTTCGTGTAAGTTCTTCTTGTGTATCTTGTAATTGTCTTCTTGCTTCTTCAAGATCATTTTTAGTTTCTGTTAATCCTTGTAAATTTGTTTGTTTAAAATTATCAATTGCTTGATTAATAGTTTGTAACTTAGTTATTAACGTTGTGCGAAATGCGTTATTATGTTGTTCTAATGCTTTTATTTTTTCATCAAGACGTTGGTTAACTTGAGATCCTTTTTCAACTATTTGATCTATTGTTGTTTCAATCGACATCTATATATTATTATTTTATTTTATCTTAAATAACTTTTATTCAATTTATTCTATTAATTCATTCAACTCATCCTTAACTTTATCAATTTCTTTGATAATATCTTTTTGATCGTGTTTGGCCACTCTTAGTTGATCATCCACTAATTTTTCTGTCTTTATTAAATCTTCCATATATTCCTCAAGTAGTAATAGCGCGTTATATTGTTGTTGTTTTTCTTTTACAATATGATTATAATATTTTGAATAGTTTTTTTTAACATCATTTAAATAGTGATTGACTTTTGCCTTTTTATCCAAGTCTTTCTTTTTTTTAATTAAAAGTCTCTTTTTATTTTTTATTTCTGTCTCAATTTGTAATAAATGTAAGTCCCTTTCAGCCAAGTGTACCTTCATACTTATTTTATTCAATTATTAAAAAATTATAAATTAAATATATTATTAAATAAATATAAAATCTATTCTATATATAACTTTAGGATGTCAAAGAATACAACAGAACCCTTGTTAATACCGGATGATAATAGATTTGTTATGTTTCCAATTAAATACCAAGACATATGGGATATGTATCAGAAACAAGTTGATTGTTTTTGGCGCCCTGAAGAAATAGATTTATCAAAAGATTTAACCCATTGGGATGCTCTCGAAAAAAATGAACAATATTTTATTTCTATGATTTTAGCGTTTTTTGCCGCGTCAGATGGTATTGTTTTAGAAAATTTGGCTGAAAGATTTATGTCAGACGTTCAAGTGTCAGAAGCAAGGGCATTTTACGGATTTCAAATAGCAATGGAAAATATACATAGCACAACATATAGCATTCTAATTGAAACATATATTAAAAATAAAGAAGAAAAGCATAAGTTATTCAATGCTATATCTAATTTTCCTTGTATCAAAAAGAAATCAGATTGGGCTCAAAAATGGATTCACGATAAACGATCCAGTTTTGCTACACGTTTAGTCGCATTTGCTTGTGTTGAAGGTATCTTTTTTAGCGGTGCTTTTTGCAGCATATTTTGGCTAAAAAAACGAGGATTAATGCCCGGTCTAACTTTCAGTAACGAATTAATATCACGTGATGAAGCACTTCACTGCGAATTTGCTGTCTTGTTGTATTCAAAACTTATTAAAAAAATGGATAAAAATCGCATTCACGAAATCATTAAAGAAGCGGTTGAAATTGAAACAGAATTTATTTGCGACGCATTGCCGTGTAGAATTATAGGTATGAATGCTGAATTAATGACGCAATATATTCAGTTTGTGGCTGATCGTTTATGTGTTCAACTTGGTTACAAAAAGATTTATAATGTGACTAATTGTTTCTCTTTCATGGAATTGATAAGTTTAGAATCTAAATCAAATTTTTTTGAAAAAAAATCAGATGCTTATGCTCTTGCGAACAAAACAATTACAGAAAATGATTTTGAGTTTACAAATGATTTTTAGTTGAATTAAAATTGAAACGTAATAAGATATTATAAGATATTAATTTAAAGACAATTTTATATAAATAATTATAATGCCAAAATATCAAACGGATTACTCTAAAACTATTATTTATAAAATTTGTTGTAAAGATCCCAATATAACTGATATTTATATTGGTCATACAACTAATTTTATTAAAAGAAAAAATAATCATAAAACAATGTGTTATAATATAAATAATAATGTGTATGTATATACATTTATAAGGTCCCGTGGTGGTTGGGATAATTGGACAATGATACCTTTAGAAGAATTCAATTGTAATAATAATATAGAGGCTCTTATGAGAGAACGATATTGGATTGATTTATTAAAACCAAAATTAAATTGTATAAACCCTATTACTTCGAAAGAAGAAAAAATATCACAAAAAAAAAATTGGTATGAAGAAAAAAAAGATTATGTTATAGAAAAGACAAAAAAAAATTACGAAGAAAATAAAGAAGAAAAAATTAAATATCAAAAAGAATACGCACAGAAAAACAAAGAAAAAATTTCAGAATATCAAAAAGAATATATTGAAAAAAATAAAGAAAAGTTAAAAGAACAAAAAAAAGAATATAGAGCAATACATAAAGAAGAATCAGCGAAGGCACAAAAAGATTGGAGAGAAGCAAATAAAGAAAGGTTGAAAGAAAAGAAAAACCAAATTATTCAATGTGAATGTGAAAATTCATATACATTTGGAAATAAAAATAGACATTTTAAATCTAAAATTCACCTTTTATATTATGAAAAAATAAATAATCCAGAAAAGTTTTGTCAAGAAATTTGCGAAGAAGAAATGTTAAAACAAAAAGAAGAAAAACGACTTAAATTAAACCAACAACAAAAGGAATATAGAGAAACTCATAAGGAACAAATTCAACAATATAAAAAAAAACATTATGAAACTCATAAAAAAGAAGTTTCAGATAAATATAAAATATATAGAGAACAAAATAAAGAAAAAATAACAGAACAACAAAAAATATATATTGAAGAAAATAAAGAAAAAATAAGAGAGAAAAAAAATGAATGGTATCAAAATAATAAAGAAAAAATACTAGAAAAACACAAAGAGTTGTTTATTTGTGAATGTGGTTCTGAAATTCGTAAGTCAGGTATACGTGAACATAATAATAGCACAAAACATCAACAATTTATATTATTAAATAAATGTATATAAATATATAACAATATAACAATTTAAATGCATAAACTGATTAATTTAGGTAACCCAATAAATTCAAATAATTGGTTTTTTAAATGTAGACAAATATCAGATACTGATAGAAATACCAGTTGTCCAGTTAGTATGGAAATTATTGAAACGGATGAAATGTATTGTCAATGTTGTCAATGTAAATATAATATAAAACCAAATATCATAAAAGATATATATAAAACAACTAAAAATGTTAAATGTCCAATGTGTCGATTATCTTGGAAAAATACAATAATTTATATCAATGGCGAAACTGAAATCACAAATAATTGTATAATTGAAGAAATGCCCATTTTAAATACAAATATTGATATCAGAAATATTCATTTTCCTAGCGGAACTGGTATGGGTTCGCGTATTGATGATTATATCAATGGTTTTGAGCATTCTCCGCATTATATTGATTATTTAAATAGATCGCGATCAATGACTTTTAGAAACGATATTGAGAGAGAACTTGAAAGAAATAATCGAAGAATATTGTATGATAATTATAATATTACAGACGAAGAAGAAATACAAAGAATATTAACTCAACATTATAATAGAACAACAGAAATTATTGTAGAAGAAAATAACACCGTAGAAGAAAATAACACCGTTGAAGAAAATAACACCGTAGAAGAAATTATAGAGGAAAATATTTATGCTCTCGAAGAAGCAAGTATGTTAAGAGATTATATTTCATAGTATCAACAATTATAAATTTTTGGCAAATCATTTGTATTAATTATATTCCACGGTATCATAGGACCTCTCCATCCAATACGGGTTGATTTATCATATTCTTCCCAATTTCGTTTGACATCTGTACGCTCTAATTCTGAAAATATACCTTGCGGATCTTTTACGGGCAATTTTCCGTTTCTAAGCGGATACCATCTATTTTTTAAATATTCAATATCAAATTCAAAATATGTTTTTGGTTTGTTAATATTTTCTGTATTATAACGCGCTAATCCAGTCAAGTTTATAGAATGCGTATAATCTAAAATATAACATTTTTGAAAAAATAATTCAGCATCTATTGCATTTTCTTGAGTAAGTTCTGGAATCAACTCATAAAAATTTCGATCAATACAAAGAAATTTTTGTGTTTCACCTAGTTTCATATCTTGAATGTATTGTATTGTTAAATAATACGGTTCAACTTGTTTTAACCAATCGTCAATATTCATTATATATATTATTGTTAGTTTTTTTTATATATTATTTTTCAAAATCAATATTAAATATATTATGTTTAAATATATTTAATATGATATCTTCAAAATTATGTGGCGGATTGGGAAATCAATTATTTCAAATTTTTACGACCATTTCTTATGCTATAGAAAATTCAAAACCTTTTTTCTTTTTAAATAATTATCAATTAGGCAATGGTTCAAATGGTTCAACCATTAGATATACCTATTGGAATACATTATTATCAGCATTAGTTCCGTTTTTAAAAAATATAAATGAAATACCACAATTAACCTATATAACAGAAAATAACTTTAAATATCAAGTATTACCAAAAAATTCAACAAGCACTTGTAGTTTGTTAGTTGGTTACTTTCAAAGTCCCAAATATTTTTATAATTATAAAGATTCCATATATAAATTATTAAAAATTGATTTAAAGAAATCAATCTTAAAAAATAAAATTTCAATTAATTTTAACGAAACCACTTATATTTCAGCACATTTCAGATTTGGAGATTATAAAAAGTATCCCAATATATATACGCTTTTAACAAAAATATACTATCAAAATGCGTTAAATTATATAAAAGAAAACGGACTTAAAGAAATTAAAAATGATGTTAAAGTTTTATATTTTTGTGAAAATGACAGTATTAATGAAGTGAATGAAATAATAAATAGTTTAAAATATGATTTTCCAAATATATATTTTATTAGAGCTGATCCTCAATTAGAGGATTGGGAACAAATGTTATTGATGAGTTTATGTAAACACAATATAATAGCAAATAGCACATTTAGTTGGTGGGGAGCATATTTGAATTCAAATCAAGAAAAAATTGTATGTTATCCATCTCAATGGTTTAGTACAGAAACTAATAAAGATACATCAGATTTATTTTTAGAAGAATGGAAACAAATACAAATAACATAATTTTGATATTTTCATATAAAAATATATTTATATGAAAATAGATGAAAACATTAATATTAGGACATGGACGTAAATACAATAAAAATAATATTAGATGTAGTCCTTTATGTATTGAAAAATGGTATAATGATGAATATGTATGTGTAGATATTGATCCACTATTAAATCCTGATATTGTTTGCGATTTAAGAAAAGACTGGTTATTTTGTAATAATAATGAATATGATAGAATTATTGATACATCTGGGATTGCATTGGGAGGTGGAAATACTAAATACAATAAACACGGTTTCAAAACAAAAATATTTAATTATCTCAATGAAAACGGAATATTTTATGGAAGAGATATTTGTTTGCAAAAACAAGGTGAACATTTGATAGAAATTAAATTTTAAATAATAATTTGTTTACTTGTCAGAGTTAAAATGTAATACAATATAAGGAATACTATTTAAAATGCTGGTTGCTGGCCAAAATAGTGAATTTAAAAAACGACCAGGTCTGTTATAAGATGCCCCATATATAACCGCGTCTAACTCACTCTTTATATTAAAAATAGATAAATTACCATGTTTATACGCTTTTAAACATGATTTAGAAGATATATATGTTTCAATACAATTATATGAAAATATCCCAATAACATAATATTTAATATATTGTAGTGGTATTTGTTTATAAAACATTTGTAATGTATTATATTGTTTTTATATCTTTAATATAGTTTAAACATATATATTAAAAATATGTGATTGTGAACGGTGATAAAGTTTACAAAATATATTATTTATGGATTTAGTAAATATTTAATGAGTTTTTTAACAAATAATAAAAAAATTGAATTTAATAATATGTCTGATTTTAGTAGTACTTATATTAAAGAAATGGATTTTACGAAATTTACAAAAACAGAATTATTTGCTAAATGTGAAGAACTTGGAATTGATAAATATAAATCAAAAAATAAAAGCGAATTAATTAATTTAATAAATGCTAAAACACAAACACAAGTGAAAAAAAATGTTTTATTAATAATCGAAGACGAAGACGATGACGATGACGATGACGAAGACGATGATTCTTATACAACTTCTGATAATACAATAATTACTAATAATGTTATAAACACAGATAACAATAGTGTACCCATTCAAAGCGGTTTAAAATATATTGATTTATTTTGTGGGATTGGTGGGTTTCATCAAGCATTAAACAGAATTGGCGCTGAATGTATATTAGCGTGTGATATCGATAAAGATTGTCGGGTTGTTTATAAAGATAATTATGGAATAGAACCAGTAGATAATGTTAAAAACATTGATGAAAAAACACTGCCAAATTTTGATATATTGTGTGCCGGTTTTCCTTGTCAAGCGTTTAGTAATGGAGGAAAAAAATTATGTTTTAAAGATGATAGAGGTCTGTTATTTGACGAAATAGTTAGAATTGCCAAAGAAAAACAACCAAAATTCATGTTTTTAGAAAATGTTAAACATATACTTAAAGTTAGTAATTGTGAAGTAATTACATATATAAAAAATAAAATTGCTCAAATTGGTTACACATTACAGTTATTTCAAATTTCACCACATAATTATGGAATTCCACAACAAAGAGAAAGAGTTTATTTTGTTTGTGTTAGAAACGATATTTATAACGGAACAGATATAAAATTACCATCATTTATTGAAATTTGTGACCTTAAAAATATATTAGATGATAAAATAAACATTGATGAAAAATATTTTATAAAAGGAGATACATTAAATATACTAGAGGCATGGGATGAAATGATAAATAAATTCGAAGTTGGAGAAAAAATAAGTCCAACCATTTTAATTAATAATGCTTTCGTTGATTATTCTCCCGAAGAATTTAATGCTTTTCCTGATTGGAAAAAAGATTATATTACAAAAAATAAACCATTAATAAAAAAATATAAATCTCAATTTGATTTGTGGTATGAAAAACATTCAAACTTACTTCAAAAGAGAGAAATTTATGGAAAATTAGAATGGCAGTCTGGTATTATTAAAGAAAATGATAGTATATTTAATCATTTTATACAAATTCGACAATCCGGAATAAGAGTTAAAAAAAATCACTATTTTCCCACTCTTGTTGCTATTTCACAAATACCAATTTATGGAAAAGAAAAAAGATATATTACACCAAGAGAATGTGCTCGTCTACAATCATTTCCTGAAACATTTAAATTATCAAAAGACGATAAAAAATCTTATAAACAATTAGGTAATAGTGTTAATGTCGATAATGTATTTACTGTTATCAGTTCTGCTTTAAAACATTATTCTTCATGTATTTGAAATTGAGGAGACGCATTATTTATGTTACCTTTCCATCTGACTTCAACTCTGTATATTTTATAACCACATGTTAGTCTATAAAACAATTTGGCTGCCTTTCTTTTTTCACCATTATTATCAAAATAATAAGGTAAATACTCTTCAAATGTTACATTCAAATTATCATTTGGTTTCATTAATTTATTTAATTGTTTTCCATCAAATTCATATACGTCATAAGTCACATTTGAACAATATAGTTTTTCAACAAGAAAGTTACATATCATTTGTTTATTTTTTTCAATTTCTTCTTTTAATTTACGCATATACGGGTTCTCTTCGTTTTCAGGGTAAAATAATGCGTTTACTTTCTCTCTGTCTGACTTATTAAACCTTGGAAATCCTTGTTCAAGCAAATATTTCTTTTTTATTTCAGTCAATAATTTATTTGTTTCTTCTTTTAATATTTTTTGAACACTGTAATTTGATTTTGTTGCCGCTTTACTTTGTTTTACTGATAAACCAATAAATTCACCATTTTTTTGCTTTATATACACATCACTTTTTGCTTCCAATTTACATAATCCATTATTTAATTCATCTATTTCTGAATGTTTATTTATTTTACCAGACACATAAATATATTCAATATTTTCAAGTGTAAAACAACTGAAAGAACCGATCATTTTTTTAAAATTTTCTATGTATTCATTTATATATTTTTCTTTTTTTACAATATCAATTATATATTCGTAAAAATCATTTTCATTATTAAATTTTAATTTATCGTCAAATGTTTCTTCATTTTTTATCATATCATATAAAATATTTATTAATTCATCACAATCATTTATTCTATATAATAAAACCATAGCTATTGTTAGTTCCATTCCATTATGCTCTGTTGATGTTCTTGTTTTTAATATATTTGTTGTTTCTTCTTCATTTTTTTCAGTTTGTTCCATTTCTATTATATTATAATAAGTATTTAAATTTATTTATTATATAAAATATTTTCAATTTTTTATATAATATAACACAAACAAAAAACAAATATTGATTTCACATTTTTTATTAATATTTTGGACATTTATAATATTATATATTTAAAAACAACTTAAAGAACCAAAATAAAGTATTTTTAAAACAACTTAAAGAACTGCCGATTTATCAATGATAACTTCTTTCGCAATGTTGCTGATGATTTTATCAATATTTTTACAACTTTCTTCTTCTGTTGAACCATTCATTGAGTTACTAACAATTTTTAAATATAAATTATTTTTCTTTGAATCTGATTTGGTACAATCTGGATGTTTATCACGCCAATTTTGTATTTGTTTTATATTTTCATTCGCAATCACTTTTATTGCCTTTTTAAGTATTGGTTTATTCTCATTTTCTTTTTGCCATTCATTATTATCTTTGATATAAAATACTTCACGTTTCGCATCTGAACAGTGTATTGGTCTAAAATCTTGCTCTAAATTATTAAGACGTTTTAATATTATATTTGATATACCTTCTATATAACCTTGTCTTCCGGTATTTTCTAATTCTTCCATGTTTACTTTGATTGAACTAACAAATTCACCAATATTCATAGCGTCTTTACAAGTTTCATTTAAAAAGAAATTCAAATTAAATGTTTTATTATCATTGTTTGTTGTTTTATTTATATTTGTTATATTGTTATTGTTATTGGTGTTGTTAATAATACCATTTTTAAGTAAATCAATTAAATCTTTATTTTGTGTTAGTAATAGGTTAATTATACTGTCTTTATCTTTTACATCATTTACAATAGGTTTTTGATACTGGCATTTTTTTTCATGATACCATAAACTATTTCGTACTTTATATTCTTTATCACATTTTTTACATCTAAACAAATGTGCTAAATTTTGTTGTTTTTGTTTGTTATTTTTTTCTTGTTCTAAAATGTCCAAATTTGTTCTATGTTTATGTTTTGCGGTAGATAAATGTGTCGCGTAATTACTCTGTTTATAGCATTCAAAGTCACAAATTTTACAACTAAATTTTATGGCATTTTCGGATTTTTTTTCCATTCGTTTCTATTCTATAATAGTATAAAAAATGCCTAAATTCTTTTTTATATAAATATATATAAAAAATTTATCGTAACACTTTTTTTCACTAAAAATCGAAAATAAGAGCATTATCGTCACAAACGTCAACTACTCATCTTTTTTCCAAAAAGCCAATTGGGTTTTGAAAAATGGACAAAAATAAATGTCCAAAATTGAAAACCTAATTGGCTTTTTGGAAATTTTTACGAATCCAATATAATATATTAAAACTACTTAAAGAAACAAGGATATATATTAATTTTAAAACTACTTAAAGAAAAATAATATGTAATGTATAATTATGACATCAAAACATATTATTTTATTGCATAATACCGAATTTGGGTATCACAATTTATCAATATTACATTCACACGAATTATTTAATAGACAATTAATGGCAAATTTATTAGAAGCTATTGAAAATAAAACATATAATTATGATGATATTATTAATATAAATATAACAAATTTATTGGAAATAAATAGAATAACTGATCTTCCAAAAAAATTAAAATTTCTTGAAATAAAAAATACATCATTAGAAGAATTGATTATACCAGAACAATGTATTGATATAACTAGTATCATTATAAAAGATTCAAACATTCAAAGAATTCCGGAAATACATTTTTTAACAAATTTAAGTACATTAAGTATTGAAAATTCAAACATACGATATTTACCAAGCGCATTTCCACCATCATTACAAAATATAAATTTAAATAATAATTTATTAAATGAAAGCAATTGTGATTTAACACGATTTCCAAAAAATGTTTCAGTAATTTTGTTCAAAAATAATTTTCAAGAGAAAAAATTAATTTCGGGATACAATTTTTGTTATGGTTCACAACACAAAGGGCGAGAATTTAATCGTATAACTAATTATACAATTCAACGAAATAACGCACAAAATATAATACAAGAAACACTTCATAGAGAAAGAGATGCTATGAATAGAGAAAGAGATGAGGTATTTTTAAATTTTATGAGAGACCAGAATAATTTTATTTTAAATAATTTTGATATGAATATGGAGGGAAATATGGTAATAAATAATAATTTAAATATAGCCAATCCAAGAAATGCATTAATAAATAATTATTTAAATAGAGCCAATCCAAGAAATACAGTTAATACATCAGTTTCAGATCCTATGTTTAATTCAACACAAACAGTACATATAACATCTATATGTAATTCTGTTACAAAATCAATTCAAAAAATTATAACACTCACAGATAAAATATATAAAAGAGTTCCACAAGAAGAATTAATAAATGAATTTATGAATGAATTTTATAATACAAATGATACAAATAATTCAAATACGAAGAAATCGTGGTATAACACAATAATAAATTTTTTTAGTGGTAGTAGTAATACAACAAATACAATAAATAGATTTGATACACAAGATCAAATAAAATATTGGATTAGAGATCCATCAAAACACACAAAAACAAATATGCAATACAGTGAATTATTAGCAAGAGTTTGGATATTAATTGATGATCATAAACAAAAGCAAGATTTTATAACAAATGTTAAAATTGAATTGAAAGCATCTATTGGTATGTGTTTTACGGGACGTATAAATCGTTTAGTAAATTCATTGATAGGATTTATTGATGGTATTACAGTAGGCATATCAATAAAAGAACAATTACAAATAGAAATAGGAAAAATAATAGCCAAATTGGGTAAACAAGAAATTAAATACAAAGAAGCAGTGAAACAAATAAGATTGTTATTTGATGATCCTGATGTTTTAGAAGATGAAACAGTTACAACATATTATAAAGATTCTTGGTTAGATGCGTTGGATGATTATAAACCAGAAAATGACGAAGAAGAACAAAAAGAAGAAGATGAAAAGGAATACGGTATAAAAGGATTAGACGGAATTGAAGGCATTATTGGTGCCGATGGAATAAATGGCATAAATAGTATAAATGGTGTGGAAATAAAAAATGAAATAAAAGAGGATGATGTATTGGTACAATATAGAGAGATATTTAATTATTGATATATATATATTAAAAACAATTTAAAGAAAACCAACTAAAAAATTGAACAACAAATGTTTTTTATAAGGTTAAAAATACGTAATAAATGTACAAAAAATATTATAGTTATTCATCATAATAATTATCCCAACTCTTCATTAGAAATTATTTATAGTAATGGATTTTTAAATAAATATACAAACATATTTCAATCAAAAGTATGTATACCATTTTCACAAACTAACAAAAAAATAGTTATAATAAGATATGAAAAAAATAATGAAATAATATATAAATATATTGAATATACAAACACAAATAAAAATAAACATATTATTGATTTAGATGATCTAAATAATAATTTAAAAGATGAATTATTGATAAATAAAATAGAAAACAAATTAATTTTATGTGAAACAACTTAAAGAAATAATATATATTGAAACAACTTAAAGAAATAATATATATTAAAACAACTTAAAGAAAAAATAATATATATTAAAACAACTTAAAGAAAAATAATATATATTGAAACAACTTAAAGAAGCAATCGTTGAAACATAAACCAATTGTCATAATTAGAATTATCTTCGGTATGCGTTTTAAATAAAGACGGTTGACTAAAAATAAGGTCTAGTATAATCGTTTGGTCATCTTTTATTGTGAAATTGTTTTTAAAATAATACATAAGTTTTTCATCGTATAACTTTGTATATGTGTCTACTAAATTATTATTTAACAGAAAAAACCCACCAGCAAAACAAATTTCTTCCATTTGATATGTTGGTTGATTTTTTGAGTCATTTGAATAATGTTTATTTATATCATTTTGTAGAGATTTATAAGTAAAAATATTATTTTGAACACAACCATAATGTATATTATTTTTATTAAAATATGATATATCTGATAATTTGTTATTATTTGGCCAATTATTTAAAAAATGCGTATGTAAATCATTTGGTCGATTACGAAAATAACCAATATCACACCAACCATAATACAATGTATCAAAATACTTATTTTGTACTGTTTCGTTTACAAAAAAAACCTTTTCATTCCATAACATATTAACTTGCCAATCAATATGTGAATGTAATATTAAATTACTTTTTTCGTGATTTGATATCCAATAATCTTTATATTTGTATGTGTGAAAACAATTAAAAGGTTTCAAAATGATTTTAATTTTTTTGTTAGTAAAATCAATTAAATGTACAAATGTTTTTAATGAATAATGATCAGTATAAATAACTAAATTAAAATTATGAACAATAGATAATATATTAGTTATCCAGTATAAATATGTTTTAATATCAAATTTTGATTTCAAAATATACCAACAGGTTGAAAGTGTAATCAAATTAAAATTATTTGACATTAAAATTAATATATATTATTTTATGAATATTCAAACAATATTATAAAATATTTAATATAATATATATATATAAACGATGTATTCTGACATTGATTTCAATGATTTAATTCCTAATTTTAGAGTTTATTATAAAGATGGCGATGAAATGGTAGCGCGTACAATTGAATATATAAGAAATCCTGATGAAGACAATCCTAATATAAATGTAGAATTAAATGATTTACCAAGTCCATTTTTACAGAATGATGATTTACAGGATGATTTAACAAATTTAGAAAATCAACCTAGAAACCAAAATAAAAAAATAATATATATAAAATTCATAGGCGAAGAAGAAGAACTTGCTGATGTTTATTTAAATGAATATAATAGAGTTACAATTTTGGTTATGGGAGATAATTTTTCATTTAAAATAACAGAATTATTAAAAAAAAATGAACCAAAAAATATACCACGAGGAAAATCAGGTGGAAAAAGAAAATCATTTAGAAAAAGAAAATCATTTAGAAAAAGAAAATCATTTAGAAAAAGAAGATCATCAAGAAAAAGAAGATCATCAAGAAAAAGAAAGTAAAAAAATTAAATAACTTTTTTACAACGTATTTCTTTAATTGCTTTAAATAATTCTGCTTTATCCAAGTCTTGCATTAAAGGTTGATAATTTGTAATTCTTTTTTCAATATCACTATAGTCTTCACGTTGAACTACGGTTAAAGGAGTAATTAAATACCATTTACTATTATTTTGTAATATAAACCAAAATTTATCGATTGCATACTTAACACTTTCATTAGGTTTATTTATTAAATGTGTTAGTCCCATTTTTATGTTAGTTATCAATACATTTATGTAATGACCATTTACTAAATAACCTGTGGTTGTTTGACATCTATTTACTTTAACACAAGTATCATCAATTACTTCAAACGGAGGCATATTATTACCAGCAAATAAAATAACATCCCAATTATTATTATGTAATTCAAAGAATTTTTGTATTTGCGTTTTAAATAATAATGGATCGAGAAAAGTTATATCATCTTCAACAATTAATATATGATTTAATTGGTTTTTTTTGGCGTTCTCTAATAATTTTAAGTGACTCATACTACATCCGATTGCGCCATTTTCCATTTTAATTGCGTTAAATCTTGTTGCTTTAATACCGATATTATTTAATTCATTTTCAACGTGTGCTTTTCGATCGGTTCTGTGTTCTAAATTGATATAAAAAGCATTTGTAATATCATCTAAACATTTAATAGACATTATAACAATAATTATAATTTATTTTTATAATGTTTACATAAAAAATATATAATACAATTAAATTGTTTAATTATATACACCACCTAAACGAATATTGGCAGATGTTGTTGCTCTGGGTTTTGCTGCTATTAATCTAGCATAATCAGCAGAATATTTATTTATATTTTGCGGAATAATGCGTTGCGGAATAATGCGTTGAGGAGGTAATGTTTCTTTTGTTGGATCAGTTGAATTATCATAACTGTATTTTATAATTTTTTCGGCTTCATTTTTGCCGTATTTTTGTATCATTTCATTTTTTTTTTGAATTGTTGGATAAAAAGGTATATTGGACCAATCGTCAGTAAAATGTTCAGATGTGATTGTTTTAATTTTATCAGGATGAATTATTTTTCTAGGCGGTTCTCTTAAATCATATTTATGATAGTTATCATTTTCAAATTTAATTCCAGTCATAAAAGTAGATATATTTATAATAAACATATTATCAGCATCAACTGTATGAACATTATCTAATGGATTAGTGGATTCAATATCAATATTATAAATTAATTTATGAATAGTTCGCAAACCATCAATACCGTTATCGTGAGTAGCGCGCCAAGGGTCTTTTTGATTGATAATTCTTTGAACACCATCAAATAAATGTAATATATTGGGATTTCCAATAGGAAAAAATTGACTGCGATCAATTTTAAGTCCTATTTTTTCAGACCTATTTTGTAAAACGTTATCTTCCATTCCCCATCCCCAGAAATTAGGAAACCCGTTAATAGCTTCAAAATCAGATCCGTTTAATGCGACAATACCTCCAAGAGCGTATGTAAATCCATAAAAATGTTTAACAATACCGGAAACAGTTTCATAATCAAAAATAGATGAAAAAGGAATAGTATCAATATCATTAAACACAAATGTGATATCTTTATAATTATTTGGATACTTATTTTTAATAGCAAGAAATCCGATATTTTTGGTAGCTCCTCTATTAAAAGAACGTGGATCACATTGATGAGAAAAATAAACCTCATAATCATCTTTTAAAATACTGTCATTCATAATATTTTGTAAATATTTGGAAAAAAAATATTTATGTTGGGGGCGATTTCTATAAGGTATAATAAATACAACTTTAGGTACTTTTGACATTATACAACAATTTGGTATTATATTATATTTTTTATTACGAATTTTTACTAAATATCAGATATTAATAATTATGTTGATACAGATGTTTGTGTTTGTGTTTGTGTTTGCGTTTGTGTATATTTTTGTAAAATAACAGATGGTACCAATTCATCCGTCATTTTTTCTAGTTTTTTATAACATTTATTAATTGTAACTTCAGATGTTTCACATATTAATCTAACTTCTCGTTTTGATATATTTAAATTACATAATTGAGATATAAAATATACAACTCCTGAAGCAATAGAATCAGGTGTATTTTCAGGCATTAAATTGTTTTTTTCAATTTTTATAGAAATAAATTTACATAATTTTGTTAATTCAGAATTAATATTAAGTTTGCTACAATATCTTTCAATAAAATGCTCCGGTTTAGTTTTACAAAAAGCAGTTTTGTCTTTATTATCCATATCTTTTTCAAGAATATTTAATATTGTTTGAGAATTTTTACACCCTTGGGTAGCGCTAGCAACATCGAGATTGAACATTGAAGCAATTTCTTTTGCTGTTCGAGGATAATTATTAATTCTACAAGAAATATAAATAGAAGCAGCAATAAGTCCATCTTTATTATCACCTCTAAAAGATTGCTCATAATCACAAATTTTTTTATGGTACCTAATGGCGTCATCGATAATTTTCTTAGAAATACCAGCATTATTGGCGTAAATAGTAATTCTTTGAAACTCATCATACTGTGATTTTTCTTTATACGGCATAGATTGCCATTCAGTATAACGTCGAATTTTTCTCATTTCATAAGATGATTTGCCCATACATAAAACTCGGCAACCGTAAGAGGATTGTTCTAAAAGAGGATTAATAGGCATACCGCATCTAGTAGGATCAGAACTTTGGTTATCATCAGCGCCGTAGTATCTCCATTCAGGTGAATGATCTAACATATCTTTATAAATAATTCCACATTTATTATTTGTGCAAGTGAGAAATCCTTCATCTGAATATGCTAAAGAATATTGACACATTTCGCAATTTTCTCTATCCTTTACAGCACTATACAAACATTCTAAAGTGTTTTTAGGTTTATCCGGATTTATTACTTCAGTATCAAATACATTCCATAAATTTGCTTTTTCTTGTGAAGATAAAGAATTATTATCTTTATTCTTTTTAGTTCTTTCATTATTTATCATATTTGTCATTGTTTAAATAAATTAGAATTTATTTTTTTAAATCAATTTTATTTATTATATAAAAAACATGTTTTATATAATAAAAACACTTTTTAAAATATTTAATATAATATATGGGAAACGGAACATCGAAATCAAATGAAGAAGATAATAAATTAGAACCAAGACCAGTATCTCAAATAATAGATTATATAGCGACAAATTATATTCTCACAATGGATTTTAAAAGTTTAAGAAAACTATATAATAAAGAATATTGTGATAAATTAGTTATACTAACATCAGATATAATTGAAAGATACTATACTGATATTGAAATAACATATTTATCTCAAAGAATAAAAGATGGTGCTGAAATAAATGAAAATAAAAAAGAAAAAGTAATATTTTTCAATAAAGATTTGTTACATAAACTTGATATCAAGAATTCTTTTAAAAAAAAAAATATATGTATGGGAATTGCTAAATTTTATATAAAAATTGCGCATATATTCGCAGCAATATTAACCACAATTAACCCGGTATACGTATATAAAGATATTGAGGGAAATACAGTTCGCGCTTCATTGTATGAAAAAAGTAAAATACCAAAAAATACAAAAGTAGATATATATAAATTAAATATTTGTAGTAATCGTATCAATTCATTAGAAAATAAAAATTCATTGGAAGCGGATGATAATGGAGAAATAAAAATTAATCCGGATTTTTGTAATAGTAATATAGGAGATGATGGAAAGGAAAAGGATTTATTGGATGAACCAGGTATGATAGAATTGGAAGAATTATATTATGATGATAATTATGATTTTGATACCGGAAAATTTACGGAAATGTCTGAAAAAACTAAAGAAATGTATATTTATGATTTAGAAATATTTTATAAGGTATTTACTGGTGAAAAGGTAATGCCAGAAACAATAACTAAATTTAGTGATATAAAATTACAAAATTATCATAAAAATGAAAATTGCAGAGGAGCAAATCCAAAATTAAAACGTGAAATGAAAGGTTCTTTGACGAATAAACTGTTTAATGATTACGCTGAAAATTTAAAAAAAATGATTCAGACGACAAATAAAAATCAAGAAGAATTATTAAAAATAATAAACCGTCTTTTTGTTTATGTAATTGACCCAGAAACAAAAAAAAAACAAATACGTGTAAATCCAACATTAACAGAAGACAGTTTACAAGAAATAGTAATTGAAACAAGGTCATTAATTATAAATTTATATTTAACATGTGAAGTAAATTATGTAAATGGATTAAATATTTATGAAGCAATTGTTGATCAAAAAATATATGATACACTTCAAAACCAGACTAAAAATTTAGAAAAAAAACTGGAAGAAAAATATATAGAAGATGAGATACCGGAATCAGCAGAGTCAAAAAATATAAATAATAATTCTGGAAACCCAGAAGATAATGTTGGAAAACCGGAAGATAATGTTGAAATTACAGAAGAAAATGCTGGAAAACCAGAAGATAATACTGGAAAACCGGAAGATAATAAAATCACCTAAAATATATATTGTAAAACAACTTAAAGCGCTTTAAATCAAAAAATAATATATATTGTTTTTTAATTTAAAGCAATTAATAAAACGCCGCTCTATTTGAGCGTATACTTCCTCCAGCAGATAAACCATATACCGATTGATACATTTTTGCCTTACAAGATTTTAATTTACATTTCAATTGAGTTCCTTTTAAAGCATTTTTATTACATTTTTGCGTTGATTTGTTACATCTTCGGGTTGTATTATTATATGTTTTTCTCATTTTACTTGTCATTTATATTATTACTTGATAATATAAATTTATTCAAACATGTTATTTACATACGTCCAGCAGCGGCGGCTCTAGAAGCAGCAGCAGAAGCACTACGCCCGGCAGCAGCAGCTCTAGAAGCAGCCGCAGCAGCAGATTTAGCAGCAGAAGCGGCGCGGGTAGCGGAAGAACTACGAGCAGCGGATGCGGCTTTGGATGCGGCTTTAGATGCGGCGCGAGAAGCGGATTTAGCGGCAGATGCTGCTGCAGAAGCGCCACGAGCAGCAGCTCTTTTCATTGATCTATTTGCTGAACGATGTGCTGAACGCGATCTACCACGAGAACGAGATCTACTACGATGTCTACGAGATTTAGCCATTATATATAATACCATTAGAAAAAAAATAATTTTCAAAATATAAAAAATATTTGAATTAATTTTAAATAATTTGCTAAATAAAAAATATTTATGCTAAATATAATAATATTCAATTACCAAATAGTATCGGTAGACTCCCAATACATTTTATCTCCTTTTTTTATATTATATAAACTTCTAAATAATTCTAAACGAGCTAAAGGACAATTAACTCTATATTTATCCATCGGATGAGGATTTGTTTTTAATTGCGCTTGTACAGCTTCATCAAATATTTTTTGTCGAGCTTGAACTGCTAAATAAATAAAAAAAGCGTGAAAAGAAACTGCGCGAATGGGAGTAATATCTTCATGATGTTCTTGAAAATCTCTTAAATATTCTTGACAAATAGCCATACCAGAAATATCTGCTAAATTTTCTCCCGTGCTTAATGTTGCGTCCATTTTTATATTGTCATAACCAGCAAATGTTTCATATTGTTTTACAACATTTTTTACCTTCTTATTAAATATATTACGATCGTGTTTTGTCCACCAATTATGTAAATTTCCTTTTTCATTATATTTACTTCCTAAATCATCTAAACAATGAGACATTTCGTGTGCTAAAGTATAACCTATATGTGCCAAATTGTATTCAATTCCTCTTTCATCAAGATCAATAAATGGTTTTTGTAAAAATGCTAAAGGAACATAAATAGAATTTTCGGTTGGCGTATAATAAGCATTTACAATATATGATTGTTTTCCAACCAT
>Ga0222712_10001433_pt1 | contig 29421 bp, 33 predicted proteins | sample C33_657DmetaG_FD_165043 | JGI IMG/M metagenome (GOLD analysis project Ga0222712, IMG submission 165043) | Estuarine water microbial communities from San Francisco Bay, California, United States - C33_657D | ecosystem: Environmental > Aquatic > Marine > Unclassified | place: USA: California... | reverse complement strand
GGGTTCAATGGGTTCGCGATGTGCCTGTTCTAATATCTCACGAAGTTTTTTGCTGGATGCTACTGGTTTGAGATTGGCTCTGATTTCGTTTAATGTTGTCATTTGGTCGTCCTTTTATTTTAATTTTGGTTCTCTTCTTTGTAGTTCAGTGGCAAACATTTCTGCAATGCCTTTGTCTGTCCAATTCATTACTGCCCATTTGAGATAATCAGTGGGTATGTCTTTGAGAAAATAACCTTTGTATTTGCCCCAAGGCAATTTGGTATGAGTGTATTCTTGATAGTTATTACGCATCTCTAAATCCATTCATAGTTAGTTGTTCCTCACAGAACTCACGAATGTTTTCTAAAAGATTTGCATAATCCGTGATATCTCCATATTCACTGCTGTCTATAATTTTATCCAAGATACCCTCTAAATGAGGATGTGGTTCAAAGATATCTCTACCTGTTACTTCTAATACGCGATTTCTTATTTCAAGTAGTGTTGCCATTTGTTTCTCCATTTAAGTTATGTATAGAAGTCCTGACAAGCAGGACTGCTCTGCGTAAAAAACATCATCAGCGATTCGTTTCACTCACTGCTGATGTGTTATTTTACTTGAGCACTTGTGTAAAAGCAAACATCTGATACTCATTTAAGAGAGATATTATCTAGATGCTTGAGCCACACGACACCCTGTAAAGGGGTGTCGTGAAAATAATAATGTTTTGGACATTATCTGAGTGTCTCGCACACACTTGGTGACAGTAGGGTTTTGCGTTTGATGCCTGCTTTGGGCTCTCCTCCATACCTAAACCTACAGGGATTTTTAAGAAATGATTTCAGGTGTCAGTTCATTTCATAAGCAGTTTGATTAGCATCTTTTAACCATTACGACTATTCAAATCGTCAGTCATTCGTCAGGGTTCGTAACTAATAGACCTATTCTTTAAGGCATCCTTTTGCGAAAGGGTAGTGAATAGAAGCCCAAGTATCACGCTTGGATTTGGCTGCCGTCACACATCAGAACGGATTCACCAGCGGTATGATCAAACGGCCCGCCAACCTTATGTGATATAAAAAAGCCTAAAAAATGGAATTGCCAAAATGCCTGTATATGATTGCCTGTCACAAGTATTTAGCAGGGAGACAAAAATCAGGGGGAAAATGTGAGTGCAGAAAAGACGAAACCCAGTAAAGACTGGGTTTCTAACAGGGCTCGTTCCTAATGGCAATAAGGAACTACTTTGAGTGTGACAGCACTAACCATATCCAGGTAGAATAAACGGATTTGTGTCCCTGCTAATTTTATTTATACAGGATCTTTTGTATCAGGGTATTTTCTGATTAAAATATTCTGTTTTACAAGATTGCCTTTGCTGGCATAAGCACCTTTGGTTTCACGCAAGAAACTATTCCAAACTACACTGGCCTTTTGAGGGTTAAGTGTGAATTCACCAGTGTAGGGATCCTGCGTCATTCCGCAGGTTTTGCACTTCCATCGCCAGCAGTTTTTGCCTTTCGTTTGGTATAACTTCGCTTCTTTTTCACAGCCGTTGTCGCAGACTCTTCCACACTCGCAGGTTGTGGGGGTGTGTTTGACTTTGGTGAGCATTGGGGCGTAGGTTGGATTAACTCCTTCAAATAACTCCAAAAAGATTTCTTCGTGTTCATCTTGATATTTTTCCTCGTTGCTTTTCCTGCCTCGTTTCTTCTTGGCATTCAAACTGGTTTCTCGTGGAGTATCTGGAAGTTTCCATTCCGCTACTTCACTTAATTTTTTTCTAAACTCTTCATCATCCATCCCATACTTATCGTAGGCTCTTTGCGAAGTCTATTAAAATTGGAAAGAATGTAGCACCACAAAGAATGATCAAGATAGCCCAGATGCGGCCATCAATCTTTTCCACTTTCTTTTCAATGCGGTCAATGTCTTGTGCCATATGGGCAAGATGATTGTCCTTGATGGTTTTGATTTCAGCGGCAAGTTCTTTAATGGAGGCCATTATGCTGATCTCGCTTCAACTTTAACACGGAAACTTCTACGATCTTTCAATCCATTGGCTGTTTGGATAGCACAGGTCACAGTATAGATTTTTCCTTCTTGTCCTTCTTTGAGTTCCACATAGGTCTGTGTTCCTGAACGACCTTGGCTGTGTATTGCCAATGGATCTGGGTCATTAGAACGGGCCGTAATGGTGTAGGTTGAAGTAGAAATACTGTCTCCTGTTGGTAACCAATCTGCCCACTCAAAGGTGTAGATCAGTTGTGCTTCTGTGTCTTTTTGGATTGTCAAACCCTGTAGAGTTTGTTCAAATCCTGAACGGGCTGTTGCCATAATATATCTCCTAATTTATAGTAAGTATGCGAGTTTCTTCTGCTATGTTTCTAACGCGACTTTCTGACTTCATTCTAAACACACGAGTTTCACCGTTGATGGCATACAATCTTTGTTCAGCGGCGATGTTGTAAATCCAACCTTCTGCAGGTATTCTATAGACAATGGTATCAGTTCTTATTTCTCTGACTATCATTGTGGCAGTCATTGCCGCAGACATTGAAATTGTGCCACTAACTGTCTTCTTACCAATAGCTGTAACTGTGGCAGAGATACTCATTGAACTGGCTAATATAATGCCTCTTGATCCATTAGCAGTCAGTGTGAATGCTGATGATAGGTTAGCAAAAGCAGTTCTTTGTCTACGATTGACTGTGACTTCAGCGGCAAAGGCCTGTAGAGTTACAGTGGTAGATCTTGTTCTATTAGCAGTGGCAGTCTGTGTAAATGCTGATGATAGATAGCTTTCAGTCAGTTTGTTTAGACTGTTGGCAGTATCTACATACAATGTAGCAGAGCTTGCCATTGAACTTGCAGTGGCTCTGGTTCTCTTGACTGACGCAGTCAATGTGGCATTAGTAAATGCGTATAGAGCAATCTCACTGCCTTTGATACCAATCACAGTTAATGTAGCAGAGCTTGACAATGCCACAGAAGTTACTGTGGTCTTTGCGACTGCCGCTGTGACTGTGGCAGCACTGGACATTGAACTGCTGTTGTCTGATCTTGTTCTTGTATTGACCGCAGTTAGAGAAGCACTTGAACTTAATGAAGCACTGAAGTTGGTTAGGTAATCACTGTCAGCATTTACTGTGAACGCAGATGCCAATGTGCTACGGCCATCAGCAATATAGTTGGCAATGATATCTGATGTGGCAAAATATCCTGTTTCAAATGCACCATCTTCAATGTAGCGTTGAACTGTATTGAATGCCGCTGATAGATTGGCTGATATCTCGCTGGTCTCTTGTGCCACTGTAACTGTTGTGGCAAATGCTGATAGATTGCTGTCAAATGCTCTTGTTCTTGTATTGTTTGCAGTTACAGAGGCAGAGGCATTTAATGAACTACTGTTGTCTCTTGATCTAACGGCACTGGCAGTTTGACTAAACGCAGAACTTTGACTGCTATCGTTATCTCTTGTTCTTGTATTATTAGCAGTCAATGCACCATTGGTGAATGCAGTCAATACAATGTCAGTGGTTCTTTGACCTTGAACTGATAGAGTAGCAGTTGCGGATAATGCAAATGATTCAACATAGTCTGCATTTGTTGTCACAGTCATTGAGGCTGCGACAGTTAGTCTTGCTTCTGGTATTACTTGGAATCTACTGTCATCTGCAAAGCCATCATTGAAGTGCAATAACAGTTTGGTATTTGCTGTATTGTTCCATCTATTTGTTGGAACGGAGAAACTTGTAGTTGAGGGATCAGTAAGAACATCAGTGGTGATTAATAGTTCGTCAATGTAGGAAACATCTCTTTGTAGGATTTCAACATTACCACTAATTGCTCCATTTGGCCAACTGGTTGAATATCCAATATTACCTGTGCCTGTTAATCGTTGTCCATTAACATACAATGCCGCAGATGAACCTGATTGAACAAATCTTAAATGAATCCAATCATTGGAAAGATTGGTATTACTGGTTTTGTATAAGGAAGCACTATCAGATAAACTTAAAGATTTATTAACAGATATTAGTGTAACTTCACTATAGGTATAGGCACTAATAGTCAAATAAGAGTTATAACTATTTTTTATTCTTAATACTGTAGAACCAAACTTTCTAATGTCATTAAGATTGCTTTCATTGCCAGTGGCAATCCATAAATCTATTGTGCCAGTGGCAGATAGTTGGCCTGTGGCATAACTTAAACTGCCACCAACACCTGAAATATCATTTACCTGACTAACTGTCCAATCAGATACAGCAGTAGTTGAGGTGATGACAAATCCAGGACGCTCTAATAGTGTAGATAAGAATCTTGTGCCATTCCATAATACTGTGCCTACATTGTAATCGTGAACTTTAGTCCAACCGCTGGCAATGTCAGATGTGGCATATAAACCATCATCAGCAGATATAAACCAATAGCCGTTAACATATTGCAGATCATTACTTTGTTGAGTAGGACTACTAATCGCATTCCAAGAAGATCCGTTGTTTTTAGAATAGTATAGATAATGATCACTGCCGCCAAAAGAAGTAATAACTCCATAGGTATTGCTACCGTCGTAGGACGCTTGAAGGGCTGACATACCAGTTCCAACAATCACAGAAGTTGGGCTTGTGATTAATCCTCTATATAGATAGAGTGTGCTATTTTGAACAAAAGGAACTACAACACCATTGGTTGATTTATAGGTATCACGACTTTCACTGCCTGTGGTATAATAGTTTGCACTCCAGCTGCCGCTTAAACTATTAGTAGAAATCCAGCCAATCCTGTCTAACACTCCTGAAACATAGTTTCCAAAAAGATAATAGTTGTTATTGTAATAATGAACTGTATTTGATGATAAACGAATACCTGTGCCCTGTATGACAGACAACATACCAGTTGAGGAACTCCAAGTAGTTCCATTCGTTGAATAGTAAATGGTATTGCTACCGTCAAAGAAAATAAAGTAACCATTTTCTCTAACTACTTGACTGTCTGTTCTGCTTGGATCTACAGAAAGATTATTGGTTGTTCTTGTCCAAGTTGTGCCGTTAGTGCTGGACCAAGTATAGCCTGCCTGGAAGAAATAAAATGTTGACTCAGAGACAACTGGTTGACTATCAGTGAAAGCACGAGTAACCTCATCCCAGGTTAGACTTCCACCACCAAACTTATAAACAGAGTTATCAATGACCGCGGTATTGTAGATGCCGCCTGTGTTTTGAGTCAGTGCATAGTTTCTAACCAATACATCAAGATAGCCTCTTACCGTAGCTCTTGATGTCATTGTTGCAGATGACACAATAGATAATCCGCCAACCACAGTTAATGCGGCAGATACGGACTGTGAACTCGCCAAAGTTCTGTTCACAATGGCTGTGACTGATAGTGTTCCATTAGTAAATGCAGTAAGAACAATGTCTGTGGTTCTTTGACCTAATATAGTAATTGCATACTCAGATGCCAGATCAGCCTGTATTTCACGAGTTCTTTCTCCAGGGACTGATAATGATGCAGTTGTAGTTAATGTGCTGGCAACATCACGGCTTCTGGCAACATCTACTGTGATATTTGCCTGGCTTGATAAAGATGAGCCTGTAGACCTTTCTACTACCCCAAGGGCAGTCAATGTGCTATTGGTAAATGCAGTAAGAACAATGTCTGTGGTGCGTTGAACATTAGCGGTCAAAGAAAACGCAGCCTCTGCGTTTATATTCACATCACGGCTGCGTAGTCCATTAATAACGGCTGTGAATACTGCGGCGTCTTCGCTGGATAGATTTCTTGTTCTTGTTACATCTACCGCAATAGTAAATGCTGAACTTGCCGCAATATTGTTATCACGGATCCTACTTACTGCCACAGCTAATTGGGCATTACCAAAGGCAAATAGATCTATATCAGCATTTCTATTGCCATTGGCTGTTTGTGTAAATGCTGAAGATAGTGTAACACTAAATCCAACCAACTTGCCACCAGAAGCAGTCTGGGTAAATGTTGACGATAGTGTAGCAAAAAACTCTTGGAAGGTAGTATTGCAGTTGACTGTAAATGAAGATGCTAATGAAGATGACGCCTGTGCCACATAGACAAAATAACCTGTTTCTATGTAACCTTCAGAAAAGTAGTAGCCATCAAGGATAGTTCTTTCACCAACTGCAGAAATATCAAATATTGCAGGCAGGTCAGCTGACATTTCAGCAACTCTTGTTAGATACGCTGATTCTACATAGCCATCTTCAAAATAGAGTTGATACATTGAATATCCTTATGCTATTAAGAAGTTATTAGGATATCTGGCAATACCACTGATACGGAAATCATCCATATAGAAATAAACTCCTGTTGCACCACCCATACTAAACTGCCATACATTAGATGTATAGTTGTCTGTGTTTGATGCTGAAGAACCTACAGCGTTACCGTCATAATAGATTGTAAGTGATGTTCCTCTTCTTACAAAAGCCATATGATGCCAGGTATTGACAGGAATTGCCGCACCAAGGTTTGCAGAAGCATCCCAAGAAGTATTTTGTTTTCCAAATCCTATAAATCCGCTATCAGCGTCAACATAGATCTGAACACTACCATTGCTTTGATTTTGCATTGTAATCTGATCTGTAGAGGCAGAGGCACAAGGACGGAACCAGAACTCTATAGTAAAATCACTGGTTCCAGGATTCAATGCTGTGGTAGCAGTTGTAGTCCAACCACCTGGAATGCCTGTTGATGCCAAAGCGTAGGTTCCAAACTTCTTCTGGTCTGTTCTATAAGAACCTGCACCGTTAAGACTTTGTGTTGTTGTTGCGGTTCTACCTGATGCGTTATCGTCAGTGACAGCATTTTCAAAGTGCATCAATAATTTAGTTGCCCAGTCATCAACAAAAACAGAGTTCAATGTAAATGGTGTTGTAGAATATGTATAACCAGCACCGCTTGTTGGTGTGTTATTAGCAGTCAATGTATAACTGTTAAATCCTACACCTCTGTTGGTGGCAAATGTAGAAGTTGTTCCGTAGTGGTAAATCAATGGAGCAGGTGCTCCTGTAGCAGTTCCTGTGGCTCCAAGATTTCTTGCTTTATTGGCTGTTGAATCCCAAAATTGATCAATTGTTGGAGCACCGCTTCTGTTGTGTAGATATACTTGTGATATTCTTCCAGCAAAATAACTTCCACCGCTTTGGACATTACTATTAGGAGCTCCAATGGTAACCTGTGCTCCTGAAGCACCCCAGTTGATGTTGGTATTGTTAGGATTGCCGCCTGCGTCTAATGTTTTGCTGACACCATTGATATAGATGCGGCTATTGGCTCTTGATGAAGTATCAAGATATAATACCACATTGTTCCAGGCATTGCCAGTTAGACTGTCTTCTGCTTGTTCATAAATTGTGCCAATGCCGCCTTCAATCTGTATTCGTCCACCGTTGATCCAAATGTAAAAACTATTACCACTTGGTAGATAGACATCAATCAAGTGCATAAGGTTTGTGCCACCTTGATTGTAGTTATTGCTATTCCAATAGAATGTGCAGGCAAAAGTCAAGAACTTGTTATCTGTAGCAGTTGTGGTCAAGCCAGTAGCATTGTAATATTGATTGCTACCGTTTAAAGTTACTGCATTATTAGTTGTAGGTATTGTATCACCATTGTCGTCATACAATGAAGTAGATCCATCAAAGTCATCGCCGTGGATCAATAATAGTGTATTGCTGTCGCTGGTAAATGCTGATGCGGTTGGAGTAAAGTTTGAAGTATAACGAGCAGTTTTGCTGACACGGATTTCGTCCATATATCCAGAAAAACTACCACGGTTGTCACTGAATTTACCCCAGTTAGCAACAGAACCAAGCATTGTATCAGTGCCAGTTGGAGTCCAGTTGTAGTCATTGGTGAATGAAGTTCTTTCTGTTCCATTCCAATAAAATTTGATTGTGCCTGAACTGCGAACAATGGCTAAATGATACCAAGTATTGATAGATATTGTAGGTATTGCCCAAGAACCGTATTTGTCTCCAGGTAATGCTAATTGAACACTACTGGTGCCAATTGAACAATAGGGTAAATTACTACCTGTTGAATATAACATCATATAGTTGCCACCATCAACAGTTTGGCTTGAGGGTAGTATGTTAAACCTAACAAATGCTTCAATGGTCATATCACCAGTTAGATCACCACTGTCTAAAGTTCCTGTGGTAAAATAATCAGCGTATCCATCAAATGCTATTGAACTTACACCAAACTTACTTTGTGCAGTGGATACCTTGGCATTACCATAAGAAGTAATAGTTCTTGCAGTTCTAAATCCTGCAGGGGCACTGGCTGCGGCTGCAATAGTATTAAGTTTGAAAGCTCCAATAGGCATTATGCAAATCCTTTTCCAAGTGAGGCAAAATAGTTAGTGCCATCATAGTAAACTGAAAGAATATCAATACAACCTGCTGTGCCAGTTAGTGTTTTGATACCACCAGCAAACTTCATTGTTGAAGTGATTGAAGTGTAAGCAGTTCCACCGTAGATGATCAATGTTAGTGATTCACCTGCTGTTGGATTAGTAAATGCGTTGATTGTCAATGCTGAATTAAGAGTGATCTTTTGAACACTACCATTGGCTGGGTCAGGAGCAATAGTTCCACCTGTTGTGCCAAGGTCATAAAGTGCTTCAATAGGATTCTTAAATGTTAATGTGCCTGTTGACGATAAGTTAGTAAATGCACCTGTAGTTGGTGTAGTAGCACCAACAGTTCCATTGATGTTAATACTTGCAGTTCCAGTTAAATTAGTAACTGTTCCACTTGAAGGTGTGCCTAATGCTCCACCTGATACCAATGGAGCAGTTCCACTTGATGCGGCTGTGATACGACCCTGTGCATCCACAGTGATTGAAGCATAGGTATATGAGTTTGCTGTAACTGCGGTATTGGCTAAAGCAATAGCACCAGTTGATGAATTGTATGAAATACCAGTGCCTGCACTCAATGCGGCTCTGGCATTGGTATCAGTGTATTGTGTGATTGTTGTGGCAATAGCACCGTTGGTAATTGTGATACCAGTTGATGCTGAAAACGCATCACGGGCTCTTTGTGTAGTAAAGTAAAGATTGGTTGATCCTTCAGTTACAGAATCAGTGCTCCCAGGGCTTGCTGAAATCTCTACATAAGCACTACCACTCCAACGATAGATTTTACCGTTGTCCAAAGTCACATAGATCTTACCTGTTTCACCTGTGCCTGGCAATGCGGCTTGGTTAGCGGCTTCAACAACATCGTCTACATAACTTGGTAGTTGTGCTGATGCTACTTTACCACTGCTATCAAGACCTGCATAACCATTGGCTTGATTCTTTGCTGATGTGACTTCAAGTCCACTAAAACTTGGACCTGTGTAGGTAATAACCCCTGTGCCACTATCGTAGCTTAAACTGCCTTCGCCGCCTGCGTCAGTTACACTGATAGCGGAACGGGCATCACTGGTAGCAAAATCAGCACTACCGTTTGATGCTGAAGTAATACGACCCTGTGCATCCACAGTGATAGAAGCTTTGGTATATGAACCCGCTGTAACTGCGGTGTTATCAAGATTAAGTGTAACTGTATTTGTGGTCATTGCAGACGACAAACCAGTTCCACCAGAGACAGTGACTGTGCCGTTAAGGTCTATGGCCTGTGTAGTGCCACTGTCAGCAGCCACAGAAATAGTGGCATTTTGTAAGTTGGTAAAGTTTGCATCACCTTCTGTGAAAGTGAGTGCGGAGCCTTTACCTGCTCTGGTTACGATTACTGGTTTTGTCATCTCTAATGTCCTTTATATTAAAAAGGGCATCAGAGTAATCCCCAATGCCCTACCTCACCTATTAGGCTAATGTAATAGAAAGGTTAGATGTAGAGATGGTGAAAGTGTCTCCACTGTCAATCTGTTTAGATGTTGTAACAGCACCGTGGAACAATAGGTTGCCACTTGTAGATGCATCATATACACCAATATGGCTAATGGTTCCCCACGAACCGCCTGCCGCTGGGAATGTTACCGCACCACTGTTAGTAGCTGTGTCATCAGTAACAGTAAAAGTCACTGCTGTTCTTGCATAATAAGTTCCAGACACTTCTGTGCCAGAACCTGCATCAGTTGGGTTGCTGGTAAACAATGCTACATACCAAGCTGTTGGTCGTGTTGCACTACTGTTTGTTAAAAGCCACTTAAGGGCCAAGTTCTCCGCATAGTTGGAAGCCGCACTCATAATATATCTCCTTGTAGATAAGTTGTCTGACAGACAACCTATCGTTGTCTGATGTCATATTGCCTATGACTTTGTATTTAGTGAAAACCTAAAATAACCTAATAAATCGTCTGAAAAAGGTGAAAAAAGTTATGCACTGATTCCAGGTGGTAATGTCTGTAGGAACTGACCTTGATTGGTCTGTGTGTCAAAGACAAAGTAACCCATTAGGTCTCCTGGAGCTCCTGATCCATCAAAGCCATCTTGTTCAACATCATTGCCGTGAAAACTATCAACATAAACGCCTTGGCTGTCTAATACACGACTGCGAGTTGACCCGCTGTTAGTAAAAGTAAAACCACTTAATGAAGTTGTTCCACCTTCATACAATGTTGCAGAAAGAAACACGGGCTTTGAGCCTCGTTGTGTATACCAATTACCACGACATTCAACGGCAAAATATCTTTTGGCTGGATATGTTGCTTTAAGTCTATCAATGTCAATACGAATAGTTTCAGAGCTGGCAATAGGATTTGAAGCATTACCAACACCAGTGTTATCACCGCCCCATTCAATATATGCTGTTCCACCACTACCACCTGTTCCTGATGTAGGCCAATATCTAACTGATTCAGCTGGGAACTGTCCACTGCCGCCTGTGTAACCTAAACAGGTATCAACACTACTCTGTCCAACATCTGGACTGACTATGCGAGCACGAATATCCAAGTCTTCACCGTCTGCAAATGCCCAAGAAACTACAACATCTGAAGCGGCAATACTGACTTTCTTACCTGCGTAGTCAACATACCAAGTGGCTGCGGCTAAACCTGCTGATGCTGCCGCTGAATAGAATAAACTAATGCCCTGTTCTTGAGCACTGGGGGTGACTGCCATTTTAAGGCTGGCTTGATTGTCAAGGCTGGTCAATGCTGTGTTTGCCGCTTTGGGCACAATGCCTGTTTTCTTTTCACGCAGTTTTCTTGTAAGTCCTGTAGTGCTGTAGATGTCTTCATTGTATTCCAATGCAGTGATGCTAATGGCCAATACATCACCATCGTCTTCTTCAATCTTTGTAATACGGAACATCTTGGCAGAATAGCCATACATTTCAGCAGTGACATCAATGAGATCACCTGCTTTAAGTCCAATCTTTGAATAGTCTGTGCGGAACTGTATGACTTTGTCAATGCGACTTTGTTTAAGTTCGCTGGTGCCAATGTATGTGGCCTGAATAGGATCATTGATAATGTCAATCTTGATGTCCATATTCTTTGGCAGTTCATTAGGGAAATACTGCCAAGTTGTGCCGTCTATTTCTAAATCCACATAGTCAGTTTGATCTCGTAGATCTTTGTGAGGAAACTCTACGGAGCAGGTATTGTATAATTCATTGATGCCTGTGCCTGATACATTGATACCACCAATGATATTTGAATCATTGAAACTGGCTACACTTGTGCCAGCACGATTGATAACCACAGCCCATTTGCCTTCTGCAATGTCATAGGTCATCCAGGCTCCACAGGCTGTGCAAAGAGTATTGATGTTTTGTAATACACTTTTGTCAGTGCTGACTACTCCATTGATTGTGAATAAATTTGTTTGTATTGTGCTCATTTTATACCCTTCTTACCCATATTTTAATACGACCGTTTTGTCCTGCATCTGCCAATGGAAGATTATATTTGGTTGTAGTTCCAGTCAATTTGAATGTTCCGCCAATGGCACCGCCACCACCTCCACCAGCTGTTCCAGTGGTAGCACCTTTGGTATGTGCATTACTTGGTGGTAGATATTTGGCACCTTGTCCGCCAACGCCATATGTTAAGTCTTCAAAGGTAACACCTGCACCGCCACTGGCAGCAGGACTGCTTCCGCCTGGCCACCCAGTTGCCGCGGCACCTGAACCGCCACCAGCACCACCAACATAGAAAGTATAGTTACTACCACCACCGTAGCTACCTGCTCTGGTAGTGCCTGTGCTTGAATACGAGTTACCTCCTCCAAATACACCGTTAGGATTGTTTTGATTAAACTTACTACCTGTGGTTCCACCTGAAGCAGTATAGCCACCTTGCCAGCTGGTCTGACCACCATTGGTGCCATTAACATAGGTCTGTGAGACAGCATCAAAGTAGGCGGCATTCCCACCTGAACCTATAAAACCGTTATAGGTAGTATTAGTGATTGGAATGTTATTAAGTATTTTAACTTGACCACCACCACCACCACCAAAGCCACCACCACCACCACCACCTACCATAAGGATTTGAACAACGCCAACATAGTAGACTTGTTCAGCAGTAGGAGTCCAAGATACAGCACCAACAGAGTTTGGTCCTGCCAAGAATCCTTCATCTGGGAATGCCTGACTTGTTCCAGTTATTGAAAATGTCTGTGTGGCCTGTAGAGTATTGTTCTTGTATTGTGTGTAGGTAATGTTACCAGTGGCAATACTGTCTTTCTTTGGATAAAAAATAACTGTTGAAAACCAAGCATTACAATCATTTTTTGTGCCGCTATATGAAATGGTTGTATTTCCACTGACATTGGTATTTCTTGTTGTTGAGAAACTACCTAATGCAGAAGAACATTGGAATGAAACAGTATATGTTGGTCCTGAAGAATCAGTGTCTGCAATACTTGGTGTGTTGTTGGCAAAAAGATAGTTAGGATTATTACCAATATAAGATCTTGACTGTGCAATGTTTACCACATCCGTATCTGCTACTCCAATCAATAACTGTTGTGTCTTTGTAGCTGTTGATGATCTTGGAGTCGTAACAGTATATGACAATGTAAAGTTTTGTCTATAGTCAGTGGCAGGTGTTAATAAAATACGATCAACCAAGTTATTCACAGCATCTCTGTTTCCAGAGAGAGTAAGCACTTTGGTAGAGTTATTAAAACTTGCAGTTCCTGTTAATGTTTGTCCAATGGTATCATCAGTAAATGTTGTGCTGTTGTCAGTGCCATCAGCGTGTATCAATAATGAGTTATAGTCGTCGCCTGTAAAAGCAGAAGTTGCAGGTGTAAATGTAGCAGTATATCTGGCAATCTTTGAAATACGGATTTCATCAAGGTAGCCAACAAACATACCATTGGTATATTGATTAGGGTCGCTGACCCATTTCCAAGTATCACGCCAGGCACCGCCGTTGTTTCCAGTGCCATCGTTGCCATAGTAGCCTTTTCCTATTTGTAGATAACTATCGCTTTGAGCAATCTGGCCAATGTTATTAGTGGTCTGTGTCAGCACACCATTGGTAAATGTTTTGAATACTCCGTTCTCGCAGGTAAAGGCAATATGACTCCAACTTGAAGATCCTAATTGAGAACTTTGTCCAATCCTAACTACACCATTTAATGGTGAATAGTTTACAGGAGTTGCAAAACCTTGCCAAAACTCAACTTTATAATCTTGTAGAGTAATGCTCCAACCAAGGTGGGCTCCCCAAACACTTGAACCTATTTTGTTCATAATGCCGCCTGAAGGATAATTAGAATCTGGTCTAATCCAAAATTCAACGGTAAAATCATTGTTGCTGAAATTAAATTCTGGTGAGTTAGTGACTGTGATCAAGTCAGCAGCCAGACCAGGAAAACGAGCACTGGCTCCACCAAACTTGCTCTGTGCTGTCTTGACTTTTACACCGCCAGTATTAGTAATGGTTTTAGTGTTGGATGCTGGTGTTGCAGCCATTGTTGATACTGCTGATGTAGTGCTGGGTGTCACAGTCATTGTATAAGTGCCTGATCCATCATAGGCACTATCAGTGATTAGTGGACCACCTTGAACATTCTTTGCAGTATCTTCATTATAGTAGATACTGGTTGTTCTGGTATTTGTCAAATATAAAAGATCAAGACATCTTAAAGTTTGAGTCTGCGTATCTGTAACTGCATTAAGATTATTAGTTAATAGATAAGTTAAAGTTAAATCGTTTGTTGAACTTGTGCTTACCATTGATATGGTAGCAAGGTGACTGTTGACCTGTGTCTTTGTTCCTACCAAAGTAAGAACCTTACTTGTGCCATTAAATGTGCTGGTTCCACCTGTGCCACTGCTACTTAATGTAGATACGCTGGCAGTTCTTGATGGGGTGATAGTCAATGTATAAGTCTTGGCCACATCAGCATCAATAACTGTAGGAGTTCCTGTGATTGTTGATGTAGATGATGCAAAGAAATCAAATACGGTTGCCGCACTCATTTCATCAACTGCTGTGATATTGACCGTGACATTCCACGATTTGGTAGTTTCCACAGTTCCATTAAAGTAAACAATGCTCACTGGATAGACATAGCTTCCGCTGATGTCATCTGGAATATTAACAGTAGGATTTTTAACAGTGGTCCAGTCGCTGGGTGTCTTAAATCCTGTGATGCTATAGACTCCATTGGCATTTGAAGCAGTCATATATCCAGGATATGTAGGCCATTCAACAGTTGTGCCTGCAGGGAATCCGCTGATATCTATATTATAAGTGGTCACGCAGACCTCATAGTTGATAATGTCAGTGATGTTTATTGGATTAGGAACACTATGGTTCTCACCTTCATAGATGTTTACTGCCGCTGGGTTTGAATATGTAGTTAAATCAAACAAAACATTGCTGGGACGATTGTCTGTGAACTCAATGGTTGAAGCGGCACTATATGAGTTTAGATCTTGTAGACTGTTCACGATGCTTTAATCTCCTCTGCGGTAATACCAGCACCATATCTGCTGTTGGTCATATAATCATTTAACACATCACCAGGTTGTGTCAGTGTATTTTTGATCTTGAACTCAAGATTGCCAAGACCAGTTATGTTTTTTTCTTTGCTGTAATCAACTCTAACCAAAACAAAAATAAGATTTTCCATTGAATGATTTACAGTCCAATTTGGAAATACATTATAGGCTGATGCGGTGTTGCCCTGTGCATATCCTCTAATGGCTGCGGGCGTGGCACTACTACCTGAATAGCAGTAAAACTTTACCAATCCATTTATATCAGAACTGGAGTTGCCTTCTTCATCACGAAGACTTGCGGCAGTGACACCATCACTTTGAAATACTATTTCACTTTGGTTCCAGTAGATCTTTTCAAAAGAAAGAACACTGGGTGTTCCGCTGATTGTTGGACCTGTTTGTTCGCATATGGCCAAACAATACCACATTGTTTGATTGTTGTTGGTTAGGACTGCATCAACTACCTTGCCTCCAAGATAGGCTTCTCCATAGACCACAGGTATAGAGTTATTGGTGTCAGGGTCTACCTGTTCCCTAACACCATAGTCAGGTTCTTGACTGCGAACTGTGTCTGGTGTTTGACTTTCCTTTGAAGTGCTGGCAGTGACTTCTTTGAGCATATAACCCAGTGCTGCCGCACGAGCAACACCACCAGCAACACCACTGCCTGTGAGCATATCCCAAGCACCACCAAGTAGTCCTGATGCTGAATCTACAATATCATCTAAAAAACTCATTAGCTTGGTGCTCCAAAGTTGAATGTGGCATTCTCAAGATTAGGAACACGATCCATACTGGCGTCTGCCTGAGCCAATGTAGCAGTCTTCTTGAAACTATCTGGGTTGGTTTTTCTTCCTGATAGTTTATTTTGTAAAACATCTACGGATGATGAACATACCAAGACCAATGTGTTTGAACTTGTGCCTGTGGCATTGTCATAGTCTTCATTGAGACTGTAGTTATTGACAAAGCCTCTGTATCTGCCTAATGGATTACCTGAAATATTAAGGAATGCTCCAGTTGAAGCATCAAAGATAGCACGATATATTCTCACTGGACAGCCTTTGATCTTTGAATGTAGTATCTCGTAGATACTGCTGTTAGGAATACCACTCAATGTAATAGTAACCTGTCCGCCACTGACACGGATTTCACTGCTACTTGAGCTCACTGACATCAAGCGACCCAATCCTGTGTAGACTTCATCATTGATGGTAAATGGTGTAAGCATATCACTGAACTTGAGCACTTCTTCAGTATAACTATCAGATGCTGATGTGCGATAGTAATCTACTTGAATACGCACAAACAGATTACTCTGAATGCTTTTGTAAGAAGTTAAGTTAATGGTCATACTAAATTCTCTGTAAAAATAAATGATCCTGCCCAACTTACTTGATCTCTGGCAAACAATGTCCACTCTGGAAACTGTGTGCATATTACTGTCCAGGAACAGTTCTCTGCTACACGAAGAGCAACACCAGTGGCAGTTGAGTCAAGCACAGGACGATGTAGCGTCACTGAATTACTGTTATAGGCAACATCAGCGGCTACTTTATAGACCTTACCACTGCTGCCTAACTGTATATAATCACCTGCACGGAACTTGTATCCAGAACTGGTTGTTGGGCTTGTTGTCAATGTAATAGTTGACGAACCTTGTGTGATGCTGGCAACGAATCCTGTGTAGTTCACAGAGTTGCCTTGATATTTGTAAAGCCAGTTTTGACCTGTGGCTGACAAACTGATTGTGGCAGTTGAAACTCTATCCAACTGTTCAGCCTGTGAAATGTATTGACGCAGTTCAGTCCAACTGATACCATCTGGAACTTTAACATCAAAACGCCATACCTGTCCACCACGACTGACTGCACGAACTGTTCCATCTCTGGCAGTGGTAGTAGCAACCATACGCTTGGTATTGATGCTGATTGATTCTGCTTTATCTATAATCCATTGAAAACTCATTTATTATCTCCTTGACGGTATTCCGCCACCACCTTGCATTGATAGGGCATAGATGAAGCTTGGATCTTGTGCCAACATTTGTTTGAAACTCTGTGCGTCCACGGCATTGATGTTGTAGGTTACATTAGTTCCGCCGCCCATTGGGGTTACTGAAGCAGGGCCACTTACAAGTTCTGGGCCGTTTTCACCAACAACACCAAACTTGCCAGCACCAATATTACCACCACCTGCAAACCAGCCATCAAATAGTCCGCCAATACCAGATGCAATACTGTCAAAGAAACCGCCGCCTCCTCCGCCACCAGTATCGCCACCACCGCCTCCAAAGAAGCCGCCAATGGTATCAGCAATGCCGCCAAATGCGTTGGTTATTCCGCCCCAAATACCTCCACCACCTCCACCTGCATCTTCTTGCATACCAGGTAGAGTATTGATAAAGTCACAAAGCGGGTCACCGCCACCAAGTAGTCCTCCAAGAGCACCACCTCCGCCACCCATACCACCGCCAACATCAATAACATACATTGGATTATTAGCACTGGAACCAACAGGGCCTCCACCGCCTCCACCAAGTCCAAAGATACTACCAATGCTATCTAATATTCCGCCACCAGAGCTGCCACTGTCTCCGCCACCGCCAAACAGTCCGCCAATGGCACCCATAATACCACCACCGCCTCCGCCACCAGTGCTCATTGAGTCTTTCATACCAGTCATCAATGAAGCAAAGATCTGTTGGATTTGAGCACGAAGTAATTCTTCAAGCATCATTGCCACAAAGTTCTTCCACTCAAACTTACCTGTCTTGGCAAAGTTTACAATGAGATCTTCCATACCCTGTGTGGCTTTTTGGAATATACTTCTTGCTCTGTTGGCAGCATTGGTAGCATTGTCAACATATTCATTTAGGGCCTGCTTCCAACCTGTAGAGAACTTGCGACTGTCGTCATAGGCTGCTCTTTGTTGTGCTACTAAATCCTTGGTGCCTTTGATTGCCGCATCATAGTAGGCTTTGGCTTCAGTCACAGACAGTTTGCTGCCACGACGAGCTTCTTCTGCTTCTATCTCTGCCTTGGCACGAGCCTTGGCTGCGGCAACAATTTCATATTCTTTCTTTTCAATCTCGCTTAATGTAGATTTAGCCATCTCATCTTGGATCTTGATCATTTCATTTTCAAGATTGATCTGTTCTTTGATAGCGTATTCTTCTAACTTACGAGCATTGACACGGGCTTCACTATTCTTTATGGCTTCTTCTGCTGATTTTCTATCAGCTTCTGCCTGTTGTTGGATCAGTTTAATCTGTCCGTCAATGATACCACCCAGGCCAGCAGCCTGTTGTTCTTTGGTTAGTTTGGCCTTAGTATCAGTGAGTTTGCGTATTGCTTCTTCTTCTTTGTTTGTAATATCAGCATTGGCCTTGCGGATCTCTGCTTCTTGACGAGCAACACCAACAAGGCTGGTGTTAAGAATAATGTTGTCAATGGTGTTTTTGTTTAGACGAGCAAAATCATCAGCACTACCTTTCAGTGCTTCCTTCATTCCTTTGAATGGGTCAATGATATTTCTTACTGCTTGCCCTAAATTGTTTACTCCGCCTGCGGCATTGTTGGCTTGATTACCAGTGCCAGCAATCATCTTCATTGCTTCTTCTGCTGTCTTACCTGATTCTATAAGATCAGCAACACGGCGTTTGTCTTCATTGCTTAACTTCTGATAGGTTTCTTTCTGTGTATTTGAAAGACTGCCTAATGCCTGTTCAAGTTTCTTGATCTTGGCTATTTGTTCATCTTCACCACTGTTTAGATCGCCTGAAAATGTTAGTAGGCCAATAGCGGCACCAGCCTTACCTACTTTCAATAGTATGTCAAGAAAGGTCTTCCACTTGCCACCTGCCAACATTGTGGCCACATCTAATGCTATAACTGCTTTGGTTAATGAAGCAATGGCTTCAACAATCCTAATGATGTTGACAGCAAGACTGGCTCCAAAGTATGTGGCAAAGGCAATGCCTACTAACTGTATGACACCTTTGAGTTTTTCACTGTCAACACTTAAATCCTGTATGTATTTTAAGATTCCTGTTTCATTGATCATACCCAGCATTGTCATCTTGACATCGCTGATTGCTTTGGTTAGTTTATCTTGAACTTCAGCGGCATTCTTGATAGCGTCTTGATACTTTTGACTTTCAGCACTGGCCTGGGCATAGGCATCACCTAATCCAGCTGCCGCAACATTACGGAACTCTTTGCCCAGTAACTGTTGTTTAAGTATGGCCTGCTCTGACTGATTGGTAATCTTACCTAATCCGTCAATGGTCTTCTTGAGGATATCCTGCTCACTTAATGTGGCCAAATCCTGTAGACTTACACCAACACGGCTAAAGGCATATTGTAGTTCAGCACTACCATCTGCGGCACCACCAATGTTTGTGACTAACTTTAATACAGCCTTGTCAGCTATCTCTGCATTGCCACCAAAGGCTGATACTGCTTTCTGGAAGCCAACAAGATTGCCTGTGGCAATACCTGTGGCATCACTTAAATCCTGTATGCTGTCAGCAAAGTTTAATAGACTTCTGATGACTGCACCAACAGCAATGCCTGCAATGGCGTTCTTTAATCCACCAAAGGCATCACTGGTCTTTTGTATATTGTTTTGTAATGATGTTAGGTTTTGAACTGCATTATTAGTCTTGACTAATAGTTCATATACCTGTTGATTTGTAGCCATCCTTTAGCCCCTTAATATCTGTTTTAACTTCTTCTCAAGCCATTTGCCAAAAGGTTCGCTCATTCCTTTAGGTGCTTGTTTACTATACCCTTCGTCAAGTCTCTGGGCATATGGGTAGTTAGCCAGGATGGTTTCGTTATTTTTAAGCGTAGTTCTTCTACGAGCATTACCACTGCGGATAGGAGTTAAACCCTTGAACTCCTTGAGTGCTTCTGGTGGCACCTTCTTCAGTTCACTTTTGATACGCTCTATATCTTGTGTGATACCGTCTTCAATGAGTTTTAACTCTATCTGCATTATTTCGCTCCTTTGGCTCTCATCAACATATCCATCATTTCTTCTTTGGTAGGCATCCTCTTGGGTGTAGGAGCTGCCTGACCAAAGCGGTCTTGTGATTTCTTCTGCTGATATCGTTCATATCTTGTGGCAATATCCATAACATACAAGTCAAAGGTATTACCACGCTCCATCACTTCACTGGGCAATAACTTATATGTTTTGGCGAGGTTGTTGACTGTGAGAATCATATTGACTTCTTGACTCTCCCAGTTAGTATCCCCGCCTATTATTTTCCCAGGGTTTCTACCACTTTCTGAATAACTGCCATCAATAGTTTTGTTGGCAACATCAGATCCTGCTTAATGATTGGTTTACCATCGTCATCAAGGATCAGTGTTTTGACAATGTCAATCATTGCTCCTGTGTCTTGGTGGTTAGCATTGGCCAACTTCATAAAAGTTTCCAATGGTTGTCTATCCCAAGTCCAAAACTCAAGAGGCTCGTTATACTCTTCTATAAAAGAAGGGTCGTCAAGTGTAATTTTAATTAGTTGTGGCTTTGCCGCCAGTTGTGAAAGTTTCATCTGTTAATCTCCTTGTCTTTCAATCAGTGTATGAGCCAGAACAAGTAAAAATCTTATTCTGCTCTGTGCTTTATCTATGTCTGCCTTGGCACACTTGAGTTCATTAGTGGCTTTGGCAATCTCTACAATAAGACTTTCAAGTAGTTCCTTGTCTGTCTTTGAGTCTAATACATTCATCTGCTTACCTTATATTTAACTGTAATACAAAAATAGGGGCACAAAAGCCCCTATTTCCGTTCGCTCCCAGGTTGGGATTAAGTTGCGGCTACTGTGTATTCACCAGATACAGTGATTGTCACAGGTGTAACCCAAACAGGACTATCTGCTGAAACTGTTGGTGCCAAACCAGTGATGTAACCTACACCCTTGATATAGCGGTCAGCAGTTGCTTGGTTAGAACCACCTTCAACAAACTTCAAGATGAAGTTGATCAAAGTTTTGTTGCGGCTAAAACCCATTAGACCTTGTTCAGCGGCTGTGCCTGTTGCGGCTGCAGATAATGCTGTTCCAAAGAACAATGCATCGTCAACAACCAAGTTCATACTGATACTGTTGGTAGCAGTAGTTGCCACTTGTTTTTTCGCTGTGGAATCAAGTTGACTCCAAGTAAAAACATCGTTAGATGCGTTTACAGTAATATCCTGCAATCCTGCGATAGAGATTGCGGCTGATTGTGTTATATCGCTTGTGTCGCTGGCCACATCTAAACTCAAAGTGATTTGGTTAGATGAACCTGGACCTGGGCTGATGTATGATGGACTTGTATATGCCATAATAGGCTCCTTTATGTTAAGTTATGTTGGTAAATCTCATTTCTAACTGTGTGACTAAAGCATCTGCTTCAAAAGTAGTTTCAACACTGACTTCTCTACGATAGATATTCGCAATGGTGTCAATGTCTTTGGCTGCTTTCAAATCAGTGACCAAAGTCTCATAGTTTGTAGGTAATGATTTTGCATCTGCGGCAAAAAATACTCTAATGGTTGTAGTTTCGCTGTTGATATCTTGACTACTGAAAGTTCTGATTAGAGGTTCAGTGGAATACTCTGGGATACCAACATAGATCTTTTTCAAGTTCTTTAAGTATAGTGGGTCTCCATTATCTTCAAATGGTATTTCCTGACTTAACAGGAAGCCACCTAAACTTAATGTGTTGATATAATCAAGTATTTCTGTTCTCATCTCACTCTCTTTAGATTGTAATATCCTGGTGATTTTTCTGTTGACTCAATGGTGTTGTCATCATCAAAGTCATACCAGTCACCAGCGGCAATTAACTCACCAAACAGGTTCTCTGCTTTCTGTGAGTAGTAACCCATCTTTTGTCTTTCAGCATTATCCTCTTTGCCAAAGTCTGCTACAGAAGGAAGTATGAACTCTGCCAAGGCAGTATACACACAAAGATCTGTAAAGTCATTGGCACGAGCAATAATCCTATTAGCATCAAGAGCTGGAATGTCTGCCGTAGTAGTTATGGCAGTGGTGGAACGAACTACATAATAGCTCTTCCACCACGCACTGGCACGCAACTTTGTGAGTATGCGTTCAGTGGCCCTTACTAACTGTTGCTCAACTAAATCATCAGAGAGGCCTTCATTAGAGTCAAAGAGGCGTTGATCTTTATTCACCACATCTTGAAACTCTGCGAAACTTGTTACAGTTCCTGATTCAGTTATGAAAGCCATTATCTTTCTCCTGATTATTGAATGCTTGAGTCAAAAATACCTACAACGCCAGCGGCATCATACAAGATACCTTTGCCGTAGACAGCAGATCCAACGATATCCCAACCACGAAGAGCGGCTTGGCGTTGTGTCTCAATCTTGATGTCTTGCTGAACTGCAAGACCAAATGCATCACGGTGGAAAATCAAGTTAGCATAGTCACCAGTAGCGTTGCTTGAAGCAGTTGACTGTGGAACTAAACTTGATTGATAAACTGGAACACCGCCCAACATACCCATAAAGCCGTTACGCAATGCGTCGTTACCAACCATAGAAGCTGGAGCGGCAAAAGTGCTGGTTAAAACGCTGGCCACATCGTATGCTACATTAGGGTGTAGAACGATAGCACAGTCATTGGCTGTATCGTAGCCTTGAGCACGAAGTTTAGCGATTGCTTGGAAAATCAATGCTGGAGTAGCCGCTGTAGAAACGCCACCAACAGAGTTTGTTGACAAGCTGTTAGCCAAACCTAACAAGTCAGCGTCCATCTTGCGAGCGATTGCTTCGCCAAATAAACGACCAATGTCTGCTACCACATTAGAAGAAGAAGCAACCATAGCCATATCGCTGATAGAAGTCATTAGACCAACTTCAGCAATGGTTAATGTTGCACCATCTGTTTCAACAGCGGTATTAGTTAATGCTGTTCCTTCAGTCAATGCCGCCGCTGTTTGCTTTGGATAGATTGGAACTGTAACTGTCTTACCTTGACCTTGGCCAAGTGAATAGTTACGAACGAGTCCACGCATAATGGAACGCTCATTTGCCACGAATAATGCCTCTGCAACGATTGTAGGCAATAGGTCGTTGAGGGTTGTTGTTGTTGATGCTGCCATTTTAAGGCTCCTTTAAGTTATTGAAGGCCATTGGCCTTTTTATATTCTTTATACACGGCACGGTCTTCTGCTTTAGTCATATCCAACTTGGTTATGTCCAACGAAGTCTGTGTCTTGTTTCCTATATTGCTTCTGGTATTTGTAGTTGTTGGGTTCGCTAACTTGAAATGAGGATTTGTGTCAAGAAACTCTTTTACTAAATCTTCTACTTGTAAGGACTCACCTTTGTCATTATAACGAACTGATCCTTTAGCGTCCACCACTTCTACATCACCACTATCATTCATACGAACATTCTGTGATAATAGTGCTTTGACCTGTTCAGCATTGACCGCATTATATTTGGCCGCCGCAGATAAGATTGGCACATTCACTTTGTATTCCTTAATGATAGAATCTCTTTTAGAGATTTCAGCTTCCCATTTAGCAGCCTTTTCCTGCAAGACTTTTTCAAACTCGCCCTTCTTGACCTGTGTTTCCTGTTGACGCTTCTCCCAATCTGTTTTAATAGAACGGAGTTGTTCAGGATCTCCCAAATCTTCATAGGGCTTGAGAAGTTTCTTTTCTAATGAACCCTTCATACGGGCCATCATTCCATCTACTTCATCTTGCGTATAGGTTCTGGTTGCTGGTGCCTGATTTTCAGTATTATTAACGCTTGTGGCATCAGTTGCCGTATCGTTCACCAATGTATTGTCTGACATTGTGCATCGCCTCCTTTAGAGTATTTTGATAATGTATTTATTAGAGTGAAACAATATCACTCTGATAAACGGTTCCTTATGGCCGTTAATTGCTTTCTATCCTGTTGAATCAATACTTTAACAGGAGTGGCATATTCACCATATCCAGGATATGAGAACAACCACTCACAGTCAAGATCATCGCAGTCTAACTCTTGAGCCATTGCCTCAACTATGTTATCAGGATAATCTACGATATACATCCTGGCTTGATATGAGCCAAGAGGTTCAAGTTTATCTGAATCTGCCCAGTTGACAATGTCAATGGCACCGTTGAGATAGGCAGCATAACTCCAAGGGCATTGTTCACGAATACTCTTGAAGTAAGCATACCAATTAACGCTTTGGTGGTTTCTTTCCTCTTCCACGACCTCTTCCCATTTTAGGCTCCTTGATTTTATAAGTTGGATGCAGAAACTCTGATTTAGCATCTGCTACCAAATAGTTTATGAGATTGTCTGCTAACTTTGACAGTCTCTCTATGTTCACACGATTGCGGGGCATATTATTTTCTATCTTGCCTAACATTGCATTACATCCCCTATGGAGAACGCCCCTTATTAGGCCAGTCTTATGATCGTGATCTAATACCGCATCATCTATAACAGGCTCTTGACATAGAGCACAACAACCTGTTTGTTCAATCAATAACTTCTCACGAAGTGGTTTTACTTCACTATACTTTAATTTCATTTGTCATCGTCGTGATAGTAGCCCATTTCAGCATATCTCAAATGTTCTTCTTCTGTGCGAGCAATGAACTCTTCGCCTGTTTCTGGATTGATCATAATGTGCGGTTCAAATACAGTCTTCTCTGGTAGACCTTCTGCCACAGCGGCCATATCTTCAGCAAAGAGAATGTCTTCTTCTTCACCCAACCACTCAGCAATCTTGCCGTCAATGATATTGAATACTTTGGGATTTGTGGCTGCGGACTTGGCCTGAACTAACTGTGCAATCTCACTGCCTGTGTCACGGATGTTAAAGCTACCAGGATAGTCAATACTACCCTGCCACTGTTGACCCATATACTCACACCATAGTTTCCACATCTGTTCTTCAGCTAACTCAAGGTTATCTGCTTTCTCTGACAGGCGAGCATTTAACAGTTGAAACTCTGTTTCCATAGCAACACCTGACATTGTGCGACTTTCTGTGGCACGAACTGCACCTGTGTTGGCCATCTTATCAATGCTGGCAATAGCGTGTTCTATTGACTTATAGATTGAATCAATGCTGGCACCACCAAACTCAAGAAGATATGGCTTCAAGCCTGGATCCAAGTTGTCTGGCATATGAATAACTGATCCTGCACCAATGCCTGCTTGTGTTTCTGGAGTCTTGACCAATGAAGGATGACTGTCCATTCTAATGCTTTGTTCAACTTCGCTTGTGGCATTGTAGATAAACTTCTGTGCATCAGCAATGTCAGCAATGTCACTAACGCCAAAGCCACGGATGATGCTTCTGCCATTGTAGGCACATACTGCTGGAATCTTACCCAAGCCATTAACTTCTACGATTTCTTCTTGCAATATTTTCTTTTTAGTATCAATCACTGAAGTTGATACTGTATCTCTTGTCCAGGTCTTGACTGTGCGTAGATCACCTGTGGTTTCTTCCAAATAGCGTAGGTATGTTAAGACCACCCTGCCTGATGGCTGACGCTGATACTGCCAGTCTAATACAACCATTGGGGTTAATAGGCTAACATAAGGACGAACGCCTAATGCCTGTTCATCCGCCACTGTGGTAGCACCTACATTGGGCTTGCTGACCATAATCCAGGCGTGTCCAAACACTGATGTCCAAGTGGCAACATCTTTCATAAATGCGTTTAGGCTACGACCATCAAGATCAGCATCATTTAAGAAGTCTTCAAGTTCTGGTAGTGCTTCTAATCCTTCAAACTCACGCTTGGGTTCTTCACGGAATAAGAAACTGTTATAGACAGAAATCACTGACTGGCAGTGATTTTCAAGTGGGGTTGTATTCAAACGACTACGATATTCAGCATCTGTTTCAAGTTGATATCTGGTTAGGTGTTGTGCATCTTTATATTCTTGCCCACCAACATAACTTTCAAGTAGATATTGCCACTGTGGATAGTAGGTTTCATAGAGTAGATTACCCTGAAGTAATCTTTTAAGTTCATCTGATAGCGTTTGAATAATGTTCATTTACTTGTCCTTGTTAAGCGAGGGCGTGTCCCCAGCGTTGTGGTAATAATAGTTCAGGGTCTACATCCCTACGCACTGGGAATAGATAATCAATCATATATCCCAATGCATCATTCATATGATCGTAGCCGCTTTCTTTGTCAGGCTGGCTGCTGCCTTCACGGTAAGTCTGACGCTCAAGCCCTTCAATAGTATATTTACACTTACCATCTACAAACAAGCGTCTAATACCCGTAGAATCACAGAGACGACTGTTGACAGCGTTGATACGGTCACGAACAGGAGTGTGTGCTCTTGGTGCTTTGACAACAAAGCCTGCGTTCTGTAATATGGTAATATCAGTCATACCACCTGCTGATGTCTTGCGTTGATTGCCAGCAGGATCAGGGTAAACCCAGACTTTTGATTTGGGAAATCGTTGTTTAATCTCATCTACCATCTCTTTGGTATTAGAACTAAACAACCTCACTTCATCTATGATATGTAAGGTATCTCCAGATCTGACTGCAACCACAGCTGACATAGGGTCTATGTTAAAGTCCATACCCACATAGACTACATCAGGAGTATTACCTTCGTATTTACGAACATTGAGGGCACGATCAAATGCGTAGTAAATGCGTCCACTAAATGTTTCAAAGGTAGCCAAATACTCTTGGCGGAAGGTTCTTTCATCAAGGTCTCTACGGGCGGCTTCAATCTCTTCTTCAAGAACATTGCCACCTTCAATGGTGGTAAAACTGTATGATGACCAACTGTTGGGATCTTCTAATGAGTTTTGATATATTTCATAAGCCCAGTTGCCAATGCCCTTGGGTGTGCCAATGAAAAGAGCACGACCCTGCTTGTCAGAGAGAGTAGGGCGAAGAACTTCATAAAAAGCATCAGGGGCAATATCAGCAAACTCATCAAGCACAATAAAATCAAGGCCCACACCGCGTAGACTGTCATAGTTATCAGCTCCTTTAAGAGCAATAGTAGAGCCATTGCGAAGGATGATTGACAGTTCTGTTTCATTTGTTTTTGATATCCAGTTTAGATCATTGAGTTTGCTTTTGAGTTTCTTCCATACAATCTGGCGTGCCATCTTATAGGTTGGAGCCACATACCAAACATCTTTATTGGGCTCCTTGGCGTGATAGCATAACTCCCTTATACTAAGAAATGTTTTTCCAAATCTACGACCCGCTACCACAACACGGAATCTCGTGGCGTCCTTGGCCACTGTCATCTGTGCTTTACTTAAAGGCATATTCTACCAAATCTAATACCAAAAATATAAACAGGACCAGGGTCAATAGTTCTATTCTTCTTGATAGGCGTGTGATGTCTTTGAAGGTGCAGTCTGAATCTTTTGAGAACATTACCAACCCTTATAGATGGCCAACAAGGCTAAACCGCCTAACGCCACGCATAGTGCTACAAATGTGGGCACAGAAATCATTCATCGCTCCAAGGTAAAGGCTGATTCTCATCAGTGTTGGTAGGTGTATCACTCTGTCCCAAATACTGTTTGCCCAACCAAATCAGCAGAGTGGCATTGCCTTGAAGTGCTGTTGATATTTGCACGGCTCGCAAACGGCGTTTCATTCCTGCACGACCTTTTGTTAGATATTCCGCAAAGTTGTATCTCAAGGTATCTTCCTTGATCATAAACCACTCTGCGATTTCACGATCAGTGCAGCCAAGTTCTGATAACTTATAGACTTCATCTGGGGGGACTATTCTTTGTCCAGCACCACGGCCCACTATGAGACCCTGCTTGGTGACTTCTCCCCAGCGTGGATCTTTGCGAGCTTTGTATTCCCAACGAGGGTATTTGGTCAAGTCCTGCTCTGGAGCTTCACTGGGTAGATCAGGTAGTTCTTCAGAGGTGGCTTGATTAGGTGTGTCATTATCCATAATACTATTTATGACACCACAAAAAAAGCCCCTTTATAAGAGGCTGTAAAAGTTATTTCTTTTGTAGTTCTATTATCTGTTGTTGAGCTATTTCCAACTGATAGCGTGTCTGCTTCAACAGTAGAGTCAACTGCTGATGTTGATTACAGAGATCACTTAATATTACATCAATCTGATTGTGTGCATTGACTAATTGTTTGATTAGATTCTGTTGTCTGAGAACTTCAACCTTGGTTTCTTGTAGTTCTAAATAGGGATCAAAGTTTGGATTAAGCATCATAGATATTTACTCAAATAACACATTCACTGGTTTTTCAGGCTTTTCAAGTTCATTCCACAGTTCTTTGAGAACCATAACCATATGCCAGTAATCGTGTTTGTGTTCCTGCGTATCAAGACAGCGTCCATTGGTCTTGCGATTTTCTACTAATATTTCAGCGGCCTTGTTTAGTGCTCGTTCTTGATCTCTGCGGAATACTTCAGGCTTTATGGTCTGTATTTCACTGACAGCGTGTAGAATGTCAATCCAGTCCTGGTTGTCCCACTTGTGTAGATATCCTTTCCAAAGTCTGTAGTTGTTCTTCTTTAGAATTTTATCTGGTGATTTTTCTATTTCTTCATTGACCACGCTGGCTATTTGTTGCCAGAGATCGCAGCCTCTTGTTGGGTTTGCCATTTCCGTTTCTCCTTTTTATACAGTCCGCTTCTTCGTAGGTGTTCGTGGCGAGGTATGCAGACTACATTGCCCCAAACCCAGGCACCCTGTTGATCTTCACGGGTCAGGCAGAAGCTGTCAATGCCACGACCCTTTTGATCCCAATGTCCTTGCCAAAGCCGTTGGTATTCTTCAAAACTCAGCATCCAAAGTTCTTTGCGATAGTTGGCCTGGGCTTTCATCTGTAGCCAGGAAAGATACTGTTGATGAGGAATCTCACCTTGCACTTTCCAACATTGTGGTCTTGGTCCTGATCTTGGCATAGAGTTATTTATTATCTAATAAAGACATCAGTCATTTCCTGGAGCACAGTTGAACACAGTATCACGAATCCATTGTTGTATTTCTTCTTGGCGGGCTTCACTGCAATGAACAAATCCCTGCTCTGCGTTTAGACTCCAAATCAAAGGTTCAGGACCCCAGCCGCCTTGATAAAATGCGTGAAGGCCAAAGTCACTGTATTTGATATCTTCAAATAGAGCCAGTCTTGTTTTACGCTTCTTCTCCGTAATGTAGTCATACATTTTGAGTTCACTGAACTCATACCAGTTCAGCACAGGACGCCACTCAAGATTAACGATTCGTTTTGGTGTAGCCAATGGGGGCTCCAATGGGATTGTTGGTAGGTGTTGCGTAGATCACAGTTCTACCTCTGCCGCCTGCACCACAGAAGCTGGGATAGTTACCACCATTGTTCTGTAGTTGGCAAGGGTCTTGGCGATCATAGAAGCGAGCCAATAACAAGGGCTCTCCATATGTGCCACAGCCTGTGAGTGCTAATGTGACCGCAACAATAAGACTTTTCATAT
>Ga0222712_10001432_pt1 | contig 29432 bp, 36 predicted proteins | sample C33_657DmetaG_FD_165043 | JGI IMG/M metagenome (GOLD analysis project Ga0222712, IMG submission 165043) | Estuarine water microbial communities from San Francisco Bay, California, United States - C33_657D | ecosystem: Environmental > Aquatic > Marine > Unclassified | place: USA: California... | reverse complement strand
CCAGCGAATGCAGTCACTTTGTTGTTAGGTACACCACCATAGATGCTACCCGATAGAACGGCATTCAATGCATATGAACCCGTATCAATACACCCACTATATTCAGCAGATGCGCCACCATCAGATAAAATCTTAGTGTCTTCATCTTTTAATTGTTCAACCAAATCTGTAAAAAAATTACTCATAATATCTCCTCAAGTTAAATTACATTTTAACACATATAATTATCTGTGTCAATCAACTGTTGTGACCCTACCAAGTTCGTCTTTATTCATTGGTATGGGACCTAATGTGGTTGCACCAAACATCATCTCTTCTTCTTTATCTTTAGTGAGTTGTTTCATGGAAAAGTTTGCGGCAATCACAAGCAATACTGCCATTGGGTCAAACACCAATACTAAAAGAATGATAACGAAACGCACAGACTTATCTAGCACATTCGAATCAACTTCATCATACATCAATGATGCGATGTATTTGATTGGACCTACCTCAGCTTCAACTTTTCTAATCTGCGTTGCGATAGGTACTCTTTCTTGATTAAGAGTTGAGATAAGTTTATTGTGCGATTCGATTTCTTGAAGTATGCGATTACGTTCTGCCTGTTGGGTTTTACGTAATGCGGCAGCCTTGCTGGCACCCTTTTCGTCTGTTGAGCGTACCATGATTTGGTCAACAGCTTCATCCATTTGTTTAAGTGTTTTACGATTAACATCAATATTATCCTTTTCAACTTTAATCTTCTCTTCAATTAACGCAAGCTGTGCAGATACATCTCCACCAATAAGACTTTGGTCACTATGCGCTTTCGATAGATAACCAAAAATACCTAATGATGTGATGAACATCAATATGACGACTGCAACAACAAAATAGTATTTTAAAAGTCTTGGCGCTAATGTCCAATTCTTATATGCCCATGATGCGGCAATGAGTTTAGAAAACTCAAGCGCACCACCCATGATTGCAATTGGTATTGGGCTTGCCGCAAAGATAGCCATCAGTCCTATGACTGAATAGTATGCGGCAATAGCTGATAGTGATAATGCACATAACAAAGTAATCAAAGCAAAAAACATTTTATCCTCTAGTCAAAGAAAGCACCTTGTCAATTTGCTCTTGTATTTTTTCTTTACGATTAGGCCAGTAGATATATTCTTTTTCTGGATTCTTCATTAAATTCACAAGCAATGGAACTATTAATTGCTCTAGTTCTTTTAGATTTGTTTTGACTTCACTTTCCATTTTATCTCGTTCTGCATCAAGTCCTAGTTTGCCTTGATTGTAGAGAGACAACATTTCATCAAGTTTATCTTCGACTCTTTGTAATGCTTCAGAAGATTGTGCAATTGTTTCTCTAACAACCACAGTCTCTTCTAGTGTGTTTGGATTGACAGTTCGATTTACATCCGCTTCATCTATTGCACTAAATCCGAAATCATCTTGCTGTCTGAATGCTAAGTATTCTGATGGTATCTGTCTCATGCGAAAAAACTCTCCAGTGATGAAACACGTTCTGGCGTCCAGCCAATTGTGTTTACAATTGTTTTTAACGGCTCAAGATATGCCTTCTCAAACTGTAAATCATAATCGATAAATTTATTCAGATTGAATTCTTTTGGGAGAACACTCAAAATAGAAAACACATTTTCTTGAACAGGATTTGGAACTTTCATGTAACAGAATTTAGTTTTATCTCCGTCTTGAATCAATTGATACTTTCTCGTCAGCTTATGCTTCTCAAGCAATGAGTTGAATAGAATTGCACCACGCACGTGAATTGGTGTGCCTTTGATATAAAGTTCCGAACTACTTTTATATTTAGACAACTCGCTCACGCCTCTAGGAAATGCAATGTCTTCGAATGGCAACGTTTTAAATTCTTGTTTGAAGTTTTCAACAAAGTCCTGAAACTCTTGTTGATTGCCATTCATCACAATCTTCAACGACTCTTTAATCTTTTCTCTGCACGACATTGGTGTGGAAGACTTGACAGCTTCAATGCCCATCATCTTCAACTTTGGTTCTGCAAATCGAACGCCTTCAGAGTCATACACGTTTAGAATGTAACGCTTCTTCGCAGTCCAGATGCCTTTATTCGCAATCACTTCACGCTTCATCTGCATTTTCTGGTCAAATGCATTCATGTAGTCTGCTAGTTCTTGGTAAGACTTGTCGATGAATGGTTCGAATTTTTCGATACACGCCTTGTTGACGAAATCAACAATCGTTTCAACTTTCGTTTCACCCTTCGATCCGTATACCATAGTAACCAGCGGACCAAGATTGACGTATACAGAGTCCGTATCAGATGCGATAACATAATCAATACCTTCAGTTTTCAATAGTTTGTTTAGGTAACCATTCAACTTCATTTCAATCCATCGAATGGACAATTGACCAGACAGAGTAATTGCCTCTGCTTGTCGAATGTCAAAGAACCTAAAATATTGATTACCAAGTGCGCCATAAGCTGAATTCAATTGTACTTTCTTTGCAAGTTGCAAGTTCTTGTACTTTGAAATCTGATTTGTTATTTCACGTTTACGTTCTTTGTCTGTTTCTTTTTCGTAAGCCTTTTGAGCCTCAATCATTTTCTTTTTGTACAATGACCGATCATCATACATGCGTTGCATCATAGCAGGCAAGAAACCTTGCTTGTCACGCTTGAAGTAATGTCCATTGGCTGCCATGCAATATTCGCCTTGTGCTTGATATTCGTTGTTCAGCAAATTATCAATAGAGATACTTGTGTGGCGACCTTCAACGATTGTTTCAGGTGAAACATTGTACTGCATAATCAAGTGTGGATACAATGAGTTCAAGTCAAACGACACAACCCATTCATGCATACCAACGATTGGGTCTTTCACATAAGCGCCAGCATACTGTTCGTCTTTTGGTGTGCGAACATTCTGAGGCACAACAATCTTTTGCTCAATCAATTCGTTATGAATCAAAGTATCCCACATGCGTACTTGCGTGAACACATCGGTGTAATTAACTTTAGCATCGTATGCCAGCGCCAGCGCCATATCAATCAATTGCATCTTAGCGTCAATACGATCCACAAGTTCAACGTCATGGATGTTATACTCAATAAACTTTTGAAAGTTTGTTTTGTATAACTGATGCAGACTTTCAACTTCAGAGTAATCTAGTTTCTTTTCACCGAGTTCGAGAAACGCAATGTGATCTAGTTTAAAACTTTCTTGTTGCGAGTAAGTAAACTTCTTGTACAATTCAATGTAATCGAGAATAGCAATGCCAACCAAATCGAATGCTACTTGTTGTTTGTTGTGAATCGTAGTTGTGCGTTCACCAATTCTACGAAATGGAGATAAACGCTTTGCAGTATTTTCACCCATGAGTCTTGTGATACGATTATTCAGATATGGAATATCAAAGAACTGAATATTCCAACCAGTCACAATGTCTGGTGACGTTTGTTCCCACATTTCAAGAAAGCGCATGATAAGATTGTTTTCATCACGACATTGCATGTATGTTACGTCATTACGATGGTTATTGAATTCACCACAACCAAACACATAGAAGTGTCCGTCTATCTTAAACGTGATAGCAGTAATTGGTTCGCTTGCAGATGCTGGTTCTGGAAAGCCATTCTCAGAGCCAACCTCAATATCGATGTTTGCAATTTTAATTTGTGATGGATCATAATCTACTTTACCAGGATACGCTTCATTGATGTATACGTATGGAAAGTTTGTTGAACCATAGACTTTAAAGTTGTCAACGTCTTCATATCGTTTCATAAACTCTGTTGCATCACGCATTGTGCCTTGTGCTACAGGCGCAACTGATTGACCATCCAACGTTCGATAATCACCATCTTTAGATTGCAAATACAAAACTGGATTGTACTCGACCTTATCGCTGAATCTCTTGCCATTGTTGTATCCACGAACAAGAATTTGATTGCCGAATCTAGAAAAATGCGTGTAAAATTTCATTAAGTAATAATGCCTTGTTTCTTTGGCAGGACAATTCCTGAACCGTATATCTCATTATACTTGTTTTCAATCTCAGGCGCAACTGTAACTTCATAAATTATGTTGGCACGATTAATCTCTACCACTTTTTGTTCAGAGAAAATAAGCATTGGTTGCATTTGCAAAGATGCTTTACCTTGAGAGTTCATACCGATAGCGAGAACGCATGGGTTTTCAATTCGATATGCAAGCCCAAGACGTTCTAGAACATTGCCAACAATTTCTTCGCCAGTTGACAATTTTAAAATTTTAAGTTCACCGTTCATAATATCTCCACAATTAAAAAGGGGGCATTGCGCCCCCTTGGTTTATTTAAAACGTTCCGCTTTATGCTTTTTTATTTCTTGAATGGATTCAAGAATAGAAGCAAAAATTGCTCTAATCATTTTCATACTACATCGTCCTCTGTCAAGAATTGCTTAGACGATTTCTTAGTTTTAGATTCTGCATCCTTAACTTCAATCTTCTTTGGCTTCTTGTGTTCTGGAATGATTCGTTCCAAAGCAATCTTCAACATGCCATTAATCAAAGCGGCATCTTGAATTTCGATTTGGTCATCAAGTGCAAATGTGCGAGTGAATGCACGATTAGCAATACCCTTGAACAAGAAATTATCGTTATCATCTTTTGTATTACCAGAAACAATAAGTTTATTATCTTCTAGTGTGATATCGATTTCTTGTTTACCAAAACCAGCAACAGCAATTTCAATGACATAAGTGTTGTCACTAGTCTTGCGAATGTTGTAAGGTGGGTAGTTAGGAATATTCTTAGTTACATCATCATGTATTTTTGCTAGTCGATTGAATTGTTCATCGAAACCAACAAAGAATTTATCAAAGTCTTTGAAACCTGGACCGCCAAAGATAGCGGGAATTGGTGTGTGTCCCATTTTATATCTCCTCTTACTTAGTTGGCGAAAATGCTTTCTTAGCATCAAAAGTGTATGCAGACATGCCAAGAGTTGTAAAAAACTTATTGACTTCTTCTGCTACTGCTTTTGCGTAAGCTGTTTGTGCATCTACAAAAGTATTGAGGGGTTTCGCAAGTTCTTCATTCTTAACGAATGTTTTGACGAATTGCTTTTTTGCGCCTTGAAATGAATCGATGGCTGTATTGATGTTGTGTAACATAGTTTCTCCTATTAAGCGAGTTTTAAAAAATTCGATACCCCGAAGGCGTATCATTAGTCCTGCTTACTGGCTACAGGGGTACCATATCGTTGTACCAGCTTTAGACGCTCCTAAGGTAGAAGAGCCGTTTACGTTCCCATCCCTGAGATACGTTTATTTATAAGGCTTAAGCCTGTCCAACCATTCTGCGTGAAACAAAATATGTTGTGTTACCTTCTGTGTTCATGTCCTTACGGATCTTGAAACCTGCTTGACGCAAGTCGCTGATACGGGCACGAAGGTTTTTGATGCCAAACAAAGACCGTGCTTGTGGTGCGGAGATTCCACGACCAGTACCACGCAAGTATGATACCAAGAGTTCTGTCTGTGTTTTGCTAGAATTTACAAATGCCATTTTAAATACCTCATCAAATAATGATAAAAAAATTACTAAGAATTATTTCTTAGCTTCTGGTTTAGCTTCAGCTTTATTAGCTTCTGCTTTTTTAGCCTCTGCTCTTTCGGCTTTCTCTTTTGGAGTAATCACTTTGGGACGTGGTTTATCCTTAGAGTCTGCTGAAGGTGCAGGTGCTGGTGCTGTTGTTGCAGGTTTGTCGGCAGGTTTCTTTTCTGCTGGTTTGTCTGCCGCAACGGCAACTAGGGAGAGAGTAGTCAATACTACTGCTGTCAATGCTTTAACGGATTTCATAGAATCTCCTAATTTGTTTTGAGATGATATTATCTCATACCTATTAACGTTTGTCAAGTTCTTGTCGTTGACTTGAGCATCCATGCATGTTTTAAAAATGCATCTTGGCGTTCTGCCAATAAATTGCTCAACCCATGCAGATGTTGCTCTTCGGCAAGTTCATATGCACGTTCAATACTATTTAATACGACTGGAATATCATTCAACAATCTTTGTGCCATTTCCAATGCTGGTGGTACTTCACCCTCATCTTTGACTTCGGACAATTGAATGAATCTACTAAAACTTCCTGGTGCATATGCATCTAACGCACGAATTTCTTCTGCAATTTTATCAACGCTACCATAGACTTCTTCATAGACTACACCAAACAAATCGTGGTATTGTTTGAAGTCCGGACCAGTAACGTTCCAATGAAAGTACTGTGACTTAAGATAGAATGCAAAATGATTCGCTAAAACAATCTTAGTTGATTGGATTAATTCTTCCATTAGATTGATTCCTTTTTCTTTCCGATATTGTACTTTGCTGTTAACGACCACTCATCTTTTTCTTTATAAGAAATGATTTTAATCTGCGACAATGGTGCAATTGGTTCTAATGAATTCTTAGTTACAATTTCTATTAGTCCCCACTCAGCAAGTAAGTTTGCAATAGTGTTTCGTCTTGCAAGGTCATTATCTTCAAAATCAGTTGACTTGCCATCTAATGCAAACAATTCTTTGAAGTGTACAATATAGTATTTACCTTTTTTGTGTAATATGTGGCAAGATTGATAGAGAGTTTTGTCTTTTCGAGATGCTACACCAATACGTGTTAATGTCTCTTTGACTTTCAGAAAATCATCCTCTTGTTTCAATCTTACTTCCAATAATTCGTCAATGTTCACCGCCATTCTTTTTCTCCTTGGTTTTCAACCCACCTTTTTCTAGTTTTTGTCTCATAATTTTGAGTTGATCGGAGGTTAAGAGATTTTGAATCTGTTTTGCCTTTGCGTAACTATAGCCAAAACATTCTGAAATCACATTAATGTCCTCAACTTTTTCATTCTTAAACCACTTGCTATAACGCTTGCGTGATCTGATGGTATTTAGTAAATACAAAAATTGAGGTTTGTTATCTAAAAGGTGCCTACTGTTCATTTCATTTGCATGAAAGATAGTATCAGGAAAATAAGAAAGTCCTTTGTTTACAATGTAAGGGTTATATGCCTTTTCTGACAGTTCGTCATTGTCAGTACCAATCATTATATTTTCTTTTGATTGTCCGATTGCATTAATAAAATCGAATGGTGTCATTTTGTTTTCCAGAAAGAATTTATATATCCTTCTGCCATTTCATACAGTTTAGGTAGTGTCAGATTTCGAATTCTTTCTTTTACTGATGTGCAAGTAAAAGAAACTTCATGTATTGAATTGTCATTACTTCTTTCCAATTCAACCTTACTTCCATCTTCAGTAATGAATCTAACATAAAAAATAATATCACCCCGTTTAATCGTGACAGGATTTTTTGGATTTTTAATTTCAATTGTAAAATCTAAAGGTCTAATCCATTTTCCGATATTAAATGTTCCTGGAATCAAATTAACATTTTCTATAGATTTATTACTTTGCAAAAATGCGGGAATTGATTCGATTTTAACACTCGACTTACTGTAAAATAGATAAGATGGAGGTAAAGTTGCCGAATAGATATCAGTACCATTTCCAACATTTCCTCGCCAGTTGCATAGAGATTCAAAAAAATCTCTAGACACCGATGTATTAAATCCTCCATCATCTGCTACTTCAAGAGTCAAATCATATGGCGCCTTTATTGCATAAGTATTTTTACACATTTCTTTTATTGCTGGACACTTTTCAATGCCAACTGTATTTTTTCTTTTAGAAAATATTTCATCATAAACTGGAATAGGAGCAAAATAAGTAATATCTTCTGGAGTGATTAAATTACCTCTATTTTTACCTGCGGTCCAATATACTTTAGTTTTGTTATTTAAATTCACAATCAACCATCACTTCCGTTAAAAATGCAACAAAATTAATTTCTTGATCCGCAACAAACGCAGATTTATACTGATAGTCAGCCATGTGCAGAACCAACTTAGGAACAGAATTTGGATCTACATATTCGTTTGCAGTATCAAAAATCTTTCGAAACAATGCAGACGGTTCATTGTCTAGGTTTTCAGCAACCCATTTTCGAATACCAGAAAAGTCTTTCGCTTTCATTCGTTCAATAAGAGACTTATAATTGTCCTGTGAAATGTTAGCGAGAATGCCCGTGTCAATCTTACCTGTAGCAGAGTAACGTTGCAGTTCATTAATAACACGCCTCCAATCAGGAAAGTGTTTCATAATCAATTCAGCAACAACCTTCTCTTCAAACTCTACGTTTTCTTTTTCAAGAATACCAGTCACACGTTTCATAAAGCGACCAGCAAGTTTTGGCTTGTCTGAATTGCTTATTTTAAATTGTACAACGGAGCATCGACTGTGGAGAGGGGCGATGATACGATTGAGGAAATTGCAAGTAAGGATAAAACCACAATTAGCAGAAAACTCTTCCATGAAGTTCCGTAATGCGGGTTGAGTAGATTGAGGATTAAGGTAATCAGCCTCATCAAGAATGACATATTTGCGTCCACCTGAGAAAGATACAGTTGATGCGAAATTTTTAATTTCATTTCGCAAGGTATCGATGTTGCCGTTCATCGATCCGTTAATAACAATATAAGTACATCCAAGTTCTTCGAGCATAGCCTTTGCGATAGTAGTTTTACCAACGCCAGGACCGCCCGTAAGAATTAGATTGGGTACGTTCTTTTGGTCAACAAATTGTTGGAACGTAGCCTTTAAGTCTGCCGGAAGAATTGTGTCTTCGACAGTTTTTGGTCGATACTTCTCGACCCACAAGTAATCTTGTAGCATGTGTTCACCTCATCATAACATAAAAATATATTCTAACATAGAACATGTTAGAATGCAAACTGAGTGTTACTTGGCAACACTCTCATAAAGAGTTTCAACATCATCTTGTTCTTGTTGAATCTCGGTGAAGTTTTGCTTATGGTAAATCTTTGCAAGTTTACGTGTGTATTTCTTTGGCAGTTCAAAGTTATCCTCAACTGTAGTGAGAATATCTTTAATCAAATCACGCTCTGCTTCAATGCGAGTGAGTGAGTTTGAAATTTCAACCAATGCATCCAGAATCTTTTTACGGTCCTCTGGAGAGGACGGAACAATCACATTACTCATAATATTAACCTTCGTACTTAGAACCGGCTTCAGTAGCAACCCAATATTCAATATTGTCTGTCGCATGTTTGAAATGAGAAATACCTTTAGATGAAATTGCAACATTGTATGTGCCAGGAATCATCTTTAGATTTTCTGTGGTAAAAATAAATTTGAAGTTTGCTGATTGCTCACCAACTTTGATTGAGAAGTTATCTGCATCATCATTCTTAGCATCAAGTGCTGTGATTGATACGCTTTCGCCATCACCAACAACAGCAATGTTTGGAAGACCCAAGATGCCTGACAACTTCAATACTTGATTCAAATTGTCTTTTGTCAGCGTAAAATTCACTTCGGCATTTTCAACTTTAATTTCTTTTGCTGGTGGTGCAACAATCATTGCCTCATCAGAAAGTCCATAAGTTGTTTTTGAAGTTCCAGACTTAACTGTTAGATTTTTCGTGTCGGTATTGACTACGATTTCTGGATTGTCTAGCGATCCGACTAGAGACAAGAATCGATTCAAGTCATAGATGACAAAATCAGAATCGAATGTCTCGCTTACTGTAGCTTTACCCAAAACGTTTTGTTGTTTTGAGATTGTTCTGACAGTAGAGCCTTGTTTGAATTGCATACCAGAATTGATAGTTGCAAAGTTCTTAAGAACATTAATTGTTGATTCACTTAGTTTCATTTTGATTTCCTTCATTCAAGTCATGTACGTGTAACATGATTATAGCATAGTGTATAATTTTTAGCAAGTCTTTGCGATTACGTCCGTCTTTCTTGCCATATCGTTGTGCATATTTCAGCACGTTGCCAATACAGAATCCTTCACCGTGTCCTCCATCGATGATGAATTCTGTTGCTTGGAATTTAGTACGTGAGTAATGTTGTCCATATGTCGCATCAATATAAGACTTCAATTCATGTAAAGTCTCATCTTCATTATAACGATAGTCAATCATTTATACACCATTTCCTCTTTTTGGAACATTCTCAGTTGACGTTGGTGATGCGTTAATAGCCGCAAGTGCTTGCAAAGAACCACCAAAGATATAAGTGCCTGCATGTTTCAGTCGAATCCATGGAAGCAACCAAATCTTACCACCAGCTTTACGTAGCCATTGACAGAACATATAGTCTTCGGATAGATAACGTTTGCTGTCTGGATCGATAACACAATCAAAGTACGCCATGATTTCTCTGCTACCATCAAAGTTTACTGTACGTGCATGATCTGGTTTGTAGCTTTGTGATGGGAATGCTTTGTCAAATTTCTCCAATGCACTTCGTTTAATCATCATAAACCCAGTGCCACTCTCTTTAACTTGAACTGGTTCATCAAGTCTAAATGAAGTAGTTTCTTCTGACGGATTGAAAACGTAGTCGCCAACAAACTCTTCAAGACTATTTGGATTCTTGTCTGCGAAACCTTTATCAACTGCGACCTTAATCTTCTCCCAAGAAATTGCTTTCTTTGGATATGGTCCACAGATAACATCCATATCATCTCTAGTGATTGCGTGATGCATCATCACAAAAATGTCTTGTGCTTCAAAGTGAATGTCGCTATCAATAAACATCATGTAATCCATTCCACTACGAACAAATTCATCCGTCAAATAATTTCTAGCACGTTGTACCAAAGACTCGTTGAAAATAAAAAACAATCGTGCCTCAACTCCATACTTTGTGCAAAGTGTCATCAAGTCTGCGATTGCTTTAGTGTACGACCCGTGGCATTGTCCGCCATACATCGGTGTTGCGATAAAAAGTTTTTTCTGTCTTAGTTGCTCAATATCAATTTCAAATTGCATAATTTCTCCATGCTGTTAATTGTTGTATAATATATGTATAAAAAAAGAGGCTACTTTACGTAGCCTCAAAGGCATTACTGCCAAGGAGATTAGAAAGGAATTTCCTCTGTGATTACATCTGGCTTAGACTCCACTTCTGCGGTAGGGTCGATACCAGCATCAATCTTGCTGTACAAGTCAAGGAATGCAGTCTTTGTTTCAGCATCGAAACGATTGATACAGTACTTGATTGCTTCCATCTTATCGTTGAAGATAGTGTATGCTTCGGCAATGTGTGCCAAGCGGCGAGTGGAAATCAATTCATCAATAGCACCTTCTTCGAAAGTCTTACGGATGATATCAGCCCACTTCACAAGATTTTCTGCGAATGCTTTGTCATCAATACCAAGACTTGAGAACAGTTTGTTCATAATCTTAATTTCAACTTTAACATCGGCATACTCTTGCTCTACAGTAATTGGAAAACGCTCAAGGAACGCATCATCAAGAATTGTAGCGGCCATGTAGCGACCAGTCTCATCACCTTTACCTTTAGTGTTTGCTGTAGCGATAACGTTGAAGCCTTGCATTGGTTCAACAAATTCACCAGTCTTCTTAACAAACAAACCTTTGCCTTCAAGTACACCTTGCAGACACATAAGTTTATTTGAACCACGGTCAATTTCATCGAGAATCAAAACTGCACCAGACTTCATTGCTTGAACAACTGGACCATCAAACCATTTTGTCTCTCCGTCAATCAAACGGAAGCCACCAATCAAATCGTCTTCATCAGTCTCAGGTGAAATATTCACACGGAGGCATTCTGTTTTCAATTGGGCACATGCCTGTTCGACCATGAAAGTCTTGCCGTTACCAGAAAGACCAGAAACAAATACCGGATAAAAACGTTTTGATGCAACAATACGTTTCATGTTGTCAAAGAATCCAAAAGGAACATATAATGGATTCACTTTAGGAACAATTGCGCCTTCCTGCATACGTGCAACTGAAGACATTTTTGCTACTGCCTTTGCAACAGGAGCCATGATAGGTTCGGAGATTGGCATAGAAGGAACTGGATTGGATTTGACTAGTGCAAGTCCAGCCATGTTAACGTTAAATTCTTGGAGGGGCAATTGATACTTGCCACGACCAACTCGGTATTGATCGGCTTCAAGCCAGAACTGACGTTTTGCGCCAGTCTCTTCAGAAAGTGTCACCAATTGTTGGCGGGTTACAATTTCACCAAAACGTTTTGCGGCTTCGGTAACAAATGCAACTTTTTCACTTTGCGTAATCATAATATAATTTGCCTTTCAGTTAAAAATCAATTTCAATACTAGTAGTATAACAGAGTATTCATGGTAAGTCAAGAGTGTTGTTTTTATACAACATCAAGCAATTTCCTTGATTACCTTAGAGAGAAGAACACGGTTTGTCAAACGGTTTTGGTTCATTTTCAAAAATGCACCTTTCAACTTACGTGCGGAAACATCTTTGCTTTCGCCAAGAATATCTGAAAGCGAATCGTCTTCGGTAGACAAATCTTCGCCACCAGGAATCAAGAAATACTCAGAGTAACCATATCCATTAACAGAGAAAAACTTTTCGTTACGGAATTGTTTGTAACCATCTTCCGTCATCATCATGTTGAAACGTGTCATTGCATTTTGAAAGTAACGTTTGCTCTTTGGTAGAATATAGAATCCAATCAAATTGCAACCAGTACGATCCTTAAGAATTTGCAACAGAGTAGGTGTCACACCTTTGTCATTCACACGATACGTTTTGGCAGACGCTTCATCTTCAATATAAGATACTGAACGGAAGTCAGAAGGACCAATACGCTGGCAACGTCCTGATTCATTATCGGTCCAAAGAGTATTAGAATCTTCGCCATCAGTCAAAAAGATAACATTCACAATTTCAGACCGAGTGCGTTTACGGAAGTCATTGACAACATTAGATGCAACTTGAATTGTCGCATTCAACGGAGTACCACCAAGACCCATACCTTCTTTGATGTAATTTACTTTATAATTTCTACGGAAATTTTTGTAAGGCATGTATGCTTCAGCAATATTCAGCAAATCATTTGCAAATTTGCGATACGTTTGATTTTTCATACTGCTAGACAAAATGTTCAACAGGTGAAAGTTATCAATCTGCAATTGACTTGGAATAATATCAATTCTACGATTTTCAATTGACACATTTCCACTCTTTTTATATTCAGTACTGAAAGCATAAACATCAAAAGGAACATTCACTTTGCGGCAGAACGTAGCCATTGTAATCAACTGTTCAATTGTACCAGTCATGTTGTCCATCATAGAACCAGACCAGTCAAGGAACATTACAATGCCGTGATTTTTACCTTGTGCAACAGAACCAATCTTGCGGAAGATATCATCATTGAATTTGTAAGTGTGCAACTTGTTGGTATCAAGTGTGCCAGTATCAGAGACTGTCACACGGCGCAACTCAGCCGCTTTCTTTTTCATTTCGAATTCTTTTACAAGATACGCAATAGCATTCTTGTTCTTCGATTCAAACTTAGTCAACAAACTTGCATCATAACGGTCTTGGTCTTCCAATTCTTCATTGTCATACAAAGACTCATCAAAGAATTTCAATTCTTTATATGAAACAATATAGTTTTTCAGCTTGATAGAATTTTGCTTTGCAATCTTACCCACATAAATTTCTTTTGTCTCGGCAAGACTCTTCAATGAATTTTGCAACCGTTCATCGGTTACAGACTTCACTTCATCATTGTATGCCTTCAACTCACTAGGCATAGCATCTTCGAATGTTGGCGTATTGGAGTAACCATTGTCAAAGTTATCCTCTGATTCATAGTCATCATCACCAAAATCAGAGCCAGAATCATAGTCATTCGGATTTTTGTCTTCATAGTCTTCGGCATCATCGCCAAAGCCGTCATCACCAAAATCTTCATTGTCATCGAATTCGCCATTCTCTTTGCGCTTTTCGAATTCTTGTTTTGCCTCCTCACGTTTCTGGTCCAATTCTGCTTTGCAGAAAGCATACAAACGTTCGGAGATATCTTTCACTTGCTCAAACGAATCTGCCTTTTCAATTTCATTGACAAAAGACATTTCATCGGCATTGAATTTGATGCTAGCCATTGCACCAAGTTTAAAATGCAAATTGATTCTGTCAATCAACAACATTTCATTTACATCTTTACCTTTGATGCCAAAGAAATCACGTTCAATAAATTGACGATACGCAATAGACATAGGCTTACGCAAACCTGGATATCTATCTTTGATTTTTCGTTCAATACGTGCATCTTCAACCACATTCAAGAATGTAGAAAATGCAGAACCGCCAGCCTTAGCAGATTCAACGTATGATTGTGGTGTGTCTAATGCGTGACCCACTTCATGCCCGACCAAAAGGTCTGTCATTTCAGGTGTGGTGTCATTCATAATTGGAAGAGTAAGACGGCGATTCACAATATCGAATGATGCAGTCTCGACCTTGCGATATTCTACCGAAATATTCTCAGTAGCAAGTAACTTTGCTAGAGTGGATTTTGAAATTTGTGTATTAAGCATGTATGTATCTTAACTCAAGTGGATTGGAATGTCAAGCGATTTTTTTAGGGCGAATGATAACAGTCTGTGGAACTTCAATATCATTTTGTTTATAGTAGCGGTGCATTTTTACTGTAGCGGTGATAGTGGCAGTCTCACCTTCGGCAGGAAAATCTGCATTGCCGCTGAATACAATTACGTTGCCATCGGCATCTTCACATATACGGAGAAGACTGGTGCCAGAATCAGCCCAGTAAAATTTAGGACGATCAACTACAATTGCTTTTTTAACTGTTAAAGTAACAGTAATCTTTTTCTTTTCGGTGCCAATGAATGTGCGGGTTGTGTTTTTCTCTGCGGCTTGTGCTTGCCATTGTGCTTTACGTTCAGCCATTGTTGCAATAGACTTACGTACAGCAAGAACTTGTTTTTCTGTCAACTTGCCATAGGTGTTTAACGCACCAAGAAGGTTTGAGTAAAAAGAATTTCTCTCAGAATTGTTAACAAGGAATTGAAAGATATCGCTGGCATCAGGATACGTTTTGTAAAACGTTTTGGTGGCATTGTTTATGATGTTGCGCTTGATAGCGGCTTCGTATGCGGCAGGATGTTCAACGTATGACATAAATTCCTCTGTAATCTCAATCTATATATAGAGTATAGCACAGTAGGAACGAATGTCAACGATTATTTGATGTAGTGTTGCATCAAAACAACATATTTGTGTGAAATAAAGGGCTTTTCCTTAAAACGACAGTAAAAAACCCTTTAGAATCAACAAGTTATAAAGACTCTACAAAAAAATTTACTAAATTTCTTCTTTCTATCCAAGAATTTTTATAAATTTGCATGGAATAAATTTTTGATTCCCATAATTTTTTTTTAAATTTTATTTCAAGTCTAGTCTTACTACTGTACACTAAAACATCGGCATAATCTTGATTGACTATACCATCAATTTTCATTGTCTTACCATCAAGGTTACACAAATTTTGAGAATATTTCAATAGAATATCGTTCACTTTAAAACAACATAACGAACAATCTAAAGTTTCCTTTTCTCTAATGATTACCATTAGATAATAGTTTTTAATAGATTTTGTTTTTTCAAACCAACCTTCAACAAAAAGATTCCACAAACTTTCCTTATTGTTTTCATTGAAGTGTTTTTTTGTTTCATCTTTAAATGTCTGAAACATACTTGATTCGGTAGTTTTTGATGCATTTTTATCCATGCTGACACTTTTAACATCGATACCAATGTCATTATTAATCTTAACATCAATAATATTATGTCCAGCACCACACCAACTTGCATTGATGATGCTATCACTAACTGCGTATTCCCAAATTTCTTTTCCTAAGGATAATGGTCTACCCTTTTCTAAATGTTTTCTTAGTGGATTAAATATTAAATCCATTTCAGACTGAAACGATGATGCAAATGTTGGTCCAATTATAGTTTGAATTTCATCCACCGTCATCGGTGTCAGATAATAACTCACGGCTTATAAAAAACAAAAATTGGTTCATACTTCAACCACATCCCGTTCACCTTGCAAAAATTCTTTGCTTTAGGTAAACCAGTATCAGGGTCGATGCGATTGCCGCCTGGCATTTGTGCTAGTGCCATCTTAACGACACCTTTGAATTGCATACCGAGTGATTCCAAAATGTCTTTGCTATCTTTTTCAAGTGGCAACATGTCAGCACCAAACTTAGCATCAGCAATATTCCAAAGTAAGTATCTGTCATTACGCAAATACTCAACAGCAGTCTCTAGCGTTGGACGTAAGAAGCCTTCACGCCATGCATCATAGCCAGTAAACTTTTTATACGATTGCGTTGGGTCTTCACTATACGCTTCCTTAGCAAAGTAAGGAGGGCTAGTGAACACCATATCTACTATGCCCTTGTACGTTTGGAACGAACTATCATCTCTGATAACTTCTGAACCAAGTTGAAAAACTTCATAAGTGTTTGACTGTTCAAACAAAACTCCTTCGTTCTTTGCGGAGTTATAGAAATTAGCCAAGTCGGCATATTTAGTACTAGTAGTGCCACCATCGCCATCAATAGTGTGATCGGTATTAGGATCAGTACCCACATAGTGTAAAGGAAGAGAAGTGCGAGAAGCCATAGCACCCAAAATACGCCCACCCCAACCAGAAGAGGGATCGTAAACAACAATTCTGTCTTGGTTCTTAACGTGTCGAGTAAATTTTTCATAAAGATATTTTGCAGTCAATGGTGGAAAGTTAACAGCATATTGGCACCACGATACTCGAAATGCTTTTAAGCCAACAGGAAAAATCTTCTGTCCGTACTTGTACATACGCAAACGATATTTCTTCTGGTCATGCGATTTGATATTCATTGTGCATTTACTCGGAAGAGTTTCTAGAATATCTTGTGTTACTTCAAGGTACTTTGCGCCTTTGAGTTCTTCGTTGTATCCAGTATACTCTTCGTCATCATCACGACTCTCTACCCAATAGTCATATCCATATTCTCTAATATTGTTTTCTTCGAACCAATGAACAAAGTCATTGCCATTCTTAAATTTAACATTGTATGAACCAATTGTCACAACTTCATTGACTTTGATTGTGTTTGAATACGCATAGAATGAATCACGCTTGAAGTGTCGCTTAGAATACTTCAATGTCTTCTCAAGCAATTCATCTTTCAGAAAGTGGTCATAGATTGAAAGCCCATCATCATTCTTTGTGTAATTGATGCGTGTCTTCATCATGGTCGGAAACCATTGATTAGCCGCATTGCCAACTACACTAGTATTTCGAACAACATCTCTTTCGCCTGTTAGTTCATCTGCATGTTCAAACTCATGTACTGGAAATCCATACATCTCTTTGAATTGTTTTTTAATTGCACTTTCATCCCAACCAACTCTAGGTGGCTGACCCATAGTGTCCCATGAGTGTACAACTGCTTTACGCAAATCAATAAACCATTGACGAAATTCGTCTTCAGTCATCCATTGCACTTCTTCAAATGTCTTGTTCGTTTCGTGGTTCAGTAACCAATCATTACGTTCATAAAAATGTTTTGTCATGTTATTTGTTTTACAGTTATTCCGCATTTATTTAGGAAACGAATACCATCATCATCACGGTAATCTTCACCGTAAAATACTTCTTTGATACCGCTTTGAAATATCATTTTAGCACAATCTATGCATGGAGCGCAAGTTATAAACATACTTGCACCATCACCACTCTCGGTAGACTTAGCTAGTTTTGCTATTGCATTAGATTCTGCATGGAGAACTTCAGCTTTTGTTTTGAGTACAGGACCTTCGTGGGTGTGTCCAACAACTTGTTCACAGTTGTTATCCCATCCACTCGGCATACCATTGTACCCTATGGAAATGATGCGGTCATCTTTAACAACAACCGCACCAACATGCTTACGTTTTGCGCTACTCAATTCTGCAAAGACTCTTGCAGTCTTCATGTATGCGCCTAGATATTTTTCTTTAATCATTCTATAAGTCGTTTTTGATCGAATCGTTTTTCTTGAATTGTTTTTTCTTTAAATACTTTTCTTGGGTTTGCACACATGACACAATCTGGATTACCGCAAGTGAGTGCTGAATGTTTTGCTAACGTATGAGGTTCATCTACAGGTATGTTATATGCTTTTGCAATTTTTACTTGACGTTTAATGTGACTTTCTTTTTGTAGAAGTCTGCGAGAGTGTTTAACTTTATCTTCTTCTGTACTCATTGCCGTCTCCTTTTGAATATTAATTACGCTACATTCCAGATTAGTGCGCCTGGTTTCCCGCTACTCACTACAAACTGCCAAAGTTTAGCATCGTAGTATTTCTCAGATGGATATGGAGGCGCTTGATCCTCTTCTACTGCTTGGTCATACTTATATGGTGAACGCATTGTCACAGCACGACCCTTTTCGTAGTCACTCATCTTGTGTCCAATCTCTACTGCATATGCAGGCACATCAGGAAATGCTAATTGCAATCCACGATTCAATGTTCCACTTGATGCAACGGTCCAAATCTCTGTTGGCTTGATCTCTAAATCTCTTGCGACTTTAACAATTGATGCAAGCACAGATGGATGTTCTAATCCCAAAGGTAAGCATTGTCTATGCTTTACATCTTCTTCTTGATATCGTCTTGCTCTTGCTTTTGTCACAGTAAGCATACCATTGTCAACCCAATGAATAGTGCCGCCAAGGTCAAGCACTCTTTGCTGATGCCATGTAGGCTCTTTGCGTTTAGCCATGAAGAACGTTGCTTTTTTCCCATAGAGATTACACACGTATGTTAAAGAGATTGGACCCCAACCAACTTTGTTTGCACCACCAAAGACCCATTCATCACATGGAGTAGTCTTTACTAGATGGTCAATGAATCGGGTTTTACTTCCATACTCTAACAAGTCATCACGCACAACATGAAAGCCATTGTGCATCTCAACTATCGGTGCGGGGTTTGGGTCTTTCCAATCTTTAATTATATCAGAAATGTCTTCAGGATACAAGCGACTCATACAGTTCTCCTTCAGAAATTGCGTCTATGACTAAGTGAATTCTATTATCTGTTCCGTTGTTAATGGCTTGATGTGGCTTGCGTGTATCTAAGAACCACAAGTCTCCAATATTCATATGTACCTTTTGTGGATTACCTTTAGTGTCCCACACAGTAAAAATCATGTTTGGATTAGTAATGATTGGTATGTGTAGTCTAGCAAGTTTGCCTTTAGACCCACCAGAGTCTTTATCAACTTGATCTGTGTGTCGTTCAAGTTCTCCACCGCCAGGTTTCAATTGCATGAAACGAACACGATGCACTTCTTTATATTTACTCAACAACTCACGCACTTCAGGAAACATATCATAGAGTGGTGTGTCTTGCAATTCAAATTTTACATCTTTGTTTTTTTCTTTCCAGTCATCACTCATCTCAGAAGGCTTTGTAATGAAATCTGATTCTGGACGATAACCACGTAATGACAATGCAGACCATGCTCTGTCTTTGTTGTAGTTACTATAGTGATTTGTAAATGCAGGCAATGTTGCTAACTTAGCAGAAACAGATTTGATAAAGTCTGGCGTGATTGCACCAATCTTCTTAATGCTTAGATATTCTGTTGATTCTACTTTAGGGAATGAACGTGGAATAGGACTGTTACTCTTAAAGTAAATTGCATGTACTTCTCCATATGTTGTAATCTTAGGACCAACATAGCAGAAACCTAACTCCTCAGCCAATGCACAATGTGCTTTGTTTTCTGCCCATACAGTCAACCAAAAATTATTTCCCGACAATACGGAAATTTGTTGTTTGATCGTATTGATGTTACCCGAAAGTTTTCCAATCGATACGTCACCCTTTACTTTGGTTGCGATAACTGTATCACCATGCATTGTAATGTCTGATGCGACTTTGTTTACTGTTACGTCAATCATTGCGTCACCAAGCAAAACAAGAGTTCCTTTTTTCAAAGACTCTGCAATATTGTTCTTCTTATACTTCGCAAAAGGAGATAACGTATATGCATTGTAGTCTGCATACTGTGCTTCAAGTCCTTTAAGATAGTCTATGTCATATCCGTGTTGCCAAGGTTTCATTTTTTTACCTTACGTTTTAAAATCATACGCTTACGTAACGCACGTTGTGTTTCAAATGTCGATGCCTTTTGAGTATACACTTTTCCAAACATGTGGTCAAGTTCATGCAATGCAATTCTGGCAGTCATGCCAATAAATCTTTCCGTATTTGTTTCTCCATACTCATTTTGATATCTAACACGAACGGCATCTGGACGTTTGACATTTAAGTATAGTAAAGGAAAACTTAAGCAACCTTCTTTCATTGAAATCTCTTTCTCGGAAACATCAACGATTCTAGGATTAAACATTGCAAAAGGTGTCTCACCAGTTCGCATAACAAACACTTTATATGGTATGCCAACTTGATTTGCAGACAATCCCAAACCATCACTCTTAACCATAGTATCGTGCAATGCTTGCGCTAGTTCTTTGGGATCGTGTGGTGGGTTTGTGAAATCAAAATCTTTACATTCTGTCAATAGAATTTCAGAATCTTCTGGCACATATTTCATTTCAATCATTTTGCTATCCTCGAAAAGTTATTTACTTTCTCAAATCGAATTACGTTTGAGAATTTGTCTTGAAGAATGTCACCTTTGTGAGATATCACAAATAAGTTAGAACCTTCAAGCAGATTTAAAATCTTCATTAAGTCTTCTGTTCCGTTCGTGTCTAAACTAGAGTCAAAGATTTCATCAAGAATCAAAATATTTGTGCTTGCCGAATTCTTTAGTTTAGCAACAGCACGCCAAGTCAACATCAATGCCATATCAATACGTTGTTTCTCACCTTCGCTGAATGATGCATACGTAAAGTCATCACGGTGGCGAGACTTAATTGTTTCTTTGAATGATTCGTCCAAATTGAAGTTCACAAAAAAATCTAGTGATGCGAGATACTTGTTAACTAACTTGTTGATTACTGGTATGTATTGTCGAATGATTTTCGTTTTAATACCCGTGTCTTTCAACAATGATGTTGCAGTTTCATAGTACAATCTTTCATCAGATAAAGACTTCATGTTGTTATCAAGTTCAGTAAGTTCATTATTAAGAATCGACAACTTTTCTTTTTCTGCGTCAGTATCTTCTTTTGAATTCTTGATTCTTTCTATGTCTTTCTTTATCGTATCAATGTATCGTTTCTCTACAGAAATTTCAGATTGAATTGTAGTCAATTCAGATTTCTTGTCTTGAATTTGTTCAGCAATAGATTCAATCAACTCTTGTCTAGCGGCAAGTTGTTCAACTTCAACATCTAGTTTAGACAATGCATCTTCTAACTCTTTTAACTTTGTCTTTCTTTCTTCTACGATTGTTGTTTTGTGTTCGTGTGGAATGCCTTGCTTGCAAGTCGGGCATTCGTTATTGGTATCATAAAACTCAATATCAGTATTGACCTTTGTCATTGTTCTGCCGAGATTGTTTTTCAGATTTGCAAACTTAACTAACTTAGAATCAACTTTAGATTTATCAGAAATTTGTTCAACCAAAGAAGACAAGTCTTGTTGCAGAGTTGCTTCGGTGATTGTAGATTGTGCAATTCGTATTTCATTATTTGCAATCTCAAGTTCTTGTTGTGCAATCTTAGACTCTGTGTTCTTTTTCAAATTCTCAATAAACTGAATTTGCATCTGAACTTTTTCAGTCTTCAAGTCAAATGCATACTTTGCACTTGAATAGTTTTCTTTTAGAATCTGAAACTTTTCTTTGAGTACGCTGTTCATGCGTGAGAAGATTTGAATGTCTAACAAGTCTTCGATAATAGAACGTCTGTCACTAGCAGACAATTGCATGAATGGTGTGAATGATGCACTACCCAATAAAACGATTTGGGTGAATGATTTGTAATTGAGTTTGAGAATGAATTTCTCTAGGTGTTCTTGATAGTCTCTGACTGCGGCATCTTGATTGACAAGAAGACCATTGCAATAAATCTCGAATACATTTGGCTTGATACCACGAATGATCTTGTACGATTTGTTGCCTGTGTCAAATTCGATTTCAACTGTGCAATCTTTTTGATTGATTGTGTTGACAAGTTGACCTTTGTTGATATTACGAAATGGTTTTCCGAACAGCACAAAACACAATGCATCAAGCATTGTAGACTTACCAGAACCATTAGAACCAACAATCAATGTTGTATTGTTGTTGTCTAGCTTCAGTTCAGTAAAGAAGTTACCTGTTGAAAGAAAGTTCTTCCATTTTAAATTACGAAAAATAATCATTCTATGTTTTCTGTAGAAAGTGCCTCAACGTAAAGTTCACGCATCAATGTTTTAAGTTTGTTAGTGTCTGAAATATTTAGGCTTTGACCATCAATAAATTTGGAGAGAATTGTCATAGTGTCTTCAGCTTGATTCACAATATCTTCGGAAGACTCTTCGTTCAATTCTATAAAGTCTTCAACGATTGTAACGTCTGCTGGTCCAACTTTATAAATTTCTTCTAAGAGTTTGTCAAACAAATACGGATTCTGTTTGTTGACTACAATGATTTTCACATACGCATTTTCGTATGGCGCAAAATCATATTCTGACAATTCTTCAATCTTAAGAATAGCATCATCATAGTTGATCTTGTGGAAGATTCTAAGTGGGTTAGGAACAGTATCATATCGCATTGTCTCTGTGTCTAATACACCAAATACTTTTTGATCTTTGTAGTCTGACCAAAACAATTCATATGGTGTGCCAACGTAGATGACATTATCTTTAGAAGAGCGAGTGTGATAGTGCCCGCTATAAACTTGAGTGTAGTTACTCAAAAACTTATAATCAATACCATCGTGACTCTGCACACCTTTAGACAAATAGAAGCCATTGAGTTCAAAGTGACCCATGCACAATGGTGAAGAAGAGTTCTTTACGAATTCATAAACCTCTTCTTCGTTAGACTTGCACATCCAAGGAATCATATCAATCTTGATTCCATCAACTTCAAGTGTTCCTGGTTTCTGCCATAACACAATGTTATGATAGTCTCTCAACAACAAGTCTGGTGAGTTTACATCAAGACTTTCTTTCCAAAAGATATCGTGGTTGCCAATCAATGCATGAACAGTAATACCATGTTCAACGCACTTGTCAAAAAAGTATCGTCTGCTTTCTGCAAGAGAAATAAAGTTGATGTACTTGCGTCTGTCAAACAAATCGCCAAGCTGAATGATTGTTCTAATACCACGGCGTGCTAGTTCTGGAAAGAAAACTTCATTATAAAATTTTTCGTAGAATGCGTGAAACGTTTTCGAATCGTTTCTAACGCCAAAATGAGTGTCACCTAATATACATATTCTCATGTTTTCTTTGCCCGTGTTTCTTGATATTTGTTCCTAAAGACTTGTTGATTATATCACGTATTGCAGTCAAATGCAACACGGCAGATTCTTTCAAATCGTGCGGTGATCTTTTGTTCTCAACAATTTTAAGCCAATGTTCAATTTGGGCTGGTATCGGTGTTTGCATCATCTGTCTCCATAAATTCATCAAAGACTGTTGCGGTAGCTTTTTTCTTGCGTGGCTTTGCTACCTTCTTTTCTTTGTTTGCCTCAAATGCGTTAATGAAATCGCTAATGAATTCTTCGCTATACGAATCGTGAAGAACGCCATTCAGATTAGATGCGACATATTCTTCTCCATTGTTTTCAATGAGAGAGGTAATAATCAAGTTGTCCATACTCTTGTATTTGATGTATAGATGTTTTTTCTCTTTTTGAATTCTTCGTAAGAAAGCGTAGTAGATAATTTGGGTAAAGTATGCGAATGGGTTTTTTGATTTCTCTGGATCAAAGTTATCAATGTACAACAAACAATTTTCAATACCATCCGACACCATGTCTTCTTTGAATGTGTAGTTAGCAAAGTTTGGCTTACGTGCCAAGTGAGTTGCAATCTTGAACAAACACTCACCGATGTATTCAGGTACTCTAGGACGAGGACCGTTCTCTGCGTTTGCAATTTTTACTGCGGCACGGAACTTCGTCATCTCTTCTAGAAATGTTTCGTTGTTCACGTAGTGTTTTTGTTTAGTTGCTGGTATTGTGGTAGTAATGCTCATTTTGTTCCTCATTTTGTTGACAGGGGCTTGACAATAGAGTAATATTGCTGTGTCCCCTATGATATTCAATGAAAGGTTTGATTATTAGCTGTTAGTACAGTTAACAATTCCTTTATCTTTTCATCTAGCTTCTTCTCTTCTTCACTATCAAATTGTTCATCAGTTTCCGTCTCATTCAATTCAATGTTATCTTGTTGCGATCCTGCTTCGAATTGGTCATACAATTCTACATACACTTTAAAAACATCATTAGTTGCCTCAGCAACAGATACGATGCTCTGTTTAAATATTCTTGCTGGTACAGAAAAATTCAATAGTGGATCCCACTTCATCATAGACAACTGATACATATGATCTTCCAATGATGTTTTAGGAGAAACAATCACACGCATAGGGCGATGTACTTCTACATAACCTTTTGTCTCTTCGACAATGTTAGCAATAACTGTATCGCCATTTGTTAGTTTTAATATTTTACAAAACATTAAGTTTCCTTTAAGTTTATTGTATAAATTTTATACTCAAACTTTTCATCATTGTAAATTTTCATTCGTTCCATAAAATGGTCTAATGTAAAATTCTTTCTGCTCTTATGTGTCAAATCATCTGAGATATCAAATAGAGTTGCCTCTTCTTTGTTATTACCCAAACGTAATCCACGACCAATCGACTGCAATGTTCTAATCTTACTCTTACTAGGTGACGCAAAAATAACATTATGTAAATTACGAATATTAATACCTGTAGAGAAAGTACCATATGATGCTACGATAATTGCATTCTCTTCTTCTTCAGTAATTCTACGAACTTCTTCTCGCTCATCTACTCCAACAGCACCATGAATAAAGAATATAGGTCTAGAATCTTCTATAGCATCTTTCAACATATTATACAATATTCTGCCGTGTTTGTCAACGAATTGATAGAGTAAAAGTGTGTTCCCATTTAAACTCATTGTCAAGTTTCGTATGAATCTATTTCTCGATGGCTTACCTACAATATAATTTATCTCTTCTTGGTACTTATAATTCTTACATTGTCTACATGACTCTTCATCATGTTTCAGCACCAACGCTTTAATTTTAAATTTTGCTAATCGTCCAGAATCAATCAGTTCTTTTGTTGTTGTAATTTGTTTGACTTTACCAAATAAACCTTCTAAGACTAATCTGTGTGTTTGTGTTCCGTCTAATGTGCCTGTTAATCCAAATCTATATTTGCATTCTGTCAGTTTTGTTAGAATAGATATCAACGACTTCGCTTTAAACAAATGCGCTTCATCTCCGATAACTAATTCAAATTCTTCGAACCATTCTTTTGGCATCTTGTAAATTGACTGCCATGTAGATATGACAATGGGGCAATCAGTTTGTTTGCTTGCACCTGACATAATCTGGTGTACGTATTTATCACTTTCAAAACCATAGTCTTCAAAGTCTTTATACAATTGTGCAACAAGAGAGATTGTGGGAACAATGATAAGTGTTTTACAACTAAGCCATCGTGTAATTAGATAGATGATTAATGACTTACCTGATGCTGTGGGTGATACAAGTAAATTGCGTCTACTTCTAACAGCATGTACAAATGCGGCTTTTTGATAATCTCGAACTTCAAATGGAATTGCTAGAGTGTCAATAAATTCTTCTGCATCTGCTACTGAAAATTCATCATACGTTTCAACTGATTTGTCAAATTCAATTTCATACTCACGCTCTTTAGCAAACTTCTCTAAGTATGGAATCAAACCATAATAGATTTGTCTGTTCTGAGAATTGAACAGGCGTATCTTTCCATCCCACACTTTGTTCCTAAATGCGGGCATGAATTTATAACCTGGAACGTAGAACGTGAAGTATTCATTCAACTCCATTGCATCGGAGTTCTCACATCTTACATGTGCATATACTTCATCTACTTTTGTAATGTATAATTTATTGTACACCTTGAGTAAACTTCTTCCATTCTATTGCATTTTTAATTTGAAAGTTTCTTTGGTTGAGATTTTTAATTACTTCTTCCAAGAACGCTAACTTTTCTTTCTGATTGATTATACGCATGTTGTTTTGTATAATGTCTTTATCAGAATCAAGATACATGTCAACTTCATTTTTCATCAAACGTTTTACGAATGGTTCCCAATTGAGTTCGTCAAGTTCTTCTTGTGAAAGTTTTCCATTGTAGTACTCATACTTTTTCAGAGACAAGTCTTTACTCTGAAACTCTAATGCTTTGAGTTTTCTACGCTCATCAAAATAAATTTTTAAATACTTGCTGTGCAGTTCCGGAATCTTAAGTGATGCAAGACCCAACTCAGTAGAGTCTACTGGTGAGTCTGTACGCCATGTTTCCATGATTTGGTCTAATGTCATTTTCAATCCTCATAATAACGCCATCTTCAGTATAATAACATAAAACTCAATTTATGTCAAGTCTTCAAGTTTATAGTATGTGTAGTTGAAAGTGACTGATGCGGTTAGAAAATCTTGACTGCCGGTAGAACTAAAATCTAATCCACCTAAGTCTGTTGGGTATATACCATAGAAATTAATTTTTCTATTGTTGTTGTTCGCATTTGTTTTTATGTATAACGTTGCATCTGACGTTACACTATTCATAATGTCATCGGTATCTTTTAACGTACCACGCTTGTCGAATGTTTCGGGATTACCTAATTGATATATCCAATCATACAATTCGTACCATGTTCTCATGTCTTCATCTACCATGAATGATAGTGTCAACTGACCAAATGTAATTTGATTTCCTGGAATACTAACTGCTGTAAATGGCGTGTTAACTGTCGTTGATCCCAATGTCATTGATGGTAAATTTACGCTCTGTACATAGTATGTAAAGTTAGGCACCCTTCTAAGAACAAACTCAAATTTGTTGTTAGATAAAAAACTTCTGTTTACTGGTGTAATGTTTAGTGTAGCCATATATTCTCCTTTATTCTATTTATGGGAGACAAAAAAAGAGGACCCTAAGGTCCTCTTTTAAATACCGATGTATCTCGGTTTAATCAATTACATCAAGTTAGTGATGTTGATTCTGCGGTAGTAAACGTTCTTGTTAGAGAAAGACAATGTACCGTCAGCGGCAGATGTTGCGAATGGGTTTGCAACCATGCCATAACGTGTCTTGAATCCGATCTTTGGTTGGAACGAATCTTGACCGACTGCACGAACCATTTGCAATGGAACGTATGGGCAGTAGAACAAGCCAGCGTCAAAAGCAGAAGTACCTTTGTAGCCGATTGTTGCGTAGTGTGTGCCAGATGATGCGGCGAAGTATGGGTCGATATAAACCTTGATACGGCCATTCAATACGCCAGCGAATGTGTTACCTGTGTCATCAACTTGCAAGTTGTTTGCAAGTGCTGGAGTGTAATCAAGTACACCAGCCATTTGCAATGCAGATGCTACGTCAGAAGAACAGATAAGAACGTTACCTTTACCTCTACGAGTTGCTTTAGCGATAGCGTTAGACTCACGCTCCAATTGGAACATCAAGCCTTTGAACTTTTCAACAGACCAACGACCGTTAGCATCAACGTCAAGGTTGAAAGTACCAGCAGTTGTAACGTTTTCTTGTGCGCCAACTGTAGCTGTCAAGTTGATTGTACGAACAACTTCACGGTTGATTTCAGCAAGAATTTCTGTAGAAAGGATGTTAGCCAATTCTTGTTCAGCGTCCAAGCCATGAACTGCTTTCAAGTCTTGTGCTAATTCCATTGTGTATTCTGCTTTCAAAGCACGGCTACGTGCTGTAACGGCAACTTTCTCGATAGAGAATGCCATCTCTTGGAAGCCTTGACCAGAGCCATCACCCAATGCTTCAGCTTCTGCTGTTGTAAAACCAGTACCACGTGTGTACTCTGTACCACCAGACAAACTAGCAGGTGTAGAACCTGTTTGTGATTGTGCTGTATTAGGGAATGCTGTGTTTGCTTCATCGAACAAGGCTTCTGTACCACCTTGTGTTTTGTAACGTGAACGCATTGCAAAGATCAAGCCTGTTGGGCCTGTCATTGGCTGAACACCGCAAATGTCGTAAGCGATCAAGTTAGGTGCCGCACGGCGAACCAAGCTAATCAAAACTGGATCGTAAATGTCGATTGCGCCATCACCTGCTGTAGATGAAGAAGAACCCATGCTGTTAACAGGTGCCGCTTCGTTAAGCAATGATGTTGGTGCACGATAGCCACCAGATGCGCTTTCACGGCAAGCAATTTCTTGGTTCTCAAGCAATTGTGCTGTTACGGAACGCTTGTGGGAATCCTTGATGGACGCTAAATCAGCGTGTTCAAGAACTGGTGCCCATTTTTTAATAAGATTTTCTACGCTCATACTTTTCTCCTTTGAGTATTGTTTAATTTATTTATAAAAACTTATTTCTTGAGTGTTCTAGAAATACTTTGTACATATTTGCTCATCATTGGAGAGAAAGATTCTTCCAAGGTAGATGATGCGTCTTCATCAATAGTAGAAGCCTTTTTAACTGGCTCTTCTGTAGATTCTTCAAAATACTTCTTCTTTGTCAATTGAAGTTTTTCTTTGTAATCTTGTTCAGATACAAACTCAATGCCTTCAGACAATGACTTCAATTTAGCAGATTGAACTTCGCTTAATCCTTCAGAAACTTCAGCTACAATTTTTTCTTTCTTGTAGTTGTTGATTTCTGCGCTTAGATTTGCATTTTCAGTAACAACTTTGTCCAATTCAGACTCAAGTGTTTCTACTTTTTCTGCGAATTCTTCGACAACGTTTACTTTGTCTTCTGGAATATCAACATAATGCTCTGTGAAAAGGTTCTTTAGACCTACCATGAAGTCTTCAACCAATTCAGCCTTGATACCTTTTTCGATGGCAAGTGTGTTTTCTTCCATCCATTCGCTAACAACATACTCAAGGTATTCATCAACTTTTGTAACTAGGTTTTCGTTGATAGAAGCAACTTCTTCTTGAAGTTTAGTGGAGTACTCTTCTTCTAGCTTTTCCTTTTCAGTATTCACTTTTGCAATGATAGCCGCTTCGAAAATGGCCTTTGCGTTAGTTTTGAATTCTTCTGAAAGGGATTCACCAGAAAAGATTGCATTAATGTCTTCTTCGACATTCAATACATTCTCAACTTTTTTGTCTTCTTCAACTTTTTTGATATCGTCAGTAACGATATCGTCTTTAAGTTTTTCTGTCATAACAGGTCTCCTTTTACGATATTTAAAATTTATAGTGTATAGTATTTATAAAAAATTACAGCTTGGAAATGAAATCTTTGAAAACTTTAATCATGTTTTCTTCGAGGTCTTTCTTAGAAGATTTCTGAAT
>Ga0222712_10001430_pt1 | contig 29452 bp, 24 predicted proteins | sample C33_657DmetaG_FD_165043 | JGI IMG/M metagenome (GOLD analysis project Ga0222712, IMG submission 165043) | Estuarine water microbial communities from San Francisco Bay, California, United States - C33_657D | ecosystem: Environmental > Aquatic > Marine > Unclassified | place: USA: California... | reverse complement strand
CGCCCCTCCTGATCCAGATCCCGGGCATTGACCCGACCTGGCTGGCCAAGGAGGCGATCAAGCGCATGGACGACGGCGTGGACATGGCTGAAGCCGTCAAGGCCGCCATTCCGTCCATCGTCCAGCAGAACGCCCAAAAGCAGATGGGCGAGGCCCAGATGGCCGGCGGCCCGGAGGCCATGGGCGGTGCGCCGATGCCTGGCCCTGAAGCCGCGGCTCCTGGAGCTCCTCCCGGCGGCAACGCCCAGGTGCCCAACATGCCGCAGCCGAAGATGTACGGGCTGCCGACTCCTAGCCCCCAATAAGGGGGAAGTGCGCGGATTGCAAAGCCACGGCTCCGACGAAAGATCGGAGTCGTGGACAATTCGACGCTAACAACGCCCGCCGAAGCTTCGTCAGCTCCGGCCACACACGACCCGACCCCGGCTCCGGCCGAGGTCACGCAGTCTTCGACCCCCGATATCGGGACGGGGCAGGAGACGGCACCGACGCTAAATGAAGGGACTGCCAGTTCGTCGCCGGCGGTCGACAAGGACGCTAAGAAGGATAGTTTGCTGGATGTCGTAAAAACGGCGTTTGAAGCGAAGGATCCCGCGGACCCGTCCACCGCGAAGGTACAGTCGACTCCCGCACCGGGACAGCCTAACGATGCGCCAGGCAAGGACAGCCAGGCGCAGAAGGACGGCTCCGAAGTGCAGTCCGACTTGCCGTTCCACAACCACCCCCGATGGAAAGCGATGATCGCTGAACGCGACAGCTTCAAGCCGGCGGCTGAGCAGTACGGAAAGATCACCACGTTCATGAAGACCAACGGCCTGACCCCTCAGGAAATGGCCGAAGGCATGACTGTGATGGCGCTGATGAAGACCAACCCCGCGGCCGCCTACCAGCAGCTGCAGGGCTATGTCCAGAACCTGGCCCGTTTCACGGGGGATGTACTTCCCCCGGAGATCAAGGACAAGCTGGACAACGGCTACATCGATCCGGACTCCGCGAAGCGCCTCGCGCAGCTTGAGGCCGAGCGTGAGTTTTCATACGCCCGTCAGGTGGAAGAACAGCAGCGCATCCAGGCTGAGCAGGAGATGGTCGCCCGCCAACAGGCGATCGACAACTCCAATCAGATGGTCGCCGCCGTCATGCGTTGGGAACAGGCAGAACGGGCGAAGGATCCCGACTGGTCCCAAAAATACGAGATGGTGCAGGACCGGGTGAAGGCTCTCCTGACCCAGCAGCCAGCCAGCAATCCGTCGGATGCAATCAAGATCGCACAACGCGCCCTTACCGACGTGAACGCTCGCCTCAGGCCGCTGGCAGGGAGGACGATGCCGCTCAGGACCCCAGCCAGCTCTTTGTCGTCCGCTTCAACAACGCCGGCCCCCAGATCCCTCGCGGACCTGGTCCGGATGGGGCTGCAAGGCTCCTAAACCAAACACGAACCAGATACCACCATGGCCAACTCCTTCTCCACCCTCGACCACATCGTCGCCTCGGCGCTCGACTTCCACGTGAAGTCCGACGCCTTCAAGCAGACCATCCAGGAAAAGCCCCTGATCGGCGTCTTCACCAAGCGCCAGCAGACTTTCCCGGGCGGCAAGGGCGACATCTCCCTCCCGGTTTCCTTCCAGTCCGAGCTCCCCTCGATCTCCGGCTACGAAGGCGACGACCAGGTTTCCTACTCCAACCCGCAGAACACCCGCCGGGTGTTCTACCCCTGGAAGGAAATCCACGCCGGCATCTCCGTCACCCTCACCGAGCTCAAGATCGACGGCATCTCCGTCACTGACTCCGTGACTGGCGAGAACACCAGCAAGCACAGCGGCCGCGACGCCACTGTCTTGACCAACATCCTCAAGGCCAAGCTCGACGACATGACCGAAGGCTGGGCCCGCAGCTTCAACACGATGCTCTGGAAGGACGGCACGACCGACGCCAAGAAGGTCCCCGGCCTCTCCAGCTTCATCAAGCCCGGCCTCGCCATCACCGGCGGCACTGTGGACCTGAACGCTGTCGGCACCACCGGTGGCCTGTCCCGCGCCGCCAATCCGCTCTGGCGCAACCGGTCCGGCCAGTTCGGCTATGTCGCCGGCCAGACCAACATCATCGACGGCCTCCGCAAGGAGATCCGTCAGCTGAAGCGCTACGGCGGCAAGCCGACGACCATCCTGTGCGGTTCCGGGTTCCTGGAGCTGCTGGAGAAGGAGATCCACAACAAGGGCTTCTACTCCATGACGGGCTTCTCCAAGGGCACGAACACTGTCGGCATGGGCGCCACTGAGCTCCTGGGCGTCGGCGAGTTCGTCTACGACCCGACCCTGGACGATCTCCCCGGCTACGCTCCGACCCAGAACGGCGACGTCGACGGCGAGGAAGGCAACAACACCCGGACCAACTTCTGCTATCTCATCGATACCGATGCGATCCAGATGTACGTCATGGACGGCGAAGACAAGAAGACCCACAACCCGGCCCGCCCTGAGGACAAGTATGTCATCTACAAGGCGATGACCTGGACGGGCGGCATGGTGGCCAAGCAGCTCTCGGGTTGCGGCGTCTACCAGGCGATCGTCGACTAATCCGGATCAGGATGTCCTACACAAAGGGGGCCCTCAGGGCCCCCTTTCTTTTTGCGCAGCTAGCCAGCCCAAGCACGATCATCCAGGTATGCAAACCGCCATCGCTGAGATCCTGCTGAACGGGAATGTCCAACACACTGTCGTCCGGTCCGTCACCGCGGCCGAGGTGCCCCTGCTGCGCGAGGTCCATGGTTCCGACGCCGTCGTCAACGGCCAGGGCCTGGTCGTCACCAAGCGCACCCAGGCCGCCGAGGTCGCCCGCCTGAAGGACGAATACGGCGCCCAGGTCTTCTCCAAGGTCTACGCCGGCACCTTCCCCAAGCTGCCGAGCACCTTTGAGGAAGTCGGCCTGGAGATCCAGAAATCCGATACCAAGCCCGCCAAGAAGGCCGCGGCTGCCGAATAAGCCATGGCCCGGGGAACCAGCTTGCTGGCCCTACGCGACCAGCTGAAGGCCGAGATCGGGGCTTCCCCGAACGTGGCCATGGGCGTGAACACGATCGAGCAATTCGACAACCTGTTGCGCCGGACCCAGCAGCGCCTGTGGAACGACTTCGACTGGTCCTTCGGGATGATCGAGCGGGACGAGCCCCTGATCGCCGGGCAGCGGTACTACACTTTCGACAACGACATCGACTTCGACCGGATCGTCGAGTCGCACGTCAAATACGGCAGCATCTGGCACCCGATCGACTACGGCATCGGCCCGGCGCAGTACAACAACCACGACTCCGACGCCGGCGGCCACACCGAGCCGGTCGTCCGGTGGCGCCATTACGAGGGCAACCAGTTTGAAGTCTGGCCCGTCCCGACCACCAGCAGCCAGATCGTCCGGTTCAAGGCCGTCAAGAAGCTGGCGCCCCTGGTCAATTCGGCCGACATCGCCACCCTGGACGACACCCTGATCGTCCTGTACGCGGCCGCGGAGTACCTGGCGCGGACCAAGGCCGCCGACGCCACGGCCAAGCTGAGCCAGGCCCAGGCCCATTTCAACCGCCTCAAGGGCATGGGGCTCAAGACTGATCGCTTCATCTATGGCGGCGGCGTGGATCGCGCCGAGCGCCTTCGGATCGTCGGCGGTCGCTTCGTCCGGGACGACCGGCCCTACTGATGCCTTACATCGTCGTCGAGAGCTTCAAGGGCGGCCTGGACCGCCGGCGATCGGACCTGGTGTCCGCGCCCGGGATGCTGATCAAGGCCGAGAATGTCCATGTCACCCGCGGGGGCGAGATCGAGAAGCGCAAGGCCTTCGTCGCCGTGGACGCCGGCGTGGACACCGAACACCAGAACCCGTTTGAAGGCACCTACGGGATGGAGTCGACCAGCGAAGGCGTGACTGTCTTCACGACCAGTTATCAACAGGTTTCCTGGTACAACGCCGGCCGATGGATCAGGTTTCTTTACATTTCTTCGACTGATTGGGGTGTAGCTACGATCGCCCATGACAAACTTTATTACCGCTTCGGAAACCGGCCAGCGAACGAAACTCACGAATTGGACCTTCCACAACTTTCAGTCTCTGATCCGCAAATACAGATCCCTGAAAATTGTGAAACAATTGAAATTAGTTTTGATCAACCAAACCAAAACAGTCCGCTTCAAAATTCATTTTATGTGAGGCTAAAAGGTGGTCAGTATTCAGTCATTCTCGTTTGTGACGACGGGTTGGTGCAGGAAGGCGTGGTGCTTGATGTAGACACAAAAACATTGGATTACGGCGACATGATGATCGTCAACATTGAGAGAAACTACAGCACAAGCTTGTCGTACAATTGGGGTGGGAATAGCGCCACATCTGCTACAGCCAGTAGGTTCCAAGTCTACAATCAGCACTCAGGCGTCCCATTTTCGATACTCAAGGGTCATGCGTTTGATGTTCCAAAAGACGTTTATGTGGATCTAACCGGAGGTGGAAATCCCAACATCACATACCCGTCTCCATTTATTCGTGGTGCGTGGGTTTCTGAGCAGGGTGTATCTAACATTGCGATCGTTATTTCTCAGACAATTCCGTTGCAGCCATTTGATGATGGCGTGCGACAACTCAGTATTCCTTTGATTTGGAACAGAAAAACTATTCGCCAAAGAATAACGTCAATTTACACCAATGTAACTGTCGTTGAATTGGATCACCCGGACAAGGTGCAGATGACCGGGATCGTCTTCTCGACTGTCTACGGCGGCAAGTCGTTCGTCCTGGCCAAATTCGCCAACGGGGATGTCCTGCCGTTTTATGACGGCAAGCTGGTAGGCGCCTTCACCGATGGCGTCTACCGCGAATACTACGGCGGCCTGTACCGGTTCGTGGACAGCATCGCCGAGCTGATGCGCGGCGGCTTCCAGATCGCCCAGGACAACTACGAGCTGGACAGCTCCAACAACGACCAGATCCGGCAATACTCAGTCTCAACGACCACGACTGTCAACGGGACCAGCATGACGATCACCGGCCCGGCCAATGTCGATTTCAAGGTGGACGCCTACATTGACAGCCCGTGCGCGTACACGATCGAGACGATCCAGAATTCGTCCGCTACAATCGCCGCAAAAACGGCCACGGCGTCCTTCACAGTAGCAGCCGGCACGAGCGGCCACGCCTACACAGGCCACACTCTCCGCCGTTTAAACGGCCACGCAGTCCCTGGCATCACCGGCATCTTCATTACGGCAGATCCTGACACACCTGATCCGGCTGATGACATTGAGATCACCGGCATCGACCGGGTTGCCCCGGATCAGATTGTCTGGCCCTACACCGGCCTGACCAGCGGTGACGCATGGGATGCGAACCAGAAGCTTTGCTACGCAATCTCGTACATCATCAACACCAACACGACCAATTCCAGGATCTCATCCAGCTACGCTAATTACGGCGGCGGATGGAACAAGAACGACCCGGCTACGTTTGGCATCAGCACGACATCTAAGATGGGAGCCGCGTTCAACGGGCGAGGCGTCTGGGTGGAATTCATCAGTAATGCAAACATTCAGCCTCCATCGCAGTACATGTATGAATTGTTGAACACCAGCACAGCCATGGTCAGTCCTTACGACCCAACCAGGTTTCTTGTCCGGATGTCTTCATCCGGCTATGAAGGGGGCGGGTCTGGTGTCTTGATTAACGGCGTTCGCAATTCCGTGGACTCAATCGTGGCGAACAATGTTGAGCTACTTTCCGATGTGGACCCGGTTACAATGGGTACTGCCAAGCCGGACAAGTCCCAGTATTTCACGACCGGCGTCGAGCAGCTGGCGATCGACATCGTGGACAGCATCAACCACGGATCCGGCACCCATAATTACAGCGCAACACGCGATGGCGCCCGCGTGACGATCTCCGCTGCGGTTAGCGGCGAAGCCGGCAACAACAAGCCCCTGAATTTCCAGACATCCGGCAATGTCATCCTGTCCGCAAAGACGGCCTTTTCAGGCGGCCGCGACAGCATCCCAGGCCAACCAAAGATCGTGCGGATCAATTTCACCGGTACGCCGACAGTCGGCAATAAATGCTGGGTCATGATCACGGATCCGGCCCGGCCTCAGACCCCCTACAAGTTCGGAGCGACCCGCATGGCCGGCAAGAAGGGGATCTTCTGCTTCACCTACAAGGGCAAGGAATACATCGGCATCGGTTCCACCCTGTATTTCTCATCCCTGAACAACCCGGTCAAGTGGGACACCTACGATACCGGGTCCGGGTTCATCGACATGTCGAATAACTTTGGCGGCCGGGACGACCTGACCGGGGCCGGCGTCTACCAGAACAACATCGCGGTGTTCACCGAGCGAAACTGCCAGCTGTGGTTCTTCGACCCCGATCCGAACCAGAATTCCCAGAAACAGATCCTGGACAACACCGGCTGCCTGGCGCCCAACAGCGTGGTCTCGGTCGGCGCGACCGATCTTTTTTACCTGTCCTACAACGGCGTCCGGTCGCTGCAGTCGCGCGAGAGCACGGACGCGGCCTACGCCAACGACATCGGCTCCCCGATCGACGAGATCGTGATCTCCATCCTGGCCGGCCTGACGCCCGCGCAGCGCGCGGAAGCCAAGGCCCTGATCGAGCCGATCGACGGCCGGTACTGGATCAGCATCGGATCGCGCCTGTTCGTCCTGTCGTATTTCAAGGGGTCCAACATCCTGGCCTGGAGCGAGTATGTGCTCGGCTTCCAGGTCGATGAGATGGTCGCCTTCAGGGACAAGGTCTACCTCCGGGCCGGCAACAAGATCTACCTGTACGGGGGCAACAGCGGTTCCGAATACGACAGCTGCCCGGTCGTGGTCGAGCTCCCCTACCTGGACGCCAACAAGCCCGGGACATTCAAGTCCGTCAATGGCGTGGACATCACTTGCCAGGGCACCTGGAAGGTGTTCATGGGCTTCGACTACACCAACGCCAACGCGCGGGACGAAATCGCCACCTTCACCCAGCCGTCCTTCGCCCTGGGCAAGATCCCGGCGACCGGCATCGGCACCCACATCGGCGTCAGGCTGACCAGCGAACACCCGGGCTACTCCCGCCTGGCCAATGTCCTGGTCCACTATGACGATCTCCACTCCAAACATGAAGCTGGCTGAGATCTCACTGAAGCCCGTCCTCCATGTGGCGTCCAGGATGCGGGAAATGGACCGCCAGGAGATCTTCGCGACCCGGTGGAGTCACGACCCCCATGTGATCGCCGAGCTGATCGACAAGGCAAACCCGCCCGGCTTCGTGGCCCTGGCCGACGACGGCGAACCGGTCTGCGTCGTAGGCGCGCACGAGATGTGGCCCGGCGTTTTCTCGGTGTTCATGTTCGCCACCGACAGATGGAAGGAGGTTGCGTTCGACACGACCAAGGCCGTGAAGCGGATCCTCATCCCCGCCGTAATGTCGGACACGTTCGTGCGCGGAGAGTGCAAGTCACTTTCCACCCACGAGGAAGCGCACCGGTGGCTTGAAGTGCTCGGCGCCTCCAAAGAGTCGGAGCACCCGTGCTACGGAAAAAACGGGGAGACATTTTTCACTTACAGCTGGACCAGACAACCGGCGAAAACAAACTGACCATCATGTGCTTCTCCAACTCCGGCCCCGATTACGGCGCGATGGCGCGCGCGGATGAAGCCGCGCGCCAGGCCCGCATCAAGCAAGGCATGGCTTCGATCGACAACACCTTCAAGCAATTCAACTCCGACTTCTACGATCGCCGGAAGGACGCCTTCACCGCGTCCACGATGCCCCAGCTGAACGATCAGTTCGACAAGACCAAGGAGCAGATGCAATTCAACCTGGCTCGATCCGGGCTGACCGACTCCAGCGTCCGAACCGCGAACGAAGGCGAGCTGCAGCGCCAGATGGATGTGAACAAGGCCGATGTCGCCGGCAAGGCCCTGGACTTCGCCAACCAGGCGCGCACCCAGGTCGAACAGAACCGGTCCGACCTGGTAGGCCAGCTGAACGCCACAGGCGACGCCCAGGCTGCCGCCCAGGGCGCCCTTTCGCGCGCCGCGATCGCAGCCAGCCAGCCGTCCATCTCCCCGATCGGGATGATGTTCCAGAACACCACCGGGCTCCTTGGCCAGGCCAGCCAGGCCGGCGCCTACGATCGCCGGGCCCCAGGCCTCCAGGCCTACGGGCTTCCCATGAGATCTATCAGCCCTTCCAAGGAAAGGACTGTAGGAAGCTAACATGTGCGACTTCGCCACAGCTTCCCTGGTAGCCACCGCCCTTGGAACGGCCGCTCAGGCTAAGGCTGCCTCCCAAACCCGCAAGGCCATGAACAATGTCCAGGCGGCCGAGAGCCTCAGGCAGAAAAAGATGCGGGATGAAGCCGACGCCCTGTTCAACGAGTCCCTGGGGTCGGAAACCCAGGCCAACACGATCAAGGCCGAGGACAAAGCCATCGCGGATCGCCAGGCTGCGGCCACCGCGGCCCAGGCCACTGGCTCGGCTGCCGACATCGGCTCGTCCTACGGCAACAAATCCCAGATCGTTGCGGACGAGTCGCGCGTCCGGTCGGCTTCCGGCAAGGCTGCCTCCAGCATGGAGGCCGCCGCCAAGGCCAAGCTCGCCGGTTTTGGCGACGCCGCCCAGCTCAACGCGATCAAGAACGCCCGGATGCGCCTGGGCCAGGGCATCATCGCCGGCAACATGGCCGGATCGGCCGCAGCCTCGGGCGCCGAGCTGGACTTTGCCAGCCGCGCCGGCGACAACATGAAGAACATCGGCTCGGCCCTGTCCACGATCGGCACCCTTAGCGGCATGGCCGCCGGGGCCGGGGTAGGCGCTCAGACTGCCGAGGAGGCCGCAAACGCTGCGGCGGATGACATGGGCTTCCTTAACTCCCTGGACGGGTCCAACACGCTCAAGCCTGTCGGGGATGGCAATTATCTGCACCTGCAGACCAACCGACTCTACAAGGGAAGCGACCTCGACTGGTCCACCTTTGCAACCACTAACAAAGGCCCGGCCTTCATGAACCTTGTTAACTTGTTTAGGCCCAAGAAAGGCAACGAAATCCAATAACCATGCCTGACTATTCCGGATACGCCCCACGCCAGCAGCAGCAGGACCCCAACCTGGCCGCATGGGCCCAGATCGGCGGCAACATCGCCAACATCTTCGGGCTGGATCCGGCCAAGGCCGCCGAGGCGCGCCGCGGCATCCAGCAGGAGGACTACAACGAGCTGCGCAACCAGGCCCAGATCCGGCAGCAGCTGGCCAACAAGCGCGTTGGTGAGCTCCTGGGCGGCAAGGGGTTCGACCCGGCTCGCGGAGAATTCGTAGATCCGGTCGCGTACCAGGAATTTGTCCAGGCGATGGCCGATCTAGGGGACGCCCGCCAGGCGGTCCCGTTCGGCCCTGGCCGATGGAACGCCCAGCAACAGGCCAAGATCGATGCCGATAACAGGTCGTTCGATTACAAGGCCGGCGTCCAAGCCAAACGGGACGAAAAAGAAGCCGCCAAGCAAGCCGAAGCCCTAAAAAAAGCTGAAGCTTCCGCAGCTGCATCCAAAAACGAGGAGCTTTCAAAGGAATTTGAAGAACGAAAACGTTGGGGTGGAAGAAAGATCACGTTTAATCCGGCTCAAGCTTTCGACAATTTTAACAGGGCCTTTAGTGCAACCGGCCTACGGACCGGAAACGAACGATACACAGTGACGCCCGAAACAGCTTCTCTCCCTGAAGATAAAAGAAAATACAATGCAACCGATGCCTGGCGTGCCTGGATGGACGCAAACGGCCTAAAAGAAAAGGTCGTTGCGAACGCCGATGTCAGGTACGGATCTGATGCGTTTCTTGGGGCTAGAAATCAGTTGGCAGTCATGGTCGGTGACACGCTGGGGATGAGCCCAAACAGCCCTGAAGTAAAAGACCTGGTTGAGCGCATTTACGCCGGAGAAATGAATAGACAGGTCGCCGAGCAATCAGTCCCAACCCCGGCTGTCAGCAGCCAAGCCGAAGTGGATCAAATTATGAAGCAAGCAGCTACTGATCCTTCAAATGCTCCCGAATACATGATTGTCAGAATTCCCGTGATCAACCCACAGGACGGCACTGTGTCGTTCCAGCACAAATTCTTCAGCGTTGGCGCTGTGGCTAGAATGAAACCTGACAATCCGAACCACCCGATCAACATCCTTCAGCGGGCTCGTTGAGCATGGCCGCTCCGTTCAATTACGAGGAATGGCTGAAGCGCGGATCAGCGCCAAGCCAGGAACAACCACGTGCTGCTCAGCCAAGCTACACGCCTGGAAAGTTTCCTACAGCCCCAGATCTAAACCCTGTTTTTTTTGACGCCAGCAAGCTGGCCAAGCCAGGCCAGCAAATCCTCGCGATGTCCGGCGACGAGGCCTATCAATACGCCCTGGAAAACTACGGGGAGTCAGCGTTTGAGCAGGACGACAAAGGAAAGTTCAGGATCCGGGCCGATGTAGTTCATTCAGATCCGAAATTCCTTACCGGAGGCGTCCCAAAGAAACTGATCAAGCAGACTCCTGATCGTTACGACAGAAACCGAGAAACATCCTACATCGTCCCGGAAGCCGAACCGCAAGGCGCCGATGTCTTGGAGTTCGATCGGCAGATGGGGATGTTCAACCCCTACGACATTCAAAATCCGCTGGTGGAGACGGCCGTCGGCGGCTACGCGAGGGATGCTTTTGAAAAGAGAAAAGCAGCCGGCCTTGAGACCAGGGAATGGGAGGATGCCAAGAAAACCTACCTAACCGCCTGGGCTATCGCAAAACGAGACCAGGCTGTCGCTGCTCATTATGGCAGCCCGTCGATCGCCTTCAGTTTCAACAATCCTGACGACCCGAAAAAGAAGATCATTCCCGAGAATGTCTCCCACATCCCGGGCGTTGGCGCCACTGTAGGTGCGATCAACGCATTTCGAGGCAGCGTCAATGACTCCGTCAAGGCATCCAATTTCTGGGATGTCGGAAGCTACCTAGGAAAACTGGCCCAACCTCCTGGATCGGTTCAGGTCGATTTCAGCGCGCCGCCGGCATCGGTCAATCGATTTGCCGGTGAGCCGCGCGTGAACATGAATGAGCCGTTTGAAATCAGCAATTTTATAAGGCAGTCCATCATCGACGAATACGGCGGCGAAATCGAACACATGTCTCCCGACCAGCTCCAGGAGATCGTGGACAGCAAGGCGGCCAGCCTGAACATCGAAAAAGCAAGGAAATCGATGCGCGCTTTTTCGGACGCGAACAGAGCCGGGAATGAAAGCGCCATGGGTTGGAGGACAGCGGCCGGTTTCAAGACCTTGAGCGAGGCGCGCGAAGGCGGCGTAGGCGATTTGCTGTCCTGGGCTACCCAGTCGGCCGCATCTTCCGGCATGGCCACCGGGGCCCCGATGATGGCGTCGATGGTTGGCAGCTTGCTCAGCCCGGCTGCCGGCAGAGTAGCCTCGGCTGCCGTCACAAAGTCGCTTTCGACCAACGCGGAATTCATGGACACGATGGCGGTCTGGCTGGCCGGCCATGACATCGACATCAACAAGCCGGCCGACCAGGTTATGGACGAGATCGTCAAGCTTCACGACAAGGACCCCAAGGAATTCCAGAAGGAGCTAGCCAGGATCGTAAATTACGCCCATGTGGCAGGGTTGGCTGAAGCCGGTACTGCAGCCGTCCTGGACGTTGGCCTGGACAAGGCCTTCAAATTGGCCGGAGCCGGCAAGTTTTCCAAGGAAGGCAGCCTTCTCAAGGCTGCCATGCGGATCGGGAACAGAAAGGTGTTCACGAAGCTCCTGGCCCCTAGGGCCTTGAATGTTTTTGAGGAGGCAGCCAAGGAAGGCTTTGAAGAATACTTTACCGAAGTTTTTGTGGGTACGATCAAAGACACAACCGCCGGCGTACAGGCCGGCCAAGGGTTGGTCGGATCATTCCAGAAAGCCCTTCGCAAGCAGTACGAGTCTTACGGCCCGGACAAGGACGAAAAAGCCCTGGAGATGGCCGAGCAGCGCGACTCTGCCGGAGCGATTGGCATTTACATGAGCTTGTTCATGCGCGCCGCCACCGGCAGGGGCAACCCCGACACGGCATTGATGCAGCGAGCCAGGACAAACGCGGCAGCGGCCATGCAAGCCATGGGAGGCGCCAATAGATCCGTGAATGAAATTGTTGCAAGCCTTCAACAAGCCGAAGGCAGGACCATGGAACAGTTGATGGAGTTCGCCGAGGAGCTTGCGCTGATGTCCGGCCATGGAGATCTGGACGACATGATCGCCAGGGACCTGGGCCTAGACCCGGATACCGGCAAGCCGCTTGGCGGCTACACTGATGAGGTGGAAGCGCCCCCGCCTGAAGGCGGCAACATCGGGCAACAGCAGCAAGCCATGGGTGGGCGTGTTCAGAACCAGCCAATCCTGCCTTTTGGGGGTGTTGAGCTTGCGGCCGATCAACCCGTGCCTCCCCCGAGGGTCAGAAACGGAAAACTGATTAAACATTTTAAGCGAGGTCCTGATGGCTCCCTGGTTGATGTGACTTTTGAAAACGAAGATTGGCGCCGGGAGAACCCGCCGCGGATCACCTACTAAATGTAGACCTGAAATTCGTTGCTAAAGACGACCAAAGAAAAATCCTAAATTTATGGCTGTAAGAATTACCACGAACACTGGCCCCAAGACGACCAACACTGACGCGCTTGACCGCGCGATGCAGCAAAGCCAGGAGCTCCAAGCGCTTATTGCAGCCCAAGACGCCGCAAAGGCGTCAACGCCCGCCGGCCAGGCCGATCTGGCTACGCGCCAGGCCACCGGACCGATGCCGACCAGCGGCGTCGACACGATCCTGAACCCGTTCGCCCGGCCCGAAGGCGTACCCCAGGGCGCGCCCACTGATCTGTCTTCGCTGTTCGGCATGGGCACCGCGGGCCTCGGTCCGATCGGCCAGCCCCAGGTTGATCCGATGTCGTCGCCCGCCCTGGGCGCCGGCCTTCCCTCTTACGACGCCGGCATGGCGCCGACCATGGCTCCGGCCATGTCGCCCTTTGCCCAGCCCCAGGTCCCCCCGCAGCTCGCCATGGGCCAGGCCCAGGGCCAGGCGATCACCGGCGCCACGACCCTGGCTGATCTAGTCTCCCGCGGCCTGGGTGGTCAGTCGCCCCTTGGCGCTCCGCCTCAGGCCCCCCAGATCCCGCAGCTCGCGCAGCAGCCGTTCGCGCCGGCCCCAATTGCCGCCCCCCAGATGGCTCCCCAGGCTGCTTTCCCCCAGGCCCCCGGGATCGCCCAGCCCGCAGCCCCGGCCCCGGCTCCTGCCGCCCCCCAGGGCATGGCTTCTTTGTTTGCCCAGCCGGCTCAACAGGTCCAGGCTCCGCAGCAGCCCTATGTCCCAGGATCTTCCCCAGTTCAGCCCCCGGTTCAACCGGCGTATCAGCCCCCGGCTCCCTTCCAAGCTACCCAGCGCGCCGCCGGGCTTCCGGCTCAGCCCCCCGCGCCGGCCCCCGTCGCCGCCCCTGTTCCGGTCGCTCCGGCTCCTGTTCAACAAGCTGCTCCGGCTCCCGCCCCCGCGCCCGTAGCCCCCGCTCCTGCCCCGCAGCAGCCGGCTCGCCGCGGTGCCCCGCTGCAAACCGATCCCAATGCGGTCAATCCCCAGGAAGACTTCCCGGAAGCCCTGGCTGCGCGCCGCGCCAACCAGCGCGCCGACGGCAACGACCCCGGTCGCCCGTACACCCCGTCTCCCTACGAGCGCCCGGATGAGCCGGCGCCGATCGAGCAGCCCCAGGAGCAGCCGGCCGAAGCCCCGGTCGAGCCCGAGCTTGAGCCCGCGTTCGCCGGCTCTCCGCTGCAGAACACCCGTCCGGCCGAGTCTTCGATTGAAGGCGGCGAGCTGGTCGTTGTCGGCCGGGATGGCCGCCGCTTCTCCCAGGGCAACAAGGGCATCTCCCCAAATCTCCTCGCTCGCGTAGGCCTGACGCGCGCCGTCCTAAGCCAGTTCGTGGATCGCGCCGTAGTCGGCGAGATGACTGTCCCGGATCGTCCGATGGACAACGCCGACGATGTCGCCGCCCTGGCCTACGAATATCTCCGCAAGCAGCCCCAGGAAAACCTAATGCTCGTGATCCTGGACGGCCAGGGCCGTCCGCTCCAGATCCTGCGCCATCAGCTCGGGGCCATTTCGAGCGCTAATTTCGTCCCCCACATCCTGGCCGGCGTAGCCGCCAGCACCCGGGGCGCCCGCACTGTTTACCTGGTGCACAATCACCCGTCGACCACGACCCGGTTCTCGCAAGCTGACGTCGGGGCTGCTCAAAAAATTGCCGCGACGATGGAGCCGATTGGCCTTCGTTTTGGCGGCTCGCTGGTTGTCACCGACGGCGACGCTTACGAAGGAACGATGGTCCCAAAGTACATCTTCCACCCGGGCGGCGACCAGGTCAACAAAACCCCGGACGCCATCAACACGGCGAACACCAAGCTGCCCAATAATTGGAACGAAGGATCGGTGAAAAACGTCGTCGTTTTTGACGATCGCATCGACGAAGGCATCGCGACGACCAAACTCCAGGTCGTTGAGCGCATGTTTGAGGTCCGAAAAGAAGCGCTTTTCCCGCGCATCGCCGAACCGAAGGACGCGATCGAGCAGATCCCTCCGCTTCTCCGTAATCTCCCAGGCGTCGCCATGCTCGACAAGGCCGGCCGCTTGGTAGGCGTGATCCAGATGAGCATCTCCGAGATGCGGAACGTGTCTTCGGCTGCCTCGATCATCTACCCGGAGCAGGGCCAGGCTCGCGATTACATCGGCCAGGAAAGCGATCGCGCCCCTGGCGACCAGGACAAGCGCACTTACCGCCGCGAAAAGTTTAACAAGGACGTCGGCCCGGGCGCCTGGAACAACCCGCTTGCCATGCTCATGGCCGCTCTAGAGCGGTCCAACGCCGAGAGCGTGATCATCAGCATGGGCCCCAACGATGTCGGCACCTCCGGGAACGACACCAGGACGGACGCCGTCACGAACCTCCAGAAGGCCATCCTCCGCGTCGGCGGCCAAAAGGTCGAGGTGTTGGACGTCATCAACAACAAAAAGAATTTCAGCAATCTGGTAATTTCGCAGTTCAGCAACGCCGCGTCCTACCAATCCGGCGACAAGACCGGGGGCCGCATGAGCACCGGCCAGCGCACCGGCTTCAACGAACCTGGCACCGAATACGGCGCCGAAGGCGAAGGCGACCAAGCTCCGATCGAGCGCGAAGCTCCGCAGTCCCTGGGCGACGTCGTCAGCCAGGGCATGGGCGTCGAGGAAGGCGAAGCTGCCAGCGAAACCAACCCGGATGATCCTAACGCCCAGGCTGATTTTGACCGCCAGGAGCGCGAAGCCGGCGCCGGTGCTCAGCCCAGCAGCCTGGAAAACGCGCAGCCCGCCGAACCGATCATCAAGAAGACCCGCAAGCCCCGCGCCAAGAAGCCCGCCGCCGGCCCTGCTGGCCTGGGCGTCTCCGACTTCCCGCGCCTGGACGCCACCCCTGGTGTGTTCGGCCGCCTGTCCGGCGAGCAGATGGCCAAGTTCGGCCTGTCCGACGCCATGCTGGATCAGTTCGTCGAACATTCGACAGTCGGCAAGATCTCGTCCGGCGTCGAATTCGTCAAGACGCCCGAGGAAGCCGCACATGTCGTCGCCGGCATGCGCAAGCGCCCCCAGGAAAACATCGTTCTCCTCATCACCGACAAGCAGGGGCGCCCGATCCAGATCGCCAGCCATCAGCTTGGCGGCCCGGCCTCGGCCGGCTTCAATCCTGGCATCCTGATCGGCACCGCGGCCAGCACCCCTGGCGCCGCCCAGGTCTGGTTCATCCACAACCACCCGTCCGGCAAGAGCTCCCTGTCCCCGGCCGACCTGGGCGCTGCCAACGCCGTCCAGAACCTTTGCGACGCCGCCGGCCTGAGGTACATGGCCACCATGGCCGTCGCCGGGTCCAAGTTCGCCTACATGGACAACCGCGGCAGCATCCTGTCCGGCCAAAACATCAAGCCGATGCCCCGCAAGTTCAGCGTTCCGCTGACCGAGCGGATGTTCTCCTACCGGGTCAGCCAAAGCACCGAAGCGCTCGGCGATCCCATGGTGCTCGGCAAAAAGTTCCTTGAGGTGTTCGGCCCTGACCAGCCTGGCATCATCCTGGCCGACAACTCCAACCGGCCCGTGGCTGCGATCCCGTTGGACGCCGATGTCATGCAAGCCATGAAGGCCAATCTCCCCGGGACCAAGCAACCCGGGTTCGCCAAATACGCCGCCGGCGTGGACCGGTCCGGAGCTGTCAACATGTTCATCTACACCGCCGGCCTGGACATGCCCACCGCGGTCAAGGTCATCGAAAACATGAGCAAGGTCGCCAACGCCACAAAGTTGACTGCCCTGGACGCCATGAACAACCAGGAGGTCACGCTTAGCCGGCACATCATCGGCTACAGCACCGACTTCAAGGAGTCCGGTTCCGACTACAACCGCGGCCAGGGCGAAGCCCAGGCGCCTGGATCGCTCCAGGACGTCGTCGAACAAGGTCTCTCCGGAGACCAAAAAAAAAAGACGAAGCGGTAGCGGAGGGTGACGCCGAGTACGAGGCCGGCCTGGTCGACCAATTCAAGGAGGTCATTCGCCAGGACATGGCCGACTTCGGCCTGGACACGCTCAGCGACGCCGAGCTCGGGCAGCTGGCCGCGCATGTGGCCGCCGCTTCGGCCGACGCCCGCGCCCAGGCCGGGGCCAACATGACCGACGCCCAGCGCGACGAGATCAACACGATCGAGATGGACGCCCAGGAGCAGTGGCTGCGCGACCGCCAGGAAGCCCAGGGCATGAACGAGCCCGGCGCGGCCTACGACGACGGGGAGAACCAGGCGATCCCTGGCGGCGGCCGCGAGGCTTTCCTAAAGGCCAAGCCCGAAAGGAACCCAGCCTATTACACCGAGATCGGCCACGATCCGGACAAGGTCAAGGACAGCTACATGTTCGTCGTCGGCAAGGACGGCAGGATGCGCGTTGTCCGCGTGTCCGACCTCCAAGAAATCGTCTCCAAGAGCGTAGACAAGCACGTTGAGACCGACCGCAAGGGACGCGAGGTTATCCAATACACCCTTCCCGGTAAGAATTACGACATCGACTATTACGCAAACGACGACGGCAGCATCAACTTGGACGACCTGACGCACAACGACTGGGAGATGGCTACGTCGGTCGGGTCCTCCCAGATCTGGAAGAATTCCATCGCGTTTGGCCGCGTCGAGGTGAGGGACGGCAAGCCGATCATTGCGCTTGGCGGCCTTGGCTACGCCCACGAGGGCATGACCACCGAGCAAATCAGGTCCACAGTCCGGGAGGCCGTCGAGAAGGCCATCAAGGACGGCCAGATCACCGGATCAAACCAGCGCGCAGTCGCCTTGGATTTTTCGGGTTCCGACGGAAACGGATTTGATAGCGGATCCCCTGGCGCTTTTGAACCCGGCGCCGCCTACGACGACGGCGAGAACCAGGCAATCCCAGGCGGGGGCCGCCAGGCCTGGCTTAAAAAACAGGCCGAGCTGCGCGCCAAGAACGAGCTGCCCGGCGCCAAGCGGATCCAGTGGTGGACCGACATCGGCCACAAACCCGGCAAGGAAGCCCGGCAAAAAACCTGGCTTTGGGCCTACGACAAGCAGGGCAAGCTCCAGATCATTAACGAACAGGAATTGCACGAAAAATTGTACGGGAACAGGATCGGCGATAAGGCCACCCACCTGGACTGGGAAGAAATGTTCATGCCCGGTCTTCTGGCCGGAGCGGCCCATGGCCGGATCGACGCCACCGGAGATGTGATCCGCGTGTCCCTGGCCGGCCGGATCAATGACGATACATTCCGGCAACAGGTGAAGCAGGAGCTGGCCGAATACATCGGCGTTGATGTGGACAAGGTGAAGGGCTACGACTTCACCGGCGATGGCATGCCCGAAGTGTTTGAGCCCGGCGAAGGACGCCGCTTGTTCAGCCAGGGATCCAACAGATCCCTGCCATCGGCTGCCATGAGCAAGGAGGAAGTCATCGCCGCCGCCGAGGAGATCTTCGGCCGCGATGTCGTGAAGGCCATGATCGACTCCGGCCTGGTCGTGTTCGCCGAAGGCAACTGGGACCAGGACCTGAACCTGACTTTCCAGGAACAGATCGAGACAACCGGCGCCCAGGGCTGGGCCCACAAGGGCAAGACCTACATCATGGCCGACATGCTGGACGACAAGGCTCAGGTGAAAGCCATCATCCTGCACGAGCTCGGCCAGCACCTCGGCTTCGGCGACGACATCGCCTCGGTCCAGGAGTTTTTCTTCGACATGCGCGAGCGCGCAGCCGGGGGCGACAAGATCGCCGAAGACGCCGTCCGCATGGCCACCTGGGCCATGCTCATGGACGGCCGGTTCCGGGGCGCCGTCTCCAAGATCGCCGGCGGCAAGTTCTCCAAGTACATCAAGAACGCACAACGCTACCAGGACTTCGGCAACTTCGACATGTCGGACGCCGAGATCGATCAGCTGATGGACGAAATGCTCGATCCGGCCGGCAACTGGGGCGATGACTTCGACCGCAAGGCCTTCGCCGGCGTGATGATGGAGGAGGTCGGGGCCTATGTGCACAACGCCCGATCCAGAGCCAGCGACAAGGAGAAGGCCCTGGGCCTGTGGCAAAGGTTCCTGGGCTTCGTGCGCCGGGCCGTCTGGAACAAGTTCGGCCGGAAGTTTGGCCTGGGCGCCTTCACGACCGCCGACCTGGAGATCATGGCCGTGTCGGCCGTCAACCGCCAGGCCGAGCGAGGCAAGTCAAACGAAGGGCTGCCCACCGGCAAGCGCTTCAGCCTGAATGCCGCCGGCGTCGAGGCCTTTAAGGCCACCCAAGGGATGGACGATAAGACCAAAAAACCCGAGGAGGTTGTGTCGAAGCTTTCTGAAGCCGGCGGCAAGATGCTGACTCCTGGCTACCCGCAAGCCGTCAAAGAGCTTTCTGAGGTCCTTAGAAATCTCAGCCCGGAATACGACCAGTGGACATTCAGCGAAGTCAACGCGACCGGCCCCGCTGGCGAGAAACTCTACACGGCTGACGCCGTGGCCGCCGGCAGGATCGGAACCGACCCTCAGGACCCTGCCAGTGAATTCAAGCCTGGAGCGATCACCCAGAAATACATGGGCCAGCAGATTGTCCTGCAGCGCGGCATGCAGTACTCCGGCAAGAAGGGCCTGGCCGGCACAGGCACCTTGGGCGAGGAGTCCGGGTTCGGGCTTGCCCACCTACTGAAGCACGCCGGCGCCATCACCGCCCGTCACGCGGCAATCCGGGCTAAAAAGGAAGGCACTGATTTTAGACGAAACCTGGATCAGTCGCGCATTGATGTATTCGCGGGCATCATAGATGCCGTGAATTACACGATCGCCAACGCCAAGCATCGGATCGAATACAAGGATGCCAACGGAAACGTCACCAAGGTGACGCTTGTTGACATGGAGACCGGCATCCAGGTCGTGCTCACCCCTGTCGACAACGTGATGACTGTCCGCACAGTTTTCCCGGTCGGATCTGCCAACGAAGGCGATGACATGGGGCATGGCCCGAAGACCATTGAGAAAATCGCCAATGGATCGTTGGACATCAGGAAAAAAGCCGAAGACTTCGGGAAGATGCAGGAAAACCTCCTGGCCGGAAGCACCGCCGGTTCGCTTGAGGAATTTGAAAACAAGGCACCAACGCCCCAGGGAGCCAAGAACGCGGCCGAACAAGTTAACGAAACAAGCGTTTCCGAAGAAGTCGGCGGCGACATGCAGAACCCGACCCCGACATCCCCCCCGCCGATAAAGCCGTCGCGCCGCTATTCCATGGCGGCCCCGACGGGCGCTGCTCCGGTCAACCCGGAAGTCTCCGCGATGCAAAAGGCCTGGGACGTCGTCACGCTGCGTTACTTCAGCGGCATCAGCGTCAAGGCCCACCAGAACGCCCGCCGTTTTCCGGGCGCCTCCATCCAGGCCGTGGCCGACATCATCCACAACCGCCCCGGCATGCAGGGCAGCGCGGCTCCGCGATCGTTGCCGACATCGATCTCCACCGCCAGGGGCCGTTTCACCAACCGGTTCCGGGACATCATGGAACCCATGCGCGACCACTTGGGCGCCATGACCACGGCCAGCCGCGAGCAATTCTACGAGAAGCTGACCGACATGATCACAGGTCGACGCAACCTGGACGGCGGCTTCGTCGGCCAGATGGCCGACAATCTCAAGAAGCTGATGGCCGAGCTGCACGCCTACCGGGTCGAAGCCGGCGAAGACCTGGGCCAGGTACAGGATTACTTCCCGGTCGTCTACAATTCCGACCTGATCATCAAAAACCGGACCCAGTTCCTGGCCGATGCCGAGCGCGCCTACAAGATCGAGCTGTCCAAGACCATGTCCGGCCCTGAGCTCGATGCAACAGCCGCGGCTTCGGCCCTGGCCCTGTACAACACCCATGTCCGCGGGATCGGCGCCGATCAGTTCGGCAGCCTGTTTGACCTGACCAGCCCGGGGGGCCGCGAAAACACCGCAAAGGAGCGCGTGTTCGGCCGCCAGGCCCAGAACATCATGCGCGCCTGGCAGTCCAACGACCCCTTCCTGGTGATCACCCGCTACATCGGCGGCGCCACCAAGAGCGCGGAGCTGGCCCGCCGGTTCGGCGCGGACGGCACGGGCTGGGCCAAGTATTCCCAGGGCATGGAAGCCGAAGGGGTTCCCCACGAGGTGATCGAGGAAATGCACCAGCTGGTCTGCCAGGCAGCCGGCGTAGGCACCCCTACCCTGGGCAAGAAGGGCCAGGGGTTCATGGATTTCGTAGCCCTGTACACGGCTGCCACCTCTTTGGGCAAGAGCTTCATGAGCAACCTGTTTGAGCCCATCGCCATGGGGATCAGGGCCGGCAGCCCGATCTACGCGCTGCGCGCCTACGGCGAGACCTGGGCCCGGGCGCTCAATGAGATCAGCCGCGACCTACCCCTGGTCAACCGGCTCAGCCAAGGCAGCTTCTGGCAGCAATACGGGGAGCAGATCGGCACCATCCAGAATAGCCTGGAAGACGCCTGGATGACCACCCACAGCATGGAGCTGGGGATGGACAACCAGAACCCCAAGATGCGCTGGTGGACCAACCGGGTCTACAAGGCCAACCTAATGGAGGCCACGGAAACCGCCAAGCAACAGGCTTCCCATGCCCTGGGACACAGCTACATCGGCGACCTGTGCAGCATGATCTCCGGCAACCATTGGATGAACATGTTCGGGATGGATACCAGCCGGTCAGCCGGCCAGGACCTGGTCGAGCTGGGCGTTCCCGAGGCCCAGCACCAGGCCTTCATCTCCTGGTTGCAGGGGATCAACGCCATGCCCCGCAGCCAACGCCTGGCCGCCATGACCGACGGAAGCGACATGTCCAAGCTGTACGAGGAGGCCCAGGTCCGGTTCACGAACCAGGCCGCGATCCGAGCCAACCGAGCCCACCGGCCGGTGTTCCAGGATAACATCTTCGGCAAGATGTTCCTGCAGCTGCAAAGCTTCAGCTACTCCTACGCGGCCGAGGCCAACAGCCGTATCTACGACAACGCCAAGCGCGCGATCTCCAGTGGCGACTACACCTTGGCCGACCGGCTGCGCTTGGCCGCCCCGACCATGATGCTGCCCCTGGCGGCCATCGCTTTCTCGGCCATGTTCAAGCTTCGGCGCGAGCTGTTCCCGACCGAGGCCACTGTGAAGCACGAGAACGATCCGTGGTGGGCCCAGTTCACCGACGCCGCCTCCTACGCCGGCATTTTCGGCCCCAAGGTCGAACAGGCCATCAAGTTCATCGCGCGCGATCAGCCGCCTGGCGGCATCCCCGGCCAGCACGCGATCAACGTCGGGCGCGCCGGAAAGAAGTACCTGGAGGCCAGCATGGCCGACGAAGAAAAGCAGCCCAGGGCCATGGCCGCCGCCAACAAGGCTGCTGTCAAAGCTGCTATTCCGCCGATCAAAGGCGCTGCGGTGGCCGGCGCTGCCGCCATTCACCCGATTGCCGGCGCGGCCATGTCCATGGCCATGAACGACACGACCCTGTCCAACATGGCGATCGAGGCCACGCAACCGGAGTCACCCGACAAAAAGAGGGAGCCCAAGAACCCATACAATTATCGCCAACCCCGACCCACCCCTGGTAAATAATCATCACCATGATCGCCCTGCTCCTAGCCTCTGCCTTTTCCTTCATCGCCGGTGCCGTCGGCGGCGCGTTGCTGTACCGCAACAATGTCGCCAAGGCCCAGCGCCTTGAGCTGAAGGCCAAGACCATCGCCGACGAATTCAAAAAGTGAAGGCCCTCCTGGCAGTCACCTTGATCCTGGCCAGCTGCGCCACGCCGCCGGCCCCTGATCCGCAGCCGTCCCCCGGCAGCGAAGCCCTGGACAAGATCGGCAAGACCCAGGACAAGATCGACGGCCGGGTGGCCGGCGCCCTGGTGGCGATCGAGACCAACGCCGAGAGGCCGGCCGTGGTAAGATCCGAGGCCAAGCTAGCCCAGGCCTATCTGCCGCCGGCCAGCGAGGGCGACAAGGCCTTCGCGCTTGCCCGGGCTGCGGCCCAGGACGACAAGGCCTACCAGGCCCAGATGGAATACGCGCGCAAGGTCCTGACCAAGCTGACGGCCGATTGGAACGAGGGCGAGAAGCGCGCGGCTGCAAGCGCAGCCGAGATCAAGGCGCTGAAGGACCAGAACAAGCAGCTCCAGGCCGACTTGGTCCGGATCGAAAAGGACTCTGATCGAAAGATCTGGACTTTGACCGGGGCCGTCCTGGTCGTCGCCGGCGGCCTGGCCATGGCCTTTGCCAGCATCAAGAAAGGCGCCCCGCTGCTCCTGGCCGGGGCCTTTGCCGGCGCCATTCCCTACATTATCGACAGCCCCTGGTTCGCCTGGATCGCCGGATCCACCCTGGCCATGGGCGCCGGGCTCCTGGCCTGGATCGCCTTCGACAAAGCCCGAGACACAGTCAATGAGCCCCCCTCCCCCGAACAACCCTGACGAAGTCAACCAGGTGATCCGCGACGGGGCCACGGCAGCGGCCCTGGGCGCCGGCGCCATGACCGCGCGCCTGGTCATGAGCACCGAGAAACAGTCGATCGGGTATGTGGCCCGCCGGATCTTCGTCGCGTGCGTCGTCGGTTTTTTCAGCTCCATGGTCGTGAAGGAATACATCAGCTCGATCCACCTTCAGTTCGCGGCCGTGGGCGCCCTGTCTTATGCGGCCCCGGAAGTCGCCGACTGGACCCTGGCCATGGTCCGAACCAAGCTCAACGCCAAGCTCGATGAAGCCAAAGCTCAAGCCAAAGCCGGAAAGCGGAAACGCTAACGACATCTACGCCGTAGGAGTATCGGCCATCGTGACCATCCTGTGCGCCGGGGTCACGGCCTGGCTGCTGCAATACACGATCCAGAGTTTCCAGGACTCCAACACGATGGCCCTCCTGATCACTGATGCCGGGGTCAAGTCCGACGACAAGAACCTGGAGCACCAGCTGAGCCAGGCGACCCTGGCCATGAAGGCCACGCGCGACATCGCCCTGGCCATGGCGTTCGGATCCACGGCCGTGCTAGGTGCTATCATTTACCGGGTCGCAAAGAACCGCTGACAGTCCTACAAATTGTGGTTGCGCGATGACCTGGGCCGGGCAGGGTCCGTTCATCCCGATGTATCAGCTTGATGTCAAAGCCATCATCAAACGCTTCGGCGGCCGCACTGAGCTGTGGCGCCGGCTGAACACCACCATGCGCCACAGCATCTCGGTCAAGACGATCGAGAAATGGACCGAGCGCACATCCATCCCGTCCTCCCAGCTCCTGATCCTGATGGAGCTGGCCAAGCGCGAGGGCAAGCCCCTCATCATTTCTGAGTACGTTCGCACGCTCCTACCCGGACCCAATTCCATCCACCAAAACCGACATGACTGAAATCAATCCCGATACCAAGCTTCCGCGCGCTTCCGTGCCGGAGCTGGCTGACAACATCCGCAAGCTCGACCTGGCTATTGCCAAGCTGGAAGCTGCCAAGGCCACGATCCAGAACGCCCTCAACGAGCGCACCAAGGACCAGCTTGCCGCGGCCCTGGCCGAGGCCGGAAAGACCCAGGGGTCCATCACTGTGGACATCGACGGCGTGAAGCTCAACTACGAGCTCAAGCCCAAGATCACCTGGGACTCCAAGCGCCTCCAGGCGGTAGCCGCCGAGATGCCCTGGGACAAGGTTGAGAAGATCTTCAGCATCAAGTTCTCCGTCAAGGAGACCACCTACAAGGCCCTGACCGACGACACCCTGATCGCCTCCCTGAACGAGGCCCGGACTGTCGAGCACACCGACCCCAAGATCAGCCTGGCGTAAGTTTTCCACCCAACCCAACCGACATCATGATCCGCATCATCAAAGCGGACGACCGACTCAAGGCCGTCCCCAAGATCAACATCGCCATCTTCGGCCCGTCCGGAGTCGGCAAGACCACGCTCGCCCGCACGCTCGACCCCAAGACCACGCTGTTCGTGGACCTGGAGGCCGGCACCCTCGCCATCCAGGACTGGTCCGGCGACGTGCTGGATGTCCGCGAAGCGGCCATCGGCCTGGGCGCCCACCCCTGGGAGATCGCCCGCGCGCTCGCCCTCTACATCGGCGGGCCCGATCCCGCCGACCGGGATGGCCCCTACAGCCAGGCCATGTACAACAAGGTCGCCGAGGTGTTCGCCGGCGTCGACCTGTCCAAGTACACGACCATCTTCGTGGACTCCATCACTGTCGCCTCGCGCGAGGCCCTCAAGTGGTCGCAGATCCAGCCCGAGGCCATGTCCGAGAAGACCGGCAAGCCCGACAATCGCGGCGCCTACGGGCTCCTGGGCCGCGAGATGATCCGCTGGCTGACCCATCTGCAGCACAGCAACAAGTCGATCATCGTGGTCGGCATCCTCGACTCCGAGAAGGACGACCTGAACCGCATCTCCTGGACGCCCCAGATCGAGGGCTCCAAGACCGGGCGCGAGCTGCCGGGGATCTTCGACCAGGTCGTCACCCTGCAATCCTTCACCACGCCGGAAGGCCTTGGCTACCGCGGGCTGGTCTGCACCCAGATGAACCCCTGGGGCTACCCCGCCAAGGACCGCTCCGGCCGCCTGGACATGGTCGAGCCGCCCCACCTGGGCGAGCTGATCGCCAAGATCCGCACCGGCCAGCGCATTGACACCAACATCGTCACCACTCTGCCGCAAAAGGCATCCTAAAAACCAACCCAAAAAACCCAAAAAACATCATGTTCACCTCCCAATCCGGCGCCTCCGGTTCCTCCGGTTCCAGCGCGCCCCTCATCCCGCACGGCACGCTCGCGTTCGCCGTCGTCAAGCCGACCGGCATCAAGGAGTCCAAGAAGACGGGCGGCACCTACGCCAACCTGGAGCTCACGATCTCCGACGGCCCGTACACCGGCCGCAAGGTCTGGACCATCGTCTGCAACCCCCAGGATGAGCGCAACCAGAACCAGGCCCTCCGCAACGAAGGCAAGAACGACGGGGCCGCGATGGGCCTCGCCGCCATGTGCCGCATGTTTGAGGCCGCCGGCGTGTTCAACCCCCTGGACGCCCGGTCCTACGACAAGTTCAACGGCGTCGCCTTCAACCAGGTGATCGCCGCGCTGGAAGGCCTGACTGTCGCCATCAAGGTCAAGATCAAGAAGGGCGAGCAGGGCTACGACGACAAGAACGAGGTCGCCGAATTCCTGTCCCCGGCGCCCACCTCGGGCACCAGCAAGCTCTGGTCCCAGCTGACCGGCGACGGCTCGGCTGCGCGCAAGACCGCGTTCGGCCAGCCCGCCTTCGGCGCCCCCGCCCAGGCTCCGGTGCAGCCCCAGGTTCGCCCGGCCGCCCCGTCCCAGCCGACCATCAACAACGGCCCGAAGTGGATCACCAAGCGCGCCAACGGCGATCTTGGTCTCGACAACAACGGCAACAACCCGTTCTGATCAACGCCGGCCAGGGAAACCTGGCCGGTTCTCTTTCAAGGTAAGGGGCGTGGCAGGAAAGTAAGGAGGAGTCGGTTCCATCCCGGCTACCATGCCTTCATCGGTGAAGCCTCCGGTTGGACGGCCTATCCCGACGCCCCCCATCCTGCATACCGACATGCAACTACGCCCACGGCAGCGCGACTTCGTCCAGCGCTGCATCGACGCCCTTGAGTCCAAGGGCAACACCCTGGGGATCGCGCCAACCGGCGCCGGCAAGACTGTCATGCTCTCGGCCGTGGCCAAGCGCATGGGCGGCCGCGCCCTGATCCTCCAACACCGGGATGAGCTCGTGGCTCAGAACCGGTCCACTTTCAAGGCGGTCGCCCCGGAGATCGAGACCGACCTGTACACCGCGGCCCGCAAGCGCTGGTCGCCGGGCGTCACCTTCGGCATGGTCCAGACCCTGTGCCGCCAGGACAACCTGGAGTCCATGCCCAAGCTGGATCTGCTGGTGATCGACGAGGCCCACCATGTGGCCGCCAACAGCTACCGCAACATCATCAACCACGCCCGGACCATGAACCCGGCGCTCAAGGTGTTCGGCGTCACGGCCACCCCGCAGCGCGGGGACGGCGCGGCCCTGCGCGAGGCCTTCGACAACATCTCCGACGTGATCACCCTGGGCGAGCTGATCTCGTCCGGGTTCCTGGTGAAGCCCCGGTTTTTCGTGATCGACTGCGACATCCGCGGCGACCTGGCCAATGTCAAGACCACGGCGACCGACTTCGACATGGAACAGGTGTCCAAGATCATGGACAAACAGGCGGTCAACGACCGCGTGATCCAGGAGTGGAAGGACAAGGCCGGCGACCGCAAGACTGTCGTCTTCTGCTCCACTGTCTCCCACGCCGGCCACGTCATGGAGGGGTTCAAGCAAGCCGGCATCAAGACCGACATGGTCCACGGCGATCTGCCCGACCTGGCCCGGCGCAAGGTGCTCAAGGCCTTCGACAAGGGCGAGATCCAGGTGCTGATCAATGTGGCCGTCCTGACCGAAGGCTGGGACTGCCAGGACGTCAGCTGCGTCGTCCTGCTGCGCCCCTGTTCCTACAAGGGCACCATGATCCAGATGATCGGCCGCGGGCTGCGCAAGGTCGACCCGGCCCGGTACCCCAACGCCCTGAAATCCGACTGCATCGTCCTGGACTTCGGCTACTCCCTGCTGACCCACGGCTCGATCGAGTCCGACCCGACTGTCGGCCAGGACCGCGAGAGCGGCGGCCGCATGAAGGCCTGTGAGGGCTGCGGGATCGAGATCCCAGCCGGCGTCAAGATCTGCCCGGTGTGCGGCCACATCCACGAGACCGAGGCCGGCGAACGCGAACCGCGCAAGCCCCTGGAGGAATTCGTGATGACCGAGATCCACCTAATGGAGCTCTCGCCCTATCGGTGGCAGGACATGTTCGACGGGGCCGTCACCATGGCCAACGGGATCGACGCCTGGGCGTGCCTGGTCGACCATGACGGGATGTGGCATGCCGTCGGTGGCCGTCGTGAGACTTCGGTGAACCTCCTTAACCGATCCAAGGACAAATTGCAGGCCCTGGCTTCGGCCGACGACTTCCTGCGCGCGCACGGCGACAAAGAAGCTGCCAAGAAGACCAAACGCTGGCTGTCGCAACCGGCTTCCGACAAGCAACTGTCACTGCTTGGCCTTGCCGGGGGCATGGCCTTCGGCATGACCAAGTACCTCGCGTGCTGCCTGATCACCTGGAAGATTAACGAACCCCGCATCCAGCGCACCATCCTCAACTAATGTTCCAGGAACAAACACCGGACCCGGTGGCCGCCGCCGTCGTCGCATCACTCAGTGAAGCCATGCTCGCCAAACGCGCCGGCCAGGAGCGCCGCCAATACCTGGGCGCCTCCATGTGGGGCGACCCGTGCGACCGGAAGCTCGGCTACATGTACCACAAGGCCAAGCCGGACGCCGACTTCAAGGCCGACACCCTTCGGATCTTTGACATGGGCCACGACGGCGAGGCCCGCATGGCCGAGTACCTCAAGCGCGCCGGCTTCCAGCTCCTGACCGAGGGCGAAGACGGCAAGCAATTCGGCTTCTCGGCCGGTGGGGGCAAGCTCAAGGGCCACATTGACGGCGTGATCCTGGGCGGTCCGGCCGGCGTCGCCTGGCCCGCTCTCTGGGAAAACAAGGCCCTCAACGAGAAGGGCTGGAAGGAGGCCGTGACCAAGGGCATCAAGGTCGCGAAGCCCCTGTACTACGCCCAGGCCCAGGTCTACATGGCCTACATGGAGCTCCAGGTCTGCGTCTTCACGATCCAGAACCGGAACACCGGCGAGGTCCACGCGGAGATCATCCCCTTCGACGCCCTGGCGGCCCAGGAGGCCAGCGACCGGGCCGTCCGGGTCGTCAGCTCCAGCTCGCCGATCGAGCTGAACCGGATCGGCCGGGAGTCCACGGACTTCCGCTGCAAGTTCTGCGACTTCAAGGGCACATGCTGGGCCCAACCAATCACCACAAACCCCCAACCAACCACACCGAAATGGCTAAAAAAGTAAGCAAGCGCGAGCTCCTGCAGCTCGAAAAGGAGGGCAAGGCGTTGCGCGCCCTGGTAGACGAACACGCCGACGGCGAGATGCTCGTGGCCGACGGGCTCGACGCCGCGATCATCGGCATCACCGAGGGCGTCTCCGAACCGGTCGTCGCCTACAGCTACGACAAGTGCATCGAGATCTTTCGCATCCGCGACGGCATGACCGAGGAGGACGCCCTGGAGCACATGAGCTTCAACGTCACCGGCGCCTACGTCGGCCCGCGCACACCCATCTTCATCCGGCTCCTGTGAAACGCGCGCGCTTCAGCTTCAAGGGCGTCGAGATGACCTACGCCCGGATGGAACGGATCAAGGCCCTGCTGCCGCTCATGCACCGGGCCAACAGCTCCGGGATGAACGTCAACCAGGCCGCCGAATGGATGGGCTGGTCCGCGTCTTCGCTGCGCAACTGGTCCCGGATCCTTGGCTTTGAGTGGCGCAACCGCCGCAAGCGCAAGGGCTACAAGTACGACAAGACCGGTTGGGAGGCGAAGATCGTCGCGCTGCGCGCCAAGGGCATGACCCACGCGCAGATCGCCAAGGAGCTTGGCGACGTCGGCGCTCACAACATTTCCCGTTTCATCAAGTTCCAGGGCCTCCAGGTCCCGAACCGGAACAACCGGCTCCTGCCATGAAGGCCGAGATCGACTCCTATCTGTCCGTCGTCTTTGGCGGCTGCCCCGACCAGGGTTGGGTCAACATCCGCGGCCTGGGCGAGAAGGGCACGCCCCAGGAGGGCAAGTTCCGCGAGGACATCTTCATCGACCTGGCCACCATCGGCGGCCAGCCCGAAGCC
>Ga0222712_10001428_pt1 | contig 29459 bp, 23 predicted proteins | sample C33_657DmetaG_FD_165043 | JGI IMG/M metagenome (GOLD analysis project Ga0222712, IMG submission 165043) | Estuarine water microbial communities from San Francisco Bay, California, United States - C33_657D | ecosystem: Environmental > Aquatic > Marine > Unclassified | place: USA: California... | reverse complement strand
TTCATTGCCTAATCACTTGCATGAAGAAGCAGTGATGCTGTGCTGCAAACACAAAAAAGCAGTGCTAACCACCAAGCCATTAGGACGCAACGCAGCAGAAGCAAAACGCATGTTGCTTGCCGTAGAAGAAGCGGGTATTTTTAACGGTTACCTCGAAGACCTTGTCTACACACCCAAGTTTTTAAAGTCGTATGAAAGTGTAAAGAATGGAGCACTCGGAAGAATTCTTTGGGCTAAATCAAGAGAAGCACATCCTGGTCCGCACAGTGATTGGTTTTGGGATATAGAAAAAGCAGGTGGTGGATGTATCCTTGACCTAGGTTGTCATTGCATTGAAATTACGCGCACCTATATTGGTAAAGATATTAAACCGATAGAAGTAATGTGCTGGGCCGATACGCAGGTAAAACCTATCGATGCAGAAGATCATTCTATCGGATTGGTTAAATATGAAAATGGGGCTATGGCGCAGTTTGAAGTAAGCTGGACATTTCGGGGAGGCCTTGATCTTAGAGATGAAGTAATGGGAACAGAAGGCACCATCTGGGTAAATAATTTTTTACGCACCGGTCTAGAAATGTTCACCACTGGAAAAGGGGCAGATTATGTTTCAGAAAAAGCAGAGAGTAATAGTGGCTGGCTGTTTCCTGTGGGAGATGAGCTGAATGAGCTTGGATATAATCACATGTTTGCAGAGATGTTTAACTGCATGGAAAATGGTACCGCTCCTAGAGAAACTTTTTATGATGGATACATCGTTAATGCCATCATTGATGCAGCTTACAAATCTGCCAAATCTAAATCATGGGAACCCATTCAATTAGATATTTGGCGCGGTAAAACTGGATTAAGTAAAGAAAGTCATTTGATAGAATATGATAAAGATCATTATCTAATTAAAGAAGAGATGACTCATTATGGAACAAAAAAGTTAATTTTAAAGAACAAAGAAACTGGTAAAATCATCGAAAAAGTGATTGAATAAATAAACTGATTTTCCCTTTGTAACGAAAGCAATTTTTAAATAAAAAAACTATCATGAAAAAAAAACTTTTACTAACCCATGTAATCCTTGGATTGCTAGTTTTGATGGCTACTGTTTCTAGTGTCTATGGCCAAAAGAAATCTACAGGAAATGCCAGTCAAAAATTTGTTGCAGCCAATTGGAAACTTGGCATACAGATGTGGACCTTTCGATTGTTTACCCAACAAGAAGCTTTGGAAAAGGCTGACTCTGCTGGAATAAGATATGTAGAAGCTACCATTGGGCAAAAAATAGACAAGTCTGGTAAAGAAGCTTTCGGAATTGATATGACCGCTGCTGATAAAGCAAAACTAAAAGGTCTCTTAGCAAAACATAAGGCTCAAATAGTAGCGATGGGTGTAATTAATCCACCGAACAGAGCAAGCTGGATTAAAACTTTTGACCTAGCGAAAGAGTTTGGTCTTAGTTATATTATTTCTGAGCCGCCAAAAAATCAATGGGATTTGATTGACAGTCTTGCTGGCTTTTATAAAATAAAAGTGGCGATACATGAGCATGCAAATCCTAATCCTTACTGGCATCCTGATTCAGTGTTAGCGGCTACTAAGGGGCATCCCAATATTGGAGCCTGTGCCGATTTAGGCCACTGGGCTCGAAGCGGACTAGACCCTGCAGAATGTTTGAAAAAATTAGAGGGACATGTAATTGGTGTTCATCTAAAAGATATTGTAACCTTTGGGGCTAGAAAAGCAGCGGATGCTACCGTTGGAAAAGGTGTAATCGATTTTGCGCCAATATTTGCTGAATTAAATCGCCAAAAATTTAAAGGCATGTTGTCGATCGAACATGAATCGAATTGGGAAAACAATCTGCCCGATGTAATTGAAACGGTGAATTTTTACAACGAGCAGGTTAAAAAATTAAAATAGTTTTTAAAAATTCAGCACCAATAAAATTGCCAGTCGAATGATTGGATTGATCACTCATTTTTAATAAGTACATGAATTCACGTCGCGATTTTTTACAAAAGATAACAGGCGGTTTAATTATTTTAAACCTTCCCACTAGCAACTCTGCCAAGGCTGAACAAATTAGTTCCTTACCCTACGATGGGCCTATATTAAGAGTAGCCGTAATGGGATTAGGTGTGTATGGAAAAAAAGTGGCTGATGGATTGCAAGAGTCTAAGCTAGCAAAGCTCACTGGACTCATCAGTGGCAGTCCTGATAAACTCAGTAATTGGCAAAGCAAGTATAAAGTAGCCCAGGCAAACTGTTATCACTATGAAAATTTCGATAGCATCAAAGACAATCCAGAGATTGATGCAGTATATGTTACCACCCCTAATGCATTGCACCACGACCAAGTCATTCGAATTGCTAAAGCTGGAAAACATGTGATCTGCGAAAAACCTATGGCCATCAGTTCTAAAGAAGGCAATGAAATGATTGAGGCCTGTAATAAAGCGAACGTTAAATTGCTAGTAGGCTATAGAATGCACTTTGAAGCAAATACCCTGGAGGTAGTGAAAATGCGCAAAGAAGGAAAGTTAGGAAAAGTATTATTTTTTCAAGGACTCTGTGGATTCAAAATTGGTGATCCCAAACAGTGGCGATTAAATAAAACGCTTTCTGGTGGAGGCTCCATGATGGATATTGGTATTTATGCGTTGAATGGTGCACGTTATATGGTGGGCGAAGAACCGATTTGGGTAACTGCACAAGAAACCAAAACTGATAATGAAAAATTTAAGGAAGGCATAGATGAAACCATCCAATTTCAAATGGGATTTCCTAGTGGCGCAGTTGCCAGCTGTTTGTCTACCTACAACATGAATCATCTAGATCGTTTTTTCTTAACTGCAGAAAAAGGATTCGCTGAATTACAACCAGCTTCTGGATACGGTCCTATTGAAGGAAAGACCAATAAAGGAAAACTAAATAATACCCCACTCAATCATCAAACCGTTCAAATGGATGAGATGGCTGGAATTATATTGAAAGGGAATCAACCCGTTATTCCTGTTGATGGATATGAAGCAGTAAAAGATTTAAAAATAATAGAAGCAGTTTATAAAGCAGTAAAGACTGGTAAGAAGGTTAAAGTATAATTTCATTTATTCCCATTTCAAAAAAAGATTGAAATTAATATCGGAAGATCAACTTGGCAGGTAATAATTGGATGATTAATTTTTCATCTTCAAAGTATTCTCCGTCTAAATGGTATTGAATAATTTGGTCGCTTTCGATGGTGATTTCACTAGTACGAAAGTGTTGAATGATCGAAAGCCTCAAGTGTTTGCCTTTTTCAATCACCGGCAAATACCATAATCGTTGCAAGGCATTGATTGGATTTGCAATGATTATATCCAACAATCCATCATTTGCTTTTGCCTCGGGGGCTACATGAAATCCACCGCCTGATCTTGCACCATTACTGATATCAACTAGCAATTTCTTCCCTTGAACAATACCTTCGGAAGAATTTATCAGATAATTTTTTGAATGATAGGTAAATATTTTTTTAAGAATAGTGATGAGAAAAGAGATCTTTCCTGAATATTTTTTCTTCCCTACTAATGCCTTAGCTACTTCGCCCTCAAAACCTAAACCTAACCCATTGATAAAGTAGCGATCATTACACTTAGCCATATCAATTGGCTTAGCACTTTCATTTAAAGCAATGTCCAATTGTTGATCGAGAGTTTGTTTGCCATACAACAACCAATGAAAATCATTACCAGTACCCCCATTAAAAATAACAAGAGGTAATGAAATGTGAGGGTATTGGTTAATGAAATAATTCAGGGTGCCATCACCCCCTACAATAAAAATATCAGTAAAAGAATTGAAATCCGCTGGCCAGTGATCTTTAAAAATTACATAGGTAATTTTTTTATTGGCAAGATGTACAGCAATTTTTTCAGCTAATAAAATTGACTTGCCCACACCAGCGAGCGCATTATATACTAAAGCAATTTTTTTATCTACTGCTGGTTGCATCAATGAATTGGATTAGGAGACTAATTTTCAGTCCAGTAATCAAACACCAACACCTTATCCAAAATTGGTCTTAATATTTGGCCAAAAGCTTTATGGTCAGGATGAGGTAAGTAAACCGCTCTATCTTTTTCAGAAGCAAAGCTCAAAAAGAAACAGTGGGTAAATCCTTGTGCTAAATTTTCAGGACTGTTGTTGGTACCCCACTCAAAGGATTTTATCTGTGGTATTTTTTTAGGTAATGCCGCAAATGCATCTTTCACCGCTTTTATTTGCTCAGGGGTACTGCCTTCTTTATAACTAAACATTACTACATGACGCAATAGCTTTTGTGGAGCTGCCTTTTTTTGTGCTATACTTGGTGCCATACTTGCAATTATTAAGTATAAAAATATTCCAATTTTTTTCATGTGCCTAAATTTTTGATAAATATAATTCAAACAAAGATAATTTGATTCAACCAGCCCAAACAATCCAGTATTTTTTAAAGTACAGATCTAAAAGAATCAATCTCTAAGATAACTAGTAAAAGAAACATTCCCCTTTCGGTAGCCTTTGATGTACATTTGTTTTAACCATTACTTGACGAATGAACCCAATCACCCTAGCACTCAACGGATTATTTGACCAAATTCCAAGAAGACATTCTTCAGAAAATTTAGTAGCGATCAACCTTATTATTGCAGAATACGATGAACTATTAATCAGCATAGAAGCGATTAATTCTTATTACGAAAAAAATATTCCTCCATTTTTTGATGAACTAGAAATGGTGAAGGCTACGATTAAAAAATCCAACGATAATAAACTGTCAAAAAAAGCAAAAGATAATTTATTCGATGATGCCTCAGGAGCGTTAAAAGACAGTATGCAAGGCTTATTGGCGCTTTATTCCGATGGAAATGCATCCGAATAGATGAAATAAAAAAGCGCGCAAATTAATTTACGCGCTTTAAAAATTTAAACCTACTCATCCCGTTAGCCTTGCTGCTTCCTAACATATTTAGTAAGAATTACAATTACTTGGCCTTCAATTTTTCCTTCTATTTGTTCAGTATTTTCTTCTACAATACGAATGTTTTTAACCACGGTACCCATTTTTGCGTTTAACGTAGATCCTTTTACATCCAATGATTTGGTTAATACAACGGTATCGCCTGTCTGCAAAATCACTCCATTACAATCCTTATGCAAATCAACTGCTGAATCATTATCATGATCACCTGTAGCCTTGGCCCAGGCAAGTGTTTCCTCATCTAAGAAAAGCATATCCAAATTGTCGGAGGCCCAACTTTCATTTTTCAAGCGATTCAGCATGCGCCAGGCTACTACCTGTATTCCAGGCACCTCGCTCCACATCGTTTCAGTAAGACATTGCCAATGATTGCTATCTAGTTCTGCCTTTTTCTCAATTTGTGCTAAACAAGTGGCACAGATCATGATACAGTTTTGCTCATTGGTACTTTTCTGAGGTAATACCTCATAAAAGTTTACCTCCTCGGTAGATTTACATAACTCACATTTATTTTCACTTCTTTGGAGTAGTAATGCTTCTAATTTCATGGTTTCAATTTTTAATAAGAAGCGGCGAAGGTAAAGGAATACTATGGTTTACAAAGAATAGTTCTAATATACACTGAAATGATGCTGTTTGTAAAATGCTGTCTTAATTTATTGATCAATATAGATAAATAAAATTACTTGTCATTATTTTCAGGCTGCTTTACCGGGAATGCTCTTTTATGAACAAATGAATTGAAAAATGACAATAGCATACTGAACAATAAAGCATCCCAGAAACTTGCCACCTTAAAACCGTTAACGAAATGCTCTGCCATTAGAATAATAAATGCATTAATGACAAATAAAAATAATCCGAGAGAAAAAATAGTTACTGGGAGTGTAAGAATTATTAAAAGCGGTTTAATAGTAGCATCTAAAATTGCTAATATTACCGCTACTACTATGGCAGTAAAAATATCATTGATAACAATGCCGGGCAACAAATAGGCCAATATAAAGGCATTGACAGTAGTGATCAATATTTTAAGTAAAAAATTCATTTTTGCTTTTTAAAAAATAATAAAAAACTAACTAGTAATAGTAGTGAATTTTAACTGAATAAACTATGTTTTAAAAAAGAATATTACTTCTCAATTACTTTTAACTGCCTTTCAATTAAATAACTACCAATTCGTAAAAGTCTGCTGGCTTCAAATATTTTTCAGCAAGCGCTTTCAATTCTTCAGCAGAAATGGATTTAATCACTTTAATAGAATCATAAAAATAATGCTCATCCAAATTATTTAATATGATGTTCTTCCACCTGCCAATAATTTGAAAAGGTCCATCTAAGTCGCCTAGAATGGAACCAATCATATAATTTCTAACCAATAATAATTCCTCCTCATCAATCAAGGTATTTCTCAGTAAGTCCATTTCTTTATAAACCTCTGTAACCGTAGCCTCGCTAACATCCTTACCCGCTTCGGTACTGATCATCCATGCACTTTCCTGGATATGATTTTGCACATAACTATGTATGCCATAAGTGTAACCCTTGTCTTCACGAATATTACTCATGAGCCTTGAACCAAAGAATCCTCCAAATAAAGTATTTAGCACCATCACATTCATAAAATCTGGATGATGGCGATTAGGAAAGGGCCTAGCAATTCTAATGGCAGCCTGCACTCCATTGGGGTCATTAGAAATATGTTGCTTTTTTTGAACAGCAGGAATCAGCTGTTGAGCTGGTAATGACTGTCCATTTTTAGTGATTGCCAAATCGCCAAATTGCTGGTTAAGCTGTTCAAATAAATCAGCGGGTAATTTACCTGCTACAAAAATCACTGCGCGTCCATTGACATAATATTGCTGAAAATGTGCTTTTAGTTGATCGGTACTAAGAGCTTGGTAATTTTCGGCAGATAAATATTTTCCATAAGGATGGTCTTCACCAAACAAATACGCATCGATTAAACGATTAGCAACAAAATCACATTTTTTTAAATTGACCTGTAATTTTTGTTGGCTATTTTGTTTAAAAATATCTAACTCTGATTCAGGAAAATTAGCGTCGGTAATCATTTCACGCATTACCGGAAGCAATACATTCAAATGCTTATTTAAAGTATGTAAGGATAAAACGGCAGTTTCATTATAACAAGACCGATTGCAATAAGCGCCGTAATATTCAAAATGTTCATTGATCTGAAAAGCAATCTTAGTAGAAGTCCCATTTTTCAACATGAAGTTGGTAGCCAATGCCACGCCCTTATTGGCTTCATAACTATTACCTGCATAAAAAACAATTTCTAATTGAAGCAGTTCTTGTTCACCCGCATTAATAGCATATACTTCTACGCCATTATTGAGTACCATCTTTTGGTAAGGCTTTAACTTCAAGTCAAATTCGATGGCGTCTTTTATCAAGGGAGCCGATGTTCTATCGATCATTATTATTTTTTAGTATTTACCTAATTAAATGGTAGGGGTTTATTCACTGAAAGCTTTAGCTGGCAGCATAATAATATAATGTATTACAATTGTTTTCATTAAATATTACTCTGCTTTCCTTCATCAACTCATCTCTAGTAACTGCATGATATCTTTCTAATTCTTTATTAATAAGATCTGCATCACCCAGTAATTCATAAATAGCCAAACTAGACGCTCGATTCATAACACTCATGTCTTCAAAAGCCATCATGCTTTCTGTTTTATTCTTCACTTTCTGTAATTCCAATTCACTGATACCTTCGTTTTGCAATTTGTTAAGTTCGATATTCAACGCTTCCTCTGCATCTTTCATAGCAACCCCTTTTACCAGCTTACCTTCAATCACTAAAAGTCCAGCATCAGAACTACCATAATGAGAACATTCAATATTGCTGAATAATTGTTTTTCCTTGACCAATGACTGATATAAACGAGAAGAACCACCGCCACTAAGAATTTCAGTTATTAAATCAGTAACATAATATCTTTTATCAAGTCTAGAATAAATATGCCAACTTTTAAATAATGCATCTAGCGGAACATTGGCCTTCACTTCCTTCGACCTAGGAGCAGTCTGCGGAGGCTCTATGGGTAATTGGCGATTGTATTTAGTACCAGAAGGAATAGGGCCAAACCATTTATTAGCCAAGACTTTCACTTCTTCAACGGTAATATTTCCAGCCACAACCAAAATAGCGTTGACAGGAGTGTAGTGTTTATAGAAAAAATCTTTTACATCTTGTAAGGTGGCATCTTCAACATGCTTCAATTCTTTACCGATGGTCATCCATTGATAAGGGTGAGCGGTATACGCCAATTCCCTCATTTTATGTCCAACATCACCATAGGGCTTATTGATATAATGTTCTTTAAACTCTTCGCAAACTACTTTGCGTTGCACTTCTAAACTTTTATTATCAAAAGCCAAGCTCAGCATTCTATCACTTTCCAACCAGAACGCTGTTTCAATATTTTCAGCAGGTAGCTGGCAATAATAATTGGTAAGGTCATTGGTCGTAAAGGCATTATTTTCACCGCCTGCCATTTGCAAGGGTTCATCGTATTCGGGAATATTAATACTACCTCCAAACATTAGGTGCTCAAATAAATGGGCAAAGCCAGTTTTCGCAGGATTTTCATCACGGGCACCTACATCATAAATCACATTGACTACTGCCATGGGAGTGCTTTCATCAGGATGGACCACTACTCTTAAGCCATTTTCAAGCGTAAATTTTTCAAATTGAATCATGCTGCAAAGTTAAGGACTGTTGGAGTATTTTAAGTAGGGATAAATAGCCCCCATTAGAGGGGAATCCATATAAATTCTCAATTGCCCTTCCTTTTAGAGCTACCCAATAAAATAGGCATAATAAATCCTTGATCGCTCAATAAATTTCTTTTACAACCGAATGGGTGTATTTTTGCAAAGAATATACAATGGCAGTTATGGAAATAAATGAATTATTTAAAAAAGCGCTCAATTTCGAAAACTTATCAGTAGAAGAAGGGGTATATCTTTTCGAGCATGCTCCCCTAGCAGAGTTGATGTATGTGGCAGATGAGTTAAGAAAAATTCAGGTGCCTCATGGTAAGGTTACTTGGATCATTGATCGGAATATGAATACGACCAATGTGTGCATCGCGAATTGCAAATTTTGCAACTTCTATCGTGTCCCTGGTCACGCAGAAGCTTACATAACAGATATTGAAACGTACAAAAAGAAAATTGAAGAGACCTTCCGTTTCGGTGGAGAGCAGTTGCTTTTACAAGGTGGCCATCATCCAGATTTGGGCTTAAGTTATTATACCAATCTTTTTAGAGAATTAAAAAGTTTATACCCTAATTTAAAGTTGCACACACTAGGTCCGCCTGAAGTAGCGCATATTACCAAATTAGAAAAGAGTACCCACCGTGAAGTTTTGATGGCACTTAAAGAAGCTGGATTGGATAGTCTACCTGGACCAGGTGCTGAAATTTTAACCGATAGGGTAAGAAGGTTGATCAGCAAAGGAAAATGTGGAAGTCAAGAATGGTTAGATGTGATGCATGAAGCACACAAACTAGATATTACTACCAGCGCTACTATGATGTTTGGCCATGTAGAAACTATCACTGAAAGATTTGAGCATTTGGTAAAACTAAGAGAGGTACAGAGTAGAAAACCAGACCATGCAAAAGGCTTTTTAGCATTTATTCCATGGACATTCCAGGATGTAGATACCCTACTTTCAAAAATTAGAGGCGTTCATAATTTAACTACTGCAGAAGAATATATTCGAATGATTGCTATGAGTAGAATCATGTTGCCAAACGTAAAAAACATTCAAGCTAGTTGGTTGACGGTAGGAAAGAAAACTGCACAACTTTGTCTCAATGCAGGTGCCAATGATTTTGGCAGCATTATGATTGAAGAAAATGTGGTGAGTGCTGCAGGAGCGCCGCATCGATTTACCAGCAAGAGTATTCAAGATGCGATAAGAGAGGCGGGCTTTGAACCACAACTTCGCAACCAACAATATGAATTTAGGGCGATGCCAAAGGTGATGGAAGAGCAGGTGATTGATTATTAGAGACTCTTCGAAATTGATGTAGAATGTAGGATGTATGATGTCTGATTTTTTATGTCTGATGTAGGATGTCTGATTTGTTTATGTCTGATGTATGATGTCTGATGTCTGATTTTTTTATATATGATGCCCCTTGTCTGATTTAGTTTTAAAGTCAGAAATCAGACGACAAATATCAGACATCATACATCAGACATCAGAAATCACTTCATCAGTAACTTATGAAAGCGTTCAATTTCTGATTTCTCAAGCGTAGCAATAGCTTCATTATTTTTTAGTTTTGTCTGAATGAAGAGCACTCTTTTATGTTGAGGATATTTTAATAGAATTTCATTGATTCTACTTTCAAGTAATTCATCTTTTTCAATCAGATTCACAGCCGACGGAGGGGGAGATTTAAAACGATTGGGCTTCTTCAAAATAATGGCTTCTAAGGTAGCTAATTTACCAGGAGGTAATGAAGTCACGTTGCATGCCTTTTGGTATAAACCTTCCAATTGCTTTTTGCTAAGGCTGCCTCTTTCTTGATATTGAAACAAAAGGCTTTCAATAAATTTTGATGTGGGATAAGCTGCCAAAGAGGCTTTTAATACATCCAAAACAATATCTAATCCAGGTTTAATTTTATTCATAGTTGTCATTGACTAATTAAAATTAGTCAAAAGAATTGAATCAAAATATAGATAGCGCTTTTGATCAAAATGAATCGATATTAAACTACTAGTCAAATGATTAGTAGCTCATTCGTATTGCTTTTTAGTAAAATAAAGGTTAGGTATATAGGTTTGAAAATTTTTTTGAAATAGAGTGCTTTTACTTTTTTGCCTTGATGCAAAAAAGTAACAAAAAAAATCAAGCCTGCGAATAAAAAGGCTGAAATTTTAAATATCAGCCTAAAATCAAGGAACTCGCCAGTAGAGTAAGTTACTTTGAAGGTAGTGCCGGCTCAGACAGCCTTGATTTTTTAACGGCTGGTATTTGAAATTTCTAGCACTTTTTATTCGAGGGCGTTATAGAATAAGCGTGTTCAGCTTTTTAAGTGTCTACTTTCTTTTAAGACGAAAGTAAAATGCAGGGTTACTTTAAAGTGCAAAATTTTTTAACGGCTGATATATAACATTTCTAGCACTTTTTATTCGAGGGCATCACAGAATGGGCGCATACGACTTTTAAAGGTCGACTTGTCAGATGAATTTTAGAAGGAGGAAATTGGATGAAAAAAATAAGTACAGAAACAGGAAGGAAAATATATTACATAAGCAAAAAATTTAGTAAAGTGAAATTCGAAACCACTCTGAATCAGTGCCGATGTTTTTATTGGTCAATATTTTTCTAGCTATATTTTATTATTTTTAATCATTCATTAAACGAATCAATTATAATCTTACCATTTAAAATTATACAAATGCGTACAGCAAACAAAGTATTAATCGGAGCGGCCATCGGAGCCATTGTAGGTGTTCTATTTGCCCCCAACAAAGGTTCCATCACCCGAAGAAGACTTCGCCGAAAAGGAAATCAAATTCGTGATAAGATTACTGATTTGAAAGATGTAATCAATGAAAAAATTGATATACTAAAAGAAGATGCCGAAGACATGGCCATGCATAAAGATGGTCATTACAGATAATACGCTATTAAAAAACTAAGAGATGACAGTGGATGTCATCTCTTAGTTTTACTATGCTTATTTTTTCTTTAATACAGATAAATACTCCAACAAATTAGCCAAGTCCTGTGTACTCATTTGCTGATGCAAATTGGCTGTCATCATCGACTGCGACACTTGATTCAAGGACTTGATATTATTTGTTTTAATCGTCATCTTTCCACCACCAGGAAATTTTAATTCCAAATCAGTTTCTGTCTTGCTCGTTACAATACCCGTTACCGTAGCACCATCCTTCATCTCTACTTCCCAACCTTCATAACCAAAACTAATTCCTGCAGAAGGATGAACAATCGCATCTAATAAACTTATCTTGGGCAACTTAGCCCCTATCTCTGAAAGATTAGGACCATAATCATTGCCCTCTAAATTTACCTTGTGACAAAGAATACAGGCACTAGAGAAAACTTTTTTTCCTGCTACTACATTTCCCTTCAAGGCTTGCAAATCAGCCATCGTAGGTTCCTTTTTTTCGCCCTCTTTGATAGCTTGAGCTGGTAAATAAGTAGCTGCCTCCTTTCTTACTGATTCACGCGTAGAACCTGATACACTAAATACAATATCCGAAACTAATGAAGCGGGAACTTTCTTGTTTTTTAACAACTGCATTGCCCTAGTTTCTCCAGTTCTACTTCTACCGATTGTGCTAGCAGCTATCTTTCTTAATGGCAATGAATTTTTATCTGACAATACAACGTTTTGAATTAAATCTATCGACTCAGTAGTTCCTACCAAACCTAGCACGGCTAATAAACCTTTCTGTTGCTCCAAATCATTTCCATTCATCACTTTCGAAATTGGTTCGGTTCCACAAAGTTGTAATAATAAAGTCGCCGCATTTTTGTTCACCGTTCTTGCCAGCACTTGCGTAGACAATTTCAATAAATTTTCACACTGCGATTTCACTTCGTATTTGCTAACTAATTCTATATACTGGTCCGTTCCATACAAAGATTGCAATACTTCTGTCAGCGCATTTTGTGCCAAGGGAGAACCAGTGACCGATGCCACATCGAGCGTACTTAATACCACTCTATTCAGTGCTAAATCATGCGAAGTATTATTGGCAATCATTTTTAACAACAAGTCCGATTTGTTAGCTCCCTCATTAAAATCAAATGCACGGAAATATCTTGCCCTGTTTTTAAAAGTCTCTTTGCTATCCACCGCCAACGAAGCTAAATATGGAAGTGATACCGATGATCTTGCTCGCCACACAATATCTCGAGCGCCTGCAGTCAAGAGCGGATTCCTAACCATTGTTAAATAAGTTTCAAAAAAACGATCCCACTGTCCTGCTGCACCTATTCCCAAAGCTTCCAAATACCAACGATCTTTTCCATCATGCTGCGCAGCCAGAGTAGCCCATAATACCGCTGCTTCTGGAGAATTGTTGTGACGCAAGCTTACCGCACATTCCCGACGGACTTGTGGATCCGCATCTTTTACTAAAAAACGAATGGCTTCCATAACGCCAATGCCTAGTTGCTTTGATGCCCTAATACCAATGATGCGCAAATTAGGATCAGTTGATCGGAGTGCTTGCTGAATATATTTATTAGCATCTACATTGTATTGATTCACTAAGGCCCAAAACGCTCTTGCCTTCATTCTTGAATTGGGTGAACTTTTCCAGCATTTCTCTAACTCCGGCGTGGCAGCGGTTCCCATTTTTTTCAATGCAGTAAAAGCATGATGCCTTACACTCAAATTAGGATTTTGTAAAGCGGCTACTGCACTACTGGCTGATTTATAATCATAGGTAGGAATCTTATACTTTGAAGCCGGCGGAGCTACTCTATAAATTCGACCGCGTACTTGATCACCTGCCTGATGCCCGCCTACGCCTGGATCATACCAATCTGCAATAATCAAAGATCCATCAGGAGCAACACATACATCCGATGGCCTAAACCACTGATCATTTTCTCCTTTCACAACATTTACGATGGAAGCGCTATAACCTGCTCCATTTTTTTTCACTGGATAGGCACGCACTACATTTGGACCAGCATCGCAATGTATCAGTTGATTTTGAAACTGCGCGGGCAATAAGGATCCTTCATATACAATCAATCCTGTGGGTGATCCTGCACCTGTTTGCAATAAATTTGGCACTTCGCCTGGATCATTCAAATGCCAATGTCTTAAAGGAATAGAGTCTTCAATATTCACTCTATTTTTCTGCCATCCTGCACCAGTCAGCTCATCCTTGAATCCATAATTACCATATTGCATTACATAATTAATGCGCACTCCCTTATTGCCATCATCATCATTATCGCTCTGCCATAATGTGCCATAACTATCCACCGCTACTTCATAAGGATTGCGAAAATTATTTGCTAAACACTCTACTTCTGATCCATCGGTATTACAACGGAAAACCATTCCTTGCTGATATTTTTTAGGTCCTATCACATCGCCATCTTGGTCCAACACATCTTTACCATTTTTATCTTTCAATGTCTTTCCCTCATTACCCATATTGAAATATAATTTTCCATCCATGCCAAAAGTAAAAGCATGTACCGCATGATCATGCTGCTCTCCACCAATACCACTAAATAGTATTTCTTTTCTATCGGCTTTATCATCTCCATTATCATCGTAAAAAACCCATACATACGGACTTTGCGAAACAATCACTTTATTGCCCAATACACAAATACCTAGAGGAGCATTTAAATCAGAACCCTGATAAAAAACCTTGGCAGTATCTGCTTTTCCATCTCCATTCAAATCTTCTAAAATCATGATTCTATCACCCAAAGGATTAGCTGGATTTTTAGTAATGGCAGGTCGATAGTTATACGCTTCTGTTACCCATACTCTTCCTCTTTCATCAACATCAATATTGGTGGGGTTTTGCAACATCGGTTCTGTTGCAAAAGGACGGACTTCCAAACCCGGCGCTACACGAAGGCCCTTCAATGCATTTTCTGGCAATCGTTTCTGCTCTTCCGTTATTGTGGTATCTTTTAACTGCAGAGCAGCTGGAATAAATGATTCCGGATTTAGCTGAGCATATTTGCTAAAAGTAAATACACATAAAATAAACCCGAGATAAATAAAAATTTTAATGGGGCTAAGCAATCGTTGATTGATTTTCATTTCCTATCACTTTAATCGTTAAGAAGCTAATTGAAATGAAAGATAAGGAAAAGCTTTCGATTGAAGTAAATGTAGCAGAAAATTTTAGGGAGAAATTCTTATTGCTGGCTAGCTGATGAAGGCTCGTGGATTGAGCTGCGCTGACTAGATTTAAAATGATACGATACTCAGCGGAGAGGAGGAATAATTAAAATAAAACAGCGGAAATGTTTTCACATTCCCGCTGTTTTACCCTTCGTAATTCTACAATGCTTTAACACGAATATTTCTAAAACGCATCACGTCTCCATGACCCAAGTAACCAATATGACCTGTGGTTCTTTTTAATCCTGGATGATCTTTATGATCGGCTGTTCCTTTTAAAATAGACTCTTTTATATCTCCATCCAAAATAACCGTTCCATTTAAAGTTACTTTTATCTTGGTGCCGTTTACCACTACTTCTTCCTTATTCCATTCGCCGATTGGTAATAGATAGCCTCTTTTTGCAGGAATCACACCATACACAGAGCCATGGTATTGGTATGGTTGAAGATCTTTATACATTGCCGCCTCATTATCTAAAATTTGTAATTCCGATCCCACATAAGCAGCATCTCCTTTTAATGGTGCACGTATTCCCAATCCATTATTTGATCCAGGTGTAAGCTGAAATTCGAAACGATAGTCAAAATTGGCATACTCTTCTTTTGTATACAAATTACCATGACCTAATTCTGGGTGCACTACCATTACTCCTTCTTCAATTTGATACCCGTCAGTATTGCCCATCCAATGATCCATATTAGAGCCGTCAAAAAGCATCGTAAAGCCTTGCTTTTTTTCTTCTTCACTCAATGAAGAAGTAGTAACCGGTGAAATTTCTTTTAGATAAATATTTCTATAGGCAACATAAGTACCATGCGCCTGCAATTCGATTTGCTCTTTTGAAAAGATAGGTAATTTACGATCCCAATAATTTTCAAGCACCGTATTGTCTGTTACCAATACCCCATTCAAGTACACCGTAACTTTTTCTCCCTTCATAATAATGTGGAAGGTATTCCATTGGCCGATTTTATTATCCGCCACCACCAATGGTTTACTATTGTTTTTTTGATTGTTATACAATCCGCCAGAACCTACTTGTGCGCCTACTTCTCTTCTACTAGTATCCCAAATTTGTACTTGTGGAGTTCCGCGTAAATAAATTCCTGCATCTCCCTTTTCAGTAATCTTCCAATCTACAAACATTTCAAAATCACCGTATTGTTTTTCAGTAGCTAAATTATCGCCATGACCAGTAAAAATTAATAAGCCGTCTTTCACCACCCAGTCACCTTTTGTTTTTTCATTGGTAGCTTTTTGCTTTTCTTCTAATTCAGTTGCAGTCATTTTAGAGCGAGCAATTGGATTACCTACTAATGCTTTCCATCCTGAAAGATCTTTTCCATTGAATAGCGATACAAATCCATTGTCATAAGGCATCAACGCAATATGTGATTTTAATAAGGGAACTAAAATAGCGCTATCCGCTCCTTTAATCAATGGAAGTGCTTGCTCTAATACTTCACGCACCGCCTTGCCACGAATACTTTTATCAGCAAGCGCCATCCGCGCAACAATTAACGCTGCCTCCTCATTTACAGCCGCATCATTCAAAGAACGACCCGCCATCATGAATGAAGTAAAACTCGGAATGCGTGCCGCTGCAGCAATAATTTGTTGTTTCTGTAAAGGATTAGTAGCCGCCGTTAACCGATCTTGTAGATCCAATAATTGTTGCACTTTATTGGGTGCTTTTTTATTGACTACAAATGCTGGTTTTATTTCTGGCAAAACACTGTTGGCATTATCGAGTGCAGCCTGAATATGACTACGCGCTGGTTCCATCGCTTTCTTCAAACCTTTATTCAATGCGTCAATAGCTGCTTTTGAATGAATAGTAGCAAGTGCCCTTGCTGCATTGCTTATTAAAACGGAGTTGGAAGATAATAATTTTGATAAAGTTTTTACAGCAGCATCATCACCCAAATAGGCTAGATGTTCAATAATCAAGGCGCGACCATAAAATGATTTCACATAGTTGATAGCAGAAGAAAGCGTTACCGCTGTCGCTGATTTTAATTTTGCATCCAACGCAATATGATGAACATATGCACTCAAAGCAAGCGTAGGTTTTAACCTTAAAGAATCAGTGTCGTCTAACTGCGTGAGTAATTTTTTCCAATCCCCTTTAGACCAGGTCTGCATTGAATTCAATGAAGCAGTAGCATCTGCTAATCGCTGGTAAGGAAAATTTTGAAGTACAGTGTTGACTGCATCGCTTTGTGCAGAAAGTTTCACAAATGAAACCACTAAGAAAATGAGTATGAAATATATTTTTTTCATTGGTTGATTTTTATTTTTTTATCACTTGAATGAACAAGTTTTTTATCTTTTATTTACTGATAACTCTTTTCAGTCATTACATTAAATATTCCAAGGAGCGCGCATCGGCGGATTAAGTAGCTTATTCGCTTCTGCATCGTTTACAAATTCCTGTGTTACTGGATTAAAATGTAAAGTCCTGCCTAATTGCAAGGCAATTTTTCCCATATTAACTACGGTACAAGACCTAAATCCATTCGACTCATTCAATGCAAAGGGAGTTCTGTATTTCACCGAATCTAAGAAGTTAGTCACCTGTGGTGCTGGATCAGGTAGCAAGGCTAACTTTTGTGCCAGATTAGGAATATCTGATTTAAAGCCTGCATACAATTTTCCTTTAGGTCCTTCTATATAAGCAGCATTTGGATCTTTGGCTTCTCCATCTAAAATGATTTTACAACCATCATCATAAGTAAAGGTTATTTTTCTAAAAGTGCCGCAAGCATCTGGATGCTGTTGCTCTGCATCTACTTCCACCATAATAGGACTGGTTTCATCCTTACCCAAAAAGTATTGAATAGGATCAATATAATGTTGTCCCATATCCCCAAGTCCACCGCCATCATAATCCCAATACCCTCTGAAAGTATTGTGCACGCGATGTTCGTTATAGGGTTTGTATGGAGCAGGGCCTAACCATCTTTCATAATCTAATGATTCAGGAATCGGCTGTGCTTCTAATTGCGTTTTACCTATCCAATAAAATTTCCAATCAAAACCAGTCGTCTTACTAACGGTAACGGTTAGTGGCCATCCCAATAATCCAGACTCCACCAATTTCTTAATGGGTTTCACTGGGGTTTTCATGCCATAAAAATTATCAGAAAATCTAAACCAGGTATTTAAACGAAACATTCTGCCATATTGCTTTACCGCTTCTACTACGCGCTTCCCTTCACCAATTGTTTTGGTCATTGGTTTTTCACACCAAATATCTTTACCCGCTTTGGCAGCATCAATTGAAATAATTCCATGCCAATGAGGAGGAGTAGCAATGTGCACAATATCTACTTCCGGCAGCGCAATCAATTCATGATGGTTTTGAAAAGTTTTAACTCCACCACCAATCATATCGGCTGCTTTCTTTAAATGTGTGGTATCTACATCGCAAATAGCCACTACCCTTGTTCCAGCATAAGGAATATGTCCGCGCCCCATACCACCTACACCCACAATACCTTTGGTAAGTTGATCACTCGGTGGAATAAATCCTCTTCCTAGTACATGCCTAGGTACAATAAAAAAGCCTGCGAGAGCGGTTGCTGAATTTTGCAGGAACCGGCGCCTGCCTTTTTGCGATAATGGTTTCATGTTTTCAAAAAATTTTTTTCTTGAATAATTGATTAGAGAAATTTTACTTCTTGGAAACTACTTAGTATCCATTTTAAATTTTTAATAAAATTACCTGTAGAAGCAAACAGGCTATAAACATACATTTTATTCTGCAGTAACGGATTAATGAGGGGCTATTTTTTTTGAAGAGATGATATTAATTTCCCTTTAGCGAAGCGCTGTACTTATTTTTATAACTATTCCAAGTATTGAGTGATTGAGAAAGGGCGGTTGCTGCATCTGCTTTAATATTATAACATTGTAAGCCTATCCTTCCTTGATAACCCTTATCCTTTAAAAGCTTTACGAAACGATAGGTATCAAAACTTCCTGCACCCAATGGTTGTATCAACCTATTCCAATCCATATTTTTAGTATCTCCCGCATCAGCACCGCAAATAGACACCATCATTAGATGGGGCATCGATTGGGTGAGCGCTTCTTCTATTTGCGTCTCTCCCTCTACTTTCAAAAAATGACAGAGATTAAAGACTATTCCAATATTTGGTCGCGGCGCCATGGTAGCAATTTTCACAGCATGTTGGATCGATTCGCAGTAAAGTGAATAATGAGGATAGATAGCCAAGTTCACCTGATAGCTAGCCGCATAATCGGCTAATGGAGTCAGCATTTCAACCAATTTTACATCTCCTGCTACAGGATTGTTCTTGTACAATTTACTGACGATGGGCAGTGTAATTAAAAGATCACGGCCTTTTGAATCCCTGATCATTTTTTTTAGTAGCGAATCTTTGGATGCAATCCCTTGGTCGATATTTAATTCAATATAAATCTCGGGCATTGCTAACCCAACGCGATCGAGGGCTTTTCGAAATTCAAAATAATTTTGTTCGCCACTACCCGACATGGCCTGGTAGCCTATTTTTTTTGCCAAGATAGCTTGATCCTCAAAATTTTTTGGAGCATTCGGAAGATTCATTGCATTGCCAAAACAATAAAATAAATTTTTGAAGTCTTTATTTTGTGCAACACAGGGCATAGTCAAATTAACTATTACCACCACCAAAACCATTGACAAAGTTTTCATTGGTTTAAATTTATACATGAGTGGATTGATTCAATCTGATTACAATGAATATTTTATTTAAACAACACTAAAATTCTTTTTCAGCTATTTCACTGGTAGGCAAACTAATTTTTCTATTCTTTTTAGATAAGGCATAGCCAATTGAAAACTGGAACTGATTGGTTTCGTAAATATAATTGGTAGTGGTATAAAAATCCTTTCCATATGTAGTTATTCTTTGTCGGTTGGATTGCTTTAATCCCGCATCGATATTTAGCCACTGCATTTGAAAGCTCCATTTTTTATCAGCACTTATTTTTTTTACCGTTAAATGAGGAGTCAAAAAGCGACTATCTTTTCCTTGCGCAGTAACCCTTTCCGACAAATAATTAACACTCCATTGCATTGACCAATTTTTAGGAAGCGTAAAACTTTGAGTGCTGGTAAAACTATATACCCAACTGCTATTATTTACTGCAATTTGACCATTAAATATTTTTCCAGTCACCGAATATTGATACAGATTTCCACCCAACATACTAGTCCACCATTTGGTGATAGTCCAATTAAAATTAGTTTCGACCCCTATTTGCTTTGCCATTCCTGCATTAGTAAAAACTCGATTGAGTATGGAATCATTAAAAACTTTATTTACTCTTTGAATGGGGTTTTGAACGGATTGATAATACAGCGTAGCATACCAGCTTGATTGATTATAATTTTTTTCAAATCCAATTTCATAGGTTCCTATTAGCTCTGGCAATAAATTAGGATCCCCTTGCTCCAATGTTTCGTTATGCTCTCTTTCTGGTAAAGGATTTAATTCAAAATTATTCGTGCGTCTAACTCTTCGGTTATAGCCTAGTTTTACGGCTCCCTTATTCAAGGTCATTAGTCTGAATTGAAGGGATGGAAACAGATTCGTGAGCCTTTGTGTTTTTATTTCATTGGTGTTAGAAAAAGATAACTGACGATCCGAGTGTTCTACTCTCAATCCTCCACTATAATTTAGTGCCTTAGCTACCCCTGAGTATTGAACATAAGCTGCAGAAATATGATTGATAAGTTTTACCCTGCTTGAATAGTCAAGATTTGTTGAATATAAACCTGTCCCCAATATTTTGGTGAGATATTGAAAGTCGCCATCTTGAATATCATACCGATATTGTAAACCAGACTGCAAGTTTCCTTTTCTAATTTTTTGTGAATAGTCAGTCTTCAAACGAAAAGCATTGAGTGGGTTGGAATGAGGATTATTTGTGTACTGCAGTGTATCATTAGAACCCCGAGATAAAATATTATTATTAGTGGTGGAGCCTGAAAGGCCTGCATATTCATATAAAGCAGAAAAATTAATATTCGACTTTTCACTAAAGGAATGGGCCCAGTCGAAATTTGTTAACGTAAAGGCACCTTTCTTTTGCTGATCATTTTCGTTAAAAAAATTAAAACTCGATTTGGATCCTGTCACAATATTTTCTGTCCCAATTTGGTAATCCAAATCCGCCACCCTACTTTGATATTTTATACCTGAATAAAATCCAGCACTAAAAGTATTTTTTTTATCTGCTAAAAATGATACGCCCAATTTAACGCCATAATTATATCGCTTAAAACTTCTTTCACCATTTGAAGGCAAACTAGTTTTTTTATTTCCAATAATGGTGTAAACATCTCCCTCCCGAAAACCTGCAATATCACTGCGCAAATAATTGAATCCTGCACTAATATCCCATTGATTCGTTTTATAAGCAGATGATAAATCCATACTATATCGTTGGGGATTTCTGCGGTTATCATAGTCGTTAATAGGAGGTGCTCCACCCATTACATTCGCTTTGAGCATCCAACCATTATCAACACCTGATAGCGTTACAATATTAATAATACCAGCTTTACCATCGGCATCATAAGCAGCAGAAGGGCTTGTAATCACTTCAATATTTTCAATAGTACTTGCTACAAGCTGGCTTAGAACAAAAGAAGGTTCGCCTTGAGTAGGTTTGCCATTGATCAACACCAAAAAACTTGTAGATCCTCTAAAAAAAATTTCACCCTGACCATTCACAGAAATACTTGGAAGGTTGCGTACCAAGTCCAACCCAGTTCCATTACTAGCATTCGTAAAAGAAGAGGCTTTAAAAACCTTACGGTCAACTTTAAATGAAACTGGAGCTCGCTTACCCTTTACTATCACTTCCTCCAGTGATGTGGGTTTACCAGCCATCAAAATAAATCCTAAATCATTAATGTCAGATTCAATCTTGGATAAATAAATTTTCTTATCAATATATTGAATGCTGGTAAAAACAATTGAAGATGTAGTTGTACGATTGATGTTTAAAGAAAAGGAACCGTCCGCTTTAGTTAGGTAGGATTTAATAACTCCTCCTTCCTTATTTTGTATACTAATATTGACAGCGCTAATCGGTTGATGGGAGATACTATCTGTTACCAACCCCTTCAATAATACATTTTGGCCGATGGCAGCGAAAAAGAAATATTGGAAAAAAACTAGTAGGCCTATTTTTTTAAAAGAAATTTTCATTAAAAGCAAAAAAAAGCTTTTTAATCTTATCTGTCAACTTTTAAATGTCTTACAATAGAAATTTTAGACTTTACTAAATTCTAGACTGATCATTTATTTGAACTCCCTTTTTCAGGCAACAATTCAAAATGGGTTGCTTTAAACCTACCTTTTACTAATTCACCTGAGACTTCTGCTTTTCGGATGGCATTGCAAAAACCGTCTTTTGCATGTGCATCTCCATGCGAATCTATTTTGGATCCATCAACAAAATAGGCCTTGCCATTGATTCGAATTGCTAAGTCACAACTCTTACCTGGCAATCCAAATTGACATTGACCACAAGCGGCCTCAACCACCTGATTCTTTGTTTGGCAGAAAGCCGCTACCGTTAGGAAGCTGGCGACTGTTAAAAAAATGATTTTTTTCATATTCAAATGTATGAAATGATAAAAAATAAAAATATATTAAAATAAATTGTAATATATTAAATTAAATACTATATTACACTCGGTTTTTCATAGGATATTGGATTTTAAAGCGGGGCTGGATTTCTATCCGGCCCCTTATTTTAAACAAAATCACTGTTCTAATAAATTTAAATAATTGAAAATGAATATTTTATAATTTTAAATTCAAATATTCTGCAGTTACAATAAAAAAGGAAATGACATTCCTATCATTTCCTTTCAATCAAAATTCTATTCAATAAGGCTTCACTATTTTTTAGTAATTGGAAATGTATAAATAGCTGCATCCCCTGGGTCTAACTCCAACGAATTTTCATATACACTAGCGGGTACAATCGTTCCATCCTTCAGTACTTTTTTTACCGTCTCATTTCCATAGAAAGTAAGGTCCATTCCATTTAGAAAATCTTTATTGATTACTACCAAAATATAATTATCGCCATTTTCCAATAGCGCAACAATCGCTGGCTTGCCATTAGTTTCTAATACTTTTACGGCATCCGGTAGCGAAGTAAGTCGCACCGTTCCAGTAGGAATTCTTCCTTTGCCAGTATGCCTTACCCACACCACTTTTGATCCAAGAAAAATACCTGAAAGATTTTTAATTTCTTGACTCATTAATTTTATTCTATCATAAACCACTGTTCTTTTTCCAGCAGCACTAATCGGTGCTCCTCGCTGATCTTCTACCGATGCAGTGGTAAGAGAAGTGGCTGACCAATAAGTAAAATACTGTATTCCCTGAGCACCATAAGCTAGATTAGCATACACCTGCAATCGCATGGCAGCCAATGTTTGCGGAGTAAGATGCCCTTCATCATAGTTGGTTGTCAATGCAAAAGCCCAAAAGGGTTTACCTGCTTTTTTTGCTTCCTCAGAAAATATTTCTAGATTTTCAAACCATCTATCAGAAAGCTTTTCTTTTAATACCGGATAATAATCGAAAGAAAGAAATTGTAGAGGTATTTGTTTAGCACATTCACTTACATACTGCCGATAATTTTTGGTTCCCATAATGGAAGAGTCAGCAAAAATTGGAAATAAGTTTACATAACAAAAATGATTCTTGTCTACCGCTTGAATTCGCTTTGCCCAATTACCTAGCTCAGGATAAGCAGCCATGGAGGGTTCATCAATAAGATGATAGCCCACTATTGCAGGATGATTCATAAAGCGACGGACTGTTTTTTCAGGATCCGTTTTTAATTCTGGACAAGAGACCACCATCTTTATACCCACTTTTTCTGCTACGTCCAACGCCTTTTGCATGGCTTCAATATCAGGAAAACCAGTAAACTGTAGGGTTATCCCTGCATCCTTCATCTCTTGATATCGAGCAACGGTTGTTTCACTTGCTGGAATACTATACCAAGCGAGAATTGGAATTTGACCTTTAGTGCTTACTCTTTCCTGAGCCTTTATGCCTTGCATACAAACCAATAGCAGTGCACTAAATAGTAGATTATTTTTCAGATTCATTTGATTGAATTTTATAGATTAAAGCAAAAGTTATTTTGAAGATAATCATTTTAATAGCCTCCACAAAAATTGAGTGCTTCAAAAACCTTATTTTTTATAAACAAAGTTTTCCATCACTTCCATACTCCATATCGCCTCTTCAATTGGAGAAGGATTAGTTGTTTTTCCTAAAAAATATTGAACCACTTTTTCAATCATTGGCTGTTGAATATGTTTGGGTTGAATAAATTTTTGATCATCGCCATTAGACATTTTTAAAAAGCCTTCTGTCCCAAAAAAGTTAAATGACAAGCTTCCTTTATCGCCAATAATTTCGCAATGATCTCTTTTCACTTCCATCGGCATTGAAAAACCCCAGGTTCCAGTAAACAAAATATCTTGATTAAAATGAATCCAGCCATTAACGGTATCCTCTACTGGGCTGGTTTTTAACTGCGTTAAACAATTGCCCCCATATTGAAGTGGCTTTCCAAATATATTGATCATGATATCGATTTGATGAGGAGCAATATCATAAAACAAACCAGCTCCCGCCAAAGATGGATCTATTCGCCAGAGATCTTTGGGTGTAAGATTCGAAGTTTCAATAGCTGGTTCAAAATATTGAAGCGTAACTAAATTAATTTTTCCTAATACCCCCGTTTCAATGATTCTTTTAATTTCAATAAACATGGGCAATGCTCTACGATAATGAGCAATCGACATCTTTACTCCCGTTTGTTCTGAAAAGGATTGCATTCTTTTGGCTTCCGCAACATCGCGCGTTACCGGCTTTTCTACATAAACCGGTTTACCTACCGCCATTGCTTTGATGGCAAAAGGCTCATGAAACTTAGGAGGCGTTGCAATATAAAATGCATTGATAGCAGGGTCTGCAATCAGTGCATCCACATCAGAATATTGATGAGGCACTGCATGTCTTTTAGCATAATCTGCTAACAATACCTTATCCCTTCTCATTACTGCATGCAATTCAGAATTAGGTACTTTATTAAATGCAGGTCCACTTTTCACCTCGGTTACATCTCCACAACCAATGATTCCCCAAACTATTTTTTCTGGTACTGACATAAATAAATTCTATTAAGTAAATGATTTGAATCGCTCTAAGTCAAAGATAAGTTGAGCAGCTGCCACTTTTAAATAAACATTTTACAATCATTAAATCTTCCTATTGGATTTTTTGGTAATATACATTTATTTATACTGTATGTAGGTATTCTTCGATAACTAGAATTATACTTATGATTTTATACAATATCTTGCACCAAACAAGAATTTGCATTACCTCTCATTTTATGTTTTTTCATTCGTTTTTTAAATAAATCCTTTCTTATAAAAAACGAAAAGTTCATTATATCAATTTTAGTACTCAAAACATTCTTATGTCTAAAAATATAATTTTATCATTTCTAATTTTATTGTTACTCAACAGTTGTGGTTATACCACACGAAAAGGAATTGCTTCCTATTATGCTGATTTTTATGAAGGGCGCACTACAGCGAATGGAGAAAAATTCAGACAAAATAAAATAACTGCCGCCCACAAAACATTGCCTTTTGGAACAATAGTAAAAGTTACCAACCTCGCCAATAATAAAACGGTAGTGGTTCGTATCAATGACAGGGGGCCTTATATAAAAGGAAGAATCATAGATTTAACGAAAGCCGCAGCTAAAGAAATCGATATGATTGGTGCAGGAATTTCTAAAGTAAAAATTAGGTATAAGAAAAAATAAAATCAGGAGAGAATTGAAAATTTTATTCACTGCTATTCAAAAGCTACAACAGATGAACAATATTTTTAAAATTATTAGCTGCTATGTAATCATAGGCTCAATGACTAGTACTGCAATAGGTCAGCCTAAACCGAATGAAAATAAAATAAGTACGGTTTATCATTCCAATCAAGAAAAAAATAATGTTATTTCTACTAGAGGAATAATCATGGATATTCAAGGAGAAAGTCTTGTGTTAGCTGCTACCCAAGCCGGCAGACTCTGCTTTGATTCATTAGTAAAAAGAAGTGTAATAGTTAGAAGTACCTACCAGCGACAAAATGCCAATAGTAAAATTTATGTAGAAGGCATTGACTACATTGTTGATTATGAAAAAGGAGAGATTCAAAGAACAATCAACTCTAGCATTCCTGATTATTCTAAGCATGTTTTGTATGAGAAGAAAGATTTTGATCATACAAAATTTACTGACTTTTCTAACCATCCCTATTTTATTTGGGTAGATTACGCTACTAAAAATGGCGAAAGACTTGCACAGCCCAATGATCAAACTAAGTATCTAGTTAATTTTCGAAAAAAACTAGAAAGCGGTCAACCTGTCTCTATTGTTTCTTATGGCAATAGTATTACTGCGGGTGGCGAAGCTTCTTCTACAGCATTTAGATTTCAATCTGTTTATGGAAACTATTTGAAAAGTATTTTCCCGCAAGCAAATTTCAAAATTGATGATGTTTCTATACCTGGTTATTCTTCCAAACAAGGCATAGAATGGTGGGATACTTATATTGGAAAAACATCTCCCGACTTAGTATTGGTTGGATGGGGAATGAACGATCACAATAAGGGTGGTAATCCTCCTGAACAATTTAGAAAGAACCTAGTAAAATTGGTAGCGATGATCAAAGAAAGAAAAAATGCAGAAGTCATTCTCTATTCTGCCTTTCCACCAAATGATGATTGGCATTATGGAAGCCACTCGATGGAATTATATGCAGCCGCTACCAAACAAGCAGCTTTAGAAGCAAATTGTGCTTATGTAGATGTGTATAGTACCTGGATGAAAGTATTTAAAAGAAAAGATCAGTCCTCCTTATTAGGAAATAATATCAACCACCCCAACGACTTTGGCCATTGGTTATATGCCCAAGCTTTTGAAGCGATGCATTTCTAAAAATTCAAATGTATAGTTTACAATAAGCAATATGGACAGGTCTTGTAGAGGAAATGAAGCTAATTTTATAAATTTTTGACTTGCATTAAATTATCAAAAAAATATATTAGATTTGTCTAAACTAAAAAATTGATATATGAAAAAGTACTTAATGTTATTAGTTATGGTAGTATGCTTTACTGCTGTAAATGCGCTAGATAAAGGCAAATGGACTGGCTTTATTGGCGATGAGAATTGTGGAGTAAAAGGTAATGATCCAAAACATGCAGCTTGTGCACAGAAATGTGTAAAGGATGGCGCTAAGCCAGTATTTGTAGTAGGTGACAAAGTATATGCTATCAGCAACGCTGATAAAGTAGAGAAGTTTGTCGGTACTAAAGTAACCATTACTGGTACAATCACTAATGATGTATTAGAAATTGATACTGTAAAATAATCAAACAATACCTTCTTATTGCGAGCCTCTAAAAAAGGCTCGCTTTTTTATGCCTAAAATGTTAAGAAGCCTGAGCCTATTTATTCAATAAAAAAAGTATTGTTTTGATGAACCCTCCCTGCACCTTCCATCACTAAGAAAAATTATCCAAGCTGTTTTAAAAAATGAGTGGATAGCAATAAGGTGAACCACTTAACCCTTAACCCGCTTTTATTTTTATCACCTTAAAATAATTGCTGCAAATCTGTTTAAGCCATTTGTAAAAAATAAATTAAATAATTAAACAATTAGTCATTTTCTATGTTTTATACGCATTGGGGATTTCAAAATTTCCGTTTTTCGAAATTTTAATTAAAATTGATTAGAATTTTGATTATAAAGTATACTAGGATTAATGTAATTTTATCGATCAAAACAAGTTAAAAATTTTAAGAAAATGGAAAGTAATACTAACAACGGAGAAGGCAAATGCCCTTTTACTGGTGCCTCTGCACCTGCAAAACAAACTAGCGCAGGGGGTGGAACAAGAAATACGGATTGGTGGCCTAATCAATTGAAGTTAAATATACTTCGTCAACACTCTTCCCTGTCTAATCCAATGGATGAATCTTTCGATTATGCAGCCGAATTCAAGTCGCTAGATTTGAAAACGTTGAAGAAAGATATTTTTGATTTAATGACTACTTCACAAGAGTGGTGGCCTGCCGATTATGGTCATTATGGCCCCTTCTTTATTCGTATGGCATGGCATAGTGCAGGTACATACCGTACTACTGATGGTCGTGGTGGCGGCGGTTCGGGTACCCAACGTTTTGCCCCATTGAATAGCTGGCCCGATAATACTAACCTTGATAAAGCGCGTTTATTACTTTGGCCTATCAAAAAGAAATATGGTAAAAAACTTTCTTGGGCTGATCTGATGATTCTTGCAGGAAACTGTGCGCTCGAGTCAATGGGTTTTGAAACCTTTGGTTTCTCTGGTGGTCGTGCAGATGTTTGGGAGCCTGAAGAAGATGTGTATTGGGGTTCAGAGCGTATCTGGTTAGACGATAAGCGTTATACCGGCGATCGTAATCTTGAAAATCCATTAGCGGCAGTGCAGATGGGATTAATTTATGTGAATCCAGAAGGACCGAATGGTAATCCTGATCCAATTGCCTCTGCAAGAGATATTCGCGAAACCTTTGCCCGTATGGCAATGAATGATGAAGAAACCGTTGCACTCATTGCAGGTGGTCACACCTTTGGTAAAACTCATGGTGCGGCTGACCCAAGTAAATATGTTGGCAAAGAACCAGCAGGTGCAAGTATTGAAGAACAAAGTCTTGGTTGGAAAAATACCTTAGGAAGCGGTAATGCGGGTAATACCATTACCAGTGGATTAGAAGGTGCCTGGACAACCACTCCTACAAAATGGAGTAATAACTACTTTGAAAATATGTTCAATTTCGATTGGGAATTGACAAAGAGTCCAGCTGGTGCCAATCAATGGAAACCTAAAGCTAATGGAGGTGCGGGCACTGTGCCAGATGCACATGACCCTTCCAAAAGTCATGCGCCAACAATGCTTACTACTGATATTGCATTAAAAGTAGATCCTATTTATGGACCTATCTCAAAAAAATTCTATGAAAATCCGGATCAATTTGCAGATGCATTTGCTCGTGCTTGGTTTAAATTAACCCATCGCGATATGGGACCGAGCTCACGCTATGTTGGATCAGAAGTTCCTAAAGAGATTTTAATCTGGCAAGATCCTATCCCTGCTGTAAATCATCCATTAGTTGACGAAAAGGATATAGCTGCATTAAAAAGTAAAATTCTTGCTGCTGGACTTTCAGTAGCTGAACTAGTATCTGCTGCATGGGCTTCTGCATCTACTTTCAGGGGTTCCGACAAACGTGGTGGAGCTAATGGTGCTAGAGTTAGACTTGCCCCTCAAATGTACTGGGAAGTTAACCAACCCGCTCAATTATCTAAAGTAATTGCTGCCTTAGAAGCTGTTCAAAAAGAGTTCAATGATAATCAGT
>Ga0222712_10001427_pt1 | contig 29460 bp, 32 predicted proteins | sample C33_657DmetaG_FD_165043 | JGI IMG/M metagenome (GOLD analysis project Ga0222712, IMG submission 165043) | Estuarine water microbial communities from San Francisco Bay, California, United States - C33_657D | ecosystem: Environmental > Aquatic > Marine > Unclassified | place: USA: California... | reverse complement strand
ACAGTTTTGGCTTCAGCTGATAGAGACATTGTTGATAGAAGCATAGAGGAGTTTGAATATCATGTGGATATGGCCCGTTGGATGGGATACGGTAAGGAATTTCAGGACTTTAAAATCAACGTCCACATCTCGGGTAGAGCCGGTCCCCAAGGTATTCGAGCAGCACTTAAGAGAATGTCTCCAGAAGCAAGAAACACCATTACCATCGAAAACGAGGAAATAAGTTATGGACTCAGTGATTGCCTTCAACTTAGTGATGTTGTTGCTATTGTGCTCGACATACATCATCATTGGATTCGTGAAGGAGAATATATCTCGCCAAGAGATGATAGTGTTAAGAGGGTTATCGATAGTTGGCGCGGTCGGCGCCCTACTTGCCATTATTCTGTTAGCAGAGAAGACATCTTGGTTGATCACTGCGTTCGAACACTTCCCAATCATAAAGTTCTCTTAGAGTCAGGGCATAAGAAACAAAAACTGCGGGCCCATAGTGATTTCTATTGGAACACCGCAGTTAATGAATGGGCTCTAGGGTTTTTAGAGACTCACGATATCATGTGCGAATCTAAGGCTAAGAATCTAGCCAGTTTTAATCTAAAACAACAGGCTGAACAGTTAAATCTTCTTTGACGCAGGCTTTCTTCCTCTAGTTTTGGCTGCTATTTCCTGTGATTTAGATTTGGCCTTACTGGCCGCAATTTTTACATCCTTAGTAGTGATCTTACCGTCGCCATCCTGATCAAGAGCTTTTTTAGCTCTTGTTCTAGTTTTCTTTACAACTTCTTTTACATCTGCTAGATCAACTTTACCATCATGGTTAACGTCTAGTATATTTTGCTCTTTAATTGGAGCTTCTGCAGGTTGAGCACTAGGAGTAGATGTAACAGGTGTAGTAACCAATGGTTCGGCTTTGAACATCATTTTATAAATCACAAACACTGCTACTATAACTAGAGCTAAAATAATGAATAATTCCATTTTTATTCCCTTCGAATAATTATTCTTTATTTAACCTTCCATAAATACTGTTTGTACTTTTTTGAAGGAGGATAGGCAAAACATCATTAAATTAGGTGTAATTAGGAGAAAAAAATGCCTAAATATGAAGAAGAATATATTGATATCGAAGTAGATGATGAAGATTTTGATTTTGCGGATGACGATTACGGGTTTATTATAGGCAGTGATGGAGAACTAAAACAAATGATGATCCCGGAAGATTTAATGGATGATCCTCCAGCAGAAATTAAAAAAATACTGAAAATTTTTGGTATTAAAAACATTCATACATTAGATGGAAGAACGCTACATTAGATGTATGATTAATTAGGTAAATACCTCTATAACCTCAGTTATAGAGGTTTTTTATTGGATAATATATGCCAGGTGTACTATCAATAGTTTCCTCAAATCCTACAACAAGGGTATATAGTGAAGGTGATTCTATCTCTTTCTCTATAACCACATTTGACATTGCTAATGGTGCTACGTTGTATTGGGTCAATTTGGGATCATTAGGAGCAGCTGATTTTAATCAAAATATCAATAGAGGCACCTTTACAATATCTAATAATACTGGTACTGTTAACCTTACATTTTCAAAAGATTATATTCCAGACACGCCTAGAGGGGTAGACGCTACATATGCTCCTTTACCATCTGCGTCCGGTAATATGGAAAGTCTAATATTTCAGGTACGAGGAAATTCATTTAACGGGCCTGTTTTAGGCACATCATTTACTAGATATGTGTTTGATACATACCAAGTTAAAAGCACAATACCCGCAGACTTGCCCTCTCTACCAATTAGGCAAATACCAGAAGGCCAGTTTCCACTTTATGTTACCACAATAACAAATGCTCTAAATTTGCCTTATTGGGAAAAAACAGGCAACATAGGCAGTATAGAAGTTGGACAAACAAGCGAATATTACATTAAATCCAACTCTACACAAACATTTGAATTAATATATGAAAAAATATCGGGCAACTTACCATCTGGATTAACATTGGAAAAAGATGGCACAATAACGGGAATACCTACAACTGGCACATTATCGTTAACTAGTTTTAGTTTCAACTCTGCATTTAGTAAAAAAGTAGGCAGTCCAATTAGCACAGCTACTTTTAACATATCAACATTTGCATCAACAACTACTAATTATACTCCATTATGGACCGAACCATTTTTTAATCTAGATCAAAGAGCGATAATAAATGATCTACTGTTAGATCAAACTATTTTTAGCAGGAACAAGCTATATAGACCATTCGATACAAATTTTGGTGTTGTTAAAAAACTAAGATGGTACATACATTATGGTGTTGAAAACTTTATTGATACCAACTTAGATTTTAATATAATGAAATATTTTTATAAAAGACGTTTTAGAATTTCAGAACCGAGAATAGCCGTTGCTAAAGATAGTCAAAAAAATATAAGCTATGAAGTAATTTATTCAGACATCATTGACTATAATACCAATGAAAGCAACGAATCACCGCCATTAGAATTTCAATATCCTAGCGGAGTTTATTATTTTCCGAGCAGTATTAATAATCTTAGAAAAACATTTGAAGTAACTGGATTAAAGGTTGCTGAGAGATTTAATCCTAACTTCATGAAAACCATTCAGGCAGGTCAGACACAGGTACTGGGATATATACCATGTATTGTCTACTGTTATACTAATCCTGGTGAAGCGAAAAAGATTCTGAATGCTATTTTAAACAAAAATATAAAATTTAATCAGCTAGATTTTACTGTAGATAGATTCTATAAAAGAAATTTGTACAACTTTAACACAATAGATGTACTTAGATCCTGGTATGACAATAGGGCTACATAAAAAATCCAATTGATAAATAAAGAAATATAGCTATAATACATATGACCACTCGCCCAGATCTAGTTACGTTACCATCTTTACAAAATCCAACAGATGCTCAAACTCTGTTTGTTGTACAAGATTCCGGTGTCAATCAGGTTCTAACCGCAGCACAAACTAGAGACTTTATCGGAGATCAAATTGGTCCTACTGGACCGCAAGGTCCGCAGGGTATACAAGGCCCACAAGGTGTTACTGGACCACAGGGTGTACAGGGTCCGCAAGGCGTAAGTGGCCCACAAGGACCACAAGGGGTCATTGGAATACAGGGACCACAAGGTATACAAGGACCACAGGGTATAATTGGTATACAAGGACCACAGGGTATACAAGGACCACAGGGTCCACAGGGAGTATCAGGCCCTCAAGGACCGTTAGGGGTAAGCGGCCCACAGGGTCCAAGTGGAGTTTCAGGTCCACAAGGTCCAATTCCTGTAGATGTTCCGCAGGCAACAAACATTAATGGTGGTGTAGCTGGTAGTATTCCAATTCAATCTGGAACAAGTGCTACAAGTTTTATAGTACCTGGTACTACTGGTACTATTTTACGCTACGCTAATAATACAGCCACATGGGTAAGTACAGCAAGTTTTCTTGTAGGTTATGCTGTTAATGCTGAAAATATCTATGCTAACGCCTATGGCACAAGTGAGTTAGTTCCTAACAAATATATAGGACTAGCAGATACAGCAGGTGCCTACAGTGATTTTGGCGTAAGCAGCAATTTAGTTTTCGATACAAACAATAAGATTTTAACAGCAGGTGCGTTTACCGCCACCAATGCTACACAATCAACTAATACACAAACCGGTGATTTGGTACTAAGAGGTGGAGCAGGAATTGCCAAAGATATATATGTAGGCGGCAAGATTGTTATTACAGACACACAAAATGCCTCTAGTACATCAACTGGCGCATTGCGAGTAGGAGGAGGTGTAGGCATAGGTGGGGACCTATATATAGGTGGCAAAATAGTAGCACAGGAGTTAGACATTCAACTGACCACGGTGACTACAACATTGATTCAAACAGATGATATTATCTACACCTATAATCCAACAAATGCTACAAGTACATCTACAGGTGCTTTACAGGTCAGTGGGGGCGTAGGCATTGGAAAAGACCTTTATGTTGGTGGAACATTATTTGCCGCATCTGTAGCAGGTTCTATTAACACTGCCACTAACATAGCTAATGGATCAGCAGGACAGGTTGTCTATCAAACCGGTGTTAGTTTGACTGGTTTCACAGGTCCCGGTACTACAGGCGAGATATTGGTAAGTAGAAATTCTAGTGGACCAGTTTTTCAAAATACACTTACTCTAGCAGGCGCTACTAACGCAACATCTACTAATTCAGGTGCGTTTCAAGTTGTAGGCGGAGCTGGTATAGGTAAAGATGTCTATATAGGTGGTAACCTAAGCGTAGCAGGATCAATAACAGGTATCGTTACCACTGCTACTAATTTACAAAACGGTACAGCAGGACAAGTACCATATCAAGCTTCACCAGGTCAAACAAGCTTCTTTGGTCCGGGTACAGCTGGAAATGTGTTGGTTAGTAATGGTACATCTGCTCCTAGCTATAATAATACACTAACATTAGCAGGTACAATCAATGCCACTAATACCCTAACAGGTACTTTACAGGTTAGAGGTGGAGTAGGCATAGGATTAGATCTTTATGTCGGTGGTACAATATATGGGTCAGTGTCCGGCGGAGCAGGCGCTTCAAGTTCGACATCTGTAGTTTCTACTAGTGGAGCATCTACACATTTTATAGCATTTGTAGATAGCAATAACGCCAGTCCACAAAACGAAGCATTTTATACCACAAGTTCATTTACCGTACAACCAAGTACAGGTGATATAAGAGTAAATGGCGCAACAGATGCCAGCAGTATCTCCACAGGAGCATTAGCCGTTGCTGGTGGCTTAGGGGTCACTAAAAGTTTCTTTTTAGGAGGAAATTCTAGCCTAGCTGGTATAAACACTGTAACTAATACCACAAGTGCTACATCTACAAGCACAGGTGCTCTACAAGTTAAAGGTGGCATAGGTGTAGGCGGAAGTTTATACCTAGCAGGATACCTACAAGTTGGCTTCGTAAATACCACTACCTATAGCACAGGAACAGTTGGTGAAATTAGAGCAACTAATGAAATTACCGCATATTATACTTCTGATGCTAGATTAAAAGAAAATGTTCAATTAATAACAGATCCTCTTAAATTAATTAAAGAACTCAAAGGTGTTAGATTCGACTGGAGAGACGATTATATCGATTTAAGAGGTGGTGAAGATGGATTCTTTGTTCGCAAACAAGATATAGGAGTCATAGCACAAGATGTTGCTCCTGTTTTACCAGAAATTGTTGCTACTAGAGATAATGGCTTTCTAGCAGTTCGATACGAGAAAATAGTACCACTATTAATAGAAAGCGTAAAAGAATTAAGCAACGAAATTTTAGAATTGAAAGAAGTTGTTATACCTAAACTTCTCAAACAAATAGACGATCTAAATAAGAAAATAGGCTAGATTTACCCGGATAAATAAAGTCATACCGGAGTATATTTGTGTCCTCTTCTATTACCAATTATAGTAATAAAATTGATATAAATTATCCTGAAGTGGGTAAAGATAATGATACCCAAGGATTCAGGGATAATTTTAGAAATATTCAATCTGCCCTATTGGTTGCCAGTGATGAGATTTCTAACCTTCAAGATAGTGGTGTTAAATTAGATCAAGATAATGATTTTAATTTCAACACTATACAAAATGCTGTATTGAAAAATACCAGTCAAGCTGCTGCGAGTCCAAAAAATATCACAACTGCTACATCTTATAATACTGTTGATTATGCTAACGGCGTATATCATGTTTTTACAGTAACCAATACAGGAACCAGCACATATCATTCTTTCAACATAATTAATTGGCCTGCAAACGGTAACTATGGTACAGTACACATTCAGGTGACGCCGCAAAATACTTCTACATCCACATTGAATGTTACGTCTACAGGTACAGTAACTCTATTAGGAACTAACTCGTTTCCTAGAACCTATAACCAAACCAAACCAGTAATCTATGAAGCATGGACGACAAATAATGGTGCCAGTGTTTATGTTATAGAATTAACCAGTGTATAAAAGTGGCCAGTACAGCAACTAACTATTCAAGTTTAATCAATATCAACTTTCCGCCAGAAGGACAAGCCCTTACAGGTGTAACAGATTTTATAAAGAATTTCAAAAATATTAAATCTAGTTTTGATACAATTATCGATGAAGTTGATAGATTAGATCAAAATCTAGTTAAATTAAAAGATAGCAATAATTTCGGTGGCCAAATAATTCAAAATGCTATTTTTACAAATACCAGTTATACTGTCTACGATATTGGTTTAGTATCTAGCGGTGTCGTGGACATTGATTATAGTTTAGCACATTATCAACAATTGAGAGTAGACAGCGGATATTATCTGTTCAATATTACCAATTGGCCTATAACTAATTCTAAAGGGTGGTTAAGATTAGAAATAAAAAATAACTCTACCACACTTACAACAGAATGTAAATTATATTTTTCAGGTAATATTAATTACCTATATAGTTCAGCAACTTTGTTTTCATTGCCACCTGATCAGCCTGTATTTTTTGACCTTTGGACATATAATAATGGAGACACGGTTTTTGTCAGACCATTAGGCGTTTCTACAGGTGCTATTTCTACTGGTACTGTAGGTATAGGGGGAGGAGCAGGTTCAACAGGACCATTACCATTTATAACTCGTACTAATCCACAACAGGCAGCAGCTAGTGGTGGTACTATAATGTCTGTGGTAGGAGGTAATTTCGGTGCTAGCCCACGAGTCTTTATCAATGGTAACCAATTAGCTACAATTACTTCTAGCAGTCCAACAGAAATTTATTTTTATTCTCTGGCAGCAATGTCAGGATCATATCAAACTGTGTTTGTTAGAACAGACAATGGTGACAGTAATTTAGCCAGCTATTGGATTTTTGAAGATGCTACAGGTGAATAATGTTTAATCCACTTTTACCAGACCTATCTAAGGTTAAAAATGACGACATTGATTTAAAAATTACAGAGCTAATGAAAAAATACTTCATAGCCGCAAATGCTGGACAAGGTATTGTTTGTGGACAAATACAAGTTATTTTAGAAGCCTATCGTACCGAACAGTCACGACGACATGAGCAGTCTATGAAAAAACTTCAACAAAATAACAAAAATCTGGACGATTATATCAATGTTGATCATTGACAATTCATAATAATTTGTTTATAATATTCAAATGATTGTTAATGAATACGGCCTAGTCGGTTTTGATTCTGAAGAGTTGATAGAAGCACTCTACAACGGTATAATAGATAACCTAGACGGTGTCTATATGAAGCCGGGTCAATCATGGCCATTTAATAGGGCAGTGATGTTAAATGGTGATAAATTTCCACAATTAACTGATATACATAATAAGATACCCCTTCCTGAAAATCAGTACTTTTACAGACTTAGAAAAGAATGGTTCATTCCTGAAGATTATAAGAATATTGATATAGAACAAAAAGTATTAGATAAATGTACCAATTCTCAACAACTAGAAAGAGTTAAGACAGAAATTAAAAAATATAAATCTCTAGGAATGTATGATGTATTAGTTTACTTAAACTATCTAGTAGATGTTATGAGAGAACACAAAATAGTTTGGGGAGTAGGTAGAGGTAGCAGTGTTGCTAGTTATGTATTATACTTATTAGGTGTGCATAAAATCGACAGCATCAAATATGAACTTGATATGAATGAATTTTTCAAAGGAGACCCAAATGGCTAAAACATATAGAACCATGCAAGGTAAAGAAATAGACATGGACAAATTAATGGTTAATAATGAATTAATGCCAGCAATAGGTAATGCAGGAGTAAACGCTAGAGGCGATGAAATTGGTCCTGGCGGTAAAATTGTTAAAAAACGAGAACAGATAGTCGCTGATTACTATGAGACTAATCCTAAAGGTGTGCCCACGAAAAAAGAAAATACAGAATTAGATTACAATGAAAAACCACAAAAGAGGAAACAATGAAGGTTAAAGGAACACTTAAACCACTGAGAGATTTAGTTTTTATCAAAGGAATGGAATTTGATATACAAACCACTGTAGCAGGCCTGGTCATACCTAAAGATGATGGTAAAGTAACAGGTATTAGGCCACGGTGGGGTCAAGTATGGGCTATTGGTCCTGAACAACGAGAAATCAGCGTAGGCGAATGGGTATTAGTAGAACACGGACGATGGACCCGTACTGTAGAAGTAGAACAGGATGATGGCACAGTATTAGAGGTGCGTATGGTAGACAATAATGCTATTATGGCAGTAAGTGAAACGCTACCAGAAGGCACAGTATGAGCACCTCAAGTAAGGTCGCTTGGCAACCCATTCAATCATTAAATTCAAAAAATCTAAAAGTTAGGAAACCGATGAGTATCAAATACCGTTTTAAAAGATGGTTACGCAATTGGATCAATCAAGAAGAAAATTTGGTAGCAGCAGAAAAACCTACAAGGTTAGTCGAATCTACAGACATTGACTCGAATCAGCCCATGCGTATTACCATTCATAGAGCAGCAGGTGGCATGGTCATCGAAACACGCACCTATGATCGTATTAAAGATCGTAGCAATCAAAACCTTCATATTGTTACACATGAACAAGATCTAGCAGAAGGTCTAAGTAAAATTATTACTATGGAAAGCCTACGTGCCTAAATGTCAAATCTGTAGGAAGGAATATTCACCTTCCTGCGATTGGTGGCAAGGAAGATGTCCACTTCACCCTCCCTTAGTTGACATTCATCACCTAAGATTTTATAATTTATTAACCTTAATTAAAAACTTTTTTAAAAAATGAAAGAACTTTGGACTGAAAAATATCGCCCCCGCCGTGTCTCTGAATATGTATTTAGAGATGAAAGTCAACGTAAACTGATAATGTCTTGGATCAAAGATCAGAGTATTCCGCATCTTTTATTAAGTGGTAGTCCAGGTATTGGAAAAACAACTTTATCAAAAGTTTTATTAAACGAAATCGGGATCCCAGATTATGATATCCTAGAAGTCAATGCTAGTCGTGAAACTGGTATTGATTTTATTAGAGATACTATTGTTCCATTTATTTCTATGATTCCATTTGGTCCCTTTAAGGTAGTAATTTTAGATGAGGCTGATAGATTGAGTCAGCAAGGGCAAGACAGTCTTAAAGGTATTATTGAAGAATATTCTGCTCATGCCAGATTTATATTAACCTGTAATACACCTAGCAGAATACTTCCACCTCTACATAGTAGGCTACAGCAGCAACATTTCGCTGCCATAGATCAAACAGAATTTACAGCAAGGGCAGCTACTATTCTTGTAGAAGAAGAGATTGATTTTGAACTAGAAACTCTAGATCTTTATGTAAAAGCAGTTTATCCAGATCTAAGAAAATGTCTAAATCTTCTACAACAAAACAGTTCCGAAGGCCATCTTGCTGAACCAAAAAGTGTTGACAGTGGAATCAGTGATTATAAAGTAGATATGGTAAGTTTGTTCAAACAAGGAAGAATATTAGAAGCAAGAAAATTATTATGTAGCAGAGCACGACCAGACGAAATGGAGAGCATCTATAGGTGGATGTATGATAATATCGACTTGTTTGGCAGCGATGAAACAACTAAGGATACTGCTCTGTTGATTATTAAACAAGGATTAGTTGACCATAGTATTATAGCAGATCCAGAAATTAATCTAGCAGCAACATTGGTAAAACTAGCAAGATTACAAAATTAAAGGATCGAACAGCTTTATGCAGGTCGAGAGCTGTTCGATCTACCTAATTAGTCTTCCTCTTTATAAATTTTTAATATTTCTTTTACCACAGGATGACGTTCAACATCTTTCGTCTCGAACCTAGTGACCGCGATCATACGATAATCACCTCCCTCAGCGTATAAATCACAAAATTCTAAAAGTCCATTTTCCTTTGGTCTATCAGCTTGATTAAGATCTCCTGTTATAATCATTCTACTATTTTCACCTAGTCTAGTCAAAAGCATTTTCATTTGACTAGGCGTGGCGTTTTGCATTTCATCTGCTATTACAAACGAATTCTTAAACGTTCGTCCACGCATATAGGCAAGCGGTGATATTTCTACCACTCCGTCTTCTAACATGTCAGCTATCTCTCTGGGATGATAATACTCTTCTAAAACATCAAAAATAGGTCTAGTCCAAGGTTCCATTTTTTGATTTAGAGTTCCAGGTAAAAATCCATGCTGTTCATCTACACTTACAGCCGGTCTTGTTACTACAATTTTAGAAATCGAACCTTCTTTAAGTAGTTTTATGGCCATTTGAACAGCCAACATAGTTTTACCCGTACCTGCCGGTCCAATAGCAAAAATTATAAACTTTTTGGGATTTTTCAGCAGTTCTAGATAGTTCTCTTGACTGGTATTTCTAGGAACTATTGAAACGTGCTGTTTTCGCTTTAGATAGGGCTTGAGTTGAATCAAATTACTAGCAGGTTCTCTTCGGAATCTGGGATCTACTTCCATAAACATCTCTTTTTGTCTTCTTTTGTTTCTAGACAAATTTCACCTCCTAATCAATGAAATTGTCGACCTGCAAAGATATTTAAGATATTAGACAAAAAACTGGAATATATACTAGCAAAATTGTCATTTCGTTGTAGAACTATAAATAAATTAAAGGGATAAACCATGCACGACATAATCGACGTCATTAAAAACCTACAAACTTTAAGTGAAAATAACTCTGCTTTCAAAGTATTGAAAGACTTTGAGCGTGTGATTGATGAACTAGATGTTTATGTGTTTGAAAATTGGCAAGACGGAGAGCTCATATCTGGTCCTCATATGAATAGACATGACGTTACTTGTAAATTTATGTGGCCTAGAAAGTTTATGCCCGACCCCGAAGGCGGCAAACGTCTTAATGAATATGGTTGCCAGGTTAGCTATACCAAAACAGACATGCTTTTACCTAGGAAAATTAAAGACCCTAGTGACTATAGGCCTGGTACTAAAAAAGGCAAAATTGATGCTCATCCTATTTGGGTAGTAGAAATTACCATGCCTAAAAAACTCATGCAGGACGTATACGTGGGCCAGGCCAACAAAAATGAAAATCAACTTACAGAACTTGTAAAATATAGTAGTCAAATGGTGGCTCCTGAAAATGCAGCCCAAGAGACAGGAGAAACAGGTGCAGAAACAGAAGCGTAAAATAAATGAGAGCTTAAAATTTGGCGATCTTAGACATTATGTTAACGAAACATTCTCTATTGATAGATATACCAGCAAAATGGGTGAGGATAAAGACATAGTTGTTTTGGGATTTAGCGTTAAAGATAAATTAGCAGCGAATGATCTAATGAGTTTTATGGAAAAAGGTTATCCATTTATTCTAGACGCAGATATGAGTACAGGGGAAGAAACTAACGGTGATTATCAAGTTTTTGCAGAAATACAAAGATCTGACCAAATCGCAGAACAAATTACTTCATTACTTAAAGGTGTAGGACAATTATGCGATTGTGAATCATGGAAATTCTCCTATAGACAACTTAATGCTGTAGATTTTAGCTCTGAAAATATTTTAGAACATGTTCCTACATCACCCGCAGAGTATGAAAATCAGGTATTAGAATCAAGACAGACAGACGTACAAGATTTCTTTGATCAAGGTAGTGTAGAGGTATTTTTTGAATCTAAAGATCAATTAATATTTCGTAAACCGTATGCTGAACCCATTAAAGTTAAATTCATAGCCATAGGCGAGTACGATCAAGTGAAAAAGCATATTCCAGGAAAACTAAGTCTAGATGAAAGCAGCCAAGGACAATGCTTTTTCCTAAATAAATATCTCGGTACTTATGATATTGATAAGATAGGAAATAGATTCCTTATTTCAAAAGAGGACAGGTCAATCGTTATTGAAAAAGAGAGGTGGTAGATGTGGCAGATACAATGGATGCTAAGTTTAATTCCAGATAGCATCTTAATGCTATTTTGCGCAGGAATAACTGCTCTAGGTATTGCTTTATACTTTTCAGGTTGGTTAATGAAATGGATTCCTGGTATATCAGGATATAGAATTCCATTGAGAATCCTAGGCGTAATTCTGACACTTTCTGGCATTTTCTTCTTAGGCGGCTACGGCGTAGAAATGAGCTGGCGTAGCAAGATAAAAGAAATGCAGGACAAGGTAGACTCAGCCCAAGCCCAAGCGGTTCTAGCTACAAAAGCAATAAGCGAAGATGTTCAAAAAGAAACTATTGTCGTTAAAGAAAAGGGTCAAACCATTATCAAGCATGTAGATCGTTGGAACGATAGAGAAATTATTAAAACTGTCGAAGGTCCAGAACGTGTTAGAGTAGAAGAAGTAATCAAATATATAGAAAACTGTCCTGTGCCTAAAGAATTATTAGACGCACATAATGAAGCGGCCAAGATGAATAAAAAACCAGAAGGAGAAAAGAAATGAAATATCTAGTGCTCCTTCTAGTATTAAGTTTGTCAGGTTGCGGCATATTTCAGAAACCTGTTCCTATAGCACCTAAATGGCCAGATGCTGTTCCTGAACTAAGAGAACGTTGTCCAGATCTTCAAACCATAGAAGGCGATAAAGTTGCTATTACTGAATTATTGAAAGCAGTGGTCAAAAATTATCAACTCTACTACGAATGTGGTATAAAGAATGATAATTGGAACAAATGGTACGACGAGCAGAAAAAGATCTACGAAAACGCAACCAAAAAATAAAGGTAATTTATGAAAATATTTTTTATAGCCATGTTGTCTATGATTGTAGTAGGATGTGCTTCTACTTCGGAACAAATGTATTATGATACAGTAAAAAGTGTCAGCAAAGATAACACAATGAGTCAAACAGCCTGCTGGGCCGCTATCAGTGACATCGCTAAAGGTGGAGACAACAGCGCCAAAGTAGGTGCTATCAGTCTTGCTGACAAGTGTAAAAATGACACGCTAAAGATTGAAGGACCAAAAAGAGGGATATTTTAATGAGTGATTTTATACTATCAAGGGAGCAATTGGCACAACTTATTCATGGCAATCCCTATGTTGATCATTGGCATCATGCCATGGAACGATGCTTGCCTGATTACGATATTAATACTCCACCAAGAGTTGCTATGTTTCTAGCACAATGTATCCATGAAAGCGGTGGATTTAAGTTTCTCAAAGAAAATCTAAACTATCGTGCTGTGAGTCTTACTAAGGTATGGCCTAGGTATTTTCCTACTATGGAAATAGCACAACAATATGCCAACAAGCAAGAGATGATTGCTAATCGTGCCTATGGTGGAAGAATGGGCAATGGTCCTGAGCATACAGGTGATGGTTGGAAATTCTGCGGTAGAGGATTGATTCAATTAACAGGACGTAATAATTATCAGGCCTTTGCCGACAGTATTGAAACAGATATTGAAGAAATACCAGCATATCTACAGACCTTTGAAGGTGCGGTTCAATCAGCATGTTGGTTCTGGGAAACCAACAAACTAAACACATGGGCCGACCAAGGTGATGTTCTAACAGTGACCAAACGTATCAACGGTGGTACGCTTGGCTTAGAAGATCGAAAGAAACACTATCAACACGCATTACACGTAATGGGAGCATAATATGAGCGCAGTAGATACAATGTTAAAATTTTTTACCAAGGAAGCAAAGGATCCTGATGCTCCTAAACCACCTGTCGGGTCACGTTCAGAGCGTGAAGCTAAGATCAAAGACAAAGCGGGTCTTGTTATCAACATCTTTGCTTTATTACTGGCGGTAAATGCTTGGTATGGTGGCAAATTAAGTTCCACAGTCTTAAACAATACCATCAGCGCCAATAATCAATGGTCATGGTATCAGGCCAAGAATATCCGTGAAGTATTATATACCACACAGGCCATGGATACTCGTATTCCAGAAAACAAAGCATTATTTGAATCTGAAGCCAAGCGTATGAAGGCCGACAAAGAAGAAATAATGGAAAAGGCCAAGAAATTAGAAGCAGAGCGTGATGAGGCTAAAAAGCGTTCACCTTGGATTGGTTATGCCTCTACAGCCTATCAACTCAGTATTGTCCTATTATCAGCCAGTATCCTCGCTGTAAGTATGCCTTTGTTCTATGGTAGTTTTTTAGTGGCAGGAGCGGGATTGATATTAAGTCTAAACGGATTATACCTTTGGTTCTAACTAACACAAGCAAGGAGCGAACATGGCAACAGCAGATGACTACGCCAAAATGAGCGATAGTGAAAAGAAAAAAGAAGATTGGATGAACTCCAAATGGCGTCCCATGATGGGATGGCTCTATATGGCAACCTGTACTTTTGACTTTGTGATATTTCCTATTTTATGGAGCATGTTACAGGGTGTAAAAGGAATACAGATAACACAGTGGCAACCATTGACTTTACAAGGCGCAGGACTGTACCATATTGCCATGGGAGCCGTGCTTGGTTTAGCAGCGTTTGGTCGCACACAAGAAAAATTAGCAGGAGCTAACAATGGCGGACTTGCCCCAGTATCACAAAGTGTCACAACAACATTTGGCCAACCACAGGCCGGCGGATTCGGCGCAGCAGCACCAAGTAGCTTTGGCGGAGGCAGCTTTGGCAGCACACCTAACCAGGGTTTTCCACAGCCACCCGCAGGTAACTTCGGCGCAGGTGCAGGTGGCTTTGGAGCGCCAGCAGCAGCAATAGGGCTCGGAGCAGCGGCAGCAATGGCTGTTCCATTTACCAGCAATGAAGTATTAACAGGTCCAGGTGGCAAACCTATGCCGGTTCAACCACCAGATCCAGAATTATAAGGAGCGTAGTATGAAATATTTTATAGCAATTTTAGCCAGTTTGTCTCTAGCACACGGAGCGATGGCATCAGATGATCACGCCGGCAAGGGCGAGATCAAACGGGTTTGCCATCCAAAGAAAGATAAAGAAGGCAAGGAAGTCAAAGACAAGGCAGGAAAAGTAGTAGAAGAATGTAAAGATGTTAAGGTTCGTAAGAAATTAGAAGCAACAGAGATTCCTCCTGCCAAAGATAAGAAATAATTAGTTGTTGACTTTTAAATAAAAGGTATAGTATACTTGCTATACCTTTTTTCATTATAATAAAAATCATGACAGACTATTACACCACACTAGGAGTAGATCGTTCAGCAGATCCTGAAACTATCAAACGAGCCTATAGAAAACTAGCCGCCCAGCACCATCCAGATAGAGGTGGTGATACAAACAAATTTCAAGAAATTCAAGCGGCCTATGATACACTAAGTGATCCACAACGGCGTTCTGAATATGATAATCCTCAACCACAAGGGTTTCACTTTAATTTTGGAGGTGGATTTCCTGGAGGATTTGGAAGTATATTTGAACAACATTTCGGACCTGGCCATCCTTTCTCAGACATGTTTGGAGGGAGACCACAAAATAAAAATCGGACACTAAATTTACAAACCACTGTGTCACTACATGATGCTTACTTTGGTAAGGATGTAGTAGCTGAACTTGTTTTACCATCAGGTAGAAAAGAAAAAATTAATATTAAAATACCTCCAGGTGTTGACGATGGTACTACAATAAGGGTACATGGACTAGGAGATGATAGTATCCCTAATTTACCTAGAGGTGATATCCATCTTAGTATCCATGTTTTACCAGACCCAGTTTGGCGTCGAAATGGCGATGACCTTATTAAAACCATTGATATAAACTGTATAGAAGCTATGCTAGGGAAAAATCTTAATGTTGATACTCTGTCAGGTACAACTTTACAGATTGTGATTAAACCTGGAACTCAGCCCGGTCAAGTATTATCTATACAAGGACACGGAATGCCAAATATACATAACCAAAATGTTAGAGGAAAACTGTTATTAGAAGTTAAAATTAGTATTCCCACGCTATTAACGGACATAGAAAAAGATCTATTAAGACAAATTAAAATATGAAACTAATAACATTTCCAGACCAAATTCTTAGAGAAAGAATGCCTGAATTCAATTTCGATAATCCAATTGTAGATCCTATAGACTTAGAAAAATCTATGATTGATTTTATGTTTAAACATAACGGAATAGGACTAGCAGCTAACCAAGTCAATGTAAAAACTCGTGTATTTGTAATGGGTCATAAAGATAATCCAGATTTAGCCAAGGCATTCTTTAATCCTATTATAACGAAAGTAGCAGAAGAAAAAGAAGATAAAGAAGAAGGGTGCCTTAGCTTTCCAGGAACATTTGTAAAAATTAAACGTCCTAAAGCCATACAAGCTAAATGGCAGGATAGTAAAGGACAATGGCAGGAAGGTGAGTTTTATGGATACGATTGTAAATGTTTTCTTCATGAATATGATCATTTAGAAGGAATAGTTTTCAAAGATAGAATCAGCAATTTAAAATGGAACATGGCCAATAAAAGGAAAAATTAATGCCTATTCAACCTAGTAAAAATTTAGAAAAAATATTCGAAAGTGCAGTAAATCTAGCAGTTGTTAAACATCATGAATACCTTACTCTAGAACATTTACTTTATTGTCTAGTTACCAATGATGAACTAAAAAATATTCTTAATGATTTTGGTGCAGATACCGCATCGTTGTTAAAAGATCTAGAATCATATATAGAAGTTGAATTAAAAGAAATTGAAAACCCTAATAATAATAAGCCAAGAAAAACAACTACAGTAGATCGAGTGCTAAACAGAGCCTTTGCAAACGCTTTATTCACAGGTAGAAATAATTTAGAACCTATAGACTGTTTCATAAGTATTTTTTCTGAAAAGAAAAGCTATGCTTCATATTTTATGAAAAAGGCTCAAATTGATAAAAGCGAATTTATAGAATATCTCAAAAAAGAAGGCATTAGCGAAAACGGTGATGATAATGAAGAGAGCTTTAATTCTAAAAATCAAGGACAGGCTGAAAAAGTCATATCTAAGTTTTGTGTAGATTTGACGGCTAGAGCTAAATCTAAAAAAATAGATCCAGTAATTGGCAGAGAAAAGGAAATTGAAGAGATCACCTTAATCATGGCCAGACGTAATAAAGCTAATGTATTAATGGTAGGTGATCCTGGAGTAGGTAAAACAGCTATTGCAGAAGGACTGGCTAAAAAGATCAATGATGGACAGGTACCTAAGTTTATAAAAGAACATACAGTATATAGTCTAGATATAGGTTCTTTATTGGCAGGTTCTAAATATAGAGGAGACTTCGAAGAACGTGTAAAGGCAGTTATAAGTGCCGTTGAAAAGAAAGGCAAAACCATCCTGTTCATAGATGAAGCACATATGATGAATGGTGCAGGTGCCGCAAATGGATCAAGCAATGATATGGCCAATATGTTAAAATCTGCCCTAAGCAAAGGAACAATAAAGGTTATCGCTAGTACAACCTGGGAAGAATATCGTAAACACTTCGAAAAAGACCGTGCTCTAATGCGTAGGTTTCAACGAGTTACAGTAGACGAGCCCGATGAAACAACTGCTATTAAAATTGTTAAGGGCATTAAAAAGTATTACGAAAAACATCACGGTGTTAAAATAACCAATCAGGCCATTGTCGATGCTGTAAAATATAGTATAAAATATATCAATGACAAAAAATTACCAGACAAAGCAATAGATCTTATTGACTGTGCCTGTGCCAGATTTAAGATCAATGATGAAGAAAATGGCATTGTTGATCATGAAGAAATCATGTTCGAGGTCAGCAGAATTGCAAACCTTCCTAAAGAACAGGTCAGTAATAAAGAAAGTGTCAATCTAGTAAATCTAGATAAAAATATGACAAATTCTGTATTTGGGCAAGAAAAGGCCATTGAAACTTTGCTAGATAAAATCTATATTGCGCAAGCTGGCCTAAAAAGCACGAACAAACCTATTGGTAATTTCTTATTTGTTGGACCAACAGGTGTAGGAAAAACCGAAGTAGCTAAACAATTAGCCAATAATCTCAAGATTAAATTACTGCGATTTGATATGAGTGAATTTCAGGAAAAGCACAGTGTGAGTAAGTTTATTGGTAGTCCTCCTGGCTATGTAGGTTTTGATGATAATGCTGGTATGCTAATTACTAAATTACAAGAAACACCGCATTGTATACTGTTATTAGATGAGGTTGAAAAAGCCCATCCTGATGTTCTACAAATTTTATTACAATTAATGGATAACGGATTTGTAACTGGATCAAATGGTAAAGTAGCAGATGCTAGAAATGTTATTCTAATTATGACGAGCAACCTAGGTGCCAGTGATGCTGAAATTAATGCTATAGGTTTTGGTAAATTAGAGAAAGAATATGATTTAACCAATAGTGTAGACAAGTTTTTTGCTCCTGAATTTAGAAATAGACTGGATGCAACCATACGTTTTGATAAACTGTCAAAAGAAACGATGGTGAAAATTGTTAAGAAGTTTATGGAAGAAATTAATAGTCAACTTAAAGACAAAAATATCTTTATTAAGCTAGATAAGTCGGCACAAGAGATGTTAGTTAAAAAAGGCTTCAATAGCAAAATGGGTGCTAGGCCACTACAAAGAACTATTGATAAAGAAATTAAAATCAAATTAAGCAAAGAAATCTTATTTGGTAAGCTGGTAAATGGTGGAATAGTAGAGATATCTATAGAAAATGAAGACTTTTCATTCAATTATCTAGATCTTTTACCTAATCCAAGAGCTAAAAATGAGGACAAGGAGGAGGAACAGCAGGATGTATAAATAACTGACTATGCCTGCACTTAGTCAAAGTTTTCCATTTACAGTTAATTCAACGTCAACAATCACAGTAAACTATCCGAATACTGGGACTACTGCTCTAACCTATATTAGTGATAAGCTAAAAGGGGATGGGTATTTTGGTAATTCGGATGGTTTTCACTCAATTCAATTAAAAACCAACGATTTTATAGGAAGAGTAACCATAGAAGGTACTCTAAATATAGAACCCACTAGCACAGATTGGTTTAGCGTAAATTTAGACTCTACAAGAACTTATGTAGATACTACTGGTCTAGTACGAGAAGAAAGCGTCCCCTACGTAAATTATACAACTGCTACTACCACAATAGTAGGATATAACTTCACAGGTAATTTCGTTTGGGTTAGATCAAAAATATCAAACTTTACACAGGGCACTGTCGTTTTTGTAAAATATAATAATTAAGGAATAGCTATGTCCCAACAGGTTATAAATGTAGGATCGGGTGAATTAGCAGGGGACGGCGAAAGTCTTAGGTCTGCATTAACCAAGGTTAATGCCAATTTCACAGAATTATACACTACAGGTGGACCATCAGGTCCACAAGGTCCTAGTGGTAGTCCAGGTGCAAGTGGACCACAAGGTCCAACAGGACCAAATAATTTTACAAGTATAGGATCTCATGTTTTACCTGCTAGTAACCTAACCTATGATTTAGGATCAACTTCTAGCCAGTGGCGTAGCCTTTATATAGGCACTAGCACTATATATCTCGGCGGGACTGCTCTAAGTGTTGTAGGAGGAAATCTAACTGTTGGGGGTGCTCCAGTTTCTGGAGGAGCTGCTAATTTAGGTAATTTTAAAATTTCTGGAAATAATCTAGGTACAATAGATAATCCCAACACAGGAGGTTGGGGTGGCTACGACATGTATATAGATCCGGGCAATGGTAGTGACGCATTCATTTATATTCCAGGTGTTCCAAACCAAGCAGCAAGCACTAACCTACAGATCAGTAATAACTCTACTGCTGGTGCTATACAATTATTTGGCCGAGGCGGAGTTCAAGTTGTTACAAATCACGATGTAAATGAAAAAGTATTTGAATTCGCAGACAATGGTAGCCTAATATTCCCTAATAGTACGGTTCAGTCGTCGGCTTGGACCGGTAGTACATCTACTTTAGTAAATGGAACATATACAGTTTCATTGTCTACTGCTGGTAATATAAGTTTTCCAGATGGCAATCAAATTACAACAACCAATGATGATTTTGGAATTATTGCAGGATCTGGAAATACACTTTTTCTTAGAAATGGTAGTAAAGATTGGGTGTTCAACAGTAACGGCACAATCAACCTGCCTAACGACAGTTTAATAAACACACCGACAACTGGAAATTTAATTTTTACAGCGGCAAATGTTGATACCCCTAATTCTTACGGTGGAAGTATCAGATTGAACACCGGACAGGGTGATGATGGTTACGGCAGTGTAATAATTGATACCGGTAATTACGAGTTCACGTTTGGTAGTAATGGAAAATTAGTTCTAAATCCTGTGGGGCATTTTATTGATGCTAGCGTTCCCGAATTGTTTACAATACAGTCTGCTACAACATCTTCTCAAAGTCAATTTGATTTCTATTCATATGGTGCTATGGGTGTGCCAGGTGTAATTTATAATAAAGATACCAGTAATGTAGGCCAGTTATTATTACAAGGTGATGTTGGTGAATCGGCAACTTATCTAGCATTGCCTAGTGATGTTGGTTCAACTACCTATAATGTTAGATTAGCCAATCAAAACGGCGATATTCAACTATACGCAGGTAACAGTAATTGGCGGTTTCATAATGCAGGCCGGATAGTATTTCCTAACGGAACAACTAGCACAGGATCTACTGTCTATGTTCCTTATGCTACATCAAGTTCCTTTACCGTTAATACCCAAATAGGACAAGGACCATATACTGGACAATATCGATCTTTTGAAGTATTTCCGGATAAAATTAAGTTGCCCTCAGGAAATGGTTATATTCAATCTGGCGATATTGCTGATTTATGGCGTTTAGATTCTGGTAACAAGTATCTTGAATTCCCGAATATTTCTAGGATACACTACGGTGATGGTAATTACTTATCTACTGGAACTTTACAGGTTGATGTTAGAGACGGCGGCATATTTCAAATTAGACTTAACGACGACAATAAAACATGGACCTTTAATAATTCAGGTGGTATTCAGTTTCCAGACGGTGTTGAGTTAGGTTCAAATAGATTAGAGGTACCACCAGACGAATCATTTACTATTACAACATCATATAGTGTGCTTGGTAGTCCTCCAGCGGGTCCAACCGTTTTTAATTGGCAATTCTCACCAAATGGCTATCTTACCGTTCCAGATGGCGGTATAATAGAAACCACATTGGATGACGATTTGACAATAAGTGTCAATGCTACAGTAATGTCAAGTCCTCCTGGACCTATGGCAATTCCATATATATTTAGGGGTAGCGGAAAACTAGAGTTCCCAGATCTTTCTGGTGCTGGTATTTCTAATCCTGGAGGTAACGGATTGGTATTGGTCAGTAACACATGGACCTGGAGTTTTAACTACGGTGGTAACATACAATTTCCAGACAACACCAACCAATCTACAGCATGGACTAAAGCAGCAGCATCAGTTCAAAGCACTCCTCCTAGCAGTCCAGTAACCGGACAATTATACTATGATACCGACGATGGTAGAACCTATATCTATACTGGTTCAGCATGGATTGACAGTAACCCAGCAGCCGGAGCAGGAGTAACAAGTATTACAGCAGGGACAGGTACCGAAATTTCAACATCTACTGGTGCTATTACCATATGGAACACAGGGGGTGTAGGTACTGTTTTAGAAGAAACATTTGAAACAAAAAATACTGTAACAGGTGTCACTGTTCATGATTGTACAACTAATAGATTATTTTATCTAACCAATGTAAGTGGTAACTTTACACCAAATTTAACTAACCTAAATTTAGCCAGTGGAGAAGCAACTTCTGTTTCTATTGTAGTTGTTCAAACAAGTACAGCTAGATCAATTAGTGGAGTTCAAATAGCAGGTACCACTACAGGGGTAACCCTAACATGGCAAGGATCTATTACTGCGCCTAGCGGCAATGCCAGCAGAACTGAAGTATTTTCATTTAGTATACTTTGTACTGGTACTAATGCTTATGTGGTATTAGGAATGATGACTTCATTTGGTGGTGCATAGTGTTTGGTAGAACGTTTAGTGGGGCTCAAAAATTTGGAGGCCCTGGGCCAAGTAGTCCATATGGTATAGTATCACCGGATATTTCTACTTCTACTTCAGTTACATGGGCAGATAATACCTATTTTGATTTTTATAACACACAAACTTCTACAACCACAGACATACTTGCTAGTGTACAAAATCGTGTATATCAGTTATGTTATGCTCACCAACAACTTACTCTACCAGCAGACGGAGTATCTAGGCTAGCAGTAGGAACTTACAGCACACAAGTATCTAGTCCTAAAAGATGGTGGTTTGCACAAGGCATAGCTAATGATATACAAAGAATGTCGAGCCCTACAATGACAGCACTTAGTAGCGATGGTACAAGTAGTTTTCCAAGTAGTTCAGGCGCATTTGTAGAAATTCCTATGGGCGTAGCAACTACTATAACAGCTAATCGTTGGTTTATTGTAGGGCACAGTATTATTCCATTTAGAGCAGTAAGGTCTCAGGCAGCACCTAGGACTGCGGTAATTACTGGGACAAATTATGTAACGGCTTTCCCAGTCCTTTATGAATTCGGCAGTCAGAGCGAAAATCGTGTTCCTGCTCAACTCGGCGGATTCTCTAGGCCAATCAGAATATGGAATGGTTATACTCATGTTTTAAGTATAAAATTTAAATTATAAGGACCAGTTAGATGTTAGATACTCTCCCACAGAACCCACAGATCGGTGACACATATATAGCAGGTAATGGGGTAAGTTATACCTATGATGGTCTAAAATGGAAGGGTAATACTATCCTATCACAAACTGTTGTCAGCAATCAATCATTAGAGCAAGGACCAAAAGGCGATACTGGTCCGGCAGGGCGTGATGGTATAGATGGTTTACCTGGACCACGAGGAGAGCGTGGCGAAAAAGGTGATAAAGGAGAAACAGGACCTGCCGGTAGAGATGGAGTAGATGGATTACCTGGTAAAGATGGCATAGATGGAGCACCCGGAGCACCTGGTCCACAAGGACCTAAAGGTGATCAAGGTATTCAGGGATTACCAGGTCTTAAAGGCGACAAGGGTGATTTAGGATCACAAGGCGGACAGGGGGACATCGGTCCTACAGGGCCAGCAGGTAAAGACGGCGTAGGCATCACTACAGCCACTATTACTAATGGTTTCCTTATTATTACTAAAACAGATGGAACTACTGTTAATGCTGGAAGTGTTGCTACTACATCTACAAGTTCAACAACACGATCAAGTGGTCCTGTAATGGTTGGAGGTGCTCCTAATCCATTTGCCCCAATTGTGGTAACAGCACCTCCTGGCTACAAGGCTGCTAATATAGATGATGGTATTGAATTGTCCTTGGACACGTTGGCTGTTCAGTTAGCCACTAGTGGTAGTCGTAGTCTACAGTTTAGAGTTACTACAGGTACACTAACGGTAAACATAACAGGACAGATTTACTGGGCTAAAGGAGATTATACTGGTAACTGGGAGGCACGGTACTGGAATGGTAATACCCTAAACACCACATGGCAACAACCATTTTCATGGAGCTTTCCATGGCAAGGTGATGTAGCCATTTACAATGTTCAAGACATTACTAATCGTAGATTTTACAGGATCACACTAAGTATAGGTAGTGGTTACAAAAAGAATACAATCATTATAGAAAGAATGGTTTAGTAGATAACCTACTAGGCCAAGAACGTCTGTTTTAATATCTGTTTATGAAAGCATTTGTAATTACTTTACAGCAATCCGAACTTGCTCGTAGGATAGCAAATGAATCTATAAATGCTGCAAATAATTTTGGAATAAATGCTGAAATTTACCCTGCTGTGCTAGGATATGACAGTAATCCATTATTTAAAAAATATAATATTACACAATACTTAAACTATACAATCGCGGTTAAATCTGGACACCAAGGGTGTTTTTTGAGTCATTTTGAACTTTGGTTGAAATGCATTGAATTAGATCAACCCATTATAATTTTAGAGCACGACGGAATTTTTATAAGACCTTTACCCAATGATATATTAGAAAATTTTTATGAAATTTGTAGATTAGATGCGTTTGATAGATGGTTACCTGGATATAATCAAAAAATACAGAATAGTTTAAATAAGTCAATAGATTATAATGGTAATCCTACAGCAGTTTATTATCATAGCAGCGGAAATTATTATGTAGGTGCCTACGGTTACATTGTTAAACCACAAGGTGCTGTAAAACTGGTAAGATTTGCTAGGGAAAGAGGAATCGTATGTACTGAAGCACATATAGGGTCAAATATTGTAGATATTGTCAATGTTTCTGCTACTATAGTTAGACTACATGAGCATTATATAGATCGAGGGTATGAAGATAGTGCTACAAATGATCTATCTCAATTTGTTAAAGAACAACAAAATATTTTTAATTTGAAATATATTTCTCCTAGCAATTATAAAAAATTATATGGCGATTTTGTGTAAATATACTAAAGAGAGACCAATATTATGCGAATTCTAGATCTATTAGAGAATGATAATACAATTAGGGCAGGTGATATTTTCGCCATTGAACTAGATCAAAATCTAGTAATAGAAAGCACCATTGTGGGATTTATGAAGGATGGTGTAGTTATTCAAGGAGACGAGGTTATACTTAGTTACCTGTCTCATACACCTGTAAAAGAATCTATCACTAAATTTACAGAAATGGAATTGGCCATTATGGAAGGTGGCGGTGATATCAATGATCTACAAGAAGCAGAATATCAAGGACGTAATGTTCAACTTGGCAAACCCATGGCAGGCGATGTTAAAAAGTCTAAGGTATATGTAAAAGGTCCAAAGGGCAATGTTGTAAAAGTAAACTTCGGCGACAAAAAGATGAAGATTAAAAAATCTAATCCAAAACGTCGTAAATCATTTAGAGCACGACACAATTGTGATAATCCCGGTCCTCGTTGGAAAGCACGCTACTGGTCCTGCCGAGCTTGGTAAAATACTATGTTATTGACAGAATTCTTCGGTAAAGCTAAACAGATTCATCTTAAACCTAACAAGGACAAAGATGAGCAAAGTATTCATAATGACCTTTTTTGGTTTATAATTGATCACGATAAACTACATAAAGATTATTATCATCCCATAATGAAAAAACTTTCTAGAGGGCATGATAAAAAAGACATGCTTATAGATCTTATGGATATGGTAAAACAAGGCTGTAAAGAATACTATGTTCATAAAAAAATGGAGGGTAAACTAGGCAAGGTATTCCCTGAAAAACTTAGAACAGAAATATGTGAATTGCTATATAATCACTACCAAGAAGAAATTTCACAGGTACAATCAAAAAAGTTAATGGAGGGAGGTAACCTCGCGGCTGGAACGGACAAAGGATGGGTAGGCGATCCAGGTGCAGGTGCTGCTCAACAAATTAACCTACAGGTTACAAATCGTAGTGTAATAGTTCCTATACTTAATGATCTGCTGGCAGGCATAAATTCTGCTTATCAAGCACAATATAAACAGCCCCTTTGGGATCCAAAGTTACTAAAAAGTCAAAAGTTCCTAAGTGGTAGCAGTCTACACTTTTTCAATGTCAAGGGTATACCAGACAAGGTATTTGTAGAGAAAAAACCCAAGGTAGGCGACATTGATACCATGGTGGATAAAGAAAAAGAAACAGACTTAGAGAATTTTCTAAAGGCCAACATAAACCAAACCATGGGACCTGGTAAATTACTGGGATTTCAGCGTGGCAATGAACAATTCTCCAGTCTATGGGAACTACAAGATCCACCTATTAAGATACAGATTGATTTAGAATATGTTAAGTTTGACAAGGATGAACCTACACCTTGGAGTCGTTTCAGCCACTCAAGTGACTGGAATGATCTACAGGCGGGAGTAAAAGGTGTATTCCATAAGTTTCTAATACAGAGTTTTTCTGTATTGTCAAAGAGAGAATTTATTCTACGAAAACAGGGTGGTCGTGGCAAGGAAAAAACATATAAAGATGTTCCTACTTCAGATAATATGTTTAGTTTTGCTGTAAGCAGTAAAGAAGGTGGTGGTCTAAGAGCCAAATATACACCTGTTTTAAATCCCACAACCAACGAGCCTGAGATACAAGATGGATTGCCTGTCATGCTGGCTCTGCCTACAAGTGGTTATGAGCAGGACATTGGTAAGATGTTTCAAAGCCTGTTTGGTGTAAAAATGAATCCCAAGGCTGCTGAACAACTGGCAGAAAAGTTTTGGTCCTTTACTGGCCTATTAGAAGTAATGAACAAATTACTTGAGCCGGAAGAAAAGAGTCGTGTGCTGGGCAGTTTCTTAAACAAGACCTTTGGTGCTGGTGCTCAAGGACTATACAAGAACGATCCACAACGTGATTCGGCAGAAAAGATGGCTGCTATAGAACTACTAATGAAGACCACAGGTGCTAAACCACCAGAGGGTATGGATTTAGAACAGATGCGTCAAGAATATGTCCAAGCATACAAGGTCACCGCAGAAGCATTAGATGAAGCAGATGACATAAACGCAGCACCAAAGCCCAGTTTTGCTCGACAGGGTATTCCACACTTATACAATAGACTTCCAGACGGTCGTGTTAGTTCTACAGAAATGAAAGACTCAGCATTTGTTGAACTATGTAAGGAAATTGCGGGCAATGGTGGCACATTAGACGGATTCCCAGTAACACTCAAAGTAGACGGCAAGGGCGTTAGGTTTGGTAAGGACGAATCAGGTCGTGCTTTCTTTATGACTGATAAAATATCAGAACCTCTATATAAAGATAATGTAGGATACTTTACAAACTTTGCCAAAGAAAAAGGACAAGATGAAGCCAATGTGGCCAGAGCACAGGGCTATGATGATATCTTAAATGCTGTGGTAAACAGCAGATTCATTGAAACAATACCACCAGATACCATTATCACCGCAGAACTATTATATAACCCCATGGCTGAAAAGACCAAGGATGGCTTAAAGTTTATCAAGATAGCCTATGATCCTAAGAAGTTGGGCAAGACCATGACCATTGCTCCAATCTTTGCCAAACAATTTTCTACAGGTGAAACTAAACCTGATCAAGACAAGATATTATCAAGGTTAGCCAGTGCCAGTGACAGCAATATAAAAATTGTCAGCAATAAACTTGAGCAAAAGGGTATCAATGTCAGCAAGATAATTGATCCTGTGGTAAACATGGATCAGGGATTGGTGTCAAGCCTATCAGCAAAAGGAACTAGTCCTGAAAAAACACAAGCCAAACAGATCATAGACCAAGCCAAGCAGGCTCTAAGTGATGCTATAATTACAAGTCCCAAACTGAAGGGCATAGATAGTCTTGGACCAAACAATGAAGGCATTGTGGTAAACATGCCCAGTGGAGGCATGTTTAAGGTAACCAGTGGTCAAATGAAGTCAATCATGGCCAAACAAAATGTAGAGCGTGCCATGGGCAGCACCAAACCAAGAACTGCTGTAGTGGCCATTGGTAACTTTGCTGGTCATAGAGGACATGAAGATCTAATCAACTATGCTATAAAGAAAGCACAGGCTTTAAACGGCACACCTTTTGTCTATGTAGGTGCCAAGGTAGGAGCAGACGATCCCATTGATGTAGATACTAAAATACAAACGCTACAAAAACTATTACCAGGTGTCAACATCAGTCCAGTGGAAAATCAAGTCAGTGCCAGTGGTGAAGTCACTGCGGGCAATCACATGAAAAAGATTGAATATGAGTTGGTCAAAAAAGAACCATACTACAATAACATTGTGATCACAGTGGGCTCGGATCAAGCAGATAGCATGGCCAGTTGGGCCTCAGGACTGGAAAAACGCTTTGCTAAATTTCCGCCACTAAGTCATGTTAAAATATCAGTAGATTCATTGGCCAGAGGTTCGGCACAAGGTGGCAGTGATTGGAGCACCACTGCTCTGCGTAACAGCCTAAAGACCAAACCAGAAGATCAGGCATTCCAAGATTGGAGTAAGGCCTATAATGTAGACAAGTTAGGTGCTGACTGGATCAAGCATCTTATGGATGTAGCGAGAAAGAACATGGGCATAACTAAACCACAACAACAACCGCAACCTGTAGCAGAGAGACTATTCACAGCCTTGGTTAGACCAAGATTAGTAGAGAATGATCCTGCTGTTAGAGCAGTTCAACAAATGTTAAACAGAAAAGGTGCCAACTTAGACATAGATGGTGTCATGGGACCTTTGACCAAAAAGAGCATAGCCAAGTATCTACCCAAGGCTGCTACAGGATTGGCACCTGAACCTAATAAGAATACCGCTGTTCAAGGCAAGGATGTCAAAGAGCGTATGATGCCAGCCAGCAATTTCGCAGGCACACCAAAGAATAAGTTAGGACCAGCGGCTCATCTCAAGGGCAAGATGAAAAGACCAGCACGAGCAGGTGACTTAGTAGGTGACGCACAGGAAGGTTATTATCCCAAAGACGATCAGTTTAGTTCTCATGGTCGTATGCCACGCATTGATAGAATACCTCAAGATTCAACTGCCGCTCAGGCACAACAGCAGGCCATGGTCGATAGAATGAAACAACGGACCATAGACACAATCTTGGATATCAAACCAGAGTGGGGTCGCAGTGACTTAGAATTAATGACAGCGGCTGAACTGAATCAAATACTGAGAGACTTACAATTCGGAGGTGTCTCGGAAGCCGTTCCATTTTCCTATGGATTTGTAAAACCACCTCGCAAAGGTAGCGTAGCATACTGGGCCGCTAAAAAGCGTAAGGAACAAGAAAAAGGTAAACCACCAATTGAGCCAAAAGATCAGATGGTTGGTGTGGCTAAAGTTACAAAAGATGTGGCGGAAGGTGTAGAAGAAGGTTGGAAATCTAAACTAGCAGGACTTGGATTAGCGGCTGCTGCGGGTATGGCGCCCGGTAAATCAGATGCTAGAGTAAACGTAGATGACCCAGACAGTTATCGTGCTCCTGCTCCTATAGCACAGCAACAGAAAATAGACTACACTAAGCCAGGTCCTGTTAGTAAAGACAGCACGGGACAGAAATTAGAGTATGGTATTCCTGTTACTCCAGATGGCAAATTTAAGGCACCTAGTCAAGATTTACCAGACGATGAATATGCTCAACAGTTAAAAGCCTATAAGACATGGAAGGCAGACTTTATGTCTAGGTGGCCTGACGCAGTATGGAATAGTGATGGTAGTGCTAAATCAAATCACAAACCAGGTCTAGCACCTATGACGCCAGGATATAAACCGGGCAGTGGACAAGGATTAGCACCTGTATTTCCGGGTGCGGTTAAAGAAAATAAATTTGTGCCACTCAGTGAAGACGTCAGCAAACTATATGGCAACTACTTAGGCCGAATACTACTTCGCGAAATATCAGGTAAATAACAGCATGGACCAACTAATACAACTATCAAAGATTGCTTTTGCCAGTGAATTTAGTTTTTATCTAAAAGCACATCAATTCCACTGGAATGTAGAAGG
>Ga0222712_10001426_pt1 | contig 29483 bp, 22 predicted proteins | sample C33_657DmetaG_FD_165043 | JGI IMG/M metagenome (GOLD analysis project Ga0222712, IMG submission 165043) | Estuarine water microbial communities from San Francisco Bay, California, United States - C33_657D | ecosystem: Environmental > Aquatic > Marine > Unclassified | place: USA: California... | reverse complement strand
ATTTCGCCCGGAGATCCGTAAAGGTGACTAATCGACACCAGTCCATTGAGGTGAAGATAAGCGAGAAGACGCTCAACGCATTTTGGAAGAGCCTCGATGGCCGGGAATATGGCGAGCCTGCGAAGGGTCCAAGTCACTGGCCTAACTGGCCTGCTAACCTGAGGGCAGGTTATGCGAGACCGGATACCGACTTTGAGTCTGCGCAAGATAGTCCCCCTAAGACCTTCCTCTGGCACGCTGAACTTTGCGACGGACACGACAGATGGGCAGGTAACGGGCATTCCGAGTATTGGTCCCATTACTACCACCCCGCAGAATCGCTGCTTAGTAAATTCAGCTATTTCAATCAGCTGTTGGATATCGAAGATTTGCCGTGAGGCCTTCGTTGATTCGGTCTGTAGCTGGCGGTGGACCAGGTGATGACAGAGTATGGAGTTCCGAGTATGGAGTATGGGGAAGGCACCAAACTAGCTGGCAGGTTGGCCCGAGCGCGGCGAAGCCGCGAGGGGACATGCTGACATGGTGACACGTGGGCACGGGGAGAGTCAGCGCTCAAAGGGAGACCTGAGACCCGAAGATGATTTCCCACGCCAACTATCCGGTTCCCCCATGCTGCCCCCTTTGAGTACTGCCTCTCCCCATACTCCAAACTCGATACTCCATACTCTCGCATCATCTGATCGACCCAGCCTCTCGTGTGTGCCCCTTGTCCCCGTGTCACCGTGCCCACGTGCCCCCTGAGCTGGTATCACCCCATCCAATACTTCCACACCATCACCATGGCTGCAGTATCCAGTTCGCAATAGCGCATGAGCTGGCGGCGCATCGACTTGCGGGCGGCCTGGTCTGAAGCGGCTAGGCCGTAACGGATGTGCTCGTAGGCGAGCATGGCACCGGGACCGTTCTTGACGACGTCGAGCTCGTCCAGCTTGGACAGATCAAGGGCGTTATCCTTGGTGTCCTGCAAGGTGAGGGCGGGCAGGGCGTCGTAAGGGTTCTTTACGGGCTGGCCGTGCTGATCCTGCGCGTACTTGGGGAAGAGCTTCTGGATGGCCGGATTCTTCCAGACGATTGGGAGGACCTTCTTGATGGAATGGCTGCCCATCATGGCTGGGTCGTAGAAATGCCCGCGCGAGATCTCGACGAGGTCGACGCAGCGCTCGCTCTTGATGGCGATCTTCTTGGCTTTGGCGTTCGTGCCCCAATTGCGATCCACCCACGAGACGAGTTCGGCCTTCGATTCGTCGCCGCGGAACTCATTCGCGAGTTCCTGGGTGACGACGACCTCGTATTCAGCCCAATGGTAGATGGTGCCTTGCTCGCCGAGGAGCTTACGCAGGGATTCGAGGAAGCCGAGGTTGGGGTTGTCGTTCTCGGTATCGAGCCACTCGACATGCCGCGGCGAAGCGCCAGGGTTATCGATGACGTGGCAGCTCCACTGGAAGGCGACCTGTCCATACGGACGACTTCCCGGCGCCGAAGGCAGGGCGCAGCGCGTGCCTTCGTAATCGAGGAAGAAGAGCGGATAGTTCTCGGGCTTGCAGCGGAGGAGCGTCGCCGCATCCCGCACGATTTCGGGTGAGATGAACGGACGTCCGGTGCGGACGGCCATGATCTGGCGTTTCCACCCCCGCTGGAGCTCGCCATCGCCGGCGACGTCTTCGTCCTGTAGGTCGGTGATACGCGGAGCCCGCGGGGCGGTCAGTTCGACGATGCGACGGACGGTTCCCGGCTGTCGGTATTCCATGCTGCCCAGATGCCACAGCGTGAAGAGGTGATGCTCGGCGCGGGCTTGGGTGCCCCAACAGAGGTCATAGCCCGAGGCCTTCCCAGGGACATTGAATTCGCAGGCCTTGCACTTCATGCCGACTTCGACGGCCGGCCAGTTGCCACTGGTGACAAAGCCGGTCAGGCGCTCGGTCGCCTCGGCGATGGATTCCTCGCTAGGATATGCCTGAGCGACGGCTTCCGTGGCCTCCAGGATGGCGATCAGGGACGTTTCGTCGCCCGGCTTGGCCGCACCTCGGTACTCGACCGTCGGACGGCCTCCTCGGCCATTCTCGGTGAGGGTAAAGAGCCCGCGGACCTCCTCCGGGGAGGCGGTGCCCAGTTTGTTGGGGAGGTAGAACCAGGCCCGGATGGTCTTGGTGATGCCGGCGGCCTGCAGGGCCTGTCGGGCCACATGCACCTGGTAGGCGAGGTCGACCACATAGGGCTCCCAGCTCTTCTTGAGGAGTTCCTTGGGGTCGGCCTGGAGTTTGGACTCCACCTCGGCCGAGGCGGACTTGATCTCAATCAGGTCGAGGGTGTCGCCGGTGACGCGGACGATGTCCGAGCGGGCCATCAGGCTGCCGGCCGCGAAGGTCGCCTCGTGCAGGGTGCAATCGCCGGCCTTGATCTTGGCCAGCGTCCGCGCGGAGGCGTCGGCATGGCTTTCCTGCGGGATGAACATGTCTTCGCCGGGGTAATAGACCTTCACCAGCTTTTCGAACATGTAACCCCCACGCGCCAGCTGCTGCATGTACTCGTTCCCATCCGCCTGACACGGCATCGCCGGCTGAGCCAACGCATGCTTCAGCTTGATCGGACACGTTAGCCCTAGCTTGAAGAGGGATTTGGAGAGGGAAGGGCTGGACATCGGGGTGAGGTATGGGGATGGCGGCTAGAAGTGCAAAGGTGCAAATGCGGCTTCGCCGCGTGCAAAGGTGATCGCGGCGAAGCCGCGAGGGGACAAGCTGGCACGGTGACATGGGGACATGGGGCAAACACTAGAGGCCCGGAGGCTCAGAGGCTCCATGGAACAGAAGATACGAGAGTATCGAGTATGGAGTATTGAGTATAGGTTTGAGACAAAGTTTCGGGTGGCGGGCACGGGCACCGGGAGTTCAGGAATCGGCCGTTCGGCCATCGGGAGCTGGCACCCGGATGCCGGCGGCTGATGGCTGAAGGGCTGACACCCGAAAGGCCGACCACTGTGGCCGTCACCTGTCACCTGAAGTTTAAATCAACAGGCTATGTCGTGACGCGGTCCCGACCCTACCCGGCGCGGCGGAGCCGCGAGGTGGAAGCGGTTAGCGGTTGGCGGTTGGGAATACAGAGAGGCAGCTATGTCAGCACGCAGTGCTGACCCTACCGAGAGACAGCGGATGCGATGTCATCGCATCCCTACCTGGGTCAGCGGAGGACGAAGGCGAAGAAGGCGAGGGTCAGGACGATGATGATCACAAGGCAGCTGCAATAGGGCCCGCAGCCGTCGATGCGGCTTTGCCATTTATCCCGGAATTGGCGGTCGGCGGTCATTTCGTCCTCTGCTGATTCTGATCTTAGCGGGGCCTGTGAAAGCTACGTCTGGTTATTGAAAACGCTTCGCGAACGGTCTGATGAAGCGCTGTTCGGGGGAGGTGTCGACGATGGCGAACGTGACCTCCTTGAAGGCTCCCTTGAAATCGTTTTCCAGCGCCTGGTGGAAGAGCTGGGCGACCAGATGACCGTCGTTACCGAAAGCGCCGCAACCCCAGGCGCCGAGGATGAGCGAGTCATTGCCGTGTACCTGCGCGACGGTCAGGATCTTGAGGATGCGTTCGCGGAGGATGTCAGGGATGCGGACCAGTTCCTCCGGGTGGAGGTGCTTGGTCAGCGGGGCCGCTGAAGTGATGAACGAAGCAAGGTAAGGCTTCGGAAGGAGAGCGTGCTCGTCGTCCCGGAAAACCGGGACGTCGGGCGAGTAGATCATGGCATCGCTGTAGCGGTTGTGTCCTTCCCGACGATGATAGGCATACATCGGCGAATCTTCGATCGCCAGATAGAGCGCGCTGGAGCGACAGAGGTATTCTTCCTGGGCACGGGCGCCTGTGAGGAAGCCGCCGCCGGGATGGGTGGCCGAGGCGAAGTTAAGGGAGACGACGTTGAGTCCTTTGGCGAGGTGTCGGCGATGGGCGGAGAGGGTGGTCTCGTTGGTCACTTCGTAGGAGGTGATGTGCGGACCGGTGGCTGGCGCCGGGTGGATGTGATCCGCGGCATAGTGGATGGTCGCCTGCACGCAGGCCTTCACTTCGGTCGAGATGCCGACCAAGCCGGCTGGCCCGATGTATTTACCGGCTTGGGCGATGACGACCGCCTCCTCGCCGAGTTGCACGGCGAGGTCACGGTCGATACGGGGTTCGAAAGGTTTCATGGATGAATTTCCGGGTGAGGCCTGGTTCAGGCGCGGTTGCGCACGAAGGCGTCGAAGCGACGGCTGATTTCGGCTTCGCTCGGCAAGGGGATCGTCTTTTCGAGGGCGTCGCGCAGGGCCAGGTGGCCTTGGTCGATAAGCGAAGGGAAGAGGCGCACCATGCGTGCCAGCTGGATCTCGGTCAGCTGCCCGTCTTCGATCGGGAAATCGATGCTGAGGCGGATCTCGCCGTCCTCGGAATCCATCTCGACCTGCAGGATCTTGGATTCCCAATGCAGTTGGTTGATTGTCTTGAGCACCGCGAGTTGCGTCTCGGGCGAGGCGTCCTTGGGTAGGCGATAGGCCATCGGCGCCTGGATGCGGAGGAGTTCGCCGTTCTCCTCGAGGCGGAGGATGATGTTCACGCCGAAATCGCCATCGTCGTCTTCGTAGAGGTCGGTGGAAAAGCCGGTGCGGATGTAGTCGTCCTTCTGACGGTGCTTGATGCCGGCGGAGTCGAGGAGGGTGGAGAGTTCGTTGATGGAAGAGGGCATGGTGATTAGAGGATGGAGTTTAGAGTATGGAGTATAGGGGGCGCTCAGAATTCAAAGGGGGCACCATGGGGAGACCGGGAAGTTAGCTGGGGCCATTTGTCCGAAGCATTCATTCCGGTTTCCCTTTGCTTGGCTTTTGCTGTGTCAACTCGTTTGGTTTTCGAGTTCGGAGAGGGCGCTGCGGATGAATTCGGCGACGGGATGGTCGACGGAGAAGTGCTGCTCAAAGAGGGGCAGGGCCTTGCGGTATTCGCGGATGGCTTCTTCGGCGTAGCCCATCTTCTGGTACATGAGCCCGAGGTTCTTGATCACATAGCAGCCGTGGTCTTCGCCGGCGGAGAGCAGCGCCCGGCGCAGACTGGCCTCGGCCTTGGGGAATTCCTCGAGGTGCACCTGGACGAAGCCGAGGTTGTTCAGGTAACGCTCCTTGGCGCGTTCGTCGTCGAAGTCCGGATGCTCGCTGGCGGCGACCATCTCTTCGAGGATCGGCTCGGCCTTGGCGTACTGCTTGGCCGGGATGTAGATGTTCACGAGGTCCTGTTTGACCGAAAGCAGGTCAGGATGATGTTCTTCCTCCTTCCGGCGAAGGAAGGTGACCGCCAGCTTGAGGCGCTGCTCGGCCTGGCTGGGGCGTCCCCGCTTCAGTTCGTTGGCGGCGGCGGCCTGCTGGATGTAGGCGAGGTTGCGGAAGTTGATGTGACGGGCGTTATGCGTCTGCAGGATGGCCAGATCATAGGCGCGGGCGGCTTCTTCGAAGCGGTCTTCCCGCTGATGGTAATTACCCAGGTAGTAGAGGATCTTGCCGAAGACCGTGCTGCAGGGCTGTCCGCGGTGGGTCACGACCGGCGTCGCGGCGTCGATGAGGGTCTGCGCGTCCGCGGGTCGGCCGCCTCGCAGGAGGGCTTCGCCAAGATGCATGGCGATCCGCGCGGCAGTTAGCGTCGGGACTTCCTGCGGAAGTTTGCAGGCGGCTAGGCCGCGTTCGAGGATCGTGATGGCCTCGTCGTGACGTTCGCGGTCGTTCAGGAACATCCCGAAGTAGAGCAAGGTCATGCGCAAGGATGCGTGATGGGCTTCGACCGTCTCGTCACAGAGATCGAGGGCCTCGTGATGGGTCGATTCCGCTTCGTCGGGCCGGACCTGGAGCTTGTGGCATTCCGCGAGGTCCTGAAGGGCTTCGACGATCTGCGGGATACCGGCGTGCGCTTTCCGGATGCGGACGCGCCGTTCAAGCATGGCGAGTTCGGACTCCGGTTCCTTCACCGCGGAGTAGAACAGCGCCAGCTCGAGGCAGACTTCGTCGACCTGGACGCTGTCCGCCCCGAAGTGCTGCTCCGCGAAGGCCAGGGCCTGGACGTATTCCCCCCGGGCGAGCTCCATGCGGTCGGCGTCGCGATGGCCTTGGGCGGTCGCGAGGCGGTCCTTGAATTCGGCCAATTCGGCCTCTTTGCTCGGTTTTGACATGTTTTTGAAAGGCTACGGATAAACTAACAGCAACTGTTAGCATTGCAAGTGGATAGGCTGTGTCCCTATAAATTTACCATGTCCCTCGAACGATTCCTCCAGGCACAGGAAGAAGGTGGCTCCTGCGAGCGCGCCCTCGTGGAACTGAAGGCCGGTCAAAAGACGGGACACTGGATCTGGTGGGTCTTCCCGCAGCTGAAGGGCTTAGGGAGCTCGTATAACTCTACCTACTATATTTAAGCCGACTAGGCCGAGGCCCGTACTTACCTGGCGCACCCGGTCCTAGGTGCACGCTAACCAGAGTGCGTAAGTGTGCTTCATGGACAGCTCGGTCAAAATGGCGTAGCGCTGCTTCAGCTTACTGGCGGGGCGGCGACCTGTTCGAAGTGCGACAAGCCGGTCCATAATCTGTAGGGTAAGACCACCAGCCGAGGTCGAAGCCTATGTCCAGAATAACCGGGTGCCTGCGTGCAGCTGACCAAGCAGGTCTGATTGAAGTCGGCACGTCGTGATTGACCAACGCGCAGGTCCTCGATTTGAAATTCATTCCATAACTCCACGCATCCATGGGCCTATTCGATTTTCTCAACCCGTTCGCGCAGGAGAAACAGAATCCGCTCGTCCATCCTCCTTCCAAGTCGCCTGTTCCCGCTGACGCCCGGCGGGAGCTGCTTGCCTTGCAGTCCAAGGTTGGCTTGCTGGAAGAGAAGTTGAAATTAGCCGAAGCACGCTTCCTCCAGTTGGTCAAAGAGAACAATCACCAGAAGTCTGACTACGAGGCGAAACTGGCGCAATCAGCGGTAGAGAAAAACCATCTGGCATCTAGTCTTCAGTCCGCTCACGAAGAGCTGGCCAGCCTTGGTAAGTTCGCCTCGATCAAGTCCGAAGGCAGGAAGGTGGTCTACGGGGTCAGCCAGGAGCTACGAAAGAAGTGGCTCTCTATCGATGAATCGGTCGATCGTCACCAGGTGGTTGGGTTGCTAGGTCAGCCTAGCTTGATCATGATTTCGGAAAACTACCAGTTACGTCCCGTCATGCAGGGAGGGCCCGCCGCTAAAGGCTCCTCGGCTGAGAAGCTCATCGCTCAGGTCAGCGATATGCTACAGCGCCGGCTGATTGACGACACGAAGCTCTTCCAGGGCGGAGGTCATCAGAACGGAGGTCATCGTTGCCTTTCGGTGTGGATCTATGCCGACGACACCTTCGAGCCTGGCTTCGTTTTCTTCGCGGCTGAGGCCGATGGCGGGGCGATAATCCGATGTTTTCCGCCGGAGTGCTGAAGCCTTAGAATTCGTTCTCGTCTATCTTCTGCATGCCGCCACCGCCGCTGCCGGAGCGGCTGACGGTCTGGTAGAAGGTCACGGTGAGCCTTTGATTGCTGTTGATGTAGCTTAGGCTGGCCGCGCGGTAGCTGGACTTTGACCCGAAGTAGTGTTCCGTTCCGCGCCACTCGTCGCTTGGTCCGCTGACATACTTCAGGCGATAGCTGCCCGGATCCACGCCAAGTTCGTAGCTCTCGCCTGCGCGGAGATAGATCGTGGCCCGCGTGCGACCGTAGGAATCTTGCACCTTCACATAGGCCGGGTCGCGCAGGCCGTTGGTCATCTTGAGCGCCGATTCGCTATGGGCGAAGCCGCCCGATTGCAGCTGGCCGAAAGGCTCCGAGACCCTTGGCGATTCGGAGCGGGCAGGGGATACGTAACCGGTCGATGGCTGGCTTAACTTAGGAGCCGAGGAGTGCTTATCATTGCACTGGCTGATCGCGCCGATGGCCCAGAGCACCCCGAAGATGACCAGGCATCCGAATCCACGTTCCGAAAGGCTCATGGCGGGACTCTCGTCTTGGTCGTCTGGCTGGTCAAATTTCTTTATATATAATCACAATAAATCCGTTGCCAAGCAAGGCCGGTAGACGAGGATGGCGTCATGTCCACTGAAACCTCTCGACGCGGCATCTGGGTGCCCAAGGCCTGCTTCTGGCCGATCGTCATCATCGGCCTGATCGTCATCCTGGTGGACAGCTGCACTCGTCGCTGAGATGGGCGCCGATCCTCGCGGGTATTATCGTATCCTGCGTGTCGCCCCTTCGGCGACCCCGGAGGCGATCAAGCAGGCCTATCGGACCATGGCCAAGGCGCTTCACCCCGACCTCAACCGAGGCCAGGACACCACGGCTGCCTTTCAGGCCGTCAATGAGGCTTACGGTGTCCTTTCGGATCCGTCCCAGCGAGCGGCTTACGATCAGACCGGCTCGGCCAGCCAACCGGCCTCTCCGCGGGGCGCGGCGCCGGACTTCGTCGTCGAACCTTACACCTGTGTCGACTGCGGCTGCGTGTCGCCCAAACTACGCCACATCATGTATACGCAGGTGGTCAGCTACCTGATCGGTTCGTATAAGACCAATATTTGGGGAGTCTTCTGCGAGGAATGCGCCAGCAAGCGTCTCACCAAGGCCTCGCTCGTGACCGGGGCGTTCGGCTGGATGAGCATCCCCGGCTTGTTCTATTCCGCCCATGCGCTGGGGCGCAACCTGACCGGCGGACAGCAACAGAACCTCATCAACCTGGAGATCTGCACCCGACAGGCGGTCTACTACTTCAGCAAGGGCGACCGGGCTAACGCGCGGATCGCAGCCACCGATGCCCAGGCGTTCGCCGGCGGGGTCAATGAGGGCTGGTGGAACGACGATGAGAAGCGCCGAGCCCGCGAGCTGATGCCGATCATCGCGGAAATCCTTAGCAAAGCCTGAGGTCGTCCGCTGGGCCGGGCGGAGCGCAGGGCAGGGGTTTTGCAGCCTGGTGGCAGCAGTCTGCCGGGGGGCCGTCAGCCGCGGACCCGTGAGGCGAGCAGCTCCTTGGCTCGTTGCTGGGCGGTCTGGCGCTCGGCCTGGCTGAGGCGGAGATGTTGCAGCATCTCTTCCAAGCCATCCTTGCCGGTCAGGTAGAAATCCTTGGCGTAAAGACAGACATAGAAATACGCGGCGGCTTCGACCTTATCCGGGATGATCGCCGGGTATTCGATGCCCCGGAAGCTCGCGCGGGAACTTTCCCGGGCGCCGTCCGCATAGATGATCCCCAGATGATAGGCGGCGTTGACGTCCTTGCCGATGCGGAACTCTTTCCGCAGGAAATAGGCCGCCATGGCGAAGTCCTTGCGCACGACTACCGGGTCGTCGGTGAGCCGTTGGATCGTCTGCTTACCCTTGGTCTCCGGGATGTAGATACGTTTATACCAATGACCGTCTGCACCTACGAACGGATTGTATTCATTGCGCGCACTGGCTTCCTCCTCGTACTGGCCGTAGTAGCTCAGGCTGCCTAGTTCGTGAATCGCCGCCGGGACGCCGGCTTCGGCGGCCAGGCAGAGCAACTCGTAGGATTCCTTGGTCACTTCCGTGTCTCGACGGTTACCCGCCAGTCCCGCGACTTGGGGCCAAGGATTGTTCTGGCGGGTAAGCTGGTTGGAGAGCTCGTACTGCGCGAAGCCGTGGCCGAGTCGGGCGAAGCGCCGGGCGATCTTCTCGTCGAAATAGCCGACGGTGAGCTTGGTGTCGTCGATGAACGGGACGACGCTGGCGTCTTGGTAGAGCTTGGACTCCGGGGAAAGCTCCACCATCTCGACCGTGACGCGCGAGCGGAACTCTCCGGAACTGAGTCCGACCGAAAGGCGGAAGCAGGCCATGGGGTCGCCTGCGTCGGCTAGCTTCCGCAGTTCGGCCTCGGTGGTGGGCAGGTTGCTCGCCGGCTGGAATTCTTCCCCGTCCAGGAAGCGTCGGGTGACCTGAGCCTTGAGCAGGCTGCCTTTGATCCAGGTGTAGGCGTAGCCGATCTTGCCGGTCTTCAGGTTGAGCGCGAGGGCTTCCTGGAGGACGGCGACCTGTTCGGCCATGAGCCGGCGTCGGCCCAAGTGTCGCGCGTAGTCCATCAAGGCGCTGCCCATGAGCTCGTCATCTTGGCCGAGATATTCCCGGTTGAGCCGTAGGTAGTGCGCATAGTCCACGTCCGATTCCTTCAGCAACCCGTTCGCGTAACGGGCGTCCGCGCGCTCTTTGAGGGTCGGCGCCAGGAAGAGGTTATCCCGGCCGAACTCCTTCTGGAGCACCTGGACCTGCTCATCGAGCAGGCGAAGTCCTTCCGGGCCGTTCTTTTCTTCGATCTTGCGCTTGAGCAGGAGTTTGGCCGTCAGGGACAGGTACTCCGGTAGCGCGATTTCGTCAGGTTTCGCGATCAAGTCCGCGCTGGCATTGAGGGCGCCATGCTGGGCCGCGAAGTAATGTTGGTAAGCCTGCGGCCAGCGTCGCTGCTTGAGCGCGATCTCGAGGAGCCGGAGCGACGAGGCGATGGCTTGCCAGCGCTTCGCCCGCAGCTTGTCGACCGCGAGACCGAGGGCGTCCTTTTCATTGAGGTAGGCTTTCGCCAGCTGTCCGTCCTTGAGCAAAACTTCGGTCTCGGCGCGGAGCTGTTGCCATTGCCCGACGGCGGCCTGCTCGGCGGGGCTGAATTCTTCGCGCAAGGTGTAGCCGTGCAGCGCCGCGCGGTATTGCCACCGGAAGCCGACGTCGATGTCTTTGGCGACGCCGACGCCTTCCTGATAGCATTGTCCCAGGAAATACTCCGCGGCGGCATCTTCCTGCTTGGCCGACAAGGTGAGCCAACGGACCGCCGTCGCCGGATCTTCGGCCACGCCGTCTCCGAACAGGTAGGCTAGGCCGAGATGTCGCTGGGCGTTCGGATAGCCTTGGTCGGCCGATTTGCGGAACCAGCCGATAGCCGCGGCGGCGTCTTTGGCCGTACCCAGGCCGTTGCGATAACGCCAGCCAAGCTCGTTCTGGGCCTGGGCGTCGCCGGCGACCGCCTTGGGTTGGCAGGCGGCGAAGGCGGCCTCGGGCGTGAGGTCGGCGCCGGCGAGCGGGAGGGCGAGAGCGGTGAGATAAAGCCAGACGGGGCGCATGCATCATCTTCCTTGGGTAGCCTCCCTGCGGGAAGGCTTAAATCGTCGGGAAGGCTTCCGGGATTAATATTAACTCTACAGGAGATTGGCTTGATGCGACCGTCGGCGTTTCTTTGATGTGCTCATGGAAAACCCCAATCCTGCCCCGAAGTCTCCGCTTAATCTCACCCTCGTCGCCATCGTGGCCCTCGTGCTGCTGGCTGGGCTTGCCGCCGTCTACCTTCTGGGCGGCCGGGGCGGCAATCAGGGCGGCGGTGGCGGCATCTCCCTCAGCAAGCCCTCGTTGCCGTTGGCTTTGACCTGGCGCGAGACTCTGGGTTTCGGCAAGACGCAGGTGGCGGTGATCCATGGTAAGAATGAAGTCCCGCTCGGCGTCATCATCGAGGTCACCCGGAGCGTGGACGGCAAGACGATGCGCATGCAGGCCACGCTGGAGCCGAAGGGCCTCCTGGAGGTCGGCAGCTTGCAGTGTCCCGACAGTAACAACTTCGTTCCCGGCGACCGGATCTCCATCCGCAACAACAACTACGAGCCTTACGACGAAGTCTGCCCGCGCTGAGCATGGGACGGGTCAGCTACACGAGCTACCGTTTCCGGGCGCCGCCGTTGATGGACGAAGCTTTCTTCGACTACCTCAAGGGCTTGCCGGTGAAGGAGGGCTCCCTCCGTTACCAACTCTTTTTTAAGTTTTCATCAAAATCCGGAAACCGCCGGCAATGCGGAGCGGGGCTTAAACTGTTATAAAATAATACTTTAGGAGGGCGGTTCTATTAGACTGATATCAATCTTATCACGGTCATTTGATACTGAAATACTTCTGGAAACGGACGTGGAAATGTCCAAGCCTGCGACATGCCCCTGCGCTTCGAGCTTTCCCCGCCCAAACTCGCCCAGTCCTTGGATTGGTACTGGCAGTTCGGCGTCCGCCGCATCAAGGACCACCCGGACCACGTCCTCGCCCGGGGAAGCTGGCTTGATGCCCTCTACGCCATCGCCAACGCGCGACGTCCGGCCGCCGCCGACCGCAAGACCTTGGCGGTCTGGGGCCCTTCCCAGTCCGGCAAGTCGACGTTGCTCTCCGCTTATCTGGACGGGGAGATGAAGGAGGGCGCCAAGGGGGCTTACAGCACTTTGCTGACCTGGGACGAGGCGGAGCCGGTGTCCTTCCTTTGGAAGGGCAAGGCCGGTGTCGTCTCCCTGAATCCTTTCGCCGCGGGCGCCGACGCTTCCGGCTGCGTCACTCGCTATACCGCCGCCGCCTCCGTGCGCAATCCGCGTTACCCGGTCCGGCTTAAGTTCAACTCGCTGTCGCACGTCATGCATGCGCTCGCGTTCGGTTACCTTTCCGAGTGCAGTCCGGCGACGGCCGACGGCACCCCCGTCTACTGGGATCGAGACCGCATCACCAAGGACTTCCTCAAGAAGCCCGGCAGTCTGGCCCCAGGTGCCAATCGCGCCGCCTATGAACTGCTCCGTGAAATCCTCGACGTGGTCGGGATGTTCATCAAGAGCGGCGAGCTCCGCTATCAATCGCTCGCTCCTTACTGGGAAGGACTGCGTCGAGATCTGCTCGACTCTTCCGATCTCGCCCAGTCCGAGGAGGCCGCCATCCATTTCGCTTCGACGATCTTCTGGGACGGGTCTCCCACGATTTCCGGGGTCTTCCGCAACCTGCGCGCCAAGGTCGAAACCCTCCGCTGGGCCAAGCGAGAAGTGTACTGTACGATGGGCGTGGCCGCGCTCCTACTGGACATCGATACGTTCAAGCGGGTCAAGAAGGACGTCCTGGACGAATTCGGCACCGAAACCCTCCGCCGGATCCGCTCGCTTGGTTTCCGCGAAGACGGCGGGGCGGTCGTCATCGAAGAGGGGACCCCGGCCGCGGAGATCGCCGGCGAGGAGTTCGGTCTCTTCCAGGCTCTCGTCCGCGAGATCGTGGTCCCGGTCAAGGTGCCGGACGCCATGGCCCGCCTGCCTTTCTTCCAGCTGCTCAAGGAGTCCGATATCCTCGACTTCCCCGGCGTCGCCCTGAAGGACGCCCAAGGCAATGCCCTCACGAAGCTCGACCTCTCCCAGCTCGGCGACCGCGACCACCAGCTGCTCACCGCGGTCTTCAAGCGCGGCAAGACCTCCTCCATCGTCATGGGTTACGGCGATGAAGTGTCCATCGACGCCTTCGCGTTGCTCATCCGCGCCAAGAGCTTCCCGTCCAAGCCCGAACAGCTTCGCTCCGGCATCAATTATTGGTGGGAGCGCGTGAACCCGGTCTTCCGGTCCGCTTCGAACGAGACGGGGCCGACACCGCTGCCGCTGTCGGTCTGCATGACTTTCTTCGGACAGGTTCTCGTCGAACTGGCGCAGACCAAGCCGAAGGCCGGGGTCGGGCCGCTTTTCAAGGACATGCTCGAGCCGCTCACCCCGCTCGACCGGCCCGCGAACGCGACATACTTCACCACCACCTACACTTCGTTCAAGGCCGCCGGCGAGATCCGCCTGGATGCCGATGAGCGCAAGGTGGCCGTCGACATCGTCAAGCGTGACGCCGATTTCAACCGGGTCTTCCGCTCGCCTGAGTCCCAGGCTTCCTTCGACCATCTCGTCGCGGATCCGGACGGCGGCGTGGGTTATTTCTTCGAACGTCAGCTCGAGAAGCTTCGCGCTTCCAGTCGAATGGGCCATCTGGCCAGTCTGGCCGAGCGCGACGTCATCGCCGGACAGCAGTTGCTGAATCTGGCCATTCCGGCCGTCGAAGACGCCGGCGCCCAGCAGCTCCGCGTCATCGCGGAGGTCGGCAAGACGATCGAAGCCAACCTTTCGCTGTGGGCCATCACGCTCCCCCGCGAACTGAAGCAGTTCGACCAGATCGAAGATTGTACCTCCCTCTATTCCTTCTGGATCCGCAGTCTCCTGGCCGTCGAGCCGGACGAGCTCGAACCCCTGCCACTGGATTACGCCCAGCTTAATCGCGAGTCGAAGTTCGCCTACGTGACCCGCCAGTGGTCGCGCTGGCGCGAAGGCTCGGTGACGCGCATGAAGAAGATCAAGGGTTTCAACTGGGGTCTCTTCGGCCTGCGCGACGAGACCGAGGCCCGTGGCCTCATCAAGCTCATGTCCGAGGGACGTCAGCTCGATCAGGCACTCGTGGCCTGGCTCAGCGATGAGATGGGCTTCCTTTCCTCCGAAGCCCCGGCGCGCATCCTGCGACGCGAACTCGCGGTCGTCATGGGCAACATCCTCCGCCATGGACGCCTCCAGCCCGGTCCGCGGGTAGAGCAGGCCGACCTGGCGACCGTCATGCAGCAGCAGGTGGGCTGGGAGAACGAGCAGGGGGGCAACCACGACTCGCCCCATTATCAGAAGATCATCAAGCCCTTCCTTGACTCGCTCAAGACCCTCAAGCCGGCCGCGCCGCTCCGTCCTGCGCTCCCCGGTGACAACGAACTCCGCAACCTCTGGCTCGCCTAATTTCCATGAAGACTTTTGACGAAAAAATCCTGCTGGTGCCCGACACGGGCTTCCGGATGTTCTTCTTCCCGCTCGGGCCTGATCCGTTCAGCGTCATCGATGCGGACATCCGCGAGATGATCATCAAGAATCGCGAAGCCTGCGCGACCTCGGCGGACGGGACCAGGGTCGAATTCGGCGACCCGGAGCGTTGTGCTTGGGCCCCGAAGGTGACCAATTACCTCAGCAGTTCCTGGACCCAGGTGAACCAGCCGCTGCCGCTGAAGTACCTGCGCTACCGTTTCGGCGAGTGCCGACACGGGAACGAGAGCATCAAGGGTCTCTGGATCGCTGTGGAGACCAATCTCGGCACGATCGACCGCGGCTGGGCCTACGACGAAACCCTGCCCAGCCCCGTGGAGGAAGCAAACTTCAAGCAGTACGGCGATTTGCAGCAGCCTTATTACGACAAGGATGATACTTCCGTCCAGGGCGACACGCCTAAGACCGTCATCATCGAAGGGCGTCAGATGACCCTGAACTTCCGCTGGAGCGACGTCCTGAAGTCGACGCCGGTCGACGTCGACCTGATCATCGATTTCGGCAACTCGCGTACCGCGGTGCTCGTCCTCGAGCATGCCAAGGGCAAGCCGGGGAATTTCGCGCAGAGCTGTCGCCCGCTTTCGCTCAAGCCGTCCTTCTACTCCCTGCTGCCTAAGCAGACCCGCGTGGAGGACGCCATCGTCAGCTCCCGCTTCGTCCTGAAATCGCCCGAGTTCCGGACTTTCGATCCGGATAGCAAGTCGGGCTCGACGAACGCCGTCTCGCTCTTCGCGACGCGTTACAAGAAGCATCGCGTGGAGCCTGGTTTCTTCGCCCGCATGAGCGGTAGTGCCGTCGAGGAGAAACTCGACATGGTCGAGCGACGCATCCCGCACATGTTCGTCAAACTTTCCCCGGTCTGCCTGGGCGACGACATGGAGGAACTCATCCACGGCTCGACGCCGTTGGGCGACGAATCCGCCCGCCGCATGAAGCTCGGGGAACTGCTCCAGCAGAGTTCCGCGAAGCGTTATTTCTGGGACAATGAACTCAGCCCGCAGGCTTGGTCCTGCGTTCCCAACTATGGCGACCAGATCTTCGGGCCGGTCAACGGCCTCGGTCGCCTGAGCCTGTTGTCCGGACTCATGCTCCGCTTCCAGCCGGAGAGCGGGGAGCCTTGGGGCGATCGTCCCGAATTGCCCTGCGCCTGGCCGGTCGTGAGCCGTCCCGTGACCGCGCCGGCCAGCCCTCGTTTCCCGCGCCGCAATACCCTGACTTGGTCGGTGCTCGCCATCATGGAGACGGCGCATCGCCAGATCAACGACCTGAACTGGACCCAGCAGCAGGGCGCCTTCCACCGTCGCGCCATCCGGAACGTCATCGCGACCTTCCCCTCCGGCTGGACCAGCACGGAAATCGCCCAGTACCGGGCCAAGTGGATGGAAGCCATCCGCATCTTCGAGGCGACCAATCTGCCGGCCGGCGAACCAAAGATCGAACTGCAGATGCGTATGGACGAGGCGGTGGCCAGCCAGCTCCCCTTGATCTACGCCTCCATCGACCGACTGTCCGGTCAGGCGATGGGCGAGAACTGGATCGCCGTCAACGGACGGGACACGGGCGGTGAGATGCCGAAGCTCCGCGTCATGAACCTGGACATCGGCGGCGGTACTTCCGACGTCTCCATCGTCGAGTATCAGGACAAGAAGGAAGGCGTCTCCGTCGAGCTGGACGCCAAGGTGCTCTTCAAGGACTCCTCCACCATCGCCGGCGATCGCCTGGTCAAAGCCATCATCGAGAAGGTCATCCTGCCGCGGCTGGCGGAGACGCCCGAGCAGTTCGCCAAGTTCGGAGATTTCCTCGTCGGCGAGAAGAACGTGAACGAGACCTCCGCCCGTGTATCGGTGCTGACGGGCAGCCTGCTGCCGATGGCAGTCTTCCTGCTTTCGCGCCGTTGTTCTGGGAAGTGGACCGAAGGACCTTTCTACTTCACCCCCTTGGAGGCCGGCGTCTCGATGCAGGCTTTCGAGGAACTCACCACCAAGCTTGGACTAGGCGTGGTTTCCTTGGACAAGCAGATGTTCGTCGATGTCGCGGATTTCGACCGTCAGATCGAGGAAATCTTCGGCAAGTTCGTCCGCTCCTTGGCCAAGTATGCGGCTTCCTTCGACGTCGACATGCTCATGGTTTGCGGCAAGCCCTCGGAGCAACCCGCCATCGCGGCGTTGATCCAGCGCATGGTGCCGATTCCGGCCGAGCGCATCCTGTTCACCCGTGGGTTCAAAGCCGGCACCTGGTATCCGTTCAAGGAAGGCGAGGACGCCGCGATCGCGGACGCCAAGAGCGTCACGTGCGTCGGCGCCGCCTTGGAGCGAGCCATGCACCTGAACATCGTCCAGAATTGGAAGATCAACGTGCATAACGAATCCGGTAACCGTAACATCTGGGGAGAGATGCCGCGCTCCGGTCCTAAATTCGGCACCCGCGTCATGCGGGAACGCGACGACATCTCCGCCGAAATCTCGCTCCAGACCGGCGCGCGGATCGGCCGCAAGATGTTCGATGCCAATTCCTGCTTCCCCGAGCCGGTCTACCGGCTCGATTGGAAGGACCCTGCGCAAGGCTCGGTCACGACGGTGAAGGCGGTCTTCCAGCGGCTGACCCCGAGCGGACAGGTTTCCCAGGAGACCACCGACGGCTTGGAGCTGGTCAGCGTCTTTGACGCCAACACCGGTGCGGATCTCATGGGGCAGGTGATCCTGAAGCTCTACCCGGTCGGCGAGCACTCTCTGCACTGGCAGGACACCGGTATGCTCGAAATCTTCAAATCCACCCACTCTAACAAGTAAATGAACCACTCCTTTAAATACCTGACGTTACTCCTCGTCGGCACGACGCTCGCGTTCGCGGAAACCAAGCCGGCAAGGGATGCGGAAAAGCCTGTGCCGGCCAGTCATACCGCCGTGGCGCCCGGGCCGGCTGTCGGGGCAAAGTCCAGTCCGGCCAAGGCGAACCCGGACGCTAATATCACCGAGGTGAAGTATGGCGTAAATCCGATTGAGCCGACCGAGAAGGCCGGGCAGGGGGATGGTTTCTTTCAGACTCAGGCTTTCTTCCTGCTTTTACTGGTGTTACTCCTGGGCGTCGTGGTCTTAATCGCTTGGTATTATTGGCCGCGTAAAAAGCCAGTCGCGGCAGCTCCGCTGTATTCTCCCGTCGCGCAACCTACGGCAGCCGCTTCAGCTGAACTTCAGCAGGTGAATCAATCGGTCAGGTTGCTCACCTCGCACGTACAGGGCTTAGTGGCCGGACATGATAACATTCGAGCCAGCATCAAGTCCCTTGGTGATTCCCTCGCCCCTAAGGTGGCGGAAGCGGCCCTCGCGGCATTGACGAATTCTGACCTAGGAAAGGCCAGGAAAAAGATCGAAACGCTCGAAGGTGAGCTCTTCGCGGCACAGACATCGGCTAGGCAGGCAGTCGAAGAGAGAGGTAGGTTCTCCGAAGAATCTTTGAGCTTTAAGAGTCAGGCAGAGCAGGCGGCCAGGGAAAAGGGCGAGGCCGAAGCAAAAGTCACTGTTGCCCAGGCAACGATTGCACGACTCCAAGGTGAGCTGGAGGCCAAGGATAAGTTGATAGCTGACGCCCAGGACGAAGCCACGACTGAACGTACCGCCGCTGCGCAGCTGCGAGCCGACGCCAACAAGGGATATGAAGTGCTTGCTCCCGCAAAACTTAAGGGAACGGAGCTTGGCGTTCAGATGCAGGCCATGTATCAGGCCGCCTTAGCCGGCGACATCGCCGCGATCGCGGCCTGGTCCACCCTGACCACGTTCGCCGCCGCCCAGGCGGATCCCGCAGCCAAGGACTTCCAGCTCCAGATCGTCCGTCGTCTGGGCGTCGCCCTGGTCGGCTATTGGAAGCACCAGTCGCTCTCCGAGAAAGAGCGTCACGAAAAGCTTTCCCAGTGGGCCAAGAGCCTTAACGAAAACGCCGACAGCCGTTTCAATCTCCTGGTGCCCGGCTTGGGCGAACCGATCGACAAGACCCGCATGACCTGCGCCACGACGTCGACGGCGATCCGCGAGGTCCTCTGCTGGCAGGTGCGTAATCCGTCCGGAGCCAGCTTCAGCCTCGCCGAAGTCGCCTAAACGATGGCCTTCATTCCGCCCAAGTTCCAGCCGTCCTCCAAGGGAGGCATGTTGTTCGTGAACCCGCCTGGGGTCGCGAACTTCCGGGCCTTGCGCGTCGAATCGGGGGACCAGCACCTCTATTGGCAGCCGACCTACCAGCATATCCTTCGCGTGGAAGGGGCTTTCGGTGAGTTCTTTCCGCAGGCGGAGTTCTCGGATAACGGCAATCAGGTCATCTTCACCAAGTACGTCGATCAGGCGGAGGTGCTCTGTCGGACGCGCGCTCTTCGTCCCGGCGAGCGGATTCCCCGTGGTGAATGGCAGCGCTTCCTGGAGACGTGGACGAATTTCAAGCGTCTCGCCGACCGGTCAGACATCCCCGAGGACGTCCGTAACTTCATCTGCAAGTTCGGACCTCCTTCCGTAGAGCGTTATCCGGCGGCGTACCGCATCTTCCGCCCGCATTGGTACTCGAAGTCACGTCTTTTCATCCTCTGGGGACTCGAGCCGGTCGGCGGGGCCGATTTCATCAGCGTCTCTCCCGAGCAAGCGATCTCCGAAGGCACGGCCCGGGCCGAAACCGATGGCGAAGAGACGAGCGGGGATTTCCTGCGTTGGTTGAAGATTTTCCTGTTCGGCCTGCTCGCGCTGGCCGCGCTGCTGTTCTTGCTCTGGTGCTTCCTCCCCCGACCAATCGTTGACTTCGAGGTGACCGCCGAAGCTGAGCAACCGGCCACGACCAGGAACCTCACGCGCATCGACCAAGACTGGGACTGGGGCGTGCAAGACTATCGCTGGAGTTTCGCGGAGGGTCAGCCCGACACTTCGACGGAGTTCGAACCCAAGCCGGTTTGGCAGATGCCTGGCCCGCACGAAGTCACTCTGGAGGCGACCCGCTCGACCCTCTGGGGCCTTCTTTACAAGACAGAGGCCAAGACGATCGCCATCACGGTTGCGGAGAAGCCGAAGCCCCCGGTCGTGATCACTCCTCCGCTGGTGCCTCTTCCGGGGCTGCCGCCTTTGACGACTCCTCCCGGCGAGGTAAATCCGCCTGGTAAGATGTCCCCCGCGATTCCGGTGCCTTTGGTCCCCAAATCTAAGTCTGAAGTCGAGAAGGGGCCCGGGTTTACGGATCCGAACCGCAAGATGCTTCCGGGCGACAAGGCTAAGCCTGGTGATACGATGATTTTGGTGCCCAAGCCTGACGGTGAGTCCGCACCGGGCCCTGGCCAGATGTCGCCGGACGGTAAGACGACTCCCGGCCGCAAGTTGATACCCGGTGAGCCCAATCCTTTCGTGCCTAAGCCTGACAGCGAGGGTGGTAAGGAACCCGGCACCGCAGGGACCAACGGCAAGATGAGTCCTGGCGATGAAAAAGCCATGGGGCCCAGGCCGGATGGCGAAGCCGAGAAGGGAACCATCCTGGTGGTTCCAGATGGCAAGATGACTCCCGACGGCAAGTCGATGCCTCGTGAACCCAAGCCTTTGGATCCCAAGTCGGAATCCGAAACCGGTAATGGTCAAGTTCCGCTTGGCAAGATGATGCCTGGTGAGCCGAATTCTTCGGTGCCTAAGTCCGGAATCGAAGCTAACCCGCCGAAGGAACCGAAGGAGCGGAACGGCCAGATGACTCCCGACGGTAAATTGATCCCGTTGGTACCAGTCCGTCCCCAGCCGCCAGCGCGTTCGCCCGCGCCGACGCCGCCTTCGCAGGTCCTACCGGTGCCCAAGGTCGATATTGAAGCCGTGAACTCGCTCCCGGATGGAAAATCTCAGGATATCGATTTCTCTCTGAATCTACCCAAAGGCGTCCAATTGGAGCACCTCGAGGTCGATGGTAAAGAAGTGAAGGTGTCGCCCAACGGTGCCTTCAGGCTGAGGTTGCCGATTGGCCGGCACTCTCTGCGCATCGAGTATGGCTCTACCTCCTCCGACCTTCATGGCGAGGTGACCCAGGAGCTGGATGTCGACGCTGATCAGGTCAAGGTCATCAAGCCGAGGACCTCGATTGCGCCGCCGGTCAAGGTGCCCGGTTCCGAGCAGTCTGTGCCTACCGTGCCGGCGAAGCCGCGGGACGAGGCGGCCGAAAAATTTGACAAAAAAACCGCATGAACGAACCAAAGCCAGTATACTGCATCAAGTCCCGCGGCGGGCGTATCGAGAGGGAGGGCGATTTCGACACGATCCAAGCATGGCTTAAGGAGGAACGCATCACCTCGGACGATGACCTGCGTCGGCTTGGTTTCCACGTCATGGAGCGTGATGAGCTCTGGGGCCGCGTGAAGGATTTCCCGGAATTCAACCGTTCTGAACGGGAGGGTCGCCGTGCCCTCAACCGTGCCAAGAATTGGAACTACCTTTGCATGGTGGCCGGCATCATCTTCGTCGCGATCGGTTTCGCCCTCATTTGTTACGATCAGCTGATTCCCAGGTACACCGAGTCTAATAAAGTCGATGAGGCTAAGGCCGAGACAAGGAGTGCGAAGGAACTCGAGCGAGTCGCCTATGATAAGCTGAAGCAGGCCCGGGACGAAGCGGCCGCCTCCCTGAAGGAGAAGGATGCCGCTAACCTCAGGTCGATCGCCCTGCTGAAGAAGCAACTGGACGAAAGCCGCGAGGAGCTGAACCATGCCTTGGCCCAGAAGCAAGGGGAGCTCAAGGACGCCCGCGGGAAGCTTGACGACCTTTCCGGCCGCGTGTCCTCGGACCTGGCGTCCGCCAACCGACGTGTCACCCAGCTGACGCGTCAGCTGGAGCAGTTGAACCGGCAGCTCGAGGAGGAAAGGAAGGAGGCCGCCGTGGCCCAGAAGCCGTTGAAGGACAAACTGGCTGAACTGCAGGCCCGTAATGATGCTTTGTACTCCTTGTATATCCGGACCAATGAGCAACTGAAGGCGGAGCGGGATAAATCGATCGCCCAGAAAGTCTTCGGCCTCTCGTCCGATAAAGGCGAATAACGGATACCTCTGCCCATGGAGCCTCCGGTCTATCTGCTCAAGAGTCGTTCCGGCGACACGCTCATCCAAGGGACCGCCGAGCAGCTCGCCGGATGGTTCAAGGACCAGCGGATCACGTCGAAAGACGAACTGAGCCGGAAAGGCTGGGTGTTGTACGAGAACGACCAGGCCTGGGCGCTGCTCGAAGCGTTCCCTGAGATCAGTGGTCCCTCCGCCCATGCCCGCCTCCGTTTACGTCAGCAACGCAACCTCTGGATCCTGGCCGGCGCCAGCGTGCTAGCGTCGCTCGGCCTGTTGTTGATCGCATCGGCGCAGCTGCTGCCCGCTTACGACGCCAGCCGCCAGATCGCGGAAAGCGCCGAAGCCGCCCGGCAAGCTGAGCTTAAGGAGATGCAGGCGATCACGGCTAAGCAGAGAGCCCAAGAAATCACTAAGTCTGCGCGGGAAGAGACCGAGGACCATAAGCAGAAGGCGCAGGCCGCCGCGCAAAAATTGGCCGAACAGGTAGGTAAGAACACCCAGCTTCTCGGCGTCGTGAACGGACTTGAGGCGCAACTGGAGCGCATCCAGAAGACCATGCCGATCGTGGTCCGATGGCGTGAATCGCTTATTAATAAGAACCAGGTGGTCGTCGTGGCCAATACTTCGAACGAGACCCTGAAACTGCTGGTATCGGTCTACGACCAGGCCGGCGTGCAGACCAAGAAACAGTATGGCCTGGTGCTCGATCCCGTCGGCCTGAATGGTTCCGTCAAGGAGAGCGGCCTCGGCGAGTCGATCGCCCATTATTTCAAAAAAGGTGAGACGGTCGAATTCACCTATGTGGAAAAGGGGAAGAGCGACCGCTTCAACCCCGTCAAGAGTTCGGCTCCGTGAACTCGGCGGGACGGTCCCGCGGACGCATGAGTGATGAAGGTCTTGAAGAAGCGAGCACATGATTGCCATCTTATCCGACATCCATGGTAACCGGCCCGCCTTGGAAGCGGTGTTCGCGGAGATGGGGAAGCTCGGGGTCCGGCGGATGGTGGTGCTGGGGGACGTGGTCGGCTATGGGCCGTTTCCGAATGACTGCCTGCGGATGATCTCCGCAGCGGAGGTCTGCCTGCAGGGAAATCATGAGGCGGGAGTCATCGGTGCGCTGGATGAGGAGTGGTTCAATGACGCAGCTTGGGGTGCGCTGGAATGGACCCGCAAGAAACTCACTTATGCTGACCGCGAGCAGATCGCAAAATGGCGGCCGACTGGAATCCATGAGGGCGTCCAGCTGGCGCATGCCTCCCTGAACCCGGAGGCGGTCTTTGACTACCTGCTGACGCCTCGGGCGCTGAAGGCTCACTTTGCCGCCCAGACGGCCCCGCTTTGTTTCGTGGGACATACCCACGTGCCAGAAATCTGGACCGTAGGCCGGGAAGACCCCGTAGCGTGGCCGAAGCCAGGGGTGTATACCCTCGAGCCGGGCTGTAAGACGGTCATCAATGTCGGTAGCGTCGGCCTGCCGCGAGGCGGGGACAAACGTGCCACCTGGGCGACCTACGAGGCAGGGAAGGGTGAGGTGACCTTGCGCCGTACGGACTACGACGTCCAAGAGGTCATCCGGACGATCAAGCATCTGCGACACGATCCGGTGGTGGAGGCGAAGTTGTTGAGGGACCTTGGTGCGTAGGGCTGGGGCGCGACGGAGTCGCGACCGGGGGCTGGGCGGGCGCGTGCGCCGACGCTTCCCTGCCTCGATGGTGGCTATGTCGTGACGCGGTCCCGACCCTACCACATTAAGCCGATATAACCGGTAAAAATCTTCTTTATCCATGGCCGGAGGGTGGGGTAGGGTGTGACGGGAAGCCTGGTCATGGTGTTTATACGATTGTTATATGATAGATATTATATTTAGTTACTGTATAAAAACAGGCTTGGCGGAGTGTCGGACAAAGGCATGCTTGTTGACGATATGAAGAATACCCTACTGACCGTCTCCCTCCTATCCGCCGCCGCTGCCATTTCCGCCGCGCCGGTGGTCACCCGTGGCCCTTCCTATAACTTCATCGGTGCCAACATCGAAGGCGGCGATGATGGCTACAAGGCTTTGTCCGCCGACTTCAGCACCTCGGTGAATAACTACCTTTATGTCCATGGAGAGACCACGATCGTCGGCGATGATGATTTCGGTGACATCTCTCAGACCAACGTCGGTATCGGCGTCAGGTTCGCGATCGCTGACTCGACCAACATCGACCTTGAGGCGGCCACCGGACAGATTCAGCGCTTAAATCTCGTTGGCGTTCAGTTCGGCGGCATCGGATTAGGTCTCCGCGCGCGACTCTCCGATTCTTTCCAGCTTCACCCGCGGCTCCGTTATTTCGCCGCCGATGGTCCTTTGGATGATTTCGGTGTCTTTACCCTCGGACTTAGTTTCTTCCCGATCGACGAACTTTCTCTCGATCTGAACTATGCCCGATACTTTGATGGCCTCGAAGGGAATCAGTTCGGCCTCGGCGTAACCTACCATTTTTAATCCAGGATGCTTCATCGCAAAGGGCCCGGCATGCGCCGGGCCCTTTTTATTTTTGGATATCAATTCCAACGGCACGCTAATGTCACGCGATATTCTAATGATTGAAATGATGATCGAGTTAAGCCACACACTGTAACACATGGCTATGTCGTGACGCGGTCCCGACCCTACCCATGTCAGGTGGTGGCGGTTAGCGGTTGGCGGTTGGGAACACAGGGAGGCATGGGCGACTAGGACAGCACGTGGTGCTGTCCCTACCTTAGGTTGGCGCTGGCGGGTTGGGGGCGGATGGGCACAGTCGGGAGCAGTGTTCAAAAGCATCTCACAATACTTAGCCGGAGTAGGCTTGGCCATGAAGGTCCGGTCGGGGCAGGGACGTGCCCAGGCGGAGAGGCTGAAGGCGTATGGGGAATTGCGGCGGATTGAGCAGGTCTTGCCGGCGGCCCGGGCGGAGATCATCGCGGCGGCGGATGCGGTGGTCGCCGAGGCGGCCTTGGCGGAGATGAAGGCCACGGCGATCGACGAGTTGAAGGACTTCGGAGCGACGGTCGGGCCGCTGCAATCCGCGGGCTTTCGCAAGATCGCTGACCTGGGCGGGCATACGGAACTTTCGCTGCAGGGTTATCGGGGCATAGGGGAAGTGACGGCCTCGGCGGCGCTGCAGGCCTACCGCACCTTCGAGGCTTCGGCCAAGGCACGCGTCCGTCTATTACCTGATCCGGATCATCGACGTCCGGCTGATACCCGTTTGCTGGTTGCTTTGGTGAAGTATGAGACCTTGTTGCGGGACCTGGGGACGCGTCCGCAGGAAGCCCAAATCCGTTTCGATGATGCCGACGAACGGCTGCGTGTCTTCCGGGCGCAGACCAAGGTCCGTGATCACCTCTTCTCCTTCTCCGCCCAGCAGGAGCTGGCCCGTCGGGATTCTAACCTGGCCTCCGAGCTGCGCTGGGTCGCCGAGGAGGCCCGTGTTCTGGCGGACTATGCCCAGCGCCTGACGTTCGCGCCAGAGGTGGTCTGGCGAAAGTATGGCGATAACTCCGCGAGTTTCATCGCGTTGCTGGAAAGCATCCTGCCGGCCCGTGTGGTCGCCAAGGGCACCTTGGCCGGGCCGGATCTGCGTGGTGGCCTGCCGGCCGAAATCGCCGATGCGGTTGAGGCGACCCAACTGGACCTGAGCTTGATGACGGCCAATCTGCGCAAGTATCAGGTCTTCGGAGCCCAATACGTGGTCTGCCAGCAGCGCGTGCTGCTCGGTGATGACATGGGCCTGGGTAAGACGATCCAGGTCTTGGCCGCGATGTGCCATCTGGCCTCAAAGGGGAAGCGTCACTTCTTCGTAGTCGCCCCGAACAGCGTGCTCGTGAACTGGGAGCGTGAGGTGAAGAAGCACACCAAGCTCAGCCCGATCATCGTCCATGGCTTCGACCGCGATGACGAGCTGCAGCAGTGGCAGCGCGACGGCGGGGTAGCCATCACCACTTATACGACTTTGGCGCGGCTGGCGGATAAGATCACGTCGGTCGATTTGCTGGCGGTGGACGAAGCCCATGCGGTCAAGAACCCGACCGCCCAGCGGACGCAGGCGGTGCGTAAATTGTGCGAAGTCTCGGGCTCGGTGGCCTTCATGTCCGGTACGGCCCTGGAGAACCGACTCAGCGAACTCCATGTGCTGGTTACTACCGTCCAGCCCAAGGCAGATGCGGAAGTGGTCACCCTATTGAAGCAGATCCGGCCCGCGCCGGCCGAAGTGCGGATGCGTCTCGCTCCGGTGTATCTGCGACGTATCCAGGCGGACGTGCTCACGGAACTACCGGATATCACGGAGACCGACGAGGTCGTGCCGTTGGAGCCGGATGATCTGCAGGTCTATCGGGCCAGTAAGGACAACCTCATGCACAAGCGTCTCGCCGCGACCATCGGGGCGGGTAATCGGCAATCGGCCAAATTCGATCGTCTGCGGGACCTTCTCGAAGGCTATCGTGACGACGGACGTAAAGTCGTCATCTTCTCCTTCTTCCGCGAGGTGCTGGACGAAGTCAGCCTATTGGTCGGCGGGTGCCCGCAGATCCATGGCGGCATCAGCGCCGAGGAACGTCAGCAAGTCATCGACCGATTCACTGCCCTGGAAGGCTTCGGGGTCATCGCCCTCCAGATCGAAGCCGGTGGCGTGGGCATCAATCTCCAGTGCGCCCAGGTCGTCATCCTGATGGAGCCGCAATTCAAGCCCTCGACCGAACGTCAGGCCATCGCCCGCGTCCGACGCATGGGTCAGACCCGTAAGGTCAACGCTCACCGACTCATCGCGCAGGGGACGGTGGATGAGGCGTTGGTCCGGCTCATCGCGGAGAAAGCCAAGCTCTTCGCTGACTACGCCCACCAGAGTTCCGTCGCTGACGCCAGTGCGTCGGCGATTGATGCCGGCGGGGCGGCGATGGAGGAGTTGCGCCGCGCCGTAGGCGCGTAAGAACAACTAGTTGACCTGTTGATCAGTTGGCCAGTTGGCAAGGGAGACAGACATGCCGTGCAAAGGTGCAAATCGGCCTGCGGCCTGTGCAAAAGTGCAAAGGTGAGATTACTACGCCTCGGGTGGTGATTGGTAAGGCCTAGATAGCGTGACTATTCGATTCTGTCATCGATTCTTAACGGCAGCTATGTCGTGACGCGGTCCCGACCCTACCCAAGGCAACTAGGTCAGCACGCAGTGCTGACCCTACCAAGAGACAGCGGATGCGATGTCATCGCATCCCTACCTCAGCGGAGGGCTTGGAGGACGGAGTGGTAGGCGGGCTTGGGCTGGCCTTGGCGGTCGAAGAGCAGGGGGTGGTTGACGCGCTTCCAGGGGAAGCCGTTGAGCCAGCTCTGGCCGTCGTGGAGATTCCAGAACGAGACCCGGATGATGACGTCGGGATAGCGGCGGAAGAGCGCGAAGAGCTTGGCGTATTGTTCGGCCTGCCGGGCGAGGATCTCGGGCGGGCAGCCATCGGCATAAGGATTCACCTTGGCGAGTTCGTCGCGATACTTACCGCCGTCGGCCCACCAGCGTCCGCGGGGGATGACGTCAATGTCGAGTTCGGAGACGACGGTCTTGATACCGGCGGCACGGAGGGCGAGGAGAGTTTTCTCGAGGGCTTCGTACGGCACGCGGTCGATCTCGTAATGGCCTTGCAGGCCGATGGCGTGGACAGGCGCGCGGCGGGCGCGGAGGTCGGCGAGGAGTTTGAGCATCTGCTCCCGCTTGCCGTCGAGTTCGTTGTTGTAGTCGTTGTAGATCAGCAGCGCCTCGGGATCCGCGGCATGGGCGTATTCGAAGGCCTTCGCGATGAACTCGTCCCCGCAGGCACGGGTCCAGCCGGACTCTCGCAGATAGCCTTTGCCGTCGCCGAGGGCTTCGTTGACCACATCCCACATGGCGATCTTGCCGCGATAACGGCCGACGACCGTGTCGATGTAGGCCTTCATGCGGGCGAGGAGGACTTCCTTCGAGGCGGGCTTGTCGCCGTCGAGGTAGAACCAAGGGGGCGTGCGGTCATCCTTAGCCCAGACGAGGCAATGGCCGACGACCTTGAGGTCTTTGGAACGGGCGAAATCCACGAAGCGGTCGGCCTGCTCGAAGCGCCACTGGCCCGATTGACGCTGGAGCGCATCCGGCTTCATGCAGTTCTCCGGCGTGACCATGCCGAACTGAGCGGTCAGCAGCGGCCAGTCCGCGGGACGGTCGGCGATGCGATCGGAGAGACCGACGCCTGAGCCCCAGGGTGAGACCGTGCGGAGGGTCTGGGCGGAAGCGGTTGCGGCGAAGGCGACTAACAGAGATAAGATGAAAAAGAAGCGACGCATTGAAGCTAAGATGGGGAATAGAGATACAGATGTGGGATGGAAGATGAAGGATGAAAGATGAGATAGGGGACACGTGGGCACGTTGACACGGGGACACGCGCTTGCGCGAGGGGGCATGCTGGCAAGTTGACACGTTGACAAGGGAGATAGCGCTGAATGTCAGAGGCCCGGAGGGCAAATCGAGGGCACGAGGACACGAGGGCATGAGGGCTGGTGAATGGCAGTGCAAAGGTGCAAATGCGGCGGAGCCGCGTGCAAAAGTGCAAAAGGTGTGATAGGAAGAGGCATAACTCAAGGGGGGTAGCATGGGGGGACCGGATAGTTGGCTAGGGTGCTTAAGGTAGGGGCGTGCGGCTCGCACGCCCGAGGATGACCGGGCCGGTCATCCCTACCCAAGAGCATCACGGTCTCCGGTTTCCCTTGGGGCGGATGTCCATTCTGTCCTCGATTCAGTCCTCAATTCAGCCATCCATTCAGCCATCCACTCTTATTATTTCCCACCATGCGATTGATGCTCTGTTTCCTGGCGGCGGGTCTGGCGGCGGCCGAGGTCACGGTCGAGCAGGTCAACAAGACCATCGGCCTTGAGCTGTTCGCCGATGCGAACTTCTGGGATGATGACGCCAAGGATGTCGCGAAGCGCCTGGGCTGGCCGCAGGAGTCCGAGACGACCAACGACGCGAGCTACCGGCTCTATCCCAAGGACGATTACCGCATGTTCGAATGCCGGCCCTATTCCTGTTCCTTCTTGGCGGACCAGAACAAGCCCACCTCGCTCTCCTTGATGTTCGCCAATAAGGGCGACTCCGTCTCGATTGCTTCCAAGGACGCTAAGGACAAGACCAAGGCCAAGGCGCGGGACGAACAGATCAAGGATTACAAGAAGGCTATCGCCGCAGACGCAAAGGACCTGGAAGAGAAGCTGACCAAGCTGTTCGGTAAGCCGACGCTCGGTAGCCTGGGGAATGCGCAGGCGACGCGCGAAGTCGTCCGTCGTTGGAACTGGAACGGCCACGCCTTCCTGCTCGCCGCTCCGAAGGACGAGTATGTCGCCCTGCGCATCCTTTCCGTGAAGTCGGCCGACGAAGGCGGTCGCAGCCGTGTCTCCGATGCTGAGCTCTTCGCCCGGGCCAAGAGCCGGGTCGAGAAGCGCCCCAATGGCGACGTCATCCTGAAGGATATTCCCATGGTGAATCAGGGCCCCAAGGGGTATTGCGTGCCGGCCACGTGGGAGCGCGCCATGCGCTACATGGGCGTCCCGGCGGACATGTATGTCCTCGCCATGGCCGGACAGAGCGGCGCGGGCGGGGGCACCTCGGTCGTCGCCATCGCCAATGGCGCGAAGGCCGCGGTCACCGGCGCTTATCGGAAGATTGAGACCGTCAGCATCAAGGTCGATCCCGGAACCGTCGACAAATACATCGACCAAGGCCTGCC
>Ga0222712_10001425_pt1 | contig 29494 bp, 49 predicted proteins | sample C33_657DmetaG_FD_165043 | JGI IMG/M metagenome (GOLD analysis project Ga0222712, IMG submission 165043) | Estuarine water microbial communities from San Francisco Bay, California, United States - C33_657D | ecosystem: Environmental > Aquatic > Marine > Unclassified | place: USA: California... | reverse complement strand
AAGCGTAGCAACATTGTGAAGTTAAAGAGTTATTTAGACAATGGGAGTTCAAGGCGATTGGGGACAAGGAGCAGCAAACAATGACATCTATTGGGGTCAAGCAGCAGCTACAAACGATATCTCTTGGGGTATGGTTCAGCCATTGTCTTATGGTCATCCTACTACTAACCTTTACGGCAACAACGAGCAAGGTGCTTGGCAGTTGATAGAAGAAATTTGGAATACTTGGTCAACAACTTGGAATTAATATGGGAACAACATTAACGGGGACAACCCCACAGGACACATACGATAGCCTTATTAAGGTTACGGACAACGGGCCGATTAGCGGTACGCTAAAGGCGTTAAGCGATGGTTTGGGTAATGACTCAACCTTGTCTTTGTCAACGACTGCTGCTTCTATCGCAGGAACTTTGGCGGTAGCAGGTGCTGCTACTTTTGACACGACTACTCTTGTAGTTGATGCCGCCAACAACCGAGTCGGTATTAACAAAGCGACCCCTACAAGTGATTTAGATGTATCGGGTACTTTTGCAGCCTCAAGTAGTGTAACTGCGGCATCTTTATTAATAGGAAATACTGATGGTCTTTGCGGCAACATTAATTCTTCTTCTGCTAATGGCGGATATTTTACTTGGCAAACAAGTAATACTACTATTGCTGACATCGGTACTGCACAGCAGATATTTGGTAGTGGCGGTAATGACACTTTTGGTATTAATGCAAGGGCTGCAAGAAGTTTAGTATTTGGTTCTAATAATGCCGAGCGTGTTCGCATCACCTCCGCAGGCAACGTAGGCATCGGCCTTGATGCGCCTGCCAATAGATTAGTTGTTAAGGCCGCAGGTTATGGTGCAATTGCTTCTTTTTTAGATACGGCAGACAATGGTTTTGTATTCAAGGCAGATGCGTTTAATGGTTTTAATGCCATTGACCAAACGCAACAACTGATTATGAACTTTGGTGGTGCTGAAAAATATCGTTTCAATACCGATGGAGTTCTTGCAGTAGGAAGCGGCATCCAATTCCCTGCAACGCAGGTAGCATCAGCGAATGTAAATACCCTTGATGACTACGAAGAAGGCACTTGGACTCCAACTGTCCTAAGCGCAGGGTACACGCTTGCTACAAGCGAGGGAACATATACAAAAATAGGAAGGCAATTTACTCTTCGCGCTCAAATTAATTTTAGTGCCGTGAACGCCTTATCTTCTTCAAGTGTTCAGTTGACAGGTCTGCCATTTATCGCAGCGACTACGTTTGCGGGAGCTATGAGAGATGATACAACTTCGGGAGCAGTTTATACTCTGACTGCACTTTCTACAAGTATATTTGCAGGCTCTTATAGTAGTGTTATTACGGGTTCTGCAAGACCATTTGCCATTAACGAAAACTATGTTTTAACCGTTACCTGCTTTGTATAATAAATTAAACTAAACAAAATGATTGAAGAAGTAATCTACATCAGCGCATTCAACGTCAAACTTGACGGAACTATTGACGTGCGCAAAACCACAGACGTCACCAAAGACGGAGCCGTAATCGCTTCATCTTATTGGCGCACCGTGCTTGCAGTTAACGACCCTGCTGCCGATGAGGTATTGGGAGTTGATGGCTACTACCGCACCCTTGCCAACGATGCTTGGGCAATGATTCCAACGCCCGTAGTGGTTGAGGAGCCTGTTGCTGAAGAAGGAGCGGAAGCGTAAATTAGCAGGGAATTAAAACCCCCTACTGATGGAACACCTAAAACAACGGCTTGATGCATTAAAGCAGCAAGAGGCGAATCTACTAATGCAATTAGATGAGGTTCGTGTCTTGGTATCTGCATACGAGAACACCCTAAACAAAGATGACAAAGGAGTCGGCTGATAGCGTAATCACGTCTTGGTCTTTAACGGGAGCAGGACTTCTCGTAAGCTACGCCCATCAAGCGTTGGGTTTAGCCGTACTTGTAACCTCACTTGCGTACACTCTTTGGAAGTGGCGAAGGGACTACAAGAAGGACAAAGGTGCTAATTGAGCGCATCTTCGGTAACCCGAAGACTACTCTACTTGGGCTGATTATTATCGGCCTTTGTTTTGTGCTTGTGTTTTACGAGAAGGCCACGCTCACGGAGGTTAGTGCGTTTATGATGGGTGCGTTTGCACTTATGTTTTTGAAAGACCCTAAAGATGGCAAAGCAACAGGCGGTAAGCCAACGGATAAGTAAGAGCAAGAAGCGAGGCAAGCATTCCAAGAGTGCATCTGCCAACAAAGCGAGTAAGAACTACTCCAAGCCCTACAAGAGTCAGGGTCGTTAAAATGTGCATTAAGGCGCACTAATTCGGATAATGTCCGATATAAGCATCAAGAAGTTTCACTTTAGTGCAACATACGACACATTCAAATGACCAAGAACTTCACCCTCCAAGAACTGACTGCTACAAAAACAGGGCTTCCTAACGCTTTACCCAAGCACTTGGAACCCAACCTCCGTGCGCTTGCAGAAAACGTCTTACAACCCACGAGAGATGCATTAGGTGCGCTCAAAGTAACAAGTGCATACCGCAGCCCTGCGGTGAATAGCAAAGTAGGGGGAGCGAAGACCTCTCAGCACGTGCAGGCTCAAGCTGCTGACCTCAAGTTTGATGGTGGCAACGATGTCTTGTTCCATTGGATTAAGGACAATTTAGACTTTGACCAACTCATTTGGGAATTTGGCTCTGATACTGCGCCATCGTGGGTTCACGTTAGTTACTCAAGTAGCAAGAACCGAAAACAAATCCTAAAAGCAGTCAAGCACAATGGCAAAACTAAATACCTCCTCTTTTGATGAATGGCTCAACTCCCTTGAAACTAAACCCCAACCGACTTGTAATGTGGATTCTCCCGATGGCTGCGATTCTTGCGGTAGTTAGCAGTTGCGCTACTGTGAAACCCGTCCTGCAGAGTGTAGTTGTAAGGGACACGGTGATTGTCACGCAGACAAAGTACCTAACCGACACGCTCGAACTCTACAAGGACACGACAATTTACCAAGACAAGGTTCGGCTTCAGCTTCAGTACATAGACCGAAAGGTGTACGTTGAGGCAACCTGCTTGCCCGACACCATCCGAGTAACACAGACCAAGATTCTCACAAAGGAGAAGAAGCAGAGGGGATGGACTCTTGAAGGTGGGCTAACGATGCTTGCCCTTGTTTTGGTAGGTGCATACATCGTGAAGCGTTGGGTGGATAAACTCACCGAGTAATTATACCCTTTAAGATACATTAGAGCCGTTTTAAGCGACTTTATATGCGAAAGGGTATAGTTCTATACCTTGATGTATTTGGATGCGTTACAACGCAACTTCTTTCTTTTTCTTTATTAAGTTTCTTTTTCTTTAAGTTGTTTGGTAAAGTTAAGAGTTGACTAACTACTAACTAAAGTCAAGTTAATAGTTGATTAATTAGTTAAGTTAAGTAAGTTAACTATTCAACTTGTAAAAAAAAAGAAATAAATTTGACATACGCAAGTACTTATGTTAATTTGTAATGATTCTAAATAATGAATGACCACATCTACATTTATTGGGATGATGTACCTTTGGCTAATGACACCAAAGTACTACATCGGCAAGACGTTGAAGATAGAGGCGAAGGATGTTGTGATGGACTTCCAACCCGATAACTACAACTTGGGTACTGCTCTAACTTACATAATGCGAGCAGGCAAGAAACCACACAACCCGATATGCGATGACATCCGCAAGGCTATCGCTCACCTAAATTTTGAACTTGAACGCCAAGATGAGCAACGAGCAGCAAGCGAAGGAAGCCAAACAACAACAGGCCGATATGCAGTACTATACTAACCCTGCCAAACGCAGGAAGATAGACTTTATCCTTGAGGAGTGTGCCTCGCTGATGGCTAACTGCGACTCGGACTACCAATCTCGCCAACAGGCCAAATACAAAGAACAAGAGCTACTCGGTGAGATTGCCAAGATAGACCTGCACTTCGCCATTCAATGCGGCTATCTGATACCCGACAATTGACCTATAAGATTGTCGTTGGCAAGGTTCCAAGCCTTAACGCGTTCTATGCATCAAAGCATTGGACTGCTCGTGTGAAGGCAAAGGAGTTGGTATCAAGGGAGGTGATGTCGCAGCTTGAAAAGTATGACCTGCAAGAGATAAAGGATGTCCACATCCATTGCAAGGTTAATTACCGATACGATATTGACAATGCCATTATGGCTGTGAAGTTTGCCCTTGACGTATTTAAAACTTGGGGTGGAGTAAAGGATGATAGCCGTAAGTATGTGCATTCCTTAAAGTTGGTTCACGATACAAGTATTGGGAAAGACACGGCAGAAATTACATTCACGGGTTTGTTGGTATCAGAATAAGTTGTATATTTGCCTGAACTTAAACCAATCAGTATATGACTTTATCATTTTCTCAAGACGTTTACACCGAGATGGTGCAAGTGCAACAAGCACAAATCCAAGCACTACAAAACAAGATACAAGAGCTTGAAGCTCGTATTGAGGTTTTGCAGCAGCAATCAATTCTATTTATCTAAAACCAATCTATACTATGCCTAAAATTATTTCTATCACCCCTACCGGACAATGGCAGGATTTGTACAAACTTGAGGTTCGCTTCGATTCAGGGGATTTCGGTACTGCCTTTGCTAAATCACAGACTCCTCCCTACGCAGTAGGCGAAGACGTTGAGTATACTAAGAACGAAAAGGGTACGATCAAGATCCAACGTGCAAATGCTTTTGGCGCAACTACAGGTGGAGCTTATACCCCATCAGTTGGATCAATGCCTAAAAGCAATGATGAACGATCGGCTTCTATTATTCGCCAAGTTGCTTTAAAGTCAGCGGTTGAGTACGCTTGTGCTGCACAACACGATGTTAACACTATCCTTGCCAATGCAGAGACCTTTAACGCTTGGATGACAGGTGCGAGTTCAGCTCCTGCCTCTCACACTGAGCATTTCGCAAATCGCAACGACCCGTTCTGATTGGTTTTTAATGGCCGTTGCGTAAAGCCCCTCTTCGGAGGGGTTTTTTTATGTCAATTATTTTGCTATATTTGTAAAACCAATTAGAAACAATGATACATCCTGATCTTCTGAGTAACGAATCTTCGTTGCCATATTTACAACGCGCCCTTAAAGGCAAATACTATGACACTGGTAAGCTCGGTGTTTTTGAAGTAGACGAATGGCTAAGGTTAAAAGATGGTGAATTTGTCGTAGTTGTTGGCCATGCTAACGTTGGCAAGACACACACGCTGCTTTACCTAATGCTTTTACAGTCCTATAACTTCGGCAAGAAGTGGCTCATTTACTCTGCTGAGAACGAAGTGCCAAGCCTCAAGCGAAAGTTAATTGAGTTCCTTGTTTGCAAACCTATTCAAGGCATTGATGAAGGTATGATGTTCCGTAAGCTTGACTTTATAAATGAGTATTTTCAATTTATCGACGGGAACAGGCTATTTACAGCATTTGAACTTCTTGAGATAATGAATTCAATTAAGAACGAATGGAACTATACTGGTGCTCTTATTGATCCCTACAACTCTTTATCTACTGATCAAAAGAAACTAGGTAAGACAGGAATGCACGAATACCACTACGAGGTAGCATCAGCTCTTAGGGTATTCGCTCACAAAAACAACGTCACCACAATTGTAAATGCTCACCCTGTAACTGAGGCAATGCGTAAAACATTTTACAAAGGCCATAAGTATGAAGGCATGGCAATGCCTCCAAACACTTCAGACATTGAAGGTGGTGGTAAGTGGGGTAATAGATCAGACTGCGTGATCGTTATACATCGTTTTGCCGCCCACGAAACTGATTGGATTTACACGCACATTCACGTTCGTAAGGTTAAAGAAATGGAAAGCGGCGGCCGCATAACTCCTCTTGAAACTCCCTTAATCTTACAAAGCCTATTAGGTAATGTTGGTTTTATGATAAATGGTCGTAACTTGCTGCCAATTAAAATAGATGAAACACCTGCGACTGATGTACCCTTCTGACGACACCCACGATCTATACATAAGGGAGAAGCAGCTAATGCTTGCCGGTACTGCGATGTGGTTAGCGAAGCAAGCAGCAGACAAAGCAAAAGGCCGTGAAGTACAAGATGACCTTCTTCACCACGTTATGAGCTGCCACTACGCAGACTTGCTATTGCAGCAGTTTATTGACTACCGACAGTTCACAGAAGGCAAAATGAATGAGATGTACTTGGCTAACTCCAAGCTTAGAGTAGATGCCGAGCAAATGATTTACGAGATACAACGCCTGCAGGGTATTATTGAAGACTCGTTATGAAGCAGATTCTATCACCTTTTCAGAAGTACGAATGCTTTGCAGTAGACGGAGTAGACTACCTCGTTACCGATGTAACTATAATCCAAGACAAGGATGACAAATTAGTGGAGTGGGCAAGTGAGATGAAGTTTAAAAGACTTTCAGACCACAAACACTACACTATGCCAATTACCAAGATATTAACCAATTATAAAGAGGGCAGGGCTAAACACTGCAAATGCTAATGAGACCTTTCGAAATACGCCAATTAAAAGTTAGTAAAGAACAATACTATGCCCGTCTGGGGTTCCAAGACAATGGAAGCCGAGCGCATAAAGAATCCACTGCAAGAGCAGCATTCGTATCAGCATTCAGAAACCACGCCACGCTTCACGAGTTAGGTGAGGCCATAGACAAAGACCATAGCTCGGTGGCGTATGCCGTAAGGATGCACAAAGATCGCCTTATCTATGGTGATTATCAGCACTACTACAAGGTGGCTTGCTGCGTTCTTGAGGAGAACCCGATGGCCTACATTGACAAGCCCGACTTTGAGGCGATGGAGCAGGAACTAAATAAACTCAATGAGGTGGTAGCGGAGTTATCTAAGTATAAAGAACTATATTTAACGCTAAAGAAAACATTTGATGAATTTTAACGTAGGCTTTTATCCTATCTATGGGCTTATCGTAGGAGCAAATTGGTCAAAGACTGATTACCTTGAAGAGGATATTGTGATGCATACAGTTCAGTTTGCATTGTTTGTGATAATTGTAGAAATTACTTGGAACTCCTCTCATTATTAGCCAAGCGCCAGACCGATTGGATTCGGATGTGCAAGAGCTTTGGTGCAAGCGATGACCTTGCGCAGGAGCTTGTTCAGGAGATGTATGTCCGACTTTATAAGTATGTGGCTGATGCTGAGAAGATAATGTACAACGAGACCGATGTCAATACTTTTTTTGTATATGTTACGCTCAGGAATATGTATGGGAACTTAATGCGAGCGCGATCTAAATTTGAGTTTGTAGATGTAAACATCCTTGAAGAATATATCTTTGAAGATACGAACGAAGATGCAGAAATGCAACTCATAGCACTCTATGACAAGGTGTGGTCAACACAGGATGATTGGCATTGGTATGACAAAAAGATATTTGCGCTATACCACAACACCGATATGAGCATTCGTACATTAGCTGGCGAAACAAAAATTTCAGCACGATCAATTTTCAACACACTAAAAAATGCAAGAGAGCGAATACAAGAAGACTGTGAAGACTCCTACAAAGCGTACAAAGAAGCAAAGCGGCTTGGGTGATACCATAGAAGCTATCACAACTACCACAGGTATTAAAGCTGCAGTAGATTGGTTTAGCGAAGCAACAGGCATTGACTGCGGTTGCGATGCTCGTAAAGAGAAACTGAACAAGCTATTCCGATACAGAAAGCCTGAATGCTTGACCAAAGAAGAATACGAGTTTGTTGGCAAGATGCGAGGTAGGAACACTGTAACTGCAATCGAGCAAACCGAAGTCAATAAAATCTACAATCGCGTATTCAAAGATTCTGTGCAACCTACAACTTGCGGTTCTTGCCTGCGCGGTAGGTTACAGGAACTTGAGACATTATACAATGCTTATGGTCAGTAATGAGCGCAGACAGTACTCCAACCAAGTTGGTGATTTAACTGCAAATAGATTTGTAGAAGCTTGTGAGGCCATAGGCTACTCTTGTGAGAAGTCAGATCGAAACACTGACATCTACGATCACATAGACTATTTTGTTACACGCCTTAATGGAACAACATCTGTAGATGTAAAAGGAGGTAACCATCCCAATACTATTTGGGTAGAGTTTAAAAATGTAAAAGGTAACAACGGGTGGATGTACGGCAAAGCCGAGTACATTGCATTTGATATGCCTGAGCTTGGTGGGTTTGTAATGGTAAGAACACAAGAACTTGCACGGCTATGTGAAGACATTGTAGAACCTGTATTTGTGACAAAGCAAGAAGCCACAAGAAAATACTACCAAAGAGAAGGCAGACAAGACGTAATAAGCAGACTTGAGTTGCCAGACATCCAAAGATTAGTTTCATTTAAAGTTTTAACCTATGCCAATCCCTCAACCCAAAAGTGGTGAAAAGCAATCCGAATACATCCAACGTTGCTTGGAAGCTATCGGAAGCGAATACCAAGATAAAGACCAAGCGGTAGCAATTTGCTACACGCAATGGAAGGAGGACAAGTAGTCCTCTTTTTTTTTGTTGTGTTGTTAGTAATTAAATAATTTGTTATATATTTGTAGAACATTTAATACCAATCAGATGAAAACACTACTTAAAAACACGGCCTACTTCTGCGCTCTTGCGTTGACGTTTTGGGCATACCTATGGACTCTTGAACTTCTTGGGATATGATATTCACATACAACGACCTAAAGTTTTGGCTTGAAGATGCCGACCTTTTACCGCAGTCTTATTGGGATGCCCTTGAGGATTACGACCCCGACAATAAGAATAGCGATGAGATTCTTGCTAAGTTTCTCGGCTACGTTCACGTCGCTGACTTCTACAACTACGAGATGGACATAACCTACGTTGAAGAGACCTACAATGAGGATGGCTACACTAATACCGTAGCCTACCCTACGACATCCATTTATGGAGAAGCCCCAAAGCTTGCCGATGACATCTACACCAAGTGGCTTAATTGGGCAACTCAAGTCGCATCCGAAGAATAATTAAAACCAATCAAATGAAATACCAAACTATATCCCAACTACTCCGAGAGCTGAAGTCGGTAGACATATCTGAATCAATCCTTAAAGACATTGAAACTATTGAGGCCATACACTTACGTTACGCTTACCTCGATTCATCAGTTAGCGTTCCATTTGAGCAATGGTACGAATCGACATTTGAAAAGTAAACATTTTTGCTTACATTTACTAAAACCAATCAGATACAATGACAATTTTTGATCAAGCCAATGAGATCATATTTGAGCGCAATGAAGAAAAGGAGCGCCAATATGGTCCAATAATTAAATCAATGAGCTCGGCTGCTGTAATAGCATCAGAACTTTGCGGTAAAGAAATCACCACAGAAGATTTTTACAAGTGTATGATGGCACTTAAGCTATCAAGACTTGGGTACAGCAGCAAGAGAGACACCATATTAGATCTTATTGCCTACGCAGGATCGTTTGACAATTTTAAAAATGGTGATTATGAAAAATAAAACACAGCTTGTTAGTGTGCTTAAAAAGCTAAAGTATAATCTTGATCATAACATTTTTGTTATAGACGGCGCTACAAAGATGGTTGAGGTGCTAAATGCTAATATGATACTTGATCCAACAGACAAGATTATTAAACTTAAGGGCAGGCAAACGCCAACTAAGTACGTAGAGCAAGAGCTAAAATGGTACGATTCTCAAGACTTGAGCGTTAGCGAAATTGGCAAGCACGCATCGCTATGGCTTAAGATCTGTGGTGTTGACAGTAAGATCAATTCTAACTATGGTCACCTTGTTTACTCTGATCAGAATCACAATCAGTATGAAAATGCTTTAATGCAATTAAAGCAGAGCAAGCATTCACGTAGAGCAATAATGATTTACAACAGACCGTCAATGCACGGTGATAGTGTTGAAAACAGTAAGAATGATTTTATTTGCACGCTAGCGCATCATTTCTTTATAAGGGATAACAAACTACACAGCGTTGTTAATATGCGATCTAATGACGCGATATATGGCTTCTTCAATGACTTTTATTGGTTTGCCACTGTTCAAGAACGTTTCTTGCAAGACGTGAAGAAATTATACAAAGAAGTAGAAATAGGGCACATATACTATAATGCCAACAGTTTCCACGTTTATGAAAAGCACTTTGATATGTTAAACCTAATTTTTAAGAAAAATGATTAAGAACCTAAAACACAGACTCTCTTCTAACCACGACAAAAAACCAACTATATCAAATGCTGATGTTGTCGAAATGTTTGGCAATGGTCTTAATAACAATATAAAATTGTTGTACGTAGACTATTCTATTGTGTTAGAATATAAGGAGAATAGACAGTCGTTAACCTGGCAGTGCACATCTCAGCTGCCTAATAATTTAGAAGTTCCAACTGTTGGCCATCCTGTTTTTTACAACGTCACACAATACACTGAGCTGCTTACTGATGAACTTCAAGCAATTAGAGATTGGGCTAACGATAGAAATTTAATATCTCAAGGCGATACAAAAACACAATATCTAAAACTATTAGAAGAATGTGGCGAACTATCGCAGGCTATTTTAAAATCTAACAAAGTTGAGTTGATCGACGCCATTGGTGACATCATTGTTGTTCTAACGAATCTTGCTGCAATAGAAGAAGTTAAGATCGAAGACTGTTTAAATTCAGCCTATAATGTTATTAAAAATAGAAAAGGCAAAATGATTAACGGTACATTTGTAAAGAACATTTAATATCAAAACCAATCTTATGAAAATTATAGAACTTTTAGACGGCAGCACTTGGGACATGGACACAGTCCTTGAGAAGATGCACGATGATGACTTTTACTACGGGGTGCTCGGTAAGAACGCTCTGTCCTCATCTGCTTGCAAGCTGCTGCTTACCTCGCCAAAGACGTACTACTACGTTACAAAGTATGGCAACGATGATTCTGATGCGTTTGCAGTAGGTCGCTTAGTACACTTAATGGCCCTTGAGCCGCATAAAGTGGCTGACTACGAAGTGATTGAAGTGCAGAGCAAGTCAGCTAAGGCTTGGCAAGATGCAAAAGGAAAGCGCAACCTATGTACCCGCAAAGAGTACAACGAGGCTCAGAGAATATCTGATGCACTGCTTCGCAATGAGAACGTGCTTGGCTTGCTCACAGGCTGCGAGTTTGAAGTACCAAAGATTGGTATGATTGGTGGCCTGCCCTTTAGGGCGAAAGCTGACATTTACGCAGATGGTTTCTTGGCTGATTTGAAGACGACAACCGACCTACGAGCATTTCCTTACTCTGCTAAGAAGTATGGTTACGACGTACAAGCGTTCATCTACACCAGATTGTTTGGAGTGCCTATAGACAAGTTCTTCTTTATCGCTATTGATAAGGCAAGCCTTGACATAGGTATTTATGGAGTTAGCCCTGAGTTTGTAGCAGAAGGTGAGCGCAAGACTTTAGAAGCGATCGAGACCTACAAGAAGTTTTTCATCTTGGGTGAAGACTTAGACTCGTACACAGTTGTGGGTACGTTATGACCGACATCACTAAATGCACAGGAGAGGGCTGTCCACTAAAAGAAACCTGCTACCGCTATACTGCCCCAACGGGAATGTACCAATCATTCTTTGTTGGCGTACCTATCAAGAACGGCAAATGCGAAATGTATTGGGGTGAAGCCTCACAATCAACATACGAGCAACTTAAAGAAACCTTTAACACCAACGATAAATGAGAGACCAATTTATGCGCATCGCTATGGCTCGCCTACGCAGCACCTATCCATTTAAACCCCAACGCAGGGCAATAGCTGCTCGGATGTGGGTAAAGTATCTTGAGCGCAAAGCGATGGCGCAATGGTTCAAAGACCAAGAGACTAATTTATGATTAGACCCTTTGTGCTTGCCTTCCACAAGCAGAACTCGGGTGTATCACACCACAGGACATTTGCACCCTTGATATGCCACAAGGATGTAGATGTCTTTTTTATTGAGAAGATTACTGACATTGAACCTGAGATATGGCCGAAGGTTACTCACATCTTCACGTCACGGGTATTCCCCGTTGAGCCCTTTGATGACTTTGTAAAGCTCTGCCGTAAGGAGGGCATCAAGCTAATTGTTGATAACGATGATTGGTGGGTGCTGCCTCCTACCCATCCTCTGCTTGGGGTATATTCAGCTCAAATGAAGATGAAGATTATCCGCTCTATGAAAGCAGCGGATGAGGTATGGGTGACAAACAAGCACCTTGCCTCAAAGGTCAAGAAGTACAATACCAACATCCGAATCATTCCCAATGCCATCAGCGTGCCAACGTGGCAGGTAGAGAGAGAGCCAAGCGAAGAAGTGCGCTTTGGTTATATCGGAGGCAACCACCACGCCGCAGATGTTAGAGAGTCCACAATCAACCTTGAAGGCTATCAAAGCTATGTTGCAGAAGTGGATGGGTACCCTGAAATAATGAGGGCAAGCTACAAGCTGCCCCCGATGCCACCAACACACTATCACAAGCTCTACAATTACTTTGACGTTAGCCTTGTGCCATTAAGTGGTTCAGAGTTTGCCAAGTGCAAGTCGCACCTAAAGATGCTTGAGGCGGGGTTTAGCAAGTGCGCTTTGATAGTGAGCAACACACAACCCTATTCACCCTATATCACCAAAGAGAACTGCATTGCCATCAAGCACCCAAGCGAATGGGCAGGAGCAATCAAGAGGCTAAGTGAAAACCCTAACCAAGTTGCTGACCTAACAGAATCGTTATACGAGTATGTGCAGGACTTCACGATGGAGAAAATAAACGAACTGCGATGCTTTACATAGTTACGCCCTGCTCACGACCTCACAACCTCGTAAGGCTAAAACAGCATATCCCTGCCTATGCAACGTGGGTGGTGATGATAGACGCAAATTGCGACTTCAAGGGAGCAACAAGCGCATCAATCACACATTACTCCACCCGCACGGGGGATATGGGCAACCCACTACGCAATGAGTTTCTTGACTTGTATGCTGATTCCTTTACCAAAGAGGATTGGGTCTATTATCTGGATGATGATAACGTGCTGCACCCAAAGTTCCTTGAAGAGTGGAACAACCTAAACGGACTTGATTGCTCAATCGTAACGTGGGGGCAAGTAGGTAGGCTACGCCCTACCGACCAACCACAAGTCGGCAACATAGACACCGCCTGTTATATGTTTAAGCCATACGACCTGCCCAACCTACGCTTTGAAATGACGTATGAGGCAGATGGCACCTTTGCCCAAGCAGCATCCGAACAAGGAACACTTATCTGCGTAGAGCAGTATCTTTGTTATTACAACGCATTACGATGAAAGCTTCAAAAGACATAGACGGGTGGTTCAACCACCAAGCAGCATACGACTACCTCCTTGCCAATATGCCTGAAGACGGCACGTTCGTAGAGTTGGGGGCGTGGCTCGGGAAGTCATCGGCCTACCTATGCGACAAAGCAACACACCAAAACATCACAATCATTGATTCTTGGAAGGGTTCACCAAACGAACTCACAACCACCCACAAGCTCGCAACGGAGATAGACATCTATGACCTGTTCTTAGAGAATATGGGTGAGCGCAAGTACAATGTAATCAAAGGAGAATCCAAAGTAGCTGCAAAAATGTTTCTCAAGGAATCCCTTGACGTGGTATTCATAGACCTCACCCATACCTATGAGGCGGTAAAGGAAGACATCAAGCTGTGGCTACCTAAAGTAAAGAAGGGAGGCTTCATCGCAGGAGATGACTACCACGAGAATTGGAAGGGAGTAATCCAAGCCGTAGATGAACTGCTGCCCCGTGCTTGGTTCATTGATGACTGTTGGATTTACCAAAGGTGAAAAACCACACAAAGGTCTATCTCAAAGGGATGGGCTACTCCACAACTGACTTCATACCCTGCGAAGTCTGTGGAGGTACTGCGGTTGACATCCACCACATCGAATCTCGTGGGATGGGTGGAAGCAAAATTGCTGATACCATAGAAAACCTAATGGCCCTCTGCCGTAATTGCCACGTTGCTTATGGCGATATTAAGCAATGGAAAGAGCGACTTCAAGCAACACACAATCACCACCTTGCTAAAAGAGTTATTTAGATAGAACCGAAAATAACGGAACTAAACGGATATGAAAGACGACAAAGGAAGATTCATCGCAGGCAACACAGGTCGCCCAAGCGGAACACCAAACAAGACCACCAACAAAATACGAGAGGCATTCCAAACCCTTATAGAAGCCAACCTTGAGAATATGACCTTATGGCTCACACAGGTAGCTGCTGATGACCCGAAGGGCGCACTTGACCTCTTGAACAAGATGGCGGAGTACACGACTCCCAAACTCGCAAGGGTGGAGAACTCACACGAGGTATCGGATGAGCTAACCAAAATAAAAGTAGAGATTGTCCGAGCTAAACATCAAGAGTAGCGAACTCTTTGAAAAGAACTACACCGCCCCAACTCGGATAGTAGTCAATCAAGGCGGCAGCCGTTCGGGTAAGACCTACTCGCTTTTGCAGATGCTCATCGTGATGGCGATGGAGGATCGCGGCAAGGTGTATTCTATCGTGCGCAAGTCGCTGCCATCTCTAAAGATGACGGCCTACCGTGACTTCTTTGAAATCCTAAATGCGAACAATCTGTACGATGAAGCACGGCATAACAAGAGCGACTACACCTACGAGCTAAATGGCAACCTCTTTGAGTTCATCAGCCTTGACCAACCGCAGAAGAAACGGGGAGCAAGACGTGACTACCTATTCTGCAACGAGGCAAACGAACTTACTTGGGAGGATTTCTTTCAGCTCTTGATTCGTACCACAGGCAAGATATGGGTTGACTACAACCCCTCTGATGCGTTCCATTGGATTTACGACAAGCTACTCACAAGGGATGACGTTACCTACATCCAATCCACCTACCTCGACAATCCGTTCTTGGATGCCTCAATCGTTGAGGAGATAGAAAGGCTGCAACATACGGATAACGACTATTGGAGAATCTACGGACTCGGAGAACGTGGTATGAGCAGAGCCACCATCTTCCAATACGGGCAGGCAGAGATACCAAGCGATGCCACGCTCCTATGTCACGGGATGGACTTCGGTTACACGAACGATCCCACGGCTCTTGTTGCGGTTTATAAGTCAGGAGACAATCTTTATGTGGATGAGCTGATCTACAGAACGGGTATGACAAATCCCGATATCGGTAATGTTCTTGCATCACTTGGCCTTGACAGACGTACTGAGGTATTTGCTGACTCTGCTGAACCCAAAAGCATCGAGGAGCTGCATCGCATGGGATGGAATGTAAAACCTACTCAGAAGGGTTCAGATAGCATCATAGTGGGTATTGACGTGCTGAAGCGACATAAGCTATTCGTAACACCACGAAGCAGCAACCTAATCAAGGAACTTCAGAACTACAAATGGGTGGAAGACAAAAACGGAAACCTGCTTAATAAACCCATCGATGCCTTTAACCACGCAATCGATGCTCTTCGCTATGCCACCTACAACAAACTCAGCAGGCCTAACTTTGGCAGGTATGCCATACGCTAAAACTAAAAGGTTATTTTAATAATGGAACTAAAGGTAATTGTACCCACCGCCCTATCAGAGATCACGCTTGACCAATACCAACGCTTTGTGCGCTTGGAAGGCGACGAAGAGTTTCTGAGCCACAAGATGCTTGAGATATTCTGCGGAGTGCCTCTTGCCAAGTTGCCAAACGTAAAGTTTAAAAGCCTTGCAGGGGTAGTGAACCGACTGAACGGAATGTTCGGCGATAAGCCATCGCTCAAGCACAAGTTCACCATTGGCAACCAAACCTTCGGGTTCATACCCAACCTCGAAGACATAACCTTTGGGGAGTATGTAGATTTGGATAACTATATGAGTGATACCGCTGATTTTCACAAGACGATGGCGGTTCTTTACCGACCCGTTACAAATGTAATCGGCAAGCGGTATGAGATAGAGCCGTACGAGTCCGCGCTGAAGTATTGCGACGTAATGAAGCAAGCCCCGATGGATGTTGTGTTAGGAGCGACGCTTTTTTTTTATCGTTTAGGAAACGACTTGTTGAACGCTACGACACGCTCTTTGGAGAACCCGAAAACGAATACTCAACTGAATCGCAGTTTGGAAGAAAATGGGGATGGTATTCATCGTTTTATCACCTCGCTAAAGGCGACATCAGAGCCTTTCAAGAAATTGGAGGATTGGGCGTTCACCAATGCCTCACCCTTCTCACGTTTGACAAAGAAAAAGGAGAAGTTGAAAGAAAGCAAATTGAAAAACTAAAGAAATGAGACAGTTCTACGACATCACCACCAAACTAAAAGATACCCTTGAGGCCAACAGCCAAGTGAACGTGGTAACGACAGGCGATATATTCGACATTGACCTAAACAAGCAGACCATCTTTCCTCTGTCGCATATCATTGTGAACCAAGCAACATTTGAAGGACAAATAGTACGGATGAATGTAAGCATCGTTTGTATGGACTTGGTAGATGAAACCAAAGAGAACCCACGCTTACAGGCAGAGCCGTTCTACGGCACAAGCAACGAGCAGAACATTCTAAACACGCAGCTTGCGGTCATCAACGATGTGGTGACTGAACTGCGAAGGGGTACTCTGTACACCGACCTTTATCAGTTGGATGGTACTGCCTCTTGCGTTCCCTTCAGCGAGAGGTTCGAGAACCTGCTTGCGGGATGGACTGCTACGTTTGACGTGCTGCTTGCTAACACCGAAATCAGCGTCTGCTAAAATGGCAAGAGAGGATTTGGTAGCTGCGGTGCTTGTTAAGTTTGGCAAATTTGTCATTCAACAGGCGAGGAGCAACCTCACCAAAGGGAATCACAACTTTGACAAGACCCTTTACAATTCTCTTAAATATAATATCTACTATTCAGATAACAAGTTCTCATTGGCTTTCTCAATGGAGGACTATGGTCAGTTTCAAGACCAAGGCGTAAAGGGCGCAGGAGGCACGAGAAAGACCACGAGTGCATTCAACAAGCGAAATAACAAAGGGAAGATTTGGAAGCAGAAAGCCCCCAATAGTCCATTCGCCTACAAGGACAAGAAGCCTCCCGTGTCCGCGTTTAAGAAATGGGCCGAGAGCAAAGGCTTGAGCCCTTATGCAGTAAGGGAGTCGGTATATCGGCAGGGTATTACCGCAACCAAGTTCTTCAGCACACCATTCAACATAGCATTTAATCGCCTGCCTCCCGATTTGCTTCAAGCATTTATAATTGAACCTACTGACTTCAAATGAGTACACCTGTAATTTCCACACCGAGTAGCCTTTCAATGGGTCGCAGCCCTTTGTTTATCACGGGCAAAAATAACACGCTCCCAAACGATGGCCTTATTTATATGGACTTAAACCTGCGTATTCGTACGGGAGTCCCTACCACGTCGGGTTCTGCTAACTATTCGTTAAACAAAAATTATTCAATAAACCAAGTCATTAACTTCGAGGTGAGTGATTTAATTCGCACGCAGTTCGTTCATAGTTTTGGTGTATGGAATGACATCGGTTATTCTCAAAGCCCACAAGGGGAAGCATTATGGATAATTCCTACGGGTGATTGGACATACTCTAACAATGGTGGAACCCCCGAATCGTCAATATGGTCATCCTCAACCAATAAAGCCTTTCTCGCAACCGATGGATGGGCAACTCGTGATAACATTGCTCCTGTTGCCGTATCACAACCCATTCTTGCAACAACCCGCAATAGGCAGGCGCTTGTAGGAAACTACGAATCTCTTGCAATTTATAATAGTGTTGCCAATGGTCTTGCCTATATTGTCATCAGTTGGCAGGGTGGTGATTCCGATGATTTTTATGTAAGTGCAATCAGCACCGCGCCGCCAAGCCCCGCAAGCAATAACTCACAAAACCTTGTAATCTATGCAGGAGTCGGCCCTGCAAACCTTGAGAACAATTCCTTTTTACCTTCCGAGATAAAGCCAAGCGCACAACCCAATGGTGGCGTAGGTCAGTACTACGATGTTATTCTAAAGAACGCTTCCAATACCACTATTGGAACGGTGCGATACTATGTTCTGTGCGAGGCGAAATACGACCCTGTGCAGATTGGGTTCATCAACCGCTTTGGCGTTGCTGACTTCATTACGTTCTTTAAGCGCAGCGATGAGAGTGGTAGCTTCACGCAGGACTCCTACCAAAAGAGCATCTACAACGATGGCTTCACTACCCCTTCATTGGAGGTAGGCAAGTACCAATCCTATAACGTCAACTCTCGCAACACCCTAACTCTAAACACGGGGTTCGTTGACCAAGACTACGATGAAACGATTGAGGACATTCTTATGAGCGAGTATGTCGCGGTCTACACCAATAGCAATTGGGTGAGTGTAGTTCCGCAGCGTGGAAGCATAGAATACCAAAAGAGCGTGAATACGCAGCTTATCAATTACACAATGTCCTTTGAATTTGGCTTTGATGAGCGCAGCTTGGTACGATGAACAAGGTTGATATTTACGTTAATGACTTTAGGCTTGACCTATTCAACGATGAGGAGATTAGCATCAACCTGTCGGTTCAGAATATTCAAGATATAAGCAAGACGTTCACGGATTTTACGCAGAGCTTCACGGTTCCTGCAACGGCTACTAATAACGAGATATTTGCTTTTTACGGAAATACCAATATAGCAACCTCAACAGTGACTACCGTGCCATCGCAACTGCTTTGGAATACTTGGAGTACTATTTGGAACAACAACGCAACCGCTTGGAACACATCCGAGTCAAGCAATACAGTCCCTAATAACTTTGATGGTCGCTTCCGTCAGTCTGCTCAAATTGAAATCAACTCAATTCCGTTCCGCTCGGGAGTAATTGAGATTGAGGACGTGCAGTATAAAGGCACGGAGATTTACGCGTACACGCTCACTTTTTATGGTGAGTTGGTAACGCTTTCTGATTTGTTTGGTGAGGACTATTTGTATGATGTTGACTTCAGTGCCTATGACCGAGCCTATACAGATACTATTGTTTACAATGGATTGACTACTGCTGCGTATGCTCCTTTGTTTTTCCCTTTAATGAGTCCTGTAAAGAATTGGTTTTACGATTCTGATGCAGCAAATAAAAACGATTCCAACCTTCACTACAAAGGCGCAACCGAACAACACGGCATACATTACTATGAGTTAAAGCCTGCACTAAAAGTGACGGCCATCCTTGACGCAATAGAGGCTCAATACGGAATCACCTTCACAGGGTCTTTTTTGAGTAGTGTGCCTTTCACCGACCTATCGCTTTGGCTGCATAGGTACGAGGGCTATTCATACGAAGGTCAGCCAAATGCTACTGCTTGGGAGGTCATTCCTTTTGACGACACAAATGCGCCCTCGCCCGACTATTTTAACCTTGCTACTGAAACTTGGTCACCTGTTGGTTTAAGTGGCACGGGAGACATCTATGATGTGGTCATTGATGTTTACATACCCGCTTATGCTGATGACTACTATATTGGTGTATTCCGAAATGACGTCCTTGTGGCGCAAGCAATAGGCAACGGAACATCCACCATCACCCTTTCTGATATTGCAGTCACCAATAATGTTGAGTCGCTTCAAATCAAGATACGACCAAGCACTAACGTAGCAATGGTCTATGAGATATTGCAGATGACAATCACAAGCTCAAGTTCTGTAACAAGTGCTGATGTATTTATGACCACCTCCGCAACTTACGCCTTAGCGAAGATTGTGGTCTCTGACCTTATGCCCGAAATCAAGGTAAAGGACTTCTTAGCAGGATTACTGAAGGCTTACAATCTTGTGCTTGTTCCAAGCGGCACTACATTCTTGCTTCAGCCTCTTGATGATTGGTATGCGGCAGGCCCCGATGTTAACTACCAAAACGAGTTTGACATTACCGAGTACGCTATTGGCAGGCCCTCGCTATACCGAGAGATTGAGTTTAAATATCAAGATACGGAGCAGATACTCGGATTCCAATACCAACAGACCTATGGCATTGGTTACGGGGACTTGCGAGCGTTCTTTAGTTTTGATGGGGAGGAGTTCCTTGTTGAGCTTCCATTTGAATGCCCCTTGTTTGAGCGCTTAACCGACGAACACACAAATACCGTTACAAACATACTTGTCTACAAAAGCATCACAAGTGACATAGGCTCTGATGGTACGTTCAACCAATACTTAGGCGCACCGATTTTGTTCTACGGATATTTTAATAACTACAATATAGCCGCTAACCCCGTTGCATTTGTGAACGCTGACAACAATACAAGCAGAATAGTAAATTCCTGTTGGTATGCCAATACCTCAAACCGATATCAAAGCGCAGGGGCTTCGCGCTCTATCACCTTTGGTGCTGACGTTGACCCGTATCATTTACAAACGGTAAACCGAAATCTTTACTCTGACTATTGGCAGAACTATACCACCGACCTTTATAACAAGGCTCGCAGGATATTCCGAATTGACGCGGTTCTGCCTTTGGGCAAGATGGCAACAATTAAGATGAACGACATCGTGATTTGGAACAATACGAAGTATATCATTAATAATGTGCAGTTAAACCTAACCACAGGCAAAGCAACATTCGAACTCCTTAACGTAGTATGAAGACAAGTTATTTAAGTTATTTAATTGAACTCTTGCAATTACAGGAATGGCGCAATGAATCAGAGGCAATAGATATTGCCAAAGGCAAGTACGCAATTCCCAAGACTTGGAATGAGTTCTTAAAACGCAGGTAATGGCAGTAGTAGAAACAATTAAGATTGAGGCTGATGGTAGTGACTTCGAGCAAACCGTCAACCAAATCAATGAGGAGGTAAAAGACCTCAATAAGAATGTCAAGACCGTAGGTACTACTGCCGAGAAATCGTTTGACAAGGCCGAAGCCTCTGTAAAGGGTGTAGAGAAAGAGGTAAAGAAGACGGGTGAGGGAATTAAAAGCCTAATCAAAAACATTACGGCTCTTGGCGTTATCACCAAACTAACCGATGCAGCAAGCGAAGCGTTTACGCAAAACCAAAAGGTTGTTGATGTACTAAACACGGGATTGTTTGCAGCGCAGCTTTTGGTAAGCAACTTGGTAGAGTATTTTACGGGTGGCAAAAAGAGTTTGCGTGAGGCGTTTACGGGAGTACTTGACCAAGCGAAGCAGCTTGTTGAACTGCAAAAGTTGGCGCAGCTTGCAGAGGTGCAGCGCATCAAACTTCAGTTCCAATATCAAATTCTTGCAGAGGAGCAGCGTCAGATTCGCGATGATGAGCGCAATAGCCTGTCCGAGCGCGAAGCGGCAAACGAGAACCTAAATGAAATTCTAAAAGAGCAACTTGCTGCGGAGCAGGCAGCGGTAAATGTAAAGATTGCGGCAGCACAAGCTGAGGTAGGCCGCATTGATAACATTGAGAATCAGGTCGCCCTTGAGCAAGCCCTTACCGAGCAGCTTGACATCCAAGAACGCCTGCGCGGTCAAGAGTCGGAGTTTTTAGCAAACAACCTTGCCCTCGCTCGTGAGCGTTTGGATATTGAGCAAATTTTATCTAATGCAGAAACATCACGCTTTGAGTTTGAAAAGCAGCAAAACGTTGCATTCCAACGCACTCAAGCGGATAAGTTACAGACAGAGGCTTACTTTCAAGAATTGATATTCCAAAACGAGACTGCGCGTCTAAATAAAACGTTGGCTCTTTACGATGCTGACTCCGTAGCCTACCAACAAGCGCTCGCAGAAAAAGAGCAGATTGAGCGTGACTATCGTTTGTTCGTAGAGGATAATGAGCGTCAAATTCAGCAAGCAAGAATCGAAGCAACACAACAAGGGTTTGACCTCACGGCACAATCATTCTCTGCGCTTGGTGATTTGTACACCGCGCTAAACTCTGACAACGAGCAAAGCGCAGAGCGAGCGTTTCAAGTCAACAAAGCACTTCAATTAGCCTCTGCCATCGCTGCTACCGCCGCAGCAGTTACGGCGCAGCTCGCAGTTCCACAGGATGCTCTAACGGGTGCTAACTTTGTTAAGGCAGGTATTGCTTTAGCCACAGGCTTGGCACAGGTAGCAACAATCAAAAGCACACAGTTTCAACCTTCGGGAGGCGGTGCGTCTTATAGCGGAAGCACCTCTATTCAAGCGCCACCTCAACCTGCTCAATTTAACCTCGTTTCTCGTAGTGGAAACAACATCTTAGTAGAAAGCCTCGCGGCTCAATTCCAAAAGCCTATGAAAGCCTACGTTGTAAGTGGCGAGGTTATTTCGGGAACAGAGCTTGACCGCAGACGCATACGAACCGCAACCTTTGGATAATATGAAACTGATTGAACTAATACTTGATGAATCAATGCTCCTTACGGGCATTGATGCAATCTCCCTTGTAGAATACCCTGCGATTGAGGAGGACTTTATTGCACTCAACTCACAACGGGTTGAGTTCGCTACGCAGAGCGATGAGAAGCGCATCCTTATGGGAGCAGCACTCGTACCAAACAAACCCATCTACCGAGCCGAAGGGCAGGAGGAGTTCTATGTGTACTTCAGCGAAGCCACCATCCGCAAAGCAAGCGAGATGTTCTTTCAGAAGTCCAAGCAGAACAACGCTACGCTTGAACACGAAGTAGGCATCAACGGCCTCACGGTTGTAGAGTCGTGGATTATCGAAGATGACGTACAAGACAAGAGCAAGAAGTACGGCTTTGATTTGCCTGTTGGAACGTGGATGGTTTCTATGAAAGTCAACAACCCCGAGATTTGGACAAACTTTGTCAAGACGGGAAAGGTCAAAGGCTTTAGCATTGAGGGGTATTTTGTGGACAAGCTAAACCTTGCCAAGCAAGAGATGGCACACCTTGAGGAGCAGGAAGCAGCGTTGATGCTTGCGCAGATTGTCGCTATCATCAAAAGGGATGGCCGTAAGAAGACGGGAACACGCACCGAGATGGAATCGTTTACCGATTACCCCGAAGCCGTACGCAATAACGCCAAGCGTGGCATTGAACTAAATGAGAAGAACGGCAACAAGTGTGCAACACCTGTCGGTAAGGTAAGAGCGCAGCAGCTCGCACAGGGCAAGCCTGTGAGCGTAGAGACAATCACACGGATGTACTCATACCTATCAAGAGCCGAAGAATACTACGATGAGAATGACACCCAAGCCTGTGGTACAATATCGTTCCTACTATGGGGCGGTCTTGCAGGCAAGCGTTGGGCAGAGTCTAAATTAAAAGAACTCGGGAATGTATAGACCAATGAAACTCCCTATTGCATCCCCGAGAGGTGGTAGGCGTGGATGCTTGTGCAAAGACAACACCTACAAGTCCAACTGCTGCGATGGCTCATTGCAGGCGCAAGGAGTAGGCTCGTTAGTAGGTCAAGGCACAAGCGTTAAGATACGCGGCGAGGAGTGGCAGACCATCAACACCCGATGGGAGTCCACAAATACGCTATGGCAAGACCTATAAAAATGTTACAAATAATCAAAACCCCTTTAATTAGTTAGATATGAAAGCAAACAATATCCTAAACCGCATCCTTGCCGAACTGTCCTCCATCCGTGAGGTTAAGTTCGAGCAAATGACCCTTGAGAACGGAGCCGTTCTTGAGGCTGAATCATTTGAAGCAGGTAACGAAGTATTTGTCATTAGTGGCGAAGACCGAGTTGCTGCTCCGATTGGCGAACACCTACTTGCTGATGGCCGTATTTTGGTCATCGAAGAAGAAGGCGTAATCGCTGAAATTAAAGAAGCTGCTGCCGAAACTGAAGTAGAGGTAGAAGTTGAAGCCCCCGAAGCAGAGGTAGAACTCGCAGAGGTAGAGGTAAAAGAAGAAGCCCCTGCGGTTGTTGCAGTCATCGAGAAAGTTCTCGAGGAAGTAGCAATGATGCGTGAGGAGATGAAAGCAATGCGTGAGGAGATGGGTTCATACGCCAAGAAGGAGGAGATGTCAGCTATCAAGGCTGAACTATCTGCTGCACCTGCGGCTAAAGCCATCAAGCACAACCCCGAAACAAAGCAAGTCCAAAAGATGAGTTCTAACCGCCCCGAAAGAGCGATTGACCGAGTCCTTGCACGAATCAACAAATAATAAATATAAAAAATGGCTACGACCACTTCAATCACTACAAACTACGCAGGAGCGTTTGCGAGCAAGTACATCTCTGCTGCATTACTTTCTGCTAACACGCTTGACAAAGGACTCATTGAGATTCTTCCAAACGTAAACTACCGCACCACACTTCAGAAGGTTAACACCGACTCTATTGTTCGTGATGCTACTTGCGACTTTGATGCAACTTCTACCTTGACTTTGACCGACCGCATCCTTGAGGTTGAGCCATTCCAAGTGAACTTGCAGCTTTGCAAAAAGGACTACTACGACTCTTGGGTTGGTGGTCAAATGGGTTTCTCTGCTTACGATAGCATCCCTGCTTCTTTCGCTGACTTCCTTATCGCCCACGTTGCTGCCAAGACTTCACAGAAGATTGAGCAGAACATTTGGAACGGAACTGCCGCAAGTGCAGGTGAGTTCAGCGGATTCCTTTCTTTGATGACTGCTGACTCTGATGTTATTGACGTAACTGCCACCACCGTGACTGCTGCTAACGTAATCACCGAGCTTGGCAAAGTTGTAGATGCTATTCCTGCTGCCCTTTACGGCAAGGAAGACCTTCAAATCTTCGTTCCACAAAACGTAGCAAAGGCTTATGTCCGCGCTCTTGGTGGATTCGGAACTTCAGGTCTTGGAGCGAATGGTGTTGACAACAAAGGCACTACTTGGTACGGCAATGGAGACTTGTTCTTCGATGGCATCAAGGTTGTTATGTGTAACGGTCTTCCTTCTAACAAGATGGTAGCTGCTCAAGCAAGCAATATGTTCTTCGGAACAGGGCTTCTGAACGAGCGCAACGAAGTGCGTGTCCTTGATATGGCTGACCTTGACGGTTCAGACAACATCCGTGTTATCCTACGCTTCTTCGCAGGAGTTCAGTATGGTATCGGAGCTGACGTTGTTCTTTACTCTTAATCCGAGTTAACGTAAATCATAGGGGGGCTTGGGCTATGTCCTCGCCCCCTTTTTTAATTCTAATAAAACAAAGAAACAATGGCGTGTGACATTACTTTAGGCAGAGCGTTGCCGTGTAAAGACGTAGTAGGTGGGATTACTAATGTAATCTTCGTCAATTACGATGCTTTGAAGCCCGTAGTGCTTACTGCCGATGACTCCATTGCGAGCATTAGCGGAACTGCATCAAGTGGTATATTTTCGGGATTTGAGTATGACTTGAAAGGAAATAGCTCTTTTGAGCAAACCTTTAACTCAAGCCGTGAGAATGGTACTACCTTCTTCACTCAAACCTTGAACTTGACTTTAACCAAGTTGAGCAAGACTGATAACAAGCAGCTAAAATTGCTTGCTTACGGACGTCCTTACGTTTTCGTAACAGACTACAACGGCAACACATTTATGATGGGTCGCTTGAATGGTGCTGAAGTTACGGGTGGAACGATTGTAACAGGTGCTGCAATGGGTGACCTATCGGGTTACACTTTGACAATGGAAGGGCAAGAGGTAACTCCTGCCAACTTCTTGGATGGCTCAACTGCTGCCAATCCATTTGCAGGGGTTAACGCATCTGCGGTAATTGTTAAGGGTTCTAACTCTTAAATGAATTAGGGGGGTGCAAGCCCCCTTATATTTACACGATGAGTAAACATATATTCGCTCAAATCGCCAAGATTGGCGCAGAGGTGCGTGAGGCTCAAGAACCGATGCGTGTGGAGTTAGGAGTTCAAGAGGATTTACAAAGTTTTATTAATTTGTTAGACCAAAAGTCCTCAAATTTAAATCAATTAGCCACTGACGCTAATCAAAAAATAAACGAGTTTAATGCGCTTGCTAAAGAATTAAACAGAATTGCTTCTTTTAGCGGAGGATTTTACTCTGAAACTTTAAAAACAGTTCGTGATTCGGAGGCATACTTAAAAAATCTTTTAACTAAACTAAAAGAACTTAATATGTCTTTTAATGATTTTCCAAAAGCTTCAGTATTAGATAAAAAATTAGATGATATGGGAAAGGTGCTTGACGGCTTTACGGCAATCAAAAACATCAACGCACAAACGATTGATAAAAAAGTTTAATAAAATGAGTAAGCAAATTTTTGCGCAAGTAGCCAAGATTGGTGAAGAGGTTCGCACAATAAAAGTTGAGTTAGCAAAAGTCAATTTAGACTCCGTTTTAGTTCCTTTAGAAAACGGAATCAAGTATAGCACTCAAAACGCCAGACATAGCAAAACTGCTTTTGACGCATTAACATTTGGAGTTGAACAGGCCGCACGGCAAGTTAAGGCAAATGACAGTCTTCTTAATCAAAATAATGACTTCTTAAAAAGAATTCAATCAACCATTCAAGATACGGAATCACAAGCAAAAGAACTTGGAGTTGATCCAACTGCGGTTCCTAAATACAATGAGGTTGTAAAACTCTTTAATGAGTTAAAGCAAGCTGATAAGAATTTGCAGGATGCTCATCTTAAATTAAAGAGCATAAAATAATATATTTTATTTAGCAAATCTTAAAAGTGCTAAAGTGATAATATAGGGAAAGGGGCGTAAGCCCCTTTTATATTTTCAAACAAATTCAAAGTAAAAGGTTATTTACTTAAGATGCATATCCTTCAGGTTTCAGCCTCACCACAAGCCATTGTAATCATACCTCGCTCGTTCCCTGCGGGCGTTACGATTGCGCTGATTGATGAATCAACAAACACCACCGCAACACCTGCGGTCACGGCAGCCTCTGCTAATGGTTTTATGACACTTACAGGCACTTTTACCCTTGTCAACAATAGATTCTATGGCTTGAAGGTATTCGCGTCAGGAGATCTAATATATCGAGACAGGGTATTTGTAACTTCGCAAACAGATTACGAGAAATTTACGGTGAACCAAAACGTGTACACCGAAGAAACAAGCTATGACAATGAGTACATCATCATCTAAAGTCCACGTTGTGAACTTCAGTTCCTACACCACACCTGTTGTAAAAGAGGTGCAGGGCAAGGACTATGTAGAATACGGAGACAACAACGACTATTTCGGGTATCTGATTGACCGTTACAACGGCTCACCCACCAACAACGCTATCCTCAACTCTTTGATGGATATGACCTTTGGTAAGGGCTTGGATGCATCAGACTCTGCCAAGAAGCCGAGCGAGTACGCAGCGATGCGTGGCCTGTTCACGAAAGCCTGCTTGCAGAAGGTGGTGGCCGATTACGTTATGATGGGGCAATGCTCTTTTCAGGTGGTGTACTCACAAGACCACAACACTATCGTAGAGGTACAACACATACCCGTAGAGACGCTGCGAGCCGCAAGGTGCAACGAAGATGGCGAGGTTGAGGCTTACTACTACGCAAAGGATTGGGAAGACGTAAAAGGCAGGAGAGAGACACCTGTGCGCATCCCTGCATTTGGCAAGAGCCGTGAGGGATTAGAGATTCTATACATCAAACCATACCGAGCAGGATTCTACTACTACTCACCCGTTGACTATCAAGGTGGCTTACCCTATGCAGAGCTTGAGGAGGAGATTGCCAACTACCACATCAACAACATTCAGAACGGCCTTGCGCCTTCTATGCTTATCAACTTTAACAACGGTGTACCGAGTGAAGAAGAGCGCAGGAGCATCGAGCAGCAGATTGCAACGAAGTTTAGCGGTAGTTCCAATTCGGGCAAGTTCATCCTTGCGTTCAATGACAACAAAGACCTTGCTGCAACGGTTGACCCTGTGCAGTTATCGGATGCTGCGGAGCAGTACCAATTCTTGAGTGCTGAAGCCACGCAGAAGATAATGGTTTCGCATCGTATCGTAAGTCCTATGCTCTTGGGCATCAAGGACAATTCGGGGTTAGGCAATAACGCTGATGAACTAAAGACCGCATCTACGCTTTTGGATAACCTTGTCATTCGCCCCAAGCAGGAGATTATCATTGACGGCATAGATATGATTCTTGCCTACAACGACATCAGCCTAAACCTATACTTCAAGACCCTTCAGCCTTTAGAGTTTACGGAAGATGTGGTAACGCCTATGGATATGGAGACTCGTGAGGAGGAGACGGGCGTTAAGTTATCAAGCCAAGAGCCGAGCGATGACCATTTAGATGCTATGTTCGCAGAGCTTGAAATCTTGGGTGAGGTCGTAGATATGGATGAGTGGGAGCTTGTAGATGAAAGGCCCGTTGACTACGATGCGGAGCAGGCTTTGAGCAAGTACGCATTCGCATCAACAGGCAGCGCATTCCCTAACGCCAAGAGCAGCCAAGACGGAGTAACTGAAGAAGGCAAGAGGTACAAGGTTCGTTATGCTTACGCCCCCGAATCCGCAGCACTTCAGAAATCTAATAGCCGTGAGTTCTGCAAGAAGATGATAGCCGCAGGCAAGGTGTACCGCAAGGAGGATGTACTTCGTATGGATGGTCAAGCCGTCAACGCAGGCTTTGGCCCTGAAGGAGCAGCAACCTATTCAATATGGCTTTACAAGGGCGGTGCAAGGTGTCATCACTTTTGGATGCGTAAGACGTACTTGGCAAAAGCCGAAGGCTTAACTCCCGATGTAGGCAACCCAAACGCAGAGGTGAGTGTGAACAAGGCAAAGGCAGAGGGCGTATCACTTGAGACCAATCCTACAAACGTAGCAAAGCGCCCCGTTGATATGCCCAATGAAGGATTTATAAACCCACGATAAGATATGAAGGCTCTATGGATAAAGAGGGAAGACCTCGTTCGCAATACGCTAATAAGCGGCAACCTTGATACCGACAAATTTACTCAGTTCATTGCAATCGCGCAAGATATTCATATTCAAAACTACACAGGAACCAAGCTATACGATAAGATTAGTGCGGACATTCTTGCAAACACTTTGACCAACCCCTACCTCGCGTTAGTTTCGGACTACCTGCAACCAATGCTAATCCAATGGGCCTTGTGCGAATATCTCCCCTTCGCAGCATACACGGTAGGCAATGGCGGTGTGTTCAAGCACAACTCGGAGAATAGCACCACCGCAGAGAAGATTGAGGTTGACTATTTGGTCGGCAAGGCTCGTGACTTGGCGCAGTATTATACGGATAGGTTCATCACTTATATGAGCTACAACCAAGCCTCATTCCCCGAATACAATAGCAACAACAACGCTGACGTTTACCCTGATACCGACGCTAACTTTGCATCTTGGGTGTTGTGAGTACGAAGAAACAGACCTACACTCCGAAGCGTAGCAACATTGTGAAGTTAAAGAGTTATTTAGACAATGGGAGTTCAAGGCGATTGGGGACAAGGAGCAGCAAACAATGACATCTATTGGGGTCAAGCAGCAGCTACAAACGATATCTCTTGG
>Ga0222712_10001424_pt1 | contig 29499 bp, 30 predicted proteins | sample C33_657DmetaG_FD_165043 | JGI IMG/M metagenome (GOLD analysis project Ga0222712, IMG submission 165043) | Estuarine water microbial communities from San Francisco Bay, California, United States - C33_657D | ecosystem: Environmental > Aquatic > Marine > Unclassified | place: USA: California... | reverse complement strand
TTAGTGTTTGCTGGCAAAGTCCCAGAGGCTGAATTTAAGCGTATGCGCGCACCATTTATGGGCGGAGATTTTCCCTTTCCGGTCAAGTATGGCTATGCCTCGGTGGGTCGGGTGCAAAGTGGCCCGTCCGAGCTGCTCAATCGTTGCGTATTTAGCTTGAGCCCGCACCAAGATTATTTTAATTTGGCCACCGATGCGGTCATGGCGATACCCGAGGCGGTCCCACCCGAGCGAGCCGTCCTGGCCGCGAATATGGAAACCGCGCTGAATGCTGTGTGGGACGCGGCACCAGGCCCGGGCGATCGAATCGCGGTAGTGGGTGGGGGCGTCTTGGGTTGTTTGGTGGCCTTTCTGTGTGGCCACCTGCCCGGTGCAGAGGTCACGCTGGTGGATGTTAACCCCGACCGTGCCGCGCTGGCCAAGCAACTTGGCGTGAAGTTTGCGTCAGAAGCCACCGCACCTCTCGATTGCGATCTTGTGTTTCACACGAGCGCCTCGGCCGCGGGCCTAACCACAGCACTTAGGCTTGCCGGCGAAGAAGCTACAGTGCTTGAACTGAGCTGGTACGGCACACAGATTGTGGGCGCGCCCTTGGGTGGCGCGTTTCATAGTAAGCAACTGCGTCTGCAATCGAGTCAGGTCGGGCATATTTCGGCAACGCGCCGGCCACGTTATACCTACCGTCGCAGGCTGGGTATCGCACTTGAGCTGTTAAAAGATGCAAGGCTTGACGCCCTGCTGGCTCCGGCCGTTGCCTTTGCCGATTTACCCAAACAATTACCCCAAATTTTAGGGCAACCAAGCGGCATTCTTTGTCAGCTGATCCATTACTCATAATTTAGGTCAACCAAGCGGCATTCTTTGCCAGCTTATTCATTACTCTTAAGGAGCTCGTTGTGTTTACAGTCGAAGTTCGCGATCACATCATGATTGCCCATTCTTTTCGCGGCCAAGTGTTTGGTCCAGCTCAAGCCTTGCATGGCGCCACCTTTGTGGTTGACGCGGCTTTTATCGCCAAAACTTTAGATGTAAACGGCATCGTCGTTGATATCGGTCGTGCACTTGATGTACTCAAAGATACGCTCAAGCCTTTGAATTATTCAAATCTAGACGATCATCCTGAATTCAAGGGCATGAACACGACAACTGAGTTTTTAACAAAATACATTTTTGATCAGCTTGCCAAGGCAGCTCGCTCGGGCACGCTGGGTCGCGATGGCAAAGAGTTGCACGCGATCCGCATCACGATCTCTGAATCGCACGTCGCGCGCGCCTGGTACGAGGCTGCAATTTAAAGGGCTGTGGATTGAGCGACAAGATGAAGCGTTTGGTGTTTGCGATACCGGGTGATTTACTCACGGCGACGGGCGGTTATATCTATGACCGTCACATCATTGAAGGTTTGCGAGCGAACGGCTGGCAGGTACAGGTGCTGGGGTTGGGTGATGGGTTTCCGTACCCCGATCTTGACACTCGGCAAAAGGCCTGTGAAAGCTTGCTAGCGCTTGAGCCTGGTGTGCCTGTGGTGATTGATGGTTTGGCTTTTGGTGTGTTGCCTGCGGTGGCAGCGCAGTTACGACAACGTCACCCGTTAATCGCCTTGGTGCATCACCCGCTCGCGTTTGAGACAGGCTTGAGTGCGGCGCAGTCGATGCACTTCAAAGATACCGAGAGGCGAGCGCTCGCGCACGCCACGTGGGTGGTGGTCACAAGCCCTGCTACGTTGCAAGACGTTGTTGAACATTTTGCAGTGCCACGGCAGGCGATCACCAGCATCTTGCCTGGCACGGATCGTGTCCTGAGGGTGTCGCGGCCGCCAGTGCCGGGCCCGTTGCAGTTGTTGTCGGTGGGCTCTGTCGTCAAACGTAAAGGCTTTGATATCTTGCTGCCTGCGTTAGCTAAGCTAACAGAGTTACCTTGGCACCTGACGATTGCAGGCGACTTGACGCGCGACGCCGAGGCGGTCGCCCAATTGCATGCCGATCTCGAAAGGTTTGAGTTGTTAACGCGCGTACGCGTGCTCGGTGCGATTGACTCTGCGCAATTGCAAGTGCTCTATGCGCAGGCTGACGTGTTTGTGCTGGCGTCTCGTTTTGAAGGTTACGGGATGGCGTATGCCGAGGCACTTGCTCATGGTTTGCCGGTCATCGGCACGACCGCAGGTGCAATCCCTGATACCGTGCCAGATACCGCAGGTTTATTGGCTAAGCCAGGCGATGTCGACAGCTTGCAAAACGCTTTGCGTCAGATTATTCAAGATCAGGTTTTACGTCAGAGTCTTTCGCAAGGCGCGCTGTTGGCGGCCGCGCAGCAACCCTCATGGGCTGAGTGTGCTCGGTTGTTCGAAGAAGTTGTTGAACGTACCTACGCCGTCGCGACGCTAAACGATTCTGACGCGCTGCGCTGACAGGTCGCAGTCAAACAGCATCTCATCATCTTCGAGTGGATGAGGGTGCATTTTTATTCTGACTGCCTGATCCATGTGCTCGATCGCGGGCAGAGAAAAGCCGGGGCGGCCCGAGCCCATGATGATCGGGGCCACAATGACGTGCAGGCGATCGAGGCAACCAGCCTGCATAAAGCGCGACACGGTATCTGCCCCGCCCTCTATCAAGATGCGTTTGAGGCCACGGTCAAATAAAGCTTTGAGAATGTCGGCGGGTGCTAGCTGACCATTGTTGGTTTGAAGCGAGACGACTTCTACCCCAGGCGGTGTGTTGGCTTGAGTCTGATCGGCCACGATGACAAGACGACGTGCGCCATCGTCAGACCAAACTAGCGCCTCTGGATCGAGGCGGGCCTTTGGGTCGATCACGACGCGCGCAGGGTGTTGGCCAGTCACAAGCCGTACATTTAAGCGAGGGTCATCTGCCGTCGCAGTGCCCACTCCTACCACGACAGCGTCGACAACTGCCCGCAACCGGTGTAAGTGAGTGAGCCCAGCAGGCCCATTGATATATTTTGAATGACCGGTAATCGTTGCAATGCGGCCATCCAGCGTTTGGCCTAATTGACCGACCACCATCATGGCGTCGCACCCACCCCTTCGCAAGGGGCCGAAAATGGGTGCCCATTCTGATGGAAGTGGACTTGTTGCTTGGACAAACGCCTCAAGCAGGTTTGGCCATGAATCTTGTTGCGCGATTTCGCTCATGAGATACGGTGGAGGGTTGGATAAAATAATTAATAAAACTTACTTAGTTTTTTGCACTAAAGATCGCGGCGATCAGATCAAAAGTGCGACAGTTAAGAATTTGTGAGGATTGCGCGATAGTGAATCTTAAAAAGTTGTTACAAACTAAGCGTATTCCCCAATATATTGCCACGATGGTGGCATAATTGCGAGCTACGCGATTATTCAGCTAGGTGTCAGCTTACGCTGAAATTGCTTGTCACAATCCGAATAAAAACTTATTGCTAGGTTCTACGTGTCGCAAACAGACCCCCTGATTGAAGTTGATCGTGTTATCTCAGAACTGCGCCGTGGCGCGAGTGTTCGAGTGCATCTTGGTGAATCTAGTTTACTGATGCTAGCGGCCGAGGCTGTTAACGCTGAAAGCCTACGCGCGTTGGCCTCTCAGGCCAGTTCACCCGTTGCGCTGGTGATGACGGGCACGCGTGCCAATGTCTTGGGCCTTGATAAAAGCGACCATCAGGCCTGTGTGGTGACAGCAACGGACGGCCTGGGTAAAGCAGTGATTGATTATCTGGCAAACCCACTCTCGGTGCTTGAAACGCCGCCCGATTTGACGCCGCTGCAAATTTCAGCGGCGGGGTCTCTTGAGCAAGCCTGCGTCACACTGGCCAAACTTTCGCGTTTGTTGCCAGCCGCCATTGTGGCGACAGCCGGCCTAGCGACTGACGCCCTGAACGTGAGCGTGGCTGCGATTGATGCTTATATGGATATCGCAGCAGACTCTCTGCGAGTGGTCAGCGAAGCTCGCGTTCCGCTCGAAGCCGCAGAACATGCCCGCGTAGTGGCTTTTCGGCCCCGCGACGGTGGTATCGAGCATTTGGCGATTATTGTTGGCGAGTTAAATCCAGACGTGCCGGCGCTCATTCGTTTGCACTCTGAGTGTTTTACTGGCGATTTGATGGGTTCGTTACGTTGCGATTGCGGCAATCAGTTGCGCGGTTCGATCAGCGAGATGAATAAGTTTGGTAGTGGTATTTTGCTCTACCTAGCGCAAGAGGGTCGCGGGATCGGGCTCGTCAATAAACTGCGTGCGTATCAGTTGCAAGACGCTGGTTTTGATACCGTTGATGCAAATCTACAGTTAGGCTTTGATTCAGACGAACGCAATTATTTGCCTGCTGCGCAAATGCTGCGATTGTTGGGGGTCAAGCGTGTGCGTTTAATGACCAACAATCCATTAAAAGTTGCTGCCTTGGCTCAACATAATATCGATGTGGTCGAACGAGTCCCCCATGTGTTTCCGTCTAACGAGCATAATTATGGCTACTTGCGCACCAAAGCGACTAAAAGTGGCCACATGCTTTAAAGCACCGCTGCAATGAGCCGCTTGCGGCTCTCGCACCTTTCTGCGGGGTTCATCGCCGTGTTGGTGGGTTACACCAGTTCGGCAGCAATTGTCTTTCAAGCTGCGCATGCGGCGGGCGCGACGCCCGCTGAAATGTCGTCATGGTTATGGGCGTTGGGCCTCGGGATGGGGTTCACCTGCATTGGCTTGTCCCTCTATTTTAAAGAGCCCATCTTGACGGCTTGGTCAACGCCAGGGGCTGCGCTACTGATCACAGGCCTGGCAGGTTTATCCATGTCTGAGGCGATCGGCATATTTTTGTTTAACTCTTTGCTCATCACACTGGCAGGCTTCTCTGGTCTGTTTGAACGCCTGATGCGTTATGTACCAAAAACGCTTGCCGCAGCGATGTTAGCGGGCGTCTTATTGCGCTTCGGCATTGACGTGTTTGTGGTGTTGCCTACCCAAGGCTGGCTCGTTGGCATCATGCTTGTTTGCTTTCTCGTTGCCAGGCGTTATCTGCCACTCTATGCAGTCCCGCTGACTTTTTTTGTGGGGCTTGGCGCGACCGCTACGCTAGGTCTGTTTCAAATGCAGCATTTAGCACTGACGTTTGCGCAGCCTCTTTGGATGACACCGACCTTTTCGGTCACAAGTTTGATCGGCGTCGGGATCCCTTTATTTATCGTGTCGATGGCTTCACAAAATGTGCCTGGCCTGGCCGTGTTGCGTGCGAATGGCTATACGACACCTGCTTCACCTTTGATTGGTTTCACTGGCCTTGCCGGTTTGCTGTTAGCACCGTTCGGCGGTTTCTCATTTAACTTGGCAGCCATCACCGCAGCCATGTGCATGAGCAAAGACGCTGATGCTGACCCTAAACAGCGTTATCTTGCATCAGTGTGCGCGGGTTGTTTTTATGTCATCACCGGTGTGTTGGGTGCAACGGTGGTCAGCGTCTTTGCCGCATTTCCGCAGGCCTTGATTGTGACCATCGCTGGCTTAGCCTTGTTGGGCACGATTGGTAATGGTTTGGCGACTGCACTGAGTGAAGCTAAAGAGCGTGATGCCGCTGTGATCACGTTTTTGGTAACGGCCTCTGGGCTGTCGTTGTTTGGTTTAAACAGTGCATTTTGGGGCCTGGCGCTTGGCATGGTGACTGCGGCGTTGAATCACCGCAAGTCACCGTAACGTAATCGCAAATTGCGCCGTGGTCGTATGCGCTCACTACACCGCAATATATCTGCCAATTACACAGCAGCAGCCGAGGCATCGAGTGCGATACCCGAGCCATAAATAGGCGGATGCGTCACGATGGACTTGAGCTCTGGCCGCGCAACCTGCAGGGCCTTCAAGTCTGGCTTAGGTCGACAAAGCGCAGAGTCGCCTTTAAACGCTTGCTCAATGGCATGCGCGGCTGCCAACACCTGATCATCCGCAAACAAACGCCCTGACATCTGCAGTCCAAAAGGCATGCCGTGTTCGTCAGTGCCGCAAGGCAGGGCAATGGTCGGATTGGTCGCGAGCGTCACCACGTAGGTTAACCCTAGCCAATGATAATAATTACGCATGGTCTGACCATCCACCTCGGCAGCATACAGTTCAGTCCACGGAAACGCGGTGACGGGTACCACAGGTGACAAAATCAAATCGTATTTTTCAGTCGCAGCCGCAAACTGGCGCGTGACCTTCGTTTGCTCGAGATGCGCCCAGGCGCGGTCAGCCAAAGTAATTGCCGAAGCGATTTCCATATTGGCCCGGATGTTTGGCCCGAGTGTTTCAGGCGCCGTACGATAGGTGTGTGCAAAAGATGAAACAAAGTTTTCGGCACGCAAGATATCAAAGGCCCGATCCGGATCGCCTAATTTGAACTCGATTGGTTCACAGGTTGCGACCAAAGAAGAGAGTGCCTCAATACGCTTGCGAAACGTCCTGCGAATCTCTTGGCCAACGATACAGACGCCGAAATCTTCGGTGTAACCAATCCGCAATTTGGACAAATCAAATTGTTGCAATGGCCAAAACTTTGCAGGGTCATTGGGAAACACAAGTGGATCCATCGCATCGCGCCCAACGCTCGCTGAAAACAACAAGGCGGTGTCTGCGACGTCACGACCCATCGGGCCCAGTACCGAAATCACTGACCATCCGAGCGCGCGAGCGTTGTTGCCGATCATGCCCGGAGAGGGGCGCATGCCAACGACCCCGCAGAGTGCGGCTGGGATGCGTAATGAGCCGCCAGTGTCCGAGCCCGTACAGATCGGTAACAGGTCGGTTGACAACGCAGCAGCTGAGCCGCCCGATGATCCGCCGGCATTTAAGGTTGGATTAAACGGGTTGCCGGTTGCACCCCACACTGAGTTGCGCGTGTTTGCGCCCGCACCCATATCGGGCGTGTTTGTTTTTGCGGTCACGATCGCACCGGCTGCGCGCAGGCGGGTAATTAGGCTGTTGTCTTGGTCAGGCACATTGCTGCGAAAACCAATATTGCCGTATGTGGTCAGCAAGTCTTTGGTGGCTTGCAAGTCTTTCACGCCCAGAGGGAGCCCATGCAATGGACCTAAGGCCTCGCCGCGCATCACAGCTGCCTCGGCCTGCTGTGCGCCAGCACGGGCGCGCTCGAAATCAGTGGCGCAAATTGCATTGATCGCTGGGTTGATATTCTCGATACGCGCAATGCAGGCGTCCATGAGCTCAACGGGGGATACCTGGCGAGCGCCAATCAGGCGGCGAAGTTCAACTGCAGAAAGTTCGGGAAGGCTCATAAGATATGATGTTTCAGTGGATTGAAGGAGATGGTCATACTCAATATCAGAGCGTAGTGCTTTGAGTGGATTTAGACAAGACTGGCGAGGCAAGGTACGGTTGGAGCCATAGTTGCCGCCTGACTCGTCATTGCAGCCGTGCCTGTTGTTGCAGCTATACTGGTTTAGAACCTCTAGATGTGCTCTCTTCTCATCGGAACGACATGATTGCAGTAATTGAAGGGTATCGCGCAGGCCTTTACGCTCGCCATCATTGGCTGCCTAATATTGTCGCGGGGCTAGTGGTGGGTATTGTGGCGCTGCCCTTATCGATGGCCTTCGCGATCGCCTCTGGGGCACGACCTGAGCAAGGCATCTATACCGCCATCATCGGTGGTGGGCTCGTGACGCTACTGGGTGGCTCGCGGCTGCAGATTGCTGGGCCGACTGGTGCGTTCATTGTGATCTTGGCCGGCATCACCGCCAAATATGGCATGGCTGGTTTACAGGTCGCCACGCTGATGGCTGGGCTGATGCTGCTGTTGATGGGTCTGACCAAAATGGGTGGGGTCATCAAGTTTATTCCGGCTCCCGTGATTGTGGGCTTTACCACCGGCATCGGTGTCATTATTTTTGTTGGTCAATGGTCTGATTTTTTAGGGCTGCCTAAAGTCACAGCCGAGCACTTTCACGAAAAATTATGGGCTCAGGTCATGCTGTTGCCTCAGACCCATTTGCCTACACTCGCGTTAGCGTTGCTAAGTTTGTTGATTGTGATTTTTTCTCCAAAGATCGCTGCACTGAAAAAAATCCCTGGCCCGTTGGTGGCGATGATCGTGGCCACACTGCTGCAGTCGACGCTACAGCTAAAGGGTGTGGCGACCATCGGGACCGCCTTTGGCGGAGTCCCGCAGGGCTTGCCCGTATTTGCCTTGCCCGATTTAAGTCTGTCGCAAGTGATCTCTTTGATTGGGCCCGCCTTCACCATCGCGATGCTTGGGGCGATTGAATCACTGCTGTCAGCGGTCGTGGCCGATGGGATGGCTGGCACGAAGCACGATTCAAATCAAGAGCTTGTAGGACAGGGCATCGCCAACATGATGACGCCACTATTTGGTGGATTTGCAGCGACAGGGGCGATTGCTCGCACCGCCACCAATATCCGCAACGGTGCGACGAGCCCGCTTGCTGGGGTGGTGCACGCGGTCACGCTGATTGCCGTGTTGCTGGTATTGGCGCCTTTGGCGTCAAGTATTCCGTTGGCAGCTTTGGCTGCAATTCTTTTTGTCGTGGCCTGGAACATGAGCGAGCTCCATCGCTTTAGACGGGTGTTGCTGCGGGCGCCCTACGCGGATCGTGCGATTCTGGTTGTCACGTTTTTATTGACGGTATTTGTGGATCTGGTGGTGGCAGTCAATGTTGGTGTCATTCTTGCAATCCTGCATTTTTTGCGTCGCATGGCGGCCACCGTCGAATTGCGCCAACTGGATCACGTTTCGGTGCAGTCTGAGCTGGCAAGTCAGGGCCTTGCAGCTTTGCCTGGTGGTACCTTGCTGTACGAAATTAACGGCCCCATGTTTTTTGGTGCAGTCGATAATGTCGAGCGCGTCTTGCGTGATACGGCAACCGACCCCAAGGTGTTAATTTTGCGTTTGCAACGCGTGCCGTTTATCGATGTGACGGGGTTGCAATGTCTCGAAGATGCAATCTCAAACCTGCAGAAAAGAGGTGTCAGGGTGCTGTTGTGCGAAGCAAACGAACGTGTACTAGCTAAGTTGCGCAAAGCAGGAGTATTTGAAACCTTGCCAGACAGCAATTACTTTGAATCGCTCTCTGGAGCATTACTTGCTGCGAGTCGGTGAAGATGATTGTCAAGAATAAAACACTTGGTCTGGATAAAAAAATTACCAATCGAGAGTTCAAACTACTACTCAAACCTGAAGGCTTAGACCGACGCAGTCGCATCATGCAGCTGAGCAGTTTGTTAGTGGCTTTTTGTCAAAAATCTGGAGTGGAGTTTTTTCATCTTGACAATGCCAACACGGGTTTGCGCAATGTCTTCTTTTACGACACGCCAGGCGAGGATTTCAGGCGCAATAATTTGATTTTACGGGTGCGCGAGTCGCGCCAAAACGTATGGGTGGATGACTGGTGCGAGGTCACGTTGAAGTGTCGCGCGCATACGCTAAAAGATTCATTGCACTTCAGTCCAAAGTCTGCGGTGCCTCACAAGGTTCGGCTGCGGTTGAAAGAAGAAATCCTTCGAGGCGATGGGCTAGGCACTTCTCGAATGATCTATTCGAACAATGCAATTTTAGATACCGTTCCATTGGATTCAGTCTTTGATCGAACCTTGCAGAGCGTTATCGGTTTCTTTCCGGATTTAAAAAAACTTGAAGCTGCCCCTGAGCTGCCGGTACGGATCGTAGGCGGGCGCACCAACAAGGTGCTTGAGGCTTGTTTGCCCTTGGGTAACCTAGTGTTTGGTGATAGCGTTCAAGCGCATTGTGATGTAGGGATCTGGATGCGCAGTGTGGGTGATCCGATCATTGGTGAGCTAGCCTTTTCGTATCGGGTAAATGACGAGAATCGTGGCGATACTCAAGCGCATAAAAAAGCTGACAAGTTTTTTAAGAAATTGCAGTTAGCCATTGGGGATTGGTTGGCCAGTGGCACAACTAAAACTGCGCTGGTATACGGCAGACCTGAATAAGTACCAATATGAATCGAGGCCTTTCGCGATGAATGATGCTCACTCTAGCGGGGTTCCTGTGGCAGAACGACCGACACTGTGGCAAATTTTTTTTGAATTTCTGCTGATCGGTGCCGTGAGTTTTGGCGGCGGTATTGTGGCGTACGAGCGTATTCTGTTAATCAAAAAGAGACAATGGCTGAGTGCTGATAGCTTTATGGCGACCCTTGCAATCAGTCAGACGATGCCAGGCTTAAATTCAGTCAATCTGGCTTTGCTTGCAGGTGATCAGTTGCGCGGAAGTATGGGTGCGCTGTCGGCCGCCTTCGGGTTGATGCTACCTGGGGGGGCGTTCGTCTTGGTGGTCGGAGTTGCCTACAGCGCTGGCGGCCAGCATCCGTTTGTCAATGTTTTGCTGGCCGGAATCGCGGCTGGCGCAACTGGGTTATTAGCATCGGTTACCTACACGATTGGCAAACGACATTTTGTACGGTTGAAGTCTTTGTTCATGATCGTCGCGACCTTTGTTTTGATGAGTGTGTTCAAGTTTTCGCTTGTGTGGGTTTTGCTGGTGATGGTGCCGATTGGTTTGTATCTTTATCGTCCCGGGCAACAACCATGAGTATCTTGCTTCAGCTAGCGTTAACGTTTGGTATGTTGTCAATCTTGGCCGTGGGCGGAGGCACAGCTGTTTTGCCTGAAATGCAGACGCTGCTTGCTGCGCAATTTAATATCGATCACACCGCATTTGTACATATCTACAGTATTGGGCAGTTAGCGCCAGGCCCAAACATGATGATGGTCTTGGTATTCGGTTTTCAGCTCGCTGGCTTGCTGGGCGCAGGTGTTGTGCTACTAGCGTTTTTTATTCCGTCGAGCGTGCTGTGTCTGAGCATGGGGCGGCTGTGGCAAAAAATTGGTGAGCGACCCTGGCGACGCGCCGTTCAAAATGCGCTCGAGCCCATCTCTATCGGTTTGATGTGCTCGGGCGTATACGCCGTGGCGAAGGCCGCTGTTGTCGGGCCCTTAACCATCACTCTGGCAGTTGCAACGTTTGCAGTCATTCTTTTCACCCGAGTCAATCCGGTGTTCATGATTTTGGGCGCTGGCGGTTTGGGCGCGTTATTGATGCACTTTTATGGTATTCACTAGTGGCGTGGCTCGCAGCGACCAGTGAGGGTGTGGTGCTATCGCTGCACTGTCAGCCCGGCGCGAAAGCCTCGAGGGTGGTGGGTTTGCACGATGAGCGACTTAAGCTTCAGTTACAGGCCCCACCACTAGAAAATCGTGCGAATGAAGCCCTAGTGGCTTGGCTTGCCGACCAGTTAAGTGTGCCTCGTAAGCAGATCGAAATCTTGAGCGGGCAAACCAGCCGTCAAAAGCGTGTGTTGGTGCGCGGCGCCACACTAGAAGAAGTTCAGTTATTGATGACAAAAGTTCAAAAGTGAATGTCTTGCCAGCTCGTTGTGTGTAGGTGCGTTCAGCTTTAAGATTGCTTTCAAGCGCACAAGCAGACTGCTGATTCAGGCACGCTTAAGTTCACTTATGCTAAAGGTTTTGCACCTGCGACACTTCAAACTTTAAGAGCACAATATGACACAAGCCCCTCAGTTGGATCCTAAAGCGATTAAATGTATCGGTTTTATAGGTGTAGGTGTGATGGGTGAACCCATGTGTCGTCACCTTGCAACGAAAAGTCAGTTGAAGGTCTTGGCCTTTGACTTAGACGAATCACCATTAAAAAGACTTGCTGAATTTGGTGTTCAGTCAGCGGGTATGGCGCAGATTTCAAAAGAAGCAGACCTTATCTTTTTGTCACTCCCGTCGGGTGAGATTGTTTCAAAGGTTGTGCTCGCGCCCGCAGGGTTGCTTGAGGCGGGGAGTCCGGGGCAGATCGTTGTTGACCTGAGCACCTCGCCGTTTGACACCACGCAAACGTTGGCGGCTGCGTTCGTCGCAAAAGGCATGTATTTTGCTGACGCGCCAGTGATGCGGACGCGTGCGGCGGCTGAAGCGGGCACGCTTGCGGTGCCAGTCGGTGCCACCCCCGAGCTGTTTGCACTGCTCGAGCCCTACATTCAAATGTTCGCGACGGACGTTCGTCATGCCGGCAAAGCCGGCTCAGGTCAGGTGGTTAAGATCCTAAATAACATGGTCGTCTACGAAACAGTGCTGGCACTTTCAGAGGCTCGTGCGATTGGTGTGCGCGCTGGGGTTGATCCAGAGACGCTTTTTGCGGCGCTAGCGGCTGGCTCGGCGGACAGCTTTGCCCTGCGCAATCAAGGGCTAAAAGCCATTGTGCCGCAAGAGTTTCCCGAGCGCGCCTTTCCGGTGACATACGCGCGTAAAGACTTGTCGTACGCGGTGGCCCTTGCTGAGCAGGTTGGGGTCAACGCCACAGGTGCCAAGAATTTAGTCGCCTGTTTTGATCAAGCGATTGCGGCCGGACATGGCGCAAAATATGCACCTGCGATAAGTTTGCTATTTGAGCAAAGTAAACTTGATTGACTGCAGGCTAGCCACGCCCTACAAACACTGTCTGAGATGCTGCGTTTGAACGCGGTACTTTTAAAAATAACAGGATGAGACATGACTCCTAGCCCCGCTGAGACTGGTGCGCAATTATTGCAGCGCTTTACCCAGGCCGCGTCAACCTTTGCAAAACCCCGCCCCGTGCAGGTCGATATGCTTGTGCAGTTTGATGATGTCCCAGTCATTGTTCGGATTCGTGACGGTCGTGTGGCCGAGATCGTAGAGCGTGGCGTAGCGTTACAGTCGTGGGACTTTGCAGTCAAAGGTACTACCGAAGGCTGGAGTAAGTTTTGGTTAGCCACACCACCAGCTGGTTGGCATGATCTTCTGGCCTTGAACAAACGGCGTGCATTCACAATCGAGGGTCATTTGCACCCGCTCATGGCACATCTACAATTTATTAAGGATTTGCTAGCTTCACCACGTGAGGTGGCTGCATGAGCGTCATCCTTGAGCCGATTGTGGGGCGCTACACAACGTTTGCCATCCAGGGCAAACAATGTCGTGTCTACTTTGAAGAGGCAGGCAGCGGGATTCCGTTGGTCTGTTTGCATACTGCTGGCGCTGACAATCGTCAGTATCGCCATATGATGAACGACCCTGAAATTACCTCTCGCTATCGCGTGCTTGCGTTTGATATGCCTTGGCACGGCAAATCTTATCCGCCCGAGGGCTGGCAAGATACTGAATATAAATTATCGACCGCTCTGTATGTTGAAACGGTGATGGCCTTTTGCGCGGCACTTGAGCTTGAGCGCCCAGCGGTCATTGGTTGTTCAATTGGTGGGCGAATCGTATTGCAACTCGCCCATCTACACTCGGATAAATTTCGTGCGTTGATAGGCGTTGAAGCGGCAGATCATCAGCAGCCTTGGTATGACACCTCGTGGTTGCATCGCGGTGATGTGCATGGCGGTGAGGTCTGTGCCGCGTTGGTGTCGGGCTTGGTGGCACCGCAATCGCCAGCCGTACATCGGCATGAAACGCTGTGGCAATATATGCAAGGTGGTCCAGGTATTTTTAAGGGTGATCTATATTTTTATCGGGTTGATAGCGACTTGCGGGGAAAGTTGACGGGTATCCGTACAGACTTGTGTCCGCTTTATTTGTTAACGGGCGAATACGATTTTTCGTGTACGCCAGAAGATACGCTTCGCACAGCCGAGTCGATCCCAGGCGCCGAAGTGACCGTCATGCGCGAAGTCGGGCATTTTCCGATGAGCGAACACCCGGCGCAATTTCGCAAGTATTTATTGCCAGTCCTCAAACGAATCGAGGGCGAGTAATAAGCTGGTTACCGGAGGCGCCGAAAATGGCCGCTCGTTTAGACACAATCAATGGTTTCAACATGACCCGCACAATCTCAGATCCAGTGACCCTTTGCATGGCAGACTTCGCATGGACGCAAAGTTGGGGCAGCCTGCCCGACGCGGTACGTGTGCATACTAAGCGGGCTTGGGTGAATTTTGTCGCCTGTGCGACGGGCGGTGCAGTGATGCCCTCAGTGGATGCTGCGGTGGCGGGGCTGCTCTCAATGGGGGAGGGTGACGTCCCCAGTTTAGGGCGTTACGAATCTACCTCGCTACCAGACGCCGCCTTGATTGGTAGTTTGGCCGCGTCAGCGCACACGTATGATGACACGCACCTTTCAACCATTACCCACCCCACCGGGCCCGTCGCTTCAGCCGTACTTGCGACCGCCTATCAGCTCGGTTCAGTCGACCGGCCCGTGAACGGTGAGCAGATGCTCAATGCCTTGGCCATTGGGCTTGAGCTTGAGTGCCGTGTGAGTTGCGCGATCAAGGCCGGCGGCGCCAACATGGGTTGGTACATGACGGGCTTATCGGGGGCGATCGGAGCCGCTGCTGCGGTCGGTCGTTTGTTGAATTTGACGCAGCCTCAAATGGTGTCGGCGCTTGGGCTTGCCGCAAGTCAGGCGGGCGGCCTGCGTGCAGCACACGGCAGCATGGCAATCACCTTTGTGCCGGGGCTCGCTGCGCGCGATGGCGTTGTGGCGGCCCATTTGGCTGCTGCCAATTATGCATGTAGCCCAATTGCGATCGATGGTCGTAACGGCTTACTGCAAGTTTTAACGGGGGGTCATGATGCGAGTTTGATACGAGATCAGCTCGGCGAGCGTTTCGAATCCTTGAATAATGCTTTCAAACCTTACCCTTGCGGCATCGTGGTTCACCCAGCAATTGATGCGTGCTTACACTTGCAGCGCACCCACAGTATTAGTCATCAAGATATTGCAAACATCTCGCTGCGGGTACATCCAGATGCGCTGACATTGTGTTGGCGCAAACTGCCCGAAACTGTTTTAGATGCTCAGGTGAGCTTATATCACTGGGTGGGGGCAAGTTTAGTTTACGGCGCCGCTGGGATTGCACAAGGCACATTAAATAGTGTCATGGATCCTTCAGTTCGTAGCTTGCAAGAGCATGCCGAGGTGGTCGCAGATTCAGCGCTGCAAGATAACCAGGCAGTGGTGAGCATTCGGTTGCATGATGGCCGCGAAGTCGAACACTTCACGCGTGATGCGACGGGTAGCGTGACTAATCCGATGAATGATCAACAACTCGCGGCAAAGTTTCTTGAGCTTGTCATACCCGTGTTGGGTGAACGCCGCGCACGATCGCTATTGGCTAAATCTTTAGATATGGCCAGCGTGAATAGTGCCGCCGAAATCTTGCAGTTAGGTGCCCGGTAGTCTTTCGGCTAAAACGCTTACTCGACTAGACCAGCCACAACATTTGAAAAACCTGAGTCGACATGCAGGATTTCGCCAGTCACGCCCGAGGCTAAGTCTGACAGCAAAAAGGCAGCGACGTTACCGACTTGCTCGATGGTGACATTGCGACGCAAGGGTGCGCTGGCTTCGACAAATTTCAAGATGCTTGAAAAATCTTTAATGCCACTTGCGGCCAATGTTTTAATCGGACCGGCTGAAATACCGTTGGCACGAATGCCTTCGGGCCCAAGGTTGGCGGCTAAGTAGCGCACTGAGGCCTCAAGCGAAGCTTTGGCCAGCCCCATGGTGTTGTAGTTGGCAAGCACGCGTTCGGCACCCAGGTAGGTGAGTGTGATCAGGGCGCCATTGCGCCCTTGCATCATTGGGCGAGCGGCTTTAGCTAAGGCCGGAAAGCTGTACGAAGAAATGTCGTGAGCGATTCGAAAGGCTTCACGCGAGAGGCCCTCTAGAAATTCGCCGGCAATGGCTTCGCGTGGTGCAAAGCCAATCGAGTGAACCAAGCCCTCTAGTCCATCCCAATGTTTAGCAAGCTCGGTAAAGGTGGCTTCGATTTGACTGTCTTCGGCGACATCACAGGGCAACACGATATTGCTACCAAAATCGGCCGCAAATTCTTTGACTCGTTCTTCAAAACGTTCGCCAACGTAGGTGAACGCCAATGTGGCACCTTGCTCGTGGCAGGCTTTGGCAATGCCGTAGGCAATCGACCGATTAGAGATGACGCCTGTAATTAAAATGCGTTTGCCAGAAAGAAAGCCCATAAAAATCCTAGAAATAAAAAGTCAACGAAGCGAATCTACAAAAGCGGGTAGGGCGTCAACTGCGATTACCCGTGCCGGGAACACGCAGTTTAGCGCCGACTTGAACGGTATCAGTTTTTAGGCTGTTCAGCGCGCGCAAGCTCACGATCGTCGTATTGTATTGGCGAGCGATCGATTCGAGGGATTCGCCTTTGCGTACAACATGGATGCGTACTTGTTGGCTGGTTGTGGCACTGGGCTGTCGCCCTGCAACTTGCGGCACCCCCGAGGCGCTGGGTGGCGCAAGCTGCAGCCCTTGTCCGGCCGGGCCAGGAATAATGACGATTTGCTCTGCAGTGACGCGCGCGTTTGGTTCAATGCGATTCGCTTGACGCAAACGGGCCTCGGCGACGCCAAACTTGGCAGCAATTGAGCTAAAGGTATCGCCCGTCTTGGCTTCGTAGGTTTTCCAGGATGAGAGTTCGCCTTGATACTGCAAGAGGTTGGCATTGAAAATATCAACTTTATTGCGAGGCAAGATGACGACATGCTCTTCTTGCGCTGAAATAACCGGCTGGTTAAACGAGGGGTTTAACGCGTGAAAGTCAGTAATCGGCATTTCAGCTAACTGTGCTGCAATTGTGAAGTCGATGTTGACCTTCTTTTGCACCGCAACAAAGTAAGGGCTGTTATCGACTTGAGGTAGAACGACGGCGTAGCGTTCGGGGTCGGCCACTATATTTTTAATTGCCTGCAACTTGGGCACGTAGTTCAGGGTCTCGTTGGGCATGCTAAGAGACAGATAGTCGGTTGACTTGCCCATCGCCATATTGCGTGTGACCGCGCGTTTGACCGAGCCTTCACCCCAGTTGTACGAGGCAAGTGCCAGATACCAGTCGCCTTGAAACTCGAACAGATATTCTAGGTAGTCGAGTGCCGCGTTCGTCGAGGCGATGGGGTCACGCCGTTGATCGTGCCACCAGTCTTGCTTGAGCTTGAACTGCGTGCCGGTGCTTGGGATAAATTGCCAAAGCCCTGAGGCGCGGGCGCTTGAATAGGCGACCGGGTTATAGGCACTTTCGACAAACGGCAGCAGGGCTAACTCGGTGGGCAGGCCGCGTCGGTTGATTTCGTCAACAATGTAATACAAATATTTGCCAGCCCGTTCGGCCATGCGTTGCATCGCTTCAGGGTGCGAGGCGTAATAGGCTGTCCACTTGGCCGAGAGGGGCGTGTTGAGGTTGGGGATGGCAAAACCGCGACGGATGCGTTCCCAGACGTCAAGCGGTGGGATCGTTAAATCGATTGTGCGCGAGGTGTCCGCAGCGACGTAACGGCTTTTTTGATCCGTGGCAGCGCAGCCCACCAAGGCCAGCAGACTGAGCACGCACAATAAACGAAACAAACGCATGGGCTTCAACGGAAGTTGTTTTTCCACTCTCTGAGCGCCGCGAATACCTCAACCGGGGTGGTGAGTTCGCGTTGCGCCCAGTTGGTGGCGGCCTGCACAATACTGGGCTGCCGCACGCGCAAAAACGGGTTACAGGCCAACTCAAGTTCGATCGAGCTGGGAAGGGTAGGCTGATTTAACCGGCGTTGCTCGTTAGCGTGTTCTTGCCAACTTTGCAGCGCAAGGTTATCGGGTTCAACCACACTGGCCCAGCGCATATTGGACAGTGTGTACTCATGGGCGCAGTACACCCTCGAGTCCACTGGCAGTGCTGCCAGTTTTGCCAGCGACGCTTCCATCATAGCGGGGGTTCCTTCAAATACGCGCCCACAGCCTGCTGCAAAGAGTGTATCGCCACAAAACACAACTGGGGTGGTGCCGAAAGTTCCAAAAAATGCAATATGCCCCCCAGTATGGCCAGGAATATCCAAAACCGAGAGTTTTAGCTCAAGCGAAGTATCTTCGAAGGTGTCGCCTTCGACCAACGCTACGTCGCACACCGGCAAGACCTCGCCAGCGGGCCCCCAAACCTTGGCACCCGTTTGTGCCACTAGTTCAGCAACCCCGCCAACGTGGTCGTCGTGGTGATGGGTGAGTAAAATAGCGTTCAGTGAGAGTTGTTGTTCTTTTAGAACCTGCAACACTGGCTGCGCTTGACCAGGATCAACCACCAAGGCTTGGCGACCGTTAGAGACTAACCAGATATAGTTGTCGCTAAAGGCCGAGATCGGAGAGATGCCGGCGCTTGGCTGTGCAAAGTCAGGATGGCGCTGAGTTTTATTCATTTTTTGAGAACACGTGTCGAAACCAAGATCCCCTATTGTAGACTTTGAGCAGTGGCGACAGAGCGAACTCGGCCAGTATGTGCAGCGCTTTGAGCAAACCTGCTTCGATAAGATGGTCGCCGACGTGTTTGGCTATCACGCGTTGCAACTGGGGCAACCTAATCTTGACCTTTTGCGCGCCAACCGTATGCCCTTTAAGGCCTACGCCGGTGCCGAGTTACCGCTGTTACCTGCGGCAGATTGGGCGGGCATGGTCTTGGCCGAACCAGAGTTCTTGCCTTTTGACTCACAGAGTGTAGACCTTTTAGTATTGCCGCATGGCTTAGAAGCAAGTGCTCACCCACATCAAGTCTTGCGCGAGGTTGAGCGTGTTCTAGTGCCTGAAGGCCGGGTCGTTATTTCAGGATTTAACCCCTGGAGTCTTTGGGGCGTACGCCAACGAATCCCATATTTGGCACCTTGGTTACCGCGACCTGTTCAGGCTCAGGTGTCGCTGCCCCGGTTGAAGGATTGGCTCAAGTTGTTGTCGTTTGAAATCGAGTTAGGGCACTTTGGCTGTTATGTTCCCCCACTTCGCTCACAAAAATGGCTAGATCGCTTTGCGTTTGCCGAGGCGGCCGGCAACCGTTGGTGGCCGGTCTGTGGCGCTGTCTATGTTGTTTCAGCTGTGAAGCGCGTGGCTGGCATGCGACTGATTAAGCCGCGTTGGAAAACTGCCGCGGCGGTGCGCAAAGGTGCACGCCAGACCGCTGGCGCAACGTTGCAGCAAAAGACCAGCTCAAAGTCGCTGGACGACTCTGTTTAGCCGAATGCAAGAAAATCCTCCCCGAACAGGCGAAGGATAAATAGCGCGAATAACAGGATGCGCTCGACTACGCCTCGCTCTTTGTGGTGGCGAGAACACTAATTTTAAGAAACTTGTCATGAATACTGAAGACACCGTAGAAATTTGGACAGATGGCGCATGCAAAGGCAATCCGGGCCCGGGCGGTTGGGGTGTTTTGTTAAAGCGCGGCAACGTTGAAAAAACGCTGCACGGCGGCGAACCTTTAACCACCAACAACCGTATGGAAATGATGGCCGTGATTGAGGCCTTGCGTGCCCTGACGCGCCCGTGCAAAGTGACCCTGCACATCGACTCGCAATATGTCATGAAGGGGATGACCGAGTGGATTCACGGTTGGAAGCAGCGCGGCTGGCGCACGGCCGACAAAAAACCCGTAAAAAATGCTGACTTGTGGTTGTTGCTAGACGGTTTAGTCGCCCAGCATGACATCACTTGGCATTGGGTCAAGGGCCACGCCGGAGACCCGGGCAACGAGCGGGCCGACTTGCTGGCCAACCGTGGGGTTGAGGATGCGCGATCGCGGATGTGAGATAACGCGCCGCTCACGCTATAGTTGCAGTATGGGTTCGGATTGTTCGAACGCACGGAAGGTTCCACGCTTCGCTCGCCGACCGTTTACAGTAGATTTGCACTTTTTTATTCAGCGATTACCTTTCGTTCGCTCGCCCTTTTTTTAGGTCACCCAAACTATGCGCTGGATTATTCTCGATACTGAAACGACAGGCCTTGACCCTGCTTATGGGCATCGTATCGTTGAAATCGGAGCAATTGAGGTACTTAACCGCGGTATCACTGGCCGCGATTTTCATACGTATCTGAACCCTGGCCGCGATAGCGATCCGGGGGCGCTTGAGGTGCATGGATTGACGACAGACTTTTTATCAACGAAGCCGCGTTTTGAAGAGCAGGTCGATGAGTTTCTGGCTTTTATTGCTGGCGCTGAACTCATTATTCACAATGCGCCTTTCGATTTGAAGTTCCTAAATGCTGAACTCGCGAAAATCGGTCGAGAACCTGTTACGAATGTTTGCTCGGGCGTCACCGATTCTCTTGCACACGCAAAAACCTTGCATCCGGGCAAGCGTAATTCTCTTGATGCGTTATGTGACCGCTATGGGGTGTCTAACGCACACCGGCAGTTGCATGGCGCGCTGTTAGATTCACGGCTGCTCGCTGAAGTCTGGCTAGCCATGACGCGCGGTCAAGACAGTTTGATGATCGACAACTTTGACGTGCCAGAAACCGCCAGCGTGGCAGCAAACGAGCAGCGACTTGAAGCGTTGAATTTGCCGGTTATTTTGCCGAGTGCCGATGACCTCTTTGCACACGAAAAATATCTCGCCGCTTTAGACAAGGCTGCTAAAGGGGCTTGTGTCTGGCGGCAATATGAAGCGACACAAATCGATGAGATTAAGACCTGATCGCTTGCAAATGGTATTTTTCAGTAACGTACGACGGTCAATTGGTTTGCAGTAATCGTCTTACGCGAGCCTCAGAGACGCTTGAAACATCCTGTTACGTCAACACCCCCAGCGTCTTTCTTTTGATCAGTTCAAAATCGATTTGCGCGCCAAGACCCGGTGCCATGGGTGCATGAATCATGCCCTGCGCATCGATTTCGATATCTTGCAAAAGCCCATACTTTTGAGATTCGGCTGGTAACAGTACTTCAAAAAGTTCGGTGTTTTGAAGCGCCATGATCACGTGTAAATTCGCGAAGTTATTGAGCGAGTTGCCACCGTGGTGCACTTCATAATTTAAATGAAAGGCTTCAGCTAAATGCGCAGTCTTGATCAGCGTTGTGATGCCACCCTTTACGGCAACATCGCCACGTAAGAAATCGGTGGCACGTTCTTTAATCCAGGGGGCGTACGAATCCAACCCCCCCGCTGGATATTCGGTTGCCATGATGGGGATTGTCAGGTGCTTTTTCAGTTCAATGTAATTATAGATATCCGCATCGGCTAACGGATCTTCGTACCAATAAAAGCCAAGCGCTTCAATTGCCTGCCCAACCCGCAAGGCGGCAGGGTAGTCGTAACTCCATACCGAATCCAGCATCAAGGTGTAGTCGTCTCCGACTGCCTTGCGCACAGCTTCGCACACCTTGATATCGTCGCGCCAGACTTGTGGCGGGTGAATTTTGTACGCGGCCATGTTTAGTGACTGGTAGTGCTGTGCCTCTTCGGCATACGCCTCTGGGGTCGCCAAGACAGCTGAGCTGATATAGGCCGGAATGCGATCACGATAAGAGCCGAGCAGTTGATGAATCGGCAAGTCCGCGATTTTTCCGGCGATGTCCCACAAGGCGACATCCATCGCACCAATGGCGCGTGCGGTCGTGGTGCGAACGCGCTTCCACATCGCCTTATAGAGACGTTCACGGTCAAGCGGATTTTGATTGAGCAGAATCGGCTTGAGATACTTAATCAAGCTTGCGCCATCCATATCGGCAGGATAAAACGCTGAGCCTAAAAAAGCGTGACCTGTGATCCCTTGATCGGTGGTGATGGCGAGCAGGCCAAGCTTACTGCCGCCCGAGAAACGACCCGTGTGCGCGCCATAGCTTGTTGCAGGGATATCATCCCAGCTAAACAAGGTGAGGGTGACATCTTTAATTTTCATTTGGTGACTCAAATTTTTTTCACAATACTTCACAGGTCGACCCGCGTCGAGGGCGGTATTCACTCACCCTCGTCATATCCCGCGAGTCCCTTTTACTCAATTTTAATATTTGCGTCTTTAACGACTTTGCCCCATTTAGCGACTTCGCTTTTGAGTAGCGCGCTAAATTCTTCAGGGGTACTTGCAACCACCTCTACGCCGGCATCAGTAAAGCGTTTGGTAATGTCGGGTTCGCGAAAGATTGCAGCGAGTTGACGATTAACCTGAGCCACAACTGCTTTGGGTGTTGCTGCAGGCACTTGCATGCCAAACCAGACGTTCACTTCAAAACCAGGGGCGCCGGTTTCAGCAACTGTTGGGATGCCAGGTAAAAGTGGCGAAGGTTTTAAGCCTGTGACCGCAATCGCTGTCACAGTGCCCGCTTTGATTTGCCCAAGAATGTTTGGGATATTGTCAAAGAGTACGTCGATTTCACCCGCCATCAGCGCTGCCACTGCGGGGGCGCTGCCTTTGTAGGGCACGTGCGTGAGTTTGATGCCAGTCATACTCATCAGTAGTTCCATCGACAGATGGTTTGACGAGCCAGAGCCGGTAGAGCCGTAGTTGAGTTTGCCCGGATTCTTTTTGGCATAGGCAATTAACTCATTGACGTCTTTGATACCAAGACCCTTGCGAGTCGCCAGTACGTTGTTGGCAACGCCAGCCAAAATCAGCGCTTGAAAATCATTCAGCGCATCGTAGGGAAGTTTGCTTCCGTACAGGGCCGGTAAGGCCGAGAAGGGTAGCGGCGTAACTAAAATCGTGTAGCCGTCACCAGCCGACTTGGCCACGTAGTTATTCCCAATGGTGGTATTGCCACCGGGCTTGTTTTCAACCACAACGGTTTGGTTCCAAAGCTTGGTGAGCTTTTCGCTAGACATACGTGCCAACGAATCGTTAAAGGCACCTGGTGGGTAGGGCACTACGATTTTGACTGAGCGCTCTGGAAACGTTTGTGCGTGTGCCGGCGCGATCATTGCAAGAGCAGCAATGAGCGGTGCGAAAAGTTTTGCAACTGCTTTAAACATGATGCCTCCGGTGATGAGAGAAGTTTTGCTCTATTGATTCGAGGAATATTGTTACGGTGATTCGAGAAGTTCTATGCGCACGTCGTTACCGACTTAAAATTTCACAACATAGCCAGGCCCATCAATGAGTGGATACTTGGCAAACAACGATTCATCAATCTCAAGCCCAATCCCAGGTTTGTCGAGCGGTTCAACGCAACCGTCTGCGCCAATCTCAAAGGTGGTGCCAAACATATCGCGCAAGGGATTAAAGTGCGACACGCAAGCCTCAAAGTAGCCTGAATTTTCAATGGCCGCCATAAAGTGAATGGTGGCTGCATGGTTAATGCCTGTGGCTGAACTGTGCGTGTGCATGGGGATACGATACGCCGATGCCATGGCTGCAATGGCTAGGCCTTCGGTAATACCACCGCATTTTGATAAGTCGGGCTGCCAGATCTGCACCGCACCCGCTTCGCGTAGCTGCGCAAACTCAAAGCGACCATAATGATTTTCGCCGGCGGCGATCGGCACAAGTGACGTAATCTTTGCAGCTTCGCGGTAAGACGAAAAATCGTTACAGGCAAAAGGTTCTTCAAGCCAGCCGGCTTTGATGTCTGCCAGCACAGGCAATACGCGTCGAACGTCAGCCAAGGTGTAGGCAGTGTTGGCATCAGTCAAAATATCAATATCGTCGCCCAGTACCTTGCGCACGTGCAGCACACGCTCAATATCGGCTTTTGCGCTATCGCCTAGTCTGAGCTTGATCGCTTTGTAGCCCCGCGCCACATACTCTTGGGCTTCTTCGGCCAGAGACTCTTTGGGTTGATAGCCTAACGAGATGCCACCAGCGTAGGCGGGCAAACGACGCTTGCTACCGCCCAGCAGTTCATACAAGGGCATCTTGGCGGCTTTGCCGCGAATATCCCAAAGCGCCATGTCGATGCCCGATAAACCAAGCGAGGCGCCCGAGCCTACCCCGTGGCTTGAAAGCTGCATACGATGCACACGCTTCCAAACGCCAATGACGTCGGTCGCGTTCATGCCAATCAGCATCGGGGCCAGCGTATTGTGAATCAGGCTGACCACGGCCCCGGGGCTGCGGCCAGGGTGGGCTTCGCCGTACCCCGTAATGCCTTCAGAGGTTTCGACCCGCACAATAATGGTGTCACGCTTGGTCGTGCTGCCAATCCCCATCGTGACGGTCTTGCCCTGATCAAGGCGAAAGGACAAGGGGATTGCCGTGATTGCGGTGATTTTCAAGGCTTGTCTCGTATCAATGTTGTTTGACTAGGATTATGGCCGATTTTGGTTGGGATGGCACGCCTGGCTTGGCTCGCTTTGTCGTCAGACGATTAGGGCGGGTTTATAGCTCTTTTTAGCAGGCTTATGTAAGTGTTTGTAAGAGTTTGGCCCAGGCTATTGCGTTTGACTTTGCGGCAGTTCAAAGTGGAGACTGCAGGCGGTCTAGCCTAAAGATTCAATGTTGAAGGATGCATGATGACTATGTTTAATTCTTTGGCCTACGCCACAAAACTGGTTAATACGGGCCTGCCTCGCGCCCAAGCTGAAGTTCATGCACAAGAATTGCAAGAGGTTCTTGAACGAGAGTGCGTGCAGTGTGCGACCAAGGCTGATTTAAAACAGTTGCAAAAGGTGCTTGAGCGAGAGTGCGGGCAGTACGCAACCAAGGCTGATTTAATTGCGTTGGGTAGCGAGGTGAAGGCTGAGATCAAACAGCTCGAAGAGAAAACCGATCGGCTCGAGGCTAAGACAGGTCGCCTTGAAGCGAAGATTGATGGCTGCATAGCTGAATTTGTTGGTTTGCGTGCAGACTTTGCTGGCTTGCGCGCTGATGTCACAGTGCTTACAAGTTCGCACAAGGTTGTTCTTTGGATTGGCGGAGGAGTCGCAACTATGTGCCTAAGCGTTTTTGGCTTGATGGTGACAACGCTTTGGCCCTCGTTGAAGTAAATGGGAGCAGCTAGTGTCGAGGGGGGCTAATGCGGATTGAAAGCCGCCCATCAAGCAAACTAACTGAGTATAAATATGTCAAAGAAAGAATATGTGTTTTTGCGAAAACTCGCCCAGCAAGAACAAGATCGGCGTTGGCAAGCTGACTATGCAGAATTTACGGCTGCCTACAACGCAGACACTGAGGCAGGTGGCTTACCACTAGGTTCGTGGAGAACCTTTTGATGAAGATGAGCTGCCTGTTGCGCGCAAGAAGTAGAGAGTTTCTTGAAAAGCCGTTTAGTTGTTACCAGGGTGTGTTCACTGCAAAATTCGATTTCACAAAAAAGTAACCCACCGGTTTGAGGATATGCTTACGCACATAGCCTTGGCGGGTTTTCTTGAGTGAGCTTGTACAGAAAAAGTCCAGCCAACGTTCGCCTCAGAATCTAAACGTTGCCCCCACGAGCACGCCATACATGTTGAGATCGGCCGTAGCGCTGCTTTGACTTTTTTGTTTGTAATACAAATTCTTAAATGCGAGGGTGGCCTCACCCCATTCGAAAGCTTTGCCAACGCCAAGTATCTGTTGCGAGGTGACCTGGGTACTTGAGCTGCCACCCCCCACATCCACGTAAAACGGAACAAAATAATCTGTATCAGCAATACGAAAACGTCCTTTTACACCCACGACTGGGTCAGCGATGGTCGACGACATTTTTGCAACCGCGCTATACGGAGTATCCCCGATGCTGATCTTGGTTGTTGTGTTCAAGGACAAAATACGCACACCTGCAAGGGCGTCAATATAACTATTATTGGTGTTATGCAAAGTATAGGTACCTGCCAAGGTATAGACCCCAGTTTCTAGCGTAGTCTTCGAACCAAGATCCACTTGGCGAACAACGGATGATTTGTTCAATGTCATTTTTGCGTAAAACAAATCAGCCATGACACCGAAATTACCTGTATGTAATTCGGCAAAAAGCATTCCACCAACATTTAGATCTTGCAACAATTGACCTGTTCCCATACTGACCGTGCCTAATTTCGACTGGTCGTAATAGAGCGACCCATTCACATTGACACCCCACAGGTAGGGAGAAATCGAGCCGCGCCATTCGTTAGTCACTTGAGGGACGACAACCGGTTTATCTTGGGCGTATGTGTTCAGTGAGGTAAACGTACTGAATAACGTTGCGGCGATGAGGGCTGTTTTTTTCATGATTTAAAGGGCTAAAAAAATTCGTTTATTCAAGTTTTTGGCCCCTTAGTTTGGAAGACCAAATAAATATATCATGTTAGGATTTTACTCTCGTAAAGCACGACATTGAGTGCTTCGGCGTGCTTTGATGAGTCAGTGAAACTTTATTCTTGGCGAGCGCTTACAAATGACCCGCTTAAGAACGTATCACTTAATATATTGACATCCACAGGAATGACATATGCAATCACTAGTTCAAAACCTAGCCGTCGCGAGTTTGTGTTTTGCTTTTTCTAATGCGTTGGCAGCGCCTCCTGTTGCGCCTTTTTATGAGTCAGTCATACAAATGAGCCCGACTGGAGTGTTAGGCCAAGTGATCAAAAAAGAGCAGATTCAGACATCACTCAAAGGCGCACAGGCTTGGAAAATTGCCTACATTTCATCTGATGTCGGTGAGCGTAAGACAATCGTTACGGCACTGGTGATTGCCCCTGTTGGCCCAGCCCCCAAAGAAGGCAGGCCCATTTTGGCCTGGGCGCATGGCACAACAGGCTCTGCCCAAAACTGTGGCCCCTCCCAAGTCATCGATCCAACTCGTGCGCTGAATCAATATTTTCTGATGGATGGAAACTCTTGGACTGACTTTGGGATTCCGAAGGGCCAAGAGTTTATCAACGAAGGTTACGTCGTGGTTGCTACAGACTACCAAGGTCTTGGCGGTGGTGGTAAGCATCAATATGCCGTTGCGCAAACCAATGGTAGAGATGTCATTAACTCCGCGCGAGCAGCAAGCTCTATGACAGAAATCGGTGCGGGCAAAAAGACGGTTGTGTATGGTTGGTCACAGGGTGGTGGTGCAGTGATTGCCGCTGCGAGTCTTCCAGACTATCAGGCTCAACAGGGCACTGCCGCAGACAATCTGCAGTATCTTGGATTTGTCGCCTTGGCACCAGAAGATTTAGCAGCTCTGCTTCCAAAAGCTCCGCTCGATGAAGCTAGTGCGATCAAAGTCATGAAAGGGTTCACTGAGGCGAATGTTTCTAACGTATTCTTATTTACCCACTTTATGATGGGGCTTTGGGGCACTCAGGCCGCTTACCCCGAGCTTAAGCTCACCGATTTGCTGACTGAAGAAGGTGCAAAGGCCGCCGATCAACTATCAAGTAACAAATGCGTTCATGTGATGGGTGATTCATTTAACTATGCCTATGGAGACAAATATAAATCTCTAGTGAATCCCCAAGCCAGCAACTCTTCGGCATGGATTAAGGCGTTTGTTGATGGTAGTGTCAAACCCGTAAAGCCAGTCGCGCCCGTCGCGATTTACTGGGGCACAAAAGATACTGTCGTGCCTCCTGTTATGCATGAGATTTATCAAAAGCAGATGTGCGCAATGGGGGCGAATGTAGCGAGAGTGCAGCTGCCAGGTGAGCAAACACACTTTACAACTCCCGGCGTTTCTGCTCCTATGTATCTTGAGTGGGTAAAGGATCGTATTGCCGGAAAACCATTAGAGAATGGTTGCCCCAAGGGTTAAGGTAAAGCTTGGCATCTTCAGGCTCAGTTCGATTAGGCGCTGGGCCGCCACCTGAAGCCGGTTTGTTCAGCTAAGTTAGTGCGAATAGACTGCCTGTTTATCTCAACACTCTTGCCGTCGTTGAGGCAAATGGGCGCGGCTGTGTATAGTGCTCCCCTTGGATTCGTCCAGAACTCCAATCAGCCGCAACTCGCGCGCCTCAGATTGGGCGGTTAGCTCAGTGGTAGAGCACTGCCTTCATACCCGCAGCTTCCAAGTTGCCCGATTGTTTCCTCACCATAATCTCCAGATTTTTCTTTTCTCCCAGTCCACAGAGAAACCCATCGCAGTCAACAGAATTTCATGTTCACTCAGGAGATCTTTTACGCGACTGCGCCAAATGTGATTTGGTGCAATCATACCCATCAAGTGAAGCAAGATGATCAATGTGTTGTAGAGCTTGCGTGAGCCGGGAACAAACTGCTTGACAAGTCCGACAGGCTTGTTGCGAGGCAGGGTCGGCGTTATTGTGAAATCTCTATTCCACAATCGACTGTGATGAGCGCAGATGTTGCGTACTAAGGAAAGATGCCTTAGCCAAGACGCCAGCACTTGTTCATCTACACCATAGGCCGCGGCGATAGCACGACGGGTTTTCATGGGTTTTAGATTGTCATACCAACGTGATAACGAGCCCAGCGACATGACTTCACAGACTGCCCACAAGGCTGGTAACGCCTCGCTGTATGTCGTTATCAAATGTTTGATGAAGTTTTCATCAGATCGATTTACCTCCATTGTCAGTTTCGCTAGATTTTTTTGCCAACGGCTATTATTGACAGCCAGAGTTGCGTCAAGGTGGCCGTGGGGGTTGTGCAAATGAGCGATTTGATATGCCCATTGGCTTCTAATTGACACTTCAACTCTCTCAATGGCATCTAGCATCAAGAGCCGAAGCTCACGATCGAATAGGTATAGATTTAAAACTTCCTCAAATTTGGTGCCAGACCTGAATATGTGTGTTGTGTGATCGGACTCAAATGGCAGCCAGTAAGCACCTAAACGGTAATAATTGAGGTTTTGTAAATAGAACTCAGCTTGAGTGAGGTCACTTATTTCCATGCCTCGTTGCTGAAGTTGAGTCGCCTGTTGCGCGTAAGAAGTAGGGGGTTTCTCAAACGGCCGTTTAGTTGTTGTCAGGGTATGCTCACTGCAAAATTCGATTTCACAAAAAAGTAACCCGCCGGTTTGAGGATATGCTTGCGCACATAGCCTTGGCGGGTTTTATTAAGCGAAATTGTACAGGAAAGGGCTCAACGCTCTTGCCGTCGTTGAAGTAGTCGGGCGCGGCTGTGTATAACGCGCCGTGTGGATTTATGATTAACTCTTTGCCCAATGTAAGACTTAAATTGATGGAGCGCTTGTGAATAATATGCTGCCCAACGTCTGGCGACCTGATCTGGCCGCATTACTTCCTGCCAATCCTTCTACTGCAGGCGGTCCAGCACTAACTTGGTGGATCGCGTTGTTATATCTGTGCATGATTACTGTGCGCAGTCTGATACATATGCTTGTTTACGATAGTGGTGCACACAGTATCGCAACAATAGACGTATCTGTTGCAGGCGGCGCGAATATTGTCGCTATGCTCGGGCAATTGGGTGCCATCCAGCTATTGTTGGCGTTGTTGCTTTGGGTGCTTTTATTACGCTACCGAGGATTTGTACCACTTGTACTGCTTGTTTTTATGCTTGAACCGTTCCTGCGAGCTTATGTAGGCCACTTAAAACCAGTGATAACCGAGGGAGTTGCCCCGGGCGTGGCACTCAACTGGGCCGTGATGCCAATCCTCGCTGTAGTTTTTTTCCTTTCCTTGTGTCCTGCTCAGCGTGAGCCAACACGCTGACTGTGTATAATTTGGTTGCTAGAAAATTTTCTAGATTTTAACCAGCCACCAAAAGTGCGCATCAAACCGGGCGGTTAGCTCAGTGGTAGAGCACTGCCTTCACACGGCAGGGGTCACAAGTTCGAAACTTGTACCGCCCACCAAAATTATCAATAAAATCAGAAATTTGAAAAAAACAGTGGGTTTCGGCTGTGGGCATTGACATTTAAATGTTTTGCACATA
>Ga0222712_10001423_pt1 | contig 29505 bp, 28 predicted proteins | sample C33_657DmetaG_FD_165043 | JGI IMG/M metagenome (GOLD analysis project Ga0222712, IMG submission 165043) | Estuarine water microbial communities from San Francisco Bay, California, United States - C33_657D | ecosystem: Environmental > Aquatic > Marine > Unclassified | place: USA: California... | reverse complement strand
CTTCACCGCCAGTGCTCAGGTGGAGGATATGCGCCGTGCGGCCAGTCTGCTCATCGCCCGGCTGGACAGCCTGACGCGCCTGCCCGAACCCAGCCAGCCGGATGTCGGCGATGTGGAGCCGCCGCTGGTCGCGCTGAGCGCCGATCCGCTGCAGGATCTGATTCCGCCAGCCTGCCCGAGGCCCCGCTTCACGGCGGACAGCTGTGGTGGGTGGTGTTCGGCTACCTCGGGACGGTGGCTGTCCCGGCGCTGGTGCTGGCCGCGCGCTTCCAGTGGAGCGGCAGTCTCGATTTCCCTGCCGATGTGCCCGCCCGTCTGGCGCGACCCTTTGCGGGCAGTCTGCCCCTGACACCGGCCGTGAACATCCCCGAGTTCCTCGCCGATCGTCCGTTCGCCCAGGCACTTGCCGAGCTGCGGACCCGCTTGCAGTTGCGTCGTCCGGCACCGGACCCTCTGGTGCAATTCCCCCGTGGTCGTGTGCTGCTGACGTGCTCGACGGCACCGGGCGAGGGCAAATCCACACTGGCGGCGAGCCTCGCCCTGACGCTGGGGCGTTCGGAGCGAGTGCTGCTGATCAATGCCGATCTGCGCACCAGTCAGGAGTTCATGGGCCTGCCGGCCCGCGCGCCGGGCCTCTCGCATCTGATCGCCGGTGCCGCCCAGTTGCGCGACTGCGTGCATGCCCGACCCGAACTGGGAATCGACGTGATTCCCGCCGGCGTGCTGCCGCCCAACCCGCAGGAACTGCTGGCTGGCAAGCGCCTGCGCCGCGTGCTGGAGATGCTGCAGCGGCGCTACGACACCCTCATCATCGACACGCCGGCGCTCGCGCAGTGCAGTGATGCCATGTTGCTGGGGCCCTTGAGCGATGACATCCTCTATGTGCTCGCGGCAGGCAGCGGTGATCTGGAGCAGACCAGGAGCCAGCTGCACAAGCTCGACATGGCCGACCTTGGCCCGATCCACCTGGTGATGAATCGCACGCAGCCGATCGCGCTGAGCCCGCTGCCGTTGTGGAAGGGAGCCGCATGAACCTGAACGAGCTGCAATCCCTGTTGACGCAGGGGGAGGACGACGTCGGACCGGATGCGGAGGCGCAGGCGCCCGTGAAGCTCGTGCCTCGACGTCAGGACCCTGAGAGCCCCGCGACGTCCGCCACGCCCCCCGCGGCCACTCTGGCGGAGCGGCTGCAGGAAATCGAGCTGGCCATGAAGCTCGGCTATCTGCTGTGCAAGTGCACCTGGCCGCCGCAGATCATGGTGTTGACCGGGGTGGACCATGTCTATCGCTGCCGGCGCTGTTCCCGTGTCCGCGAGATGTAATTGGCAAGCTATGTGCTTGCACAGGGGATACACGCGGAAACGGTCCCCAGTGGCCAATTCTTGCCGCCCTGGACTCTTTCGCGAGGTGTGACTCCCATGATCCGTGCCTGTATCGGCCTCTTCCTGCTGCTGACGCTGGCTGCCTGCAGCAATACCCAGTCGCTGCGCGGGGAAATGGTGCATGTCTACAACCAGGGACTTGCACTGACTTCCAGCGCGGGCATTCTGGACGATCATGCCGTGACGCGCAGTTCTCACTGGGTACTGTCCCAGGATGTCAGTTTCTACATCGCACTGAGTGGACTCGAACAATACCCCCTGCTGCGGCCGACCCAGCCGGAGGACCTGCCGGCGACACTGCCTGTGCCCGAAGACAGCCTGTCCCTGCTGCTTTCCGGCGAAGTCCGCCGGCAGTTCCCGCGCGTGCTGCGCGCCGAGCGCAGCGAAACCCTGTTCGATGCCCGGCAGTCGGCGGTGCGAAATCGCATCGACTTCGTGATCTTTCCCCGCATTCTGCTGTGGGAGGACACGGTGCGCACCTGGCGTGAGATGGCCGACACCCTGCGTCACCGCAGCGGCAAGGAGGTGCAGGACGCCTTCGGGCTGGATCGCGCCCGCATCCAGCTGACCGTGCTCGACGTGACCACCGGCCGTGTGGTCGATGTCGTCGCCATCGATACCCGTGCCGGCCTGCTGGGCCTGTACGAGGACTCGCCGGATCGCCTGCTGGTGGCCGCCATTGGTCGCTACGTGGACAGTCTGGTACCGTAAGGGGCCATGACCGACTCCCTGCGTTCCCTCGCCAAGACACTCGCCACTCCCACGTCCGACCGCGCGTCGACGGGGCCTGACGCCGCCTGGAGCCCACCCTGTACCGGCGCAATTGCCATCCGCATCGCGGCCGACGGGCAGTGGTATCACGAGGAGCAGCCCATTCGCCGGCCCGCCCTGGTCAGGCTGTTCGCCTCCATCCTGCGGCGCGAGGACGATGGCGAGTTCTATCTGGTGACGCCGGTGGAAAAGCTGCGCATCCAGGTGGACGACTGTCCGTTTGTGGCAGTGCTGGTGGATGTCGAAGGCGACGAAGACAAGACCCTGCGCTTCACGCTCAATACCGGCGAGGCGGTGGAGGCCGGACCGCAGCACCGGCTGTGGGTGGAGCAGAGGAACGGAGCGCCGCTGCCACTGCTGGAAGTGAGGCAGGGCCTGCACGCGCGCGTGGCGCGAGCGGTGTTCTACGACCTGGTGGCGCGTGCCGACGTGCTGGAGCGGGAAGCGGGGGCGCTGCTGGTGCTAGCGAGTCAGGGCGAGGTGTTCGTGCTCGGCCCGGTGGACTGAGCGGCTCATGGCTGGCTGGCGCGCTGTTCCAGGGCGGCGTCTTCCTCACGCGTGGCCGGGCGCAGGACGGTGATTGCCGCTGTGGTGACATCCGCTGCCGCCTTCTTGCGGTGTTCGACACCCTTGTCTGCGCCCTTCACTCAGAGCTTTGCCGCCATTGCGGCTGTGCCGGCCACGGGTGCCAGGAAGAAGCCGCAGCCGCTGAGTGTGAGGCTCAGGCAGAAGGCGAGGGGGATGATGAGGATGTTCCTGGGCATGTCGAGAGGTCTCCGGGGCCGTGTGGGCAAGGCGATTTCATGAGCGATTCAGCAAATTCTGTGCCGAAAAGAGGCGATGGGCGGCTGAATTGACGCTCTTGGATAAACCCGGCATGATTGGCGCCTTTTCGGGCAGGGCGCAGCGTATCACGACAATCTATTGTCACTGCCTGTCTCCCGCGTGACCCGTTCCAACTATCTCACTACTCACTTCCAGGTGGAGAGTCCATGAAGATTCTGGTGGCCGTCAAACGTGTCGTCGACGCCAACGTCAAGGTGCGCGTCAAGGCCGACAACAGCGGTGTCGATCTGACCAATGCCAAGATGGCAATCAATCCTTTCTGCGAGATCGCCGTGGAAGAGGCCATCCGGCTCAAGGAGAAAGGCCAGGCCGACGAGGTGATCGTGGTCTCCATCGGCGACAAGGCCTGCCATGAGCAGATCCGCACAGCCCTGGCGCTGGGCGCCGATCGCGGCATCCACGTCGAGGCGCAAGACGGGCTGCAGCCGCTGGCCGTGGCCAAGCTGTTGCACGCCATCGTGCAGCGTGAGTCCATCGACCTGGTGCTGGTGGGCAAGCAGTCCATCGACACCGACAACAACCAGGTCGCCCAGATGCTGGCCGCCCTTGGCGGTATGCCCCAGGGCACCTTCGCCTGCGGCGTCGAGGTGCAGGACGGCAAGCTCAAGGTGGTGCGCGAGATCGATGGCGGCGAGCAGACGATCCTGTTGTCCCTGCCGGCCGTGGTGTCCACGGACCTGCGTCTGAACGAGCCGCGCTACGCCTCGCTCCCGAACATCATGAAGGCCAAGAAGAAGCCGATCGACTCGCTGACGCCCGCCGATCTTGGCGTGAGCGTGGCCGCTCGTCTGCGCACCGTCAGCGTCGAGCCGCCGCCCGAGCGCAGCGCCGGCATCAAGGTCGCCAGCGTGGATGAACTCATCACACGCCTGAAGACGGAAGCCAAGGTCATTTGACGCCCGGGCCGCGCCCGCCACACGAATTCAAGCAGAAGGACGACACATGAAGATTCTGGTGATTGCAGAGCACGACAATCTCAGCCTGAAGCCCGCCACCCTGAGCACGGTGACGGCCGCCCTGGCCATCGGCCAGCCCGTTGATGTGCTGGTGGCCGGCGCCGCCTGCGCGAGCGTGGCCAATGCCGCCGCAGCAGTGGCCGGCGTCAGCCGCGTGCTGGTGGCGGATCACCCCGCGCATGCCGCGCAGCTGGCCGAGAGCATCGCCGCCCTGGTTGCCGAGATCGGCACCCAGTACACCCACATCCTGGCGGCCGCCACCACCACTGGCAAGAACCTGCTGCCCCGCGTGGCCGCTCTGCTGGATGTGGCTCAGATCTCCGAGATCGTCGCCGTGAAGTCTGCCGACACCTTCGTGCGCCCCATCTATGCGGGCAATGCGCTGGCGACGGTGCAATCCGACGATCCGGTGAAGGTGATCACCGTGCGCACCACGGCCTTCGCCGAGGCCGCCAGTGCGGGCAATGCCGCTGCCGTGGAGCCGCTCAACGTGGTGAAGGAGCAGGCGCTGTCCGCGTTCGTGGGCCAGCAGTTGTCGACCTCCGAGCGTCCGGAGCTGACGGCCGCCTCCGTGGTCATTTCCGGCGGGCGTGGCATGCAGAGTGGCGAGAATTTCGTGCTCATCGAGAAGGTGGCCGACAAGCTGGGCGCCGCCATCGGGGCCTCCCGTGCGGCGGTGGATGCCGGCTTCGTCCCCAATGACATGCAGGTCGGTCAGACCGGCAAGATCGTGGCGCCCGAACTGTACATCGCCGTGGGCATCTCCGGCGCCATCCAGCATCTGGCCGGCATGAAGGACAGCAAGGTGATCGTGGCCATCAACAAGGACGCCGAGGCACCGATCTTCCAGGTGGCGGACTATGGCCTGGTGGACGACCTCTTCAAGGTGCTGCCGGAGCTGGCGGAAAAGCTCTGATCCCAGCTGTCTGACACTGGCTGCCAGTGTCGCCAGCGCAAAAGTGAAAGGCCCGTGAGTCCAAAGGAGTCACGGGCCTTTTCGTTTGCTGGCCTGCGCCCTGCTTAGGCCTGCGTGTCGTTCTGCTGTTGCTGCGCGGCTTCGAGCATCTGGCGACGCTTGATTTCACGCGGATCGTTCGGTGCACGGCCGGACAGGGCCGGAATCACCGGAGCGGCCTGTGCAGCAGGCGCCGCGGCCACAGCCAGTGCTTCCACGGGCGCGGCCGCTTCCGGGGCCTGCACGGGCGCTGCGACCGCTGCCTGGGACTCGACCGGGGCTTCGATGGCCTGCTCGACGGCTTCCTCTGCCACGCTCACCTGCACAGCCGCTTCAACGACGGCGACGTTGTCCTGCGGTTCGACCGCAAGCGCGGCGCTGCTCTCTGCAGCGGCGCTCTCGGTCAGGATGACCTCCACGGGGGCGGCTTCCACGGCAGCGGCGGCCGGTTCGTTCACGTCCAACTCGGATGCCGCCGCTTCGACGGCGCCTGCATCAGCCTGCTCGCCTGCGGCGGCATTGCCACCACGATTGCGACCACGACGACGGTCAGACGGGCGACGGTTGCGACGGGAGGCACGGGGCGCCTCGCCACCATCGTCTTCGCCCTCGGCATCGTCCTCGCGGGCCATGTTGGGCTCTGCCACATTGCCGTTGACCTCCATGTCGAGTGCCAGGTCCTGACCTTCGTCGGCATCGACTGCGATGTTGTCGACGAAACGAATGCCGGAATCGGAGTCGACGTCGACTGCCTCGTCGGCAATCTGGTTCACGGTGTCGGCATCAAGCTCCTGTTCGGCCGGGGCCTGCAGAGCGCCTTCTTCCGGACGCGGGCCACGACGACGCTGTGCATTGTTGCGCGGACGGCGATTGCCGCTGCGACGCTGCGCACGTGCTTCGCCATCGGCTGTCTCGACGCCCTCGACTGCGTTCAAGGTCTCTTCGTCTGCCGGCAGTTCCTCGCGACGCGGCTCGCGCTTCTCGTCACGTCGACCGTCGCGACGCTGTTCATCACGGGGTGCTGCAGAACTTTCGCCGCCACGACCGCGATTGCCGCGCTTGCGACCCTGGCCGCCTTCACGGGCGGACTGGCCTTCCTGCGCGCCACCGCGCTCTTCATTGCGGGATTCGCCGGCTTCCGCGCGGTTTTCATCGCGCGCGGAGTCGCGACCGGAATCACGACCCCCTTCGCGACGTCCGCCCTGCTTGCCGCCACGATTGCGTTCACCGCGCTCGCCACGATCACGATCACGATCACGACCGCGCTCACGCGAGCGACCACTGCGCTCCTCGCGGGCTTCGGGTGCTGGCGCCTCGGCTTCCTTTTCGCCACCAAACAGACTGCCGATGGCGGACAAGAGGCTGCCGAATAGGCCCTTGCTCTGGGCGGGCTGCGCCGCCGCAGGGGCAGGCGCGGCAGGCGCCGGGGCCGGTGTGGGAATGGGCGGCTGCGAGAGCACCGGTGCCTGCACCGCTGCCTGTTGCGGGGCTGGGGCGGGGCGGGCATGACGGTGGCTGGGCTCGTGGGATTCCGGATGAATCTCGATCTCGAAGCTTGCCAGCGGTGTCGCGTCGGACTGGCTGACGCCCTGAATCTCGTAGTGCGGGGTCTCCAGCGCCGCGTTGGGCACGATCACCAGCTTGGTGCCGCTCTGCGCTTCCATGGCCGATACAGCAGCGCGCTTTTCGTTGAGCAGATAGGCGGCCACGGCGATCGGCACGATCGCGCGGATCTCGACGCTCTTGCGCTTGTTGGCCTCTTCTTGCAACACACGCAGGATGGACAGCGCCTGCGACTTCACGTCGCGGATCGCGCCCTGGCCGCTGCAGCGCGGGCAGACGATGGTGCTGGTCTCTTCCAGCGAGGGGCGCAGACGCTGTCGCGACATCTCCAGCAGGCCGAAGCGGGAAATGCGGCCGACCTGCACGCGGGCACGGTCCGCTTCCAGCGCATCGCGCATGCGGTTCTCGACTTCCTTCTGGTTCTTGGCCGAGCTCATGTCGATGAAATCGATCACGATCAGGCCGCCCATGTCGCGCAGACGCAGCTGGCGCGCGATCTCGTCGGCGGCTTCCAGATTGGTGTTCAGGGCCGTCTCTTCGATATCGGAGCCGCGGGTGGCGCGGGAGGAGTTGATGTCGATGGACACCAGGGCCTCGGTCGGATCGATCACGATGGAGCCACCGGACGGGAGCTTCACTTCGCGCTGGAAGGCGGTCTCGATCTGGCCTTCGATCTGGTAGCGGTTGAACAGCGGCAGCGACTCCTGATAAAGCTTGATGCGCGCTTCGTAGTGCGGCATCACCTGACGCACGAAGCTCAGCGCCTCTTCGTAGGATTCACGCGTGTCGAACAGCACTTCGCCGATGTCCTGACGCAGGTAGTCACGGATGGTGCGGATGATGACATTGCTTTCCTGATAGATCAGGAACGGGGCGGAGCGGGTAGTGGAGGCCTCGGTGATGGACTGCCACAGGGCCAGCAGGTAGTCGAGATCCCACTGCAGTTCCTGCTGTTGCTTGCCGACGCCGGCCGTGCGCACGATCATGCCCATGCCGTCAGGAATGTCCAGGCCGTTCAATGCTTCGCGCAGTTCGGAGCGGTCGTCGCCCTCGATGCGGCGGGAGATGCCCCCGGCACGCGGGTTGTTGGGCATCAGCACCAGGTAGCGGCCCGCCAGGCTCACGAAGGTGGTCAGGGCAGCGCCCTTGTTGCCACGCTCTTCCTTTTCCACCTGCACAATGACTTCGGTGCCTTCGGCGACCGATTCCTTGATGTTGACGCGGCCTTCGGCATTGGCGCCACGCTTGGTGAAGTACTGCGGAGAGATTTCCTTCAGGGGCAGGAAGCCGTGACGCTCGGCGCCGAAATCGACGAAAGCGGCCTCGAGGCTGGGTTCCACGCGGGTGATGCGGCCTTTGTAGATGCTGGCCTTTTTCTGGATTCTGGAGCGGTTCTCGATGTCCAGGTCGTAAAGACGCTGGCCATCGACGAGGGCAACACGCAACTCCTCTTCTTGAGTTGCATTGATCAACATTCTCTTCATGTGAGGTTCACTTCTCTGTTGGGTGCCAGAAAGGTGAACCCGGGGCCATCAAACCTGCGGGCAGTAAGTTACCGAAAGCGGATCAGCTTTCATTTCGAGAAAACCATGGTGACATCTGAACTTCATCGCTGTACCTGGTGGTCCGTGAACCGAGTAATCCGTTGTCTGTCTCTATGCACACCGGCCGGCAGCCGTCGGGCTGCGCCGGGTAGTTTCAAGTAAACCTGACTGCTTTGCGGCCCTGCCTTTGTCGCTGTTTCGCGCTGGCAGGGCGTTACTGAATTTGATACGTCCCGGATTCATCCGGCTGTATTGACTATCCATTCATGACGACCAGCAAGGCCGTCACTCCGTGCAGTGGCAACGTCGAGTTCAAACGTTTTTCCTGCGGTTTTCACTGTTCAAAACCGTTGTTTCATTCTTTTGCGGGCTCGATAGCGTCGAGCGCCCGAATATCCTTGCGGCATCGTCACGAGCGACCAGTCTGTGCATGCAATGGCAGGTCGGCTGTGCAGAAGCTGTCTCTTCGTCAGGCACTGGCGTGTGCCGGCGTGGCTGACGTTTTGCGAGGCCCACCGAATATACCAGCAAATACTTTTTAATTCAAACACCTGGAGGCTTTGCCAGGGCCCTTGTTGCCCTTGCTCGACAGGCAGGCGTACACTGATTGGCAGGCGTGGCATTGTTCATGCAGAGGCACAATCATGAGAACGGTGATCTACTGGCGCACATCGCCGCTGGAGGCGGAATACGAGGCTCAGCTTGCCTTGTCGCAAGGGCAGGGCACCCTTGCGCAGGAGGAGGCTGTTCTGCGGGCCTGGTGTGCCGAGCACGGTCGCGGTCCCGTCGAGCGCGTGGTGGATGCGGGACTGGCGCTCTCGCTGACGTTGGCGGAACGCGAGGGCGGGGCTGACTTGCTCGACACCCTGCGGGCGGGAGACGTGCTGGTGGTGCATGCCTTGGAGCGCCTCTTCAGCTCCTGCTATGATGCCGCGGCCATTCTGCAGCGGCTGCGTGAGCGGCGTGTCGGGCTGCATGTGCACACCCTGGGCGGCGATGTCTGCGCCCCTGGCTTCGTGCTTGATGTCGTGACGGCTGCCCGTGCCTTTGCCTTGCTGGAGCGTCGCCGTTCCGTCGAGCGCATCCGCAGCGTCAAGCGCACCCAACGCAGCAAGGGCCGCTATCTGGGCGGCAGTCGGCCATTCGGCTACATGATCCATTCCAACGGACGCCTGATCGAGAATCCCATGGAGCAGAAAGTACTCAAGCGAATCCTGCAGCTGCGCGAGCAGGGCTGGTCTCTGCGAGCCATCGCCGAGGCCGTCAGCACCCCGGTCGTGCCCATCAGCTTCAAGACCGTGCAGAGGATCCTCCAACGCCATGTTTAAGCCGGTAGCCCTGTTCATAGGCTTGCGCTACATCCGTACGCGCAAGAAGAGCCAGATCATCTCCTTCGTCTCGGTCGTCTCCACACTGGGGATCACCATCGGCGTGCTGGCGCTGATCGTGGTGACGTCGGTGATCAATGGCTCCACCAGTACCATGCGGGACGAGACACTCAAGGCTGTGCCTCATGCCAGCATCAGTGCGGGCAGCGGGGACTGGCCGGGCCTGCGCGACGCGCTGGCGGCACAGCCCGGCATCCTGGGCGCCGCGCCTTATGTAGAGGGCGAGAGCTGGCTGCGTTTCGATGGCGCAGCGGAATTCGTGCAGCTGCGCGGGGTCGACCCGCGACTCGAGGGCCAGGTGCTGCAGGTGCAGAACCCGGATCTCGACGCCATGCTACAGGCGCTGGCCGCCACCGAAAATGGCATCATCCTGGGCATCCGGCTGGCCAATCGGCTTGGCATCCGGCTCGACGAGGAGGTCACCCTGCTGTCGCTGCCCAGCCTGCTCAATCGCAAGCTCGACGAGTCCATGCACTTTCGCGTCGTCGGCGCCGCCGACTTCGGCTTCTACGGCAATGACAACACGGTGATGGTGGACTTGAAGGCGGCGCAGACCCTGTTCGGCCTGGACGCGGGCGGGCAGGACGTGCGGTTGCGGCTGCGCGTTGACGATGTCTTGAATGCCGGGCCCATCGCGGCGAACGCCCTGCAGACACTGCCCGATCCGACCCTGGCCGCCGGGCGCGCCAGCACCAGCTGGAGCGAGACCCAGGCCAGCCTGTTCGATGCGCTGCGCCTGGAAAAGACCATGACAGGCTTCATGCTGCTGATGATCGTGGTGATCGGCGCCGTCAACATCGTCTCCACGCTGGTGATGGTGGTGGCCGACAAGAGTGCCGACATCGCGATCCTGCGCACCATGGGTGCCAGTCGTGCCACCATCATGAGCATCTTCGTGACTCAGGGCACGACGGTGGGCGTGCTGGGCACGGCGCTGGGGGCACTGACTGGCGTGCTGCTGGCGCAGAATCTGCCCCAGGTGCTGGGCTGGATCGAATCGGCCCTGAACGCCACGCTCTCGCCGGGCGATGTCTACATGATCAGCTATCTGCGCGCCGAGCTGCAGGTCGAGGACGTGGTGCTGACCTGCATCAGTGCCCTCGTCGTGAGCTTTCTGGCAACCCTTTATCCGGCGTATCGGGCCACCCGCATTCAGCCCGCCGAAGTCTTGAGGTATGAATGAGCATGCGTGAAATCCGCCAGTCGCCCACCGCCCAGATGGTGTCGCCCGACATGCAGGAACCCGAGCTGATGCTGGAATGCCGGCAGTTGTGCAAGGTCTACACCCAGGGCCCGGAGCGCGTCGAGGTGCTGCGCAATCTCGATCTGCGCGTCTATGCCGGCGAACGCGTGGCCATCGTCGGTGCCTCGGGTTCGGGCAAGACCACGTTGCTGAACCTGCTGGGGGGGCTCGACCTGCCCAGCTCCGGCGAGGTGATGATCGCCGGCCTCAATCTGGCCAGCCTCAACGAGGCGCAGCGTGACCGGATGCGCAATCGCAATCTCGGTTTCGTCTATCAGTTTCATCATCTGCTGGGCGAGTTCACGGCATTGGAGAACGTGAGCATGCCGCTGCTGATTGCCGGCAACGATGTGCGGCGGTCGGCAGCGCGGGCGGCCGCCATCCTGGAGCGGGTCGGCCTCGGTCATCGCCTGCAGCACAAGCCCTCCGAGCTTTCCGGCGGCGAACGTCAGCGCGTGGCGATTGCGCGGGCCCTGGTCACGGAGCCGCGCTGCGTGCTGCTGGACGAGCCTACCGGCAATCTGGACAGGCACACCGCGCACGAGATCCATGCCTTGATGGCAGAGTTGAACACGCAGCTGGCCACGAGTTTCGTGGTGGTGACGCACGACGAGGAGTTCGCCCGCTCGCTCGACAGGGTGCTGCTGCTGCGCAACGGTCAGCTGGAAGAGCTGGACGCGGCCACTCGGTCGGCCATTGCGGCGCGCGGTCTGACGGCGAGCCTGGTCGAAGCGCCCGCGCAGGACGATGCCCATGGCGAATGAGCCACGCCAGCCGCCCGCTCTGGCGCCTTACGCCGAGCACTCCTTCGCTGCCTTCATCGCGCTGCGCTATGTCAGCGTGGGGCGGCGCAGCCAGCTGGTCTCGTTCATGTCCGCGCTCACCGTCAGCGGGCTGGCGCTGGGCATCGCCATCCTGATCACCGTGCTCTCCGTGATGAACGGCTTCGATCGCGAAGTGCGGGAGAACATCCTGGGCATCCTGCCCCATGCCGTGGTGAAGGCGCTGGAACCCCAGGGGCCGGAGCGCTGGCAGGCCATCGAAGAGGTGCTGCGCGCGCATCCCGCCGTGCTGGACATGGCGCCGCAGATCGAGGTCACCGGCGTCGTCTCGGCCAACGGCTTCGCCAAGGGTGTGCTGGTGCAGGGCGTTGACCCGCAGGCTGAGCAGCGTATCTCCCGACTCGACCGGTTCATGCGCGAGGGCAGTCTGGCCGGGCTGGAGGAGGGACGCTTCCGCATCATCCTGGGCGCCACGCTGGCCGCCAATCTGGGCGTGGGCATTGGGGACAAGGTCAGTCTGTATTCGCTGGAAGTGTCGGTGAATCCGCTGCTGCCACTGCCGACGCAGCGCCAGTTCACCGTGGCCGGCATCTACCGCGTGGGCACTCTGGAGCTGGACAGCGCCATGGCGATGATCACGCTGCAGGACGCGCGTGCGCTGTACCGGTTGCGCGACACCCATACCGGCCTGCGCTTCCAGATCGCGGACCTGCTGCAGGTGCGGGCGGTGGCAGCCGAGCTGGGGCCGCAGTTGCCGCAGGGCGTGCAGGTGGACACCTGGACGCGGGTGTTCGGCAACATCTACGAGAACATCCAGTTCTCGCGCACCGTGGTCGGCCTGCTGCTGTGGCTGCTGGTGGCGGTGGCGGCGTTCAATCTCGTGGTGAGTCTGGTGATGATCGTGCGTGACAAGCGCGGCGACATCGCCATCCTGCGCACCATCGGCGCCAGTCCCGAGACGATCCGGCGCATCTTCATGACGCAGGGCTGTCTGGTGGGGCTGATCGGCACCGTCATCGGCATCGCCTTCGGCGTGTTCTTCTCCCTGACCGTGGGGGACTTCGCTGCCTGGCTGGAGAATGCCTTTGGCATCACCCTGCTCAGTGCCGAGGTGTATCCGGTGGATTTCCTGCCCTCCGAGCTGCGCCTGAGCGACATCGTCGGCGTGAGCCTGGGCGTGTTCCTGCTGTCCCTGCTCGCCACCCTTTACCCTGCCTGGCGCGCCTCCCGCGTGCAGCCTGCCGAAGCCCTGCGCCTGGACTGACGCCACGCGCCACCGGCGCGGCCTGCCTATACTTGGCGGGCGACACTGACGTCGCCCAGCGCCGGATTCCCCATGCGTTCACGGATGATCGCTGCCAGCCTCGGCATTGCCCTGGTGGCCCTGCTGCCTGTCCTGCCTGCCATTGCGCTTTGGCAGAGTGTTCCCGTGCTGCTGCTTCTGCTGCTGGGCTGCTGGCGGGGGCAGGGTGTGCCTGCACTCTGCTGTGCCTTGCTGGGTGGCCTGCTGTGGGGGCTCATCAGCGGTCAACAGCGGCTGCAGGCCTTGCTGCCCGAAGCGCTGGAGGGGCGTGACTTCTGGGTGACCGGCGTGGTCACCGGGCTGCCCCAGCGCTCGGAGCGGGCGCAGCAGATCCAGTTCCGCGTGGAGCACAGCTGCTTCGACCTGCTGCCGGCAGACTGTACGGCGCATGTGACGCTGTTCCGCGACCGGCTCATACAGCTCAACTATTACGGGCCGCTGACCCTCGAGCCGGGTCAGCGCTGGTTCTGGCGCGTGCGACTGAGTCGGCCGCGCGGTTTCGCCAATCCGGGAGGCTTCGATTACGAGGCCTGGCTGGTGCAGCAGGGCGTCGCCGCGCGCGGCTATGTGCGGGACACGGCGTTCAATCTCCGGCTGGAGGATGGCGGAGCCTGGCTGTCGCGGCTGCGCCATGGTCTGCGTGCACAGTTGCTGCAGGCGCTGGAGGGGCGCGCGCAGGCAGGCATCATCCTGGCGCTGGTGCTGGGGGATCGTGACCTGGTGAGCAGTGACGACTGGGCGCTCTTCACGCAGACAGGCACCAATCACCTGATTGTCATCTCCGGCATGCATGTCACGTTCATCGCCTGGGTGTGCGCACTGCTGACAGGATGGGGCGTGCGACTCTGGCCTGCCGCCTTGCTTTGGGTGCCCGCCCAGCAGTGGGGCAATCTGGCGGCCATTCTCGGCGCCGTGGCCTACAGTCTGCTGGCGGGATTCTCCGTCCCGACGCAGCGATCCTGCGTGATGGTCCTGGTGTTCGCCGGGGCACAGCTGGCGGCCCGGCGGCTGCCACACTCCTTCAGTTATGTCCTGGCCCTGCTGCTGGTCTTGCTGCTGAATCCACTGAGCGTCACGAGCGCAGGTTTCTGGCTGTCCTTCGGCGCCGTCGGCACCTTGCTGCTGGCGTTTGGCGGCTGGCATCGGCTGCACCGGCGTGCGGACTCGCTGCCCCCAGCGCAGCGCCGGCGGTGGCGCGTCGACTGGCGCGATGTCTGGCAGCGCTGGGGGCAGCCGCAAGGGGTCATCTTCATCGGAATGCTGCTTCCTCTGGGTCTGTGGCTGCAGCAGTTCTCCCTGCTGGCCCCGCTGGCCAATCTGCTGGCCATTCCGCTGGTCAGTCTGCTGGTGGTGCCTTTGTGTCTGCTTGGCGCAGCGCTCTTGTCGCTCTGGCCGGCGGGTGCCGCCGGGCTGCTGCATCTGGCCGATGCGCTGCTGGTGCTGTTCGCCCTGGGACTGCAGGCCGTGATCGCGCTGCCAGTGCCAACCTTGTGGGACATCGCGGGTGTCACCCTTCTGGAGGGTGCACTGGCGCTGGTGGGCAGTGTGCTGTTGCTGATGCCGCGGGGCTGGCCCCGGCGCTGGCTCGGTGGCGTCCTGCTGTTGCCCATGCTCGTGCCAGGCGGGTCGCCCGTGCCGCCAGGGCAGGCGCAGATCAGCGTGCTGGATGTGGGGCAGGGGCTCGCCGTGGTGGTGCGCACGGCGCAGCACACGCTGCTCTATGATGCCGGCCCGCGCTTCAGCGAACGCTTTGACGCCGGTGCAGGCATCGTGCTGCCGTTTCTGCGTCATGGCGGCGTGCGCCGTCTGGACCTGGTGCTGGTCAGCCATGGGGACAATGACCATGCGGGTGGTCTCGCGTCCCTTTTGCAGGGGATCGAGATCGCGCATGTCCTGACAGGGGAGTTGCCGGACGAGGCCGAACGCACGGCGCTGGCGGCGGCACAGATGCCGGCCGCTCGCTGCGAACGCGGCCAGGCCTGGCAGTGGGATGACGTGCGTTTCGCCGTCCTCTGGCCGCCGTCGGGGGCGCATGCAGCGGGCAATGACAGTTCCTGCGTGCTGCGGATCGAGGCGGGCGGGCGCACGCTGCTGCTGACCGGGGACATCGAACGCGGGGCCGAGGCTGCGTTGCTGCGCGCCGACGCCGATGCCCTGCGCAGTGACTGGCTGCTGGTGCCGCACCATGGCAGCCAGACCTCGTCCAGCGCGGGTTTTCTGGCGGCCGTCGATCCTTGCTGCGCCCTGTATTCGGCAGGTTACCGCAACCAGTTCCGGCATCCGGCGCCGGCCGTGGCGGCGCGCTATCACGAGCGCGGCATCCGGGTCTGGAACACGGCCTTGCGGGGGGAGCTGCAGCTGTGTCTGGGGGCCGGGGAGGGCTGCGCCGGCGAGCCGAGTGCCTGGCGCGAAAGTCGGCGACGCTGGTGGCAGGCGCCTGTTTCGCCAGCCTCGCGGGCGCTGCACGGCGAACTGCCCGTTGCCCCGCAGGCCATGTGATTCAAGGGCTGCAGCGCGGCGCAAGCCACACTCACGGGCCCTCGGATGACTGTGGTAGAGTACGCGCCATCACGCCCGGAGGTTCCCAGTGGTAGAAATCGTCAAAGCCGGTGGCTGGCTGATGCTGCCGATCATCCTGTGTTCCATTGTCGCCATCGCCATCGTCATCGAGCGCTTCTGGACCCTGAGCGCCGCCCGCATCGCGCCTCGCTACACCCTCGGCCAGGTCTGGACCTGGATCAAGAACAACGAGCTGGACAGCGCCCATCTGCGCGAGCTTCGTCTGGCCTCACCGCTGGGGCAGATCCTCGTGGCAGGGCTGGTCAACTCCAAGTACGGCCGCGCTGCCATGACCGTCAGCATCGAGCAGGCCGCCAGTCAGGTGATTCACGACCTGGAGCGCTATCTGAGCACCCTGGGCACCATCGCGGCGATCACGCCGCTGCTCGGGCTTTTGGGCACGGTCATCGGCATGATCGACGTGTTCACCCAGATCATGGTGCAGGGCACCGGCAACGCCAACGCCCTGGCCGGCGGCATCTCCCAGGCCCTGATCACCACCGCGGCGGGCCTGTCCGTCGCCATCCCCACCTTCATGTTCCACCGCATGTTCATGCGCCGGGTCGACACGCTGGTGATGAACCTGGAGCAGGAGTCCATCAAGCTGGTGGACGCGCTGCACAGTGATCGCCGCGTGGACATCAAGGAGATCGGCAACCCGTGAAATTCCAGCGCCGCATTCAGGAAGAACTCTCGATCAACCTGACGCCGCTGATCGATGTGGTCTTCCTTCTGCTGATCTTCTTCATGGTGTCCACCACCTTCACGCGGGAGACACGTCTGGCCGTCAATCTGCCCGAGGCGGACGGCGAGCCGGCGCCCGACGCGGAGCAGGTCATCGAGATCTCGGTGAGTCAGAGCGGCGCCTATGCCATCGATGGCCGCACCCTCGTCAACGCCGAACTGAGCACGCTGATGCAAGGGCTGGAAGAGGTGTCGCTCGGCAATCGCAATGCGGCGCTGATTCTGATTGCCGATGCCGACGCGACACACCAGTCGGTCGTCACGGCCATGGATGCGATCGGCCAGTCGGGCTTCAGCCGGCTCAGCATCGCCACCCGCAAACCCAGCGAAGAGAACTGACGCCACGCCATGACTGCTTCCGTGAACGACACTCCTGCCAAGGGCTGGCACGTCTACAAGCGCCTGCTGGCCTATGTGAAGCCGCATAGCGGCCTGTTCGCGATCAGCGTCATCGGTTACATCATCTTCTCCATCACCGGCGTGGCCACGGCCGAATGGCTGGGCTGGACGGTCGACCAGGTGACGGCGCAGAACTCCGACGCCCGCATCCTCAGCCCCATCCTCTGCGTGGTGATCGTGCTGGTGCGCGGTATCGGCGGCTTCATGGGCGGATATACCCTGGAATACATCTCCAACAGCATCATCCACACCTTGCGCTGCGAGATCATGGACAGACTGCTGGTGCTGCCCATGCGCTACTACGACAACAGCACGGCCGGGCGCCTGGTGTCCAAGGTCACCTACGATGTGCAGCAGATCAGCGGTGCGGCCACCAATGCCGTCACCGTGATCTTCCGCGAGGGCCTGACCGTGGTGGGTCTGCTTATCTCCCTGTTCTGGAGCAACTGGCGCCTCAGCCTGGTGTTCCTGCTGGTGGCGCCCTGCGTGGCCATCGTGGTGGGCACGGCTTCGAGCAAGTTCCGCAAGTACAGCCGCCAAATGCAGAACTCCATGGGCGATGTCACCCAGATCACCAATGAGTCCATCAAGGGTCAGAAGGTGGTGCGCAGCTTCAACGGCCGCCGCTTCGTCTTGAGCCGCTTCGAGAAGGCCAGCGAACGCAATCGCCGACAAAACATGAAGATGGTGGGCACGCAGTCCATCGCCATCCCTGTGATTCAGTTGCTCGTCAGCATCGCGATGGCGGTGCTGATCTGGTTCGCCATGGCGCCGGAGTATCTCGCCGAGGCCTCGGCAGGCGACTTCGTGGCCTTCCTCACCGTGGCCGGTCTGCTCGCCAAGCCCATCCGACAGCTCTCCCAGGTCAACTCCGTGGTGCAGCGTGGCATCTCCGCCGCCGAGAGCATCTTCTCGCTGCTGGATGAAAGCGGCGAGAAGGATACCGGCAAGTACGAGGTGGCCCGCGTGCGCGGCGAAGTCGAATTTCAGGATGTCAGCTTCCAGTACAAGGCCAGCGAGCGGCCGCCGGAGCAGGAAGGCGGCGAGAACAGCGAGGGCATCGAGGTGGAAGAACCCGTGCTGGCAAATGTCTCACTGCGCGTGAAGCCGGGGCAGAGCGTGGCGCTGGTGGGCAAGTCGGGCAGTGGCAAGACCACGCTGGTGAACCTGTTGCCGCGTTTCTACGACGTGGAGTCTGGAAGCATCCTGATCGACGGCGTCCCCTCGCGTGACTACACGCTGGAAAACCTGCGCCAGCAGATCGCCGTGGTGAGTCAGGACGTGGTGCTGTTCGAGGGCACCATCGCGCAGAACATCGCCTATGGTGACGAGGGCAGCATTAACGACGAGCAGATCATCGAGGTGGCCCGCAGTGCTCACGCCATGGAGTTCATCAGCAAGCTGGAACACGGTATTCACAGCATCGTCGGCGATGCCGGGCTGATGCTCTCGGGCGGTCAGCGCCAGCGCGTCGCCATTGCACGCGCCTTCCTCAAGGATGCCCCGATCCTGATTCTGGACGAGGCCACCTCGGCGCTGGATTCGGAATCCGAGCAGCACATCCAGCAAGCCCTGAGCACGCTGATGAAAGGGCGCACCACCTTCGTCATCGCTCATCGGCTTTCCACCATCGAGAACGCCGATCTCATCGTGGTGATGGACAAGGGTCGCATCGTCGAGACCGGCACGCATCAGGAGCTGATCGCGGCCGGTGGCAAGTACGCCGCGCTGCACCGCATCCAGTTCTCCGATCTTCCCGCAGGCGAGTGATGCGCCTCGTCGATGCCTGGTATGACCCCTCCGGACGCACTCGTCCGTGGTTGTGGCCGCTGTGGCCCGTGTCACTGCTGCTCGCCGCGCTGGGTGCCGTGCGGCGTCGTGTTCTGGAACGCCGGCGTGGCAACGGCGAGGGGCTGCCGCCGGTGGTGGTGATCGGCAATATCACGCTGGGCGGCACGGGCAAGACGCCCCTGTTGATCGCCCTGGCTCGGCTGCTGCGGGCACACGGCCTGCGGCCTGGCATCGTCAGTCGTGGCTATGGCGGCGACGGCCTGCCGGCTTTCGTCACCGCTGCGTCGCTGCCGCAGAAGGTGGGCGATGAGCCGGTGCTGATCCAGAGGCAGACGGGCTGTCCGATCCGCGTGGATGCCAGGCGTCTGCGCGCGGTGCAGATGCTGGCCGCAGACCAGCCCTGCGATGTGATCCTGAGTGACGACGGCCTGCAGCATCACGCCATGCCGCGTGCGCTCGAACTGGTGGTGATCGACGGCGACCGGCTGCTGGGCAATGGGCATTGCCTGCCGGCAGGTCCGCTGCGTGAGCCGGCCTCGCGACTGCGCGAGGTGGACTGGCTGGTCATAAATGGCGGAGACGAGGATGTGCTGGCGCGACTGCGTGCGGTGGCCGGTCTGAACACACGGCTGCCCCCGGTCACGACCATGCGCCTGCAACCCGCCGCCTGGGTGAACGTGCGCAGCGGCCAGCGCGTGGCGCTGACCGAGCTGCCACTGACGCCGGACAGGCCACTGCACGCGGTGGCAGGAATCGGCAATCCGGGGCGCTTCTTCGCCACGCTGCACGCGCTTGGTCTGGCACCACAGTTCCACGCCTTCGCCGATCATCATCGCTTCACGGTGGCCGATCTGCCCTTCGCGCAGGACGCCACGGTATTGATGACCAGCAAGGATGCCGTCAAGTGCGAAGCCTTCGCCGGGCCGCACTGCTGGTCTCTCGAGGTGGAGGCGTCTCTGGCGCCGGAATTCGCAAGCGCACTGCTCGCCGCAGTGCAGGGGCTGGTGCAGGCGCGAGCCGACACAGGCACGACACGCAATTGAATGAGGAGTCTGCAATGGATCAGAAACTGCTGGCCATCCTGGCCTGCCCGCTGTGCAAGGGGCCACTGAAATTCGATCGTCAGGCGGCAGAGTTGCTGTGCTACGCCGATGCACTGGCGTTCCCGGTGCGTGACGGCATCCCCGTGATGCTGGAGAACGAGGCGCGTGCCCTGACGCTGGAAGAGCGGGAGAACCGCTGATGAGCTTCATCGTCGTGATTCCCGCGCGCTTCGCGGCCACGCGACTGCCAGGCAAGCCGCTGCTGGACATCGCCGGCAAGCCTATGCTGCAGCATGTCTACGAGCGGGCTCTGGGCAGTGCGGCGCAGGCGGTGTGGATCGCCACCGATGACGAACGCATCCAGGAGGCCGCGCTGCGCTTCACGACGAATGTCTGCATGACCAGTGCCAGCCATCAGTCGGGCACCGATCGCATTCAGGAAGTGGCGGCCCGGCTCGGATTGGCGCAGGACGCCATCGTGGTGAACGTGCAGGGCGATGAGCCGCTGATTCCACCGGGCGCCATCAACCAGGTGGCGCACAATCTGCAGCAGCATCCCTCGGCAGGCATCGCCTCGCTTTACGAGGAGATCGAACACGACGCGGAGTTCCATAACCCCAATGCCGTGAAGGTGGTGACGGACTTGCAGGGTTATGCGCTGTATTTCAGTCGCTCGCCGATTCCCTGGCGCAATCCGGCGCTCAGCGCGCCTGCCATCCCTGCCAAGCGTCACATCGGCATCTATGCCTATCGCGTGGCCACGCTCAATCACTTCATCGGCTGGCCGCAGGCGCCGCTGGAGATCGCTGAGCGTCTGGAGCAGCTGCGCGCCATGAGTCACGGCGTGCGCATCCACATGGACAAGGCGGCCCAGCGCATCCCCGCCGGGGTCGACACGCCAGAGGATCTAGAGGCGGTGCGCGCTTACCTGCGAGCGCAGGCATGACAGCGCCGGTGCGTGTGCTGATGGTCTGCCTGGGCAATATCTGCCGCTCGCCGACCGCCCACATCGTTTTCGCCCAGCGCTTGGCTGAGGCAGGCCTGCAGGCGCGGGTGCTGGTGGATTCCGCGGGCACCGGCGACTGGCACATCGGCCACCCGCCGGATGCGCGCTCGCGCGCGGCAGCGGCGCAGCGTGGCTATGACATGACTGACCTGCGCGCGCGGCAGGTGCAGGCGCGGGACTTCCACGACTTCGATCTGCTGCTGGCGATGGACGAGAACAATCTGCGCGATCTGCAGCGCCTGGCCCCGCCGGAACACCGCCACAAGCTGCGCCTGTTCATGGACTTCGCCGAGCTGGACGAGCGCAGTGTGCCCGACCCTTACTATGGCGAGGCGGAGGATTTCCAGCGCGTGCTCGATCTGGTCGAGACGGCCGCTGACGGGCTGCTGCGGCATCTGCGCCAGCAGTTGCGGGAGTAGGGGATGCAGCAGCACGTCGATCTGCAAGCCTTCAACACCTTTGGTCTGCCGGCGCGGGCGCGCTGGTTCTGCGTCGTGGATTCCGTCGTCACTCTGGAAGGGGCGCTGCAGTTCGCCCGTGCGCAGACCCTGCCCGTGCTCGTGCTGGGGGGCGGCAGCAATGTGCTGCTGCGCGAGGATTTCCCCGGTGTGGTGCTGCACATGCAGCTGCGTGGTGTGCAGCAGCTGGCGGACGACGGCGACACGGTACGCGTGCAGGCCGCCTGCGGGGAAAACTGGCATGACTTCGTCAGCACCTGTCTGGCGCACGGCTGGCACGGGCTGGAGAATCTGGCCCTGATTCCCGGCAGCGTGGGCGCGGCGCCGATCCAGAACATCGGCGCCTATGGCGTGGAGGCGGGGGAGCGCATCGAGTCCGTGCAGGTGTGGAATCGCGAGACGGCGTCTGTCGAGTGGATCGCAGCTGCCGACTGCGGCTTCGGCTATCGCGACAGTGTCTTCAAGCGGCAATACCGCGATAGCAGGATCATCCTGCAGGTGGTGTTCCGCCTGCAGCGCAGCGCCACAGTGAACCTGAGCTACAGCGCGCTGGCCCAGGCGCTCGCCGGTCAGGAACCAGTGACACCGCAGGCCGTGTTCGACGCCGTGTGCCGCATCCGCCGCAGCCGACTGCCCGATCCGGCGCAGCTGGGCAATGCTGGCAGTTTCTTCAAGAATCCCGTCATTCCCGCTGCGCTGCATCGCCAATTGCAGCAACGTTTCGGGGATATGCCGGGGCATGCCGTGGCGGGGGCCGAGCCCCTGGTCAAGGTGCCGGCGGCCTGGCTGATCGAGCGGGCAGGCTGGAAGGGGCGTCGCCTGGGGCATGCCGGCGTCTATGAGAAGCAGGCGCTGGTGCTGGTGAATCACGGCGGCGCACGGGCACAGGACGTCGTCGACCTGGCGCAGGCCATCATGGCGGATGTGCGGCAGAAGTTCGGCATCGCCCTGGAACCGGAGGTGCAGTGGGTGCCGGCGCAGCAGGGCCTAGACTCCCGTGTTTGCTGAGCGAGAGACGACTTGCCGATGTACTTGCCTGCACAGCTGTGTTATTGCTCTTGTCAGTATCCCTATCGCGTGTTCTCGAAGTTGCGCCTCTAAAGAGATGCAGGTCTGATCATTCACGTGGTGGGTCACGGACTTTTTGACGTTAAAGGCTAAAGTGCACCCCGCTGATCCTCCCTTCGATGCCAAGGCCACCATTGCCAGCCTGACGACGCGTCCCGGCGTCTATCGCATGCTGGACGCGTCAGGCGGCATTCTTTATGTGGGCAAGGCGCGCAACTTGCGCAAGCGTGTCAGCAATTATTTCCGCGCCTCCGGGCTCGATGCCAAGACCATGGCTCTGGTGGCACGCATCTGCAACATCGAGGTCACCATCACGCGCAACGAAACCGAAGCGCTGCTGCTGGAACAGACCCTCATCAAGCAGCACCGACCGCCTTACAACATCGAGCTGCGCGACGACAAGTCCTACCCTTACATCCTGCTGACCAGTCGTGACACTTACCCGCGGCTGGCCTTTCATCGCGGTGCAAAGCGCCAGGACGCGCGTTATTTCGGGCCGTATCCCAGTGCGAGTTCCGTGCGCGAGAGTCTGGCCATCCTGCAGAAAGTGTTTCGTCTGCGCCAATGCGAGGACAGCTATTTCCGCAATCGCACGCGTGCCTGTCTGCAGCATCAGATCGGGCGCTGCACGGCGCCGTGTGTAGGGCTCATATCGCCCGAGGACTACGCGCGGGATGTGCATTTTTCCGAGCTGTTTCTCAACGGTCGCAGTGATCAGCTGATCCGCGAGCTGACGCAGCGCATGGAAGAGGAATCGGCGCAGCTGCAGTTCGAGCGCGCGGCCACGATCCGTGACCAGATCATCGACCTGCGCCGCATTCACGAGCAGCAGTATGTGGAAGATCAGAGCGGCGATGCCGACGTGCTCGCCGCATCCCTGCAGGGCGCTTTCGCCAGCGTGCATCTGGTGGTGATCCGTGGCGGCCGTCTGATCGGCAGCAAGAGTTTCTTCCCACGCGATCGCCTGGCCGAGGACGAGGGCTCCCTGCTGGCGGCGTTCATCGCGCAGTATTACGTGAAGGAAGACAACGCGGCGGCGATTCCCCGCGAGCTGATCATCGCGCCAGCCATTCCCGAGCCTGGCCCGCTGGCCGAGGCACTGAGTTTCTGTGCGGGCAGGGCGGTGAAAATCAGTGCCAGTGTGCGGGGGCACCGTGCCAGGTGGCTCGCAATGGCGGTGACCAATGCGCAGCAGAGTCTGCAGAGTTTCGTCAGTAACAAGCAGAACGTGCAGCAACGCTTCGAGCAGCTGCGCGTGGCGCTGGATCTCGATGCCGTGCCGCAGCGCATCGAATGCTTCGACATCAGTCACACGGGGGGCGAGAGTCCCGTGGCCTCCTGCGTGGTGTTCGATGGCAACGGGCCGCTGAAGACGGACTATCGCCGCTTCAACATCGAGGGCATCACGGGTGGCGACGACTACGCCGCCATGGAGCAGGCCCTGACCCGGCGTTACACGCGTGTGGCCCGCGAGGCCGAGGAGTCTGTGGACGGTGGCAAGGTGCCCGACATCCTGCTGATCGATGGCGGCAAGGGGCAACTGGCGCAGGCGCGACGCGTGCTGGATGAATGCCAGCTCGACAGCGTGCAGCTGATCGGCATCGCCAAAGGCATCAGCCGCAGGGCAGGGCAGGAAACGCTGTTTCTGTCCCAGGGCGAGCAATTCCACGAGATCGTGCTGCCGCCCGAATCCTCGGCGCTGCATCTATTGCAGCAGATCCGCGACGAAGCCCACCGCTTTGCCATTACGGGACATCGGCAGCGTCGCGCCCGCACACGCAATCAATCCGTGCTCGAGCAGATTCCGGGCCTGGGCCCCAAGCGTCGACGGGAATTGCTCAAGCATTTCGGCGGCCAGCAGGAAGTGCTGCGTGCCACCGAGGAGCAACTGGCCCAGGTGACGGGCATCAGCAGCAAACTCGCCGCGGAGATTTATGCCTGGCTGCATAATGAGTAGAATGCCGGCCACGATCCTGGAAGCGCCCGGTCTTGCCGCCGCGTTTTCGCAAGAGCCCATGTCATGAATATTGCCAATCTTGTTACCGTCTCGCGCGTCATGATGATTCCCTTCGTGATCGTGCTGCATTATTCGGGGCTGCCTCACAGCAATCTGCTGGCCGGGGGGCTGTTCGCGATCGCGAGTCTCACGGACTGGCTCGATGGCTATCTGGCACGGCGACTCAAGCAGACCTCGGCCTTTGGTGCCTTTCTCGACCCGGTGGCCGACAAGCTGCTGGTGGTGGCGGCCCTGGTGCTGCTCGTCGCCAATTACCCGGCAATCTGGTTCGTGCTGCCCGTGGCCATCATCATTGCGCGTGAAGTGTTTGTCTCGGCGCTGCGTGAATGGATGGCCAATTGCAATCAGCGCGACCTGGTGAAGGTGGGCTATATCGGCAAGGTCAAGACCACGGTGCAGATGATCGGCATCACGATTCTGATTGGGGTCGACGCGCAGACGCCGGCCATTTTCACGCAGCTCGGCATCGTGCTGGTGTATGCCTCGGCGGTCTTCAGTCTGTGGTCGATGATCCTGTATTTGCGTGCCGCTTTGCCCACTTTGCGGGCCTGAAAAAGGGCAGAAGAAATACACGTTTCAGGCGCTTGACATAGATTTTCATCTGATTAAAATGGGCGCCTCTTTCAGCTGCGGCGCTCAGGAACACCGAGCGATGGCACTGCAAAACGCTGAAGGAAACGGTTGCAGCAAGGCTTTCGCAACCGGGTCAGACTGAAATAGATGCGGGAATAGCTCAGTTGGTAGAGCACGACCTTGCCAAGGTCGGGGTCGCGAGTTCGAGTCTCGTTTCCCGCTCCAGTTTCACGTCTCACGTCTCTCTTCCGGCCCTCTGACTCACGTCGGCCAGTACAGCTGAAGTCTGGCTGCGCAACACAAGAGTTGACCTTTGGCTGGGTGGCAGAGTGGTCATGCAGCGGACTGCAACTCCGCGTACGCCGGTTCGATTCCGACCCCAGCCTCCACTTCTCTCTTCGCAATCTTGACCGACAATCTCACAATGCCCTGTGCCGCAACGCCTTGCGCGCCTGCTTCATGCTTCGGGCAAAGTTCGTAGGAATCCCCCGGCCGTTGCTTTACAATCCGGCCGCGCGTGTTTCTCTCAGCCCCTCCTTCCTGCCCGGGTGGCGAAATTGGTAGACGCAAGGGACTTAAAATCCCTCGACCGCAAGGTCTTACCGGTTCGATTCCGGTTCCGGGCACCAATAAAATCGAAGTGTTTCCTAAAAAGGCACGTCGCGGTTGAGCTCGCCATCGCGCATTCCTCAATCCAATTGACCATGCTCAAATTCATCCATCACTTTCCAACGCTTTGCCTGGCTCTCGCGACAGCCCTTTGCGCGCTGTTGGCAAGCCAAAGCGCTGCGGCCCAGGAGTTCGCGTCGTCAACGCAGCTGCATGCGCCGACTGCGGCCGACATTCCCGCGATAGCCAGGGCGATGGCGCAGAACGTCACGACCTCTGGAATGCCCAGGAGCTACGTGGAGCCTTCCCATGAGTATTATCGCGAGATATACCAGGGCCGCGAGAACGCTCCCGAATCGGTCATCGAACGCTTGATGATTCGCTATGAGCTGAACATCTATGACGCGGCGGTGTGGCAGATCGCCTTGTCGCTGCAGAACAATGCGGCCTGGCAAGCCTTGGTGGACGCACACACGCAGCGCCTGTTGAGCGGTGCGTCCGGCAATCTGGGCATCCTGGCGCAGTCGCCTGCGTTCACTTACAACGGGCAGAGCGTCGTCGGCAATGAGTCCTGGATGTTTCGTTCCATCGCTGAACTCTACGGGCCGATGACAGATCCACTGACCAACAGCTCGGTGGCGCCACCTGGATTTCCTCAAGCGTCACATGGTCTGCACAAAACGGATTTTCGACCGGTGCTGGGCGAAAATGCCTGGGCGACCCTCATCGGTCCCTTGCAAACAGCCTCTCTGAAGCATGGCGAGACAATACCGCTCGACGCACCGGAAATGCGCCTGGCTGTCAGCCGATTGGCGAGCTTCGAGATCATGCAGGATGCTCTCACGGGCGGCGTTTTCTATGCGCCCACGGGCACGTCTGGAATTCAAGAAGGAGGCATCTCCGCCGAGAACAATCTGTCGCTTCTGGCTGGCCTGCGCCTGTTGCGAGAGGCGCTTGGGGAACGCGACCCGGGCACGACCAGGCGGATTGATGCACTCGTCATGCGCGACGCCAAGGGCCCGGGCATTGAGGATTATTTCCGAGAGCGTGTCTACGATCAGGCACAGGGAATACTGAGCTCCGGGGGCTTTGTCTGCCGTGGTGTCGATGGTGGCGCCTCTTATGTGGCGTACGAGAATCTGGCGGTGGATGTGCAGACCTGGGGCTTGACGATACTCGGCGCGCAGTGGGTGGATGCGCAATTCGGTGCGGGCACCGCGTTCACCCTCTGGAACAACACGAAGGCACGTGCGGGCGTGGTGCAGGAGGGCGTGTTGCAAGGGGTCGGCTATACCGATGGCAACAGCATGCTCTCCGGTGAATGGACACTGGGCGCGGTGTTGATGGCGAAGGAGATGGCCGAGGCCTATCGTGACAGTCATCCGGAATGGGCGCGGCAGTTGCAGCAGGATGCCGAGGCCATGCTGCTCGGCGTTCAGGCGCTCAAGGTCACCCGCCCTGACGGGTCCATCGCCTATCGGTACGCCGGCATGGATGGTCCGACGGGGTTCGGCTGGATGGCCCGCCGCATTGAGCACACCGGTGCCACCAATGGCTGGATGATATTCGCCCTCGCAGACTTCAATCCGTTTGCGCTTGGGGGTGGCTTGTCAGCCCGCTGAGCGGCATCCCCCTCCTTGATCCAGCGTAAACTTTCCGCGGATTTTTCCGCTATCCCGCCGACCTTGGTGCCAGATCAAGGTTTTTGCCCGCGCCGCTCTCTACCGTTCTCTCACCTGAAGATGAATTTATTCCAACAAGGGAGAGAATAATGATGTTTCCATCAAGGGCATTGAGCAGAGCAATCATGGGCGCAGGGCTGGTGCTGGCCACGGTGCCGGCACTGGCGATCGAGGAAGGCGACGTGATAGTGCGCGTGGGCGCCACCAGTGTGCAGCCTGCGGAGTCGAGCAGCGTGATCACCACGGCGGCCACCGGTCCGCTGGCCGGCACCGGACTGTCGCTGGACGATTCCTGGGGTCTTTCCACGCGTGCCGGCGTGGACTGGGAACTGGGCAATGACTGGCTGGTGAATGCGTCGCTGTGGCGCATCGACATCGACACCACGGCCACCCTGGGCTCGGCCCTGGGGCGGGTGCGGGCCGATGTGGATCTGGACCCGTGGGTCTGCATGGTGTCGGTGGGCTACAAGTTCTGAGGCTGTACTCCGGAGATTGCCCCCAGCCAGGGTGCACGAGCGGTTTGTGGTTACTCGCGTTTGAATGTCCCTAGCACCAGTGTCGTTCCTCTGCCCCAGAACTGAATCGCCGGCTGGCTTCAGAGCGAAATTCGCTTAGACTCTCAGACATCGCTTGCGAAAAATGTGCGCTTCTGCAACGAGTGTCAGCATGTGTTCGAAACACTGGCGATGTCTGGCTCGGGCAGTGCAATGCACTTGAGATTGTCAGACTTATGACGGTCCTGCAGAGCGGGCTCAATGCACTGATAGGCCGACCTCCCCGATGGATTGGCAGCCGTCTCGGACATGCGTGCCGTCGCTTTTTTCGATGCTACCGATGACACGATGAACTATTTTTTTGCTTCGCCTGAGGTGCCCATGAGCCAGCCCAATGACCACCGCAACAAGACCGACCGCGTGCTGCAGGCGCAGCGCGAATACATGGAGAAGCGCGAGAAGGGCTATCGCGAGCAGGCCCTGAAGCTCTACCCGTGGATCTGCGGGCGCTGTGCCCGCGAGTTCACCCGCGCCAATCTGAGCGAATTGACGGTGCATCATGTGAATCACAATCACGATGACAACCCGGCCGACGGCAGCAACTGGGAACTGCTGTGCCTTTACTGCCACGACGAGGAACACAGCAAGTTCGAGAACTTCGTGCGCTATGGCAGCAGCAACGCAGAGAGTCGCAAAGTGGCCGCAACGCACAACCCATTTGCGGGTTTGCGCGAGGCGCTGGACAAGAAACGCTAGGGGGATGCGATGTCGATCGATACCTGGGAATTGCTGAGTTACGTGGTCACCGTGATCGGTCTGCCGCTGGCCATCTTCGTGTTCATCTTCGAACAGCACAAGGAGCGTGAGAACGAAGAGGAAGAGGTGTATCAGCTGCTGTCGGACAACTACCAGGACTTCCTCAAGGTGGCGCTGGAGAATCCTGACCTGCGGCTGTTCTCGGTGGAATCCACCGCGCTGAACGACGAGCAGCAGGAACGCCAGCTCATCATCTTCGCCATGCTGACGTCACTGTTCGAGCGCGCCTATCTGCTGCTGTATGAGGACGACATGGCACCCAAGCAGGCGCGGCGCTGGAATTCGTGGGAAGACTACATCCTGGAATGGTGTGCCAAACCGAATTTCCGCGCAGCATTGCCCAAGCTGTTGCGCGGCGAGGACCCGAGCTTCGTGCGCTATGTGGAAATGATGGTGGCTGCCGGCAATGCGCCGCAATCCTGAATGAAACGTCGTGAATCACGCATCGAGAGAGACACAGGAAGAATGCCCATGCGAAACGTGTTGTTGAGTGGAATGAGTGCGCTGGTGCTGCTCGTGGCCACGCCGGCCTGGACCCAGCCCGACCCGGGCCTGAACATCCGCGAGGTCATGCTGTCGGTGATCGCGCCCATGACCAACAAGCTGTGGGCGGCCAGCGATATCCGCAGTGACGAGCAATGGCTGGAATTGGAGCAGGCGGCCATGACCGTGATCGCGGCCGGCACCGTGGTGGCCCAGGGCGGGCCGTATGGCGCCTACAGTGAGCAGGCGAAGAATGCCGACTGGCAGGCGTACACCCAGCAGATGATGGCAGCGGCAAGGCAGGCAGTGCAGGCTATCCAGAACCACGACGAGCAGGCCCTGTTCGACGCCGGCAACGAGGCCCTGTACCCGCCCTGCGAGAACTGCCACGCCACTTACTTGCCGCGCTGATCGGCGGCTGCTGCGGGCGGCGCCTGCCGGCGCAGCAGCAGCACCAGGGGGGCGGCGCACACCACCACCCAGAACATCAGCTTGAAGTCGTTGACATAGGCGATGGTCGCCGCCTGCCGGGTGATCTCGGCCTCCAGCATCATCAGCGCGCCCGCGCCATTGTCCAGCAGCGCCTGCGGTGTGGTGCGCAGGCTCAGGCCCAGCGCCTCGGCCGTGATGTTCTCGGTCAGATAAGCGTGATTGATGCTCATGTTGCGGCTCAGCGCCGCCATCACCAGGGCGATGCCCACGCTGCTGCCCATGTTGCGTGACAGGCTGAAGATGCTGGCCCCCTCGGCGCGGTACTGCGGCGCCAGGGTGGCATAGGCCACGGTGCTCAGAGGCACGAAGATGAAGCCCAGGCCGAATCCCTGCAGCACGCCCGTCCAGATCAGGGTTGATTCCGGCACGAAGGTGCTGAACTGGGTCATGGCATTGAGCGACACCGCCGTGCACAGCAGGCCGAACAGGATCAGCGCCCGCGCATCCACCTTGCCGCCCAGGCGGCCCACCACCATCATCGCCACCATCGTGCCCATGCCGCGCGGCGCCATCAGGATGCCGACATCCAGCACCGGAT
>Ga0222712_10001422_pt1 | contig 29523 bp, 33 predicted proteins | sample C33_657DmetaG_FD_165043 | JGI IMG/M metagenome (GOLD analysis project Ga0222712, IMG submission 165043) | Estuarine water microbial communities from San Francisco Bay, California, United States - C33_657D | ecosystem: Environmental > Aquatic > Marine > Unclassified | place: USA: California... | reverse complement strand
ATCTAAATTAAGTGTGTCTAATTCGATATCTAAAAATACAGGCTCAAACCCTACTTGCAATGTAGGATTTAATGTTGTGGGAAAGCCTGCAATAGGCATCAATACCTTTGTACCTTTAGGCAAGTTACGACCACGCTTAGATGTAAGCGTAGACATCATTAATAGATTAGAACTTGATCCTGAATTAGTAAGTATACCATAGTTCTTTTGGAATTGCTTAGGGAATTGTTTCTCAAACTTTAATGATTGATCTCCCATTACAAGCCAGCCATCTAATAATGTAGATACCGAAGCCATAATTTCGTGTTCGTCAAAATAAGGGCCAGCATAATTAACAAAGTCTTTTCCTGCCACCCAAGTCTTTTTGCTGTTTTTCTCTTGAATAAATTCAGCAACACTTTTAATAATATCTTGTTTATTCATTTTTTCCAGTATGCGTAGTTAGTTTCTAAAAATTTATATTTGTTTCTGTTTACGGGTTCATCTACTTCCAATGGATATCTCCAATGTTGATTGTATAATTTTGCCCATGATCTGTAACCATTCTGTGCTTCAGGCGACCAACGATATCCCAATATACCAAAGAACAACTGATGAACGCCCCCAGTTTGTATTCCTACTTTGCCTTGTTGTTTAGCATGTTCTGCATACATAGGAGAAGAAGTTGTTGATCCTGCAATTAATACATCGTAGTCATATGTATCAATCTTTGCTTTTATATATTCAACAGTATCTTCCCAAGTATTGCATCCAGGATATTGATTAGGATCCATAACAGGGTGATACGGGGATTTAATAACATCTACTAATTCAAATGGTGCGATTCGGTGCTTATTCCAACCCCAAATATTGTCTATATTTTTCCATTGATGTTTAATTGTTTCTGCATGGGTAGAAACAACTAATACCTTTTTATCTTTTAAATATGTGGGCCAAGGTGTATCTAATTGATGCGCTCCATCCACATTTAACAATGCACATGGATCAAGAACTAATATACTATCATGCCCATAGAACTTAGGCTTCTTACCAAATAAATTAGTAAATTCTGTATTACGTTCTATTTCACCTGATAGGTCAACAAACCCAAGAATATCACAATGTGTCATTGATTCTAATGTCTTAGGTATAACAACATCATATGCATAATCCATCACATTGGGATACACACCACCTTCAACTAAAGTATTTTCATTATAAAATTCTCTAACAGGAGTAGTATTTTTCTGCAAAGAATCTAATACGTATCCCATTGTATTGTCAATACGCAATAACGAAAACGGTTCATTTGCTTTAAGCAAATCACCGATTAGTTCATTTAATTGAGAGAAGTTATGTGTCATGCGTAATATTTTGCCAATTGTTCTTTATCTTGTTTTATGCTTCTAAATGCTTGCTGAATATCAGTAGGCAAAGCTGCGTATAAGGAATACATCTCAATTTCAGCTTGATCTTTATTATAATTGGTTCCGGGCGGATGGTCAATAGTATATCGGTAATCTCGGATAACTGGTCTTTTATTAAGATAGCCTAAAGCAGTATAAACAATGTCAAAACTCCAACCCATCTTATATGGTGCAAAATCCACACCTCTGTTATTAGCTTCATTGATTATGTCTTTATGAATAAACCAGCAAGTACAGTCTGGATTAGCAACCATTTTATAATGGGGTTCATCTAAATCAAAAGATGTAAGATCAGTTCTGTCAGAACTATACCAGGTATAATCTACATTAGGAGCATAGATACCCCAATTATAAGTATCAAAACATTCTTCAGCGCCAGCATAAATTTCAGCCCAATTACTATATGAAGCATCTGCTTGAATATGGAACATTGCGTCGCCGTCAAACAATTCAAGCGCTTTCAAAAATTGTGCAGTAAAATAACTTTCCTCGCCAATATTGTGCCAATTAGGATCGTCCTCACGGTGATTGTCGTCACTATTAATAACGACAGGCACGACCCCAATGGCACTCAGTTGTTTTTGTTTTTCTTTTGTTTTTTCATACTGTCCGCGCCAGTTGAAAATAAATGTTTGTATTTTCATCGTTTAAGAATTTTATTGTAAACAACAGCATCAAACCAATTTAGAAAATTGTCGAGCATTATGTATGAAGGGGGAATTCCGTTTCTAAACTTAGGAGCATTTACCATTGCATCATATGCTTGTTTATTGCTATCCAAATATGCAAGATGTTTAATTACATCATAATAGCTATCAAAGTCATGCACATTAACGAATGCGTCGGGATTAAAATCAGAACTTATTGTTTCGCTTCCCCAGTAAATAGGAACAGTGCCTGCATAAAATGCATGTAGAATTTTCTCTGTTACATACCCCGGGTGTGAGTATGGTTCAAAACAAATATTAAATTTTCGTTTAGATAGAAATTCAATCTTAGCAGCTTCGCCAACTAAATTTGCAGATGTATTATTAAACAATTTACCTGCACTATCGACATGTTTTTCTGCGTGTAACTCTTTAAAGAATTCATTACGTTCAGTGCAGTTAGGGTTTGATACTACGAAAGAACAAAAGTCTGTTTTTTCTTCAATCTTAGGATTAAAGATATAGTTAAAATCATATTTTGTGTTATGGATATTTTCCAACGCCCACATATAAATTACATATAATGGTAATCTGTAATGCCATGGTTCAAAATTATGATCGAAGCTAATAGCATAGTCACAATCAAAGTTTTCCGGTCTACGATTTTCTCCAGTATAAAATAACTTAGTACAATCTTTCCTGGAGAAATCTAAATTGCGTTTACCAAAATTATCGTCACCAAATAAAAGAATATCGGGAGTTTCTTTTCTGGTGTCGATAACTTCTAAATCATATCGAGTACTTAATAAGAATATAAAAAACGCAGCGAGATGCTCGTGTGTATCAGTAAACCCAATAGCCAGCTTTTTCATGCAAGCGCCTCATTAAGAGCCGCCATGATATTTTCGTGATCTTTTTCTGTTAGATCATTACTTAAAATAGGAATAGCTTTATAAGAACATTTCAATTTTAAGCCATTTGACATTGTTTCTTGTACATCTTCGTAATCAGGATGTTTAGTATTGAAAGAAATAAATGTTTTAGTATCATCCATGTAGTTATCATATGTTTCGCAAAAAACATAAGGGCCTGAATTTTTACCAATAATAACATCACAGTTTCTACTTAGATATGAAATTTCTTGTAGATCGCCACCATCAACCGGCCCAATTATATCATCTGTAAATTTAATATTCTCATGACCTTCAGTATCAAATTTATTAGTACATATAAAATGTGTGTCTGGATACATCTCTGCAAAAGGCAGAATGTGTTCTTTCATATCAGATTTGAAAGATTGATTAGACATTGGTGCATTATTACAGATCAATACTTTACGTACACCCTCATCCGCAGTCAATAAGTAATCTTCAATCTTATCAATCTTTAACAAATCAGATTTAATTCTTGGCAAATAAGATTCTTTTTCTTCATTTAATTTAATATTTGCATCAAATACTTCATTGACTTGTTCTACAATGCCTTCCCATTGTTCATACAAGGTGTGCATGTTAATGCCGCCGTGTTTGCAGAACACATCCCAATTACAACCGACCCAAGTATTAATGAATAACGTTTCTGTATCTTCATCATAATAAAATGGTTCTTTATTATTCAATTCAGACGGGGAACCTACTAAAGGAATATTTAATTCTGCAGTTAGTTTTTCTGCATTGCTATGCATATATTCAAACGTAACATCGGGCAATTCAAATTGTAGATGACGAATAAATTCTTTATGCGTGTGTAGATCACCTTTATGAAAGTGATTGAAGAAAACAATCTTACTCATCATTAACACCTTTGTATAACTTTACCGAATCTTCTCGTAAAGACTTGTTATTTGTAATTGCATCTTCAACCAAAGCATTAATTGCTTGAACATACTTAGGACGCTTAACTTTAAAACAAATATCACACTTGCGCTTTAGTTCTGCAATCTCTTCATCTGATTTTGCTGTTTGAATCGCATCTTCTAACATCCACATTCTAATGTGAATGATTGCTAGCTTTTCAATAACTTCACCTAAATTGTCTGTAGCAATATAGGTAGAATCTGGCATAACTAATGGATTCCATCGATCAGCATTCCTAACATCTTCTAATACACTACCAACTGTTCTGCTAATAATGTCTTCAATACTTTCACCTAAATTTTTCATTGATTTCTCCAACTACCTCGTTTAAAAATTTCATATCTGCTTCAGTGACGAAATGATTGTTACCAACGTACACCCCTTGAGTATGAAGAATATCTGCATTAGTTCTTTTCTTTGTAGTTTCAATACTATAATCTTTTAGAAAAGGTTGAGCTAATAAGTTACCTGCAACAATAGGTCTATATTCAATACCGTGTTTAGTAAATGTATCTTTCATTGCGAGCATAATCTCATTAGATTTGCAAATGAAGGGGAAACAAAAGCTACTGATTGTCTCAGGATTTTTAATATTATAAAACAGATTAGGATATTTGTCAACAATTTTAGTAAATAAATTGTGGTTTCTATTACGAATATTAACCATTTTATCCAAACGCTTTAATTGAGATATACCCAATACTGCACAAATTTCATGATTTCTAAAATTGTAACCATCTGTAACAAACAAGAATTGCTTATCAATCTTAGGATACTTCTTCGCATAGTCTGCAAAGTTAATTGATTCTCTCGCCATACCATGACTACGCTTCAACTTCATTAGGTCGTATAATTTAGTATTGTTTGTTGAAACCATACCACCTTCAACCGTAGACATATGGTGACCAAAATAGAAACTAAATGTTGCGCCTAAACTATTTGATCCTCGCTTTTCGCCGTATGGGGATTGGCATCCATGCGATTCGCAAATGTCATCTATAATTAATGCACGGGGAAATATACGTTTAATGCCTTCATTATCTGCAGAGAATCCCAATAAATGAGTAATAAACACTGCTTTAATATCATGCTTAATCGCAATTAGTTTAGCTTCTTCTAAATCGAAACTAAAATTATCTAAATTAATATCACAGAATACTGGTTCAAGTCCAAGTTGCATAATAGGTGCAACATTGGTCATCCAAGTGCAGGCCGGCAACAAAACCTTATCACCTGTTTTTAATTTATATAATTCCTTTACGGCGGCGACCAATAAGAAGTTCGCAGTACTTCCACTAGAAACATACAATGAATGCTTTGCGCCTAACCATTGGCTCCATTCATTTTCAAACTGTTTTACTTTTTCGCCAAAGGTGAATTTCTTTGCGGTTAAAGCAAAGTGCGCCATTTTTAATCTATCCGTGAAGGTGATTGTCTCACCCATTAAAGGCCATCTCATAACATACCCTTTTGTTGTTTGTACCAATCAATAGTCCGTTTTAATCCTTCAGTAAAAGATATTTTCGCAGACCAGCCAAGTGTTTTTAATTTACTATTATCCATCTTACGTCTAGGAGTACCATTTGGTTTATCAGTGTTCCAAATAATGTCACCCTTAAACCCCATTGCATCTTTTAATTTTTCAGCAAGATCTTTAATAGTTAATTCTTCATCGCTACCTACATTTATAAATTCAGCTTTGTCGTAATTTAACATTGTCCAATAACAAGCATCTGCTAAATCATCTACATAAAGAAATTCTCGTGTGGGTGTTCCATCTCCCCAACATTCAATAGACTTATCACCATTCTGCATTGCGTTATACAATTTAGTAATAATACCAGGAATTACGTGACCGTGTTCTGGAATAAAATTATCATTGGGTCCATATAAATTTGCAGGCATTAGACTAATAGCATTGAATCCATACTGCCGTCTGTAATACTCACACATACGCAAACCGGTAATTTTTGCTAAAGCATATCCCTCATTTGTAGGCTCAAGTGGTGCTGTTAACAAGTATTCTTCTTTAATCGGTTGCGGGACAACCTTAGGGTAGATACAAGCTGATCCAAGAAACAATAATTTTTTACATCCATTACGATATGCAGAATCAATAACATTAGTCTGGATTTGTAAATTGTCATAAATGAACTCACCCGGATTAGTCCAATTCCAATTAATGCCGCCAACCTTAGCAGCAGCTAAAAATACATAATCAGGTTTTTCTTCACTAAAGAATTTTTTAACTGCAGGTTGATCTCGCAAATCTAATTCAGATTTAGTACGAAGGACAAAATTTGTATAACCTTCTTCTTTTAATTTTTTAACAATTGCTGAACCAACAAGGCCTCTGTGTCCAGCTACAAAGATTTTACTATTCTTTTCCATTTTATTTACGCAAAATTCATACACATGTCGTGAACAAGATCATCGAAAGAATGCTCAGGAACCCAACCTAGCACACTTCTAGCTTTTGTAGAATCTCCCAATAAAGTTTCAACTTCTGCAGGGCGGAAATATTTTTCATCCACACGAACAACAATTTTATTGGTTATAGTGTCAATACCTACTTCGTTAAGGCCTTCACCTTCCCATCGAATTTTTAATCCAAAGAATGGCGCGCATCGTTCAACAAACTCTTTTACTGAATATTGTTCGCCTGTAGCAATAACAAAATCGTCAGGGGTATCTTGTTGCAACATTAACCACATTGCGTTAACATAGTCTTTTGCGTGTCCCCAATCTCTTTTAGCATGTATATTACCCAAATACAAACACTCTTGACGACCAGCACTAACTGCTTCAATGCCATTTACAATTTTCTTTGTAACAAAATTATGTCCACGACGAGGAGATTCGTGATTAAATAGAATGCCCGAGCAAGCAAACATATTGTAAGATTCACGATAGTTTTTAACGATCCAATATCCATATAGTTTAGCTACGCCATAGGGTGAGCGCGGATAGAATGGGGTTGTTTCTTTTTGCGGAGTTTCTTGTACTAGACCATAAAGCTCTGAAGTAGATGCTTGATAAATCTTTGTCTTGTGTTCTAAGTTTAATAACCGAACGGATTCAAGAATCTTCAATGTTCCTAATGCATCAACTTGTGCAGTATATTCAGGAGTTTCAAAAGAAACTTTAACATGACTTTGTGCTGCTAAATTATAGATTTCATCTGGTTCATACTTCTTAAGTATGTTCATAATAGATAATGAATCTGTTACGTCACCGTAGTGCAATTTTAAATTGGGGTGACTATAGATGTGGTCGATTCGACCTGTGTTGATTGACGAACTACGTCTAATAATGCCATGAACCATATAACCCTTTTCGAGTAATAGTTCTGCAAGGTAAGATCCGTCTTGGCCTGTGATGCCAGTAATTAATGCTGTCTTCATTTCAATCCCTATAATGAATTAATAATATAATTATATTTATATGCTGAGAAAGGTAAAAGGGCACAGTATTGTGCCCTTTGGTTAAATTAAAAATATCTTAGAATGGGATATCTTCATCTATAACATTTTCTTGAACCGGCGCAACTGGTTCCTCTGCCGGTGCTTCCATTTTCTTATACAAGTCTAAGAACGCATTCTTTGTATCTGAATCAAAACGATTAATACAAAGTTCAATTGCCTTTTGACGATCTTTGAACATTGAGAATGCCTTCACAATATGAACAAGGCGTCGAGTAGAAATCAATTCGTCAACTGCATCTTCAAGATATGTCTTACGAATAACCTCTGCCCAGGTTACAAGTTTGTCTGCAAATTCTTCATCTAAACAACTATGTTGTTCCATATTGTTTACAATGATTGCACGTTCAACTTTAGCTGAAGGATATTCTTGTTCAACTGTGATTGGGAAACGCTCTAAGAATGCTTCGTCAAGAATTTGTGCCGCAATATATTTGCCGCTATCTGAACCTTGACCTTTAGTATTTGCTGTAGCAATAACTGTAAAACCAGGAGCAGGATGAATTACATCGCCATTCTTTTTATTGAAGTATGGCTTGCCTTCAAGAATACCTTGAATACACATCAACTTATTTGAACCACGATCAATTTCGTCAATCAACAAAACAGCACCACGGCGCATAGCTAGAATAACAGGACCTTCACGGAATGTTACGTTACCGTCAATCAATGTAGAACCACCTACAAGGTCATCCTCATCGGTCTCGATTGATACGTTAACACGAACACATTCGCGCTTCAATTTAGAACAAACCTGTTCTACCATTGTAGTCTTACCATTACCAGTAAGACCAGTAATGAATACAGGATAAAACACTTTAGATTTAATAATTGATTCTAAGTCTTTATAAAAACCAAATGGTACATAATTTGTGTCTTTAATAGGAACCAAATCTTCTACTTCTGATACCATACGTTTTTGTCGGAGTTGTACAACCTGAGCTTGTAATGCTGGCATTGCCTCAATCTCAGGAGTAGGGTTTGCTGGAATGTTGTTTACTTTATCACTACCAAATGCGTCAAGGTTAATTAGACCACGAGCTTCTCGATATGCTGCACCATTGATTAACCAATTGGGCATCTTCAAGTCTTTTTGCTTAACGAATGCAATTACATCTTTGCGGGATGCTGTTTTGCCGAAAGCACCAATTAAGTCAGATACAAGTTGTTGTTTCTGGAGGTTATCAGATTTCATAATATAGTCCTAAAAATGTTTGTTCAACAATTAATTATAACACCGTTTTCGTTTGATGTCAAGCAATTTCTGCAATAAACTTGTTCAAAAGTACACGGTTCACGATCTTTGATTTTTGACTTTGCATAAAAGATTTTAGAATATCCTTTTTAGAAGAATCTGATTTTACGGTTAATTCTTCGTCATTAATATTTAAATCGTCTGATTTAACCAGAAAATATTTATCATAAACATAAGAGTTAATCGCATAAAACTTTTCTTTTCTAATTTTCTGAATAATATTATGAGTATCCTCATTAATAATACCCTGACCTACAATAAAACTATTAATCCGATATTTAGAAACACCGGATAAAATATAATATCCAACTAAATTAGTTCCAGTTCTATTCTTTAATAAATCTAAAAGAGCAGCTGTTAACGGCTGACCAGGTTTAGCAAAACCGGTTTTACCTGTTGCTTTATCTGTAATAACAGTATTTGCTTTGCCTTTCCAGCCGATTTCATATACTGAATTCATATGTCTACGGCGGCCGTCAGGTGCGATAATTTCTTCAGTCTCATTTGCTTCACCGTCAGTCAATACAATTGTATTGACAATATCCAATCGGTGCATTTCCTTAAATTCCGGAATATAGTAATTAGCAAATACTAATGCCTCATTTAAAGGCGTGCCGCTTAAATTCCAACCGTGTGGTACATAATGTCTGCGATGGACACGACCAAATACATGACCAATCTGCAACAATCGTTTCTGAGCATAATGATATTGAGCACTTGTCATAGTATTAGATAATAGTTCAAGCATATATGTGCTATAACTATCTAACGATAAATCGCCAACTCGTTGTGAGTATTTAGTTTTTCTAATAGCAACAACATCTTTACCTTTATCGTTTTGACTTGAGTCTGAAAAAGCAAATACTCGGAATGGGATATTTACTTTTTTGCAGAAGTCTGCAAGCACGATTGTTTGTTCAATTGTTTGTTTGATAATATCAGTCATTGAACCTGACCAATCAATAAACATTACCATGCCATGATTCTTACCACCAGGAACAACAGTAACACGCTTGAATAAATCTGTTTTAAATTTATAACCAAATACTTTATCAATATCAAGCTCACCTGTTTTAGCAACGTGTGCTCTAGCAAATTGAGCAGCATTACGCTTCAATTCAAATTCTTTTACTAGGTATTGAATGAATTTAGAGTTTGTCTGTTTATATTCCGAGTATAATACATCACCGGAAGGAACAGTATACTCAGCAAACATTGGATCAGATGCACCATAGTCTTCATCAATAATTTGCCAATCGGTTTCAGCATAAAGTTTCTTGTGAGGAATAATAAAATCTTTAGTACTAATCAATGGCAATGTCGCATAACGATATGGTTTGATTTCATCGGATACTAATTCAGATTCACGCTTGCGGAATTCTTCATCCGTCATTGACTTAGGATCAAAGTCTGGTTCGCCACCGGCACCTACACCGCCAGCATCATCCTCCGCCATTGTATCGTCTTCAATATTATACTCAGAATCATACTCATCATATTCATCATAGTCTTGGATTTCGCCTGTGCCACGACGTGGTTGATTGTCATAGTATTCATCTTCAAGTTCTTGCTTACGGCGATTATACAATTCTGTAGCAACACGAACTACATCATCCCAATTTGAAAGATTTTCAATTTGCTTAATATAAAATTGTTCTTCTGTGTCAAATGGAACCGCAAGGAAAGGACCAATCTTAAAGTGTAGATTGATACGATCAATCAAATTAAGTGTTGAGATTTCTCGTTCTGCAATACCAAAGAAGTCTTTATCTGCCAAACCTTTATATGCTTTATAAAAACATGAACGCAGACCAGGATAGCGAGATTTGATACAACGCTCAATACGTGCATCTTCAACTACATTGAGATAAGATTTGAAACCACGTTTCTGACCATTAAGGGCATTGTGCCAGCCTTCGGCAGGTGTTTCCCAAGCATGACCCACTTCGTGACCTACAAGCAAGTCATAAAGATCGGTGTCCATGTCTTTCCAGATTGGAAGAACAAGAACACGATTCTTGGGATCAAAGTATGCGGTTTGTGTTTTGCGATGCTCGACTGAGATGTTCTCTTGTGCGAGTAGCTTTGCGAGTACTGATTTTGAGTTTGCTAGTGCCATAAATTTCCTTGCTGATGCTATATTATAACACCTTTAGGAACAAAGGTCAAGCACTTTTTACTCTGTAGTTGGTCTAGTTATAGCTAATATTTTGGATATTTGTGCTTCAATAACTGGTTTTCTATTAGGCCATTTAATAAAATCTTTATCTGGATTTTTTAATAAATTCGCCAATAATGGCATTATTAATCCTTCTAATTTTTTTAATTTATCATTAACATCTTTTTCAACTAATAGTTTATATGAATCAATATCAAAATTATTATTAGAACCAGCACTTGCTTTGATTATCTCTTCTAAATAATCGATTTTATTTAATATAATAGAAACTTTATCTTCAACTGCAGATAATCCATCAACCATTGGCGCGGTATTAACTACCGGTTTTTCAACTATGGATTCTTCTGATTCTACTGCTGTAAAACCAAAATCAAATACTTCGTTATATTCAGTTGGAATCTTTATTGTCATTTAATGCCTCTACCATTGTTTTTACTGCGTATTTTTTAATAATCTTTTTACGCTTATTTTCGAATTTCTTTTTAGCAAAATCTAATTTAAATTTGGATACTCGTTTTGTAAAATCGGTGCCGTTCATATGGTCATATTCGTGTTGGAATATTCTAGCAGTTAATCCATTAAATTCTTGCTCAATAAATTTGCCAGTTTCATCTTGGTATGTAGCAGTTATTTTAGTTGGTCTATTAATAGCTAACATAATACCAGGATAAGATAAACAACCTTCATTAAATAATTCTTCTTCTTTACTGTATTTAATTATAATAGGATTAAATACTGCAATTTTAAGTTCGCCTAGACCCATTACAAATACACTCATGTCTAATCCAACTTGATTAGCGCTTAGGCCAACTCCACCTAACTGCTTCATTCTTTCAAATAAAACATTTGCAACACCGGGAGCACTTTCACCGTCTGTGTCAAAATTAAAACGCTGAGGTGATTTGTTCATTACCTCATCTGTGGGTTCAACAAGATTCAGTTTGTCTTTTCTTAATATAATCATACTATTCTACTAAAATTTTGATACTTTTGAAATTTAATAACCGACTTAAATTTATCTATTAATTGATCGCCTTTGTGCGATATAACAAATACATTTGTATCGTCACCTATAGTATTTAACAAATTCATAACATAGTCTGTACCATTTGCATCTAATGAAGAATCAAACACTTCATCTAACAATAACAAGTTTGTACTTGCACTGTTTTTCATCTTCGCAATAGTACGCCACGTAAACAATAATGCTAAATCAATTCTTTGCTTTTCACCTTCACTAAATGAAGCATAACTAAATTCGTCTCTATGTCTAGATTTAATTACTTCATTAAATGATTCATCTAATTCAAAGTGAACAAAGAAATCCATTGCCGTCAAATACTTGTTTACTAATTTATTTATAACTGGCAAATATTGTCGGATGATCTTTGTTTTAATTCCTGTATCCTTTAACAAGATTGCGGCAATATCTAAATAATGTTTATCTTCTGATAATTTGCTTTTTTCACCAGCTTGGGCAACCACGTCTTTGGCGAGTAATTTAAGATGCCTCGTTTCATCTTCAATATTTGCCGTATCATTAGTATTGCTTGCCAAGTCCGCCTGTAACTTTTGAATATAATTTTGCGACGCAATGATTTTTGAACTGTAGGTAATGATGTTGCTTTTATGTTCAGAGATTTTCTCTTCGATATCATTAATCTCATTAAGTCTAGCTTCAACAGTTTCGAGTTGAGTGGCAAGGGTTTGAATTGCGGTTTCAACTTCCTCGCGTTTATGTGTATGGAGTGTGATAGCGGAGTTCTTGAGGTCATCGTCAAGACCCTGGCTACACGTTGGACATACATCATGTTCGTTGTAAAATTGTATGCTACCTTCTTGTTCCTTAACTCTTTCGGAAAGTTTTTTAAGCAGAGTTCCCATCTCCGTACGCTTGTTACGTTTCTCAACGGAGTCTGATATCGAGGATTTAAGAGCTCCTTCTTCCTGTTGTTCTGCCAACATCCCGGCATTAAGTTGTAGTATCTCTGCATTCGTTTCAGATATTCGCTTTTGTACATCGTCTACTTTCTTTTGCTTATCATTTTCAAGAGTTGCAATGTATTGTTGTTGCAACTTGACCTTATTTTTACCTAATTCAATAACAGTTTCAATGTCAGTTATTTTAGCTTTTAGTTCAGTTGATTTATCTTTCAACACTGAATTCATTACTGAAAATACTTGAATGTCTAAAATGTCCTCAATAATCTCACGTCTATTGCCCAATGACAATTGCATAAAGGGTGTAAATGAGGCTGATCCAAGAATAACAATCTGTGTAAAAGATTTATAATTTAATTTTAAAATTGCTTCTTCAAGATATTTCTGATAGTCTTTTGCAGCAGCATCTTGATTAAGAATGTCACCATCGCAGTATATTTCAAACACACCGGGCTTCATTCCTCGAATGACTTTATAGTCTTTCTTACCAATACTAAATTCAACCTCAACAATAAGATTCTTACCATTGATTGTATTCATTAACTGCGGTTTGTTAATATTCCTAAATGGTTTATTAAACAATACAAAACAAATTGCGTCAAGAATAGTACTTTTACCAGCACCATTCTCGCCCACAATTAAAGTTGAGGGTGAACTCTCAAAATCAATTTCTGTAAATTGACCTCCGGTTGAAAGAAAGTTTTTCCATTTGATCTTTGTAAATCTAAGCATGTATTATAATGTATTAAATGAAATTGATATTCTATCTTGGTCACTATCATTAGATTCAACCAAATGCGCCATCCAAGATGGAAAAATAAGTAAAGTGCCTCTTTTGGGAAAATATTCTGCTACATTAAATGAGGGAACCGTATTATTTTTACTAATTAAACACGACAACCACCATAAAGCAGTTGTAGATTCTCTTAAAAATTTAATAGATGAATTATTGTCGGTAAGATAAAATGCGCCTGATAGATGAGAGTTTGGATGATGATGCGGCATATTACTATCACCTTTTTTATTAATATTGATCCAAAAATTTGTAACCTTTAATGATGATGTTGATGCTATATTAGATACAATATCAGGCAATAACATATTAATTTCAGTAAAAAAAGGTTCTAAAGGAGTAGCAATAATATCGGATAATAGTAAATCATTGCTTTGCCATCCACCGACATTACTACGTATTCTACCATCAGATTTATTTTTGCAATCTATACAATATGATATTGCATCTTCATAAGTAGAATCTTGTATAGATTCAAATGTATGGTTCCATATAGGAGTAGGAAACCAATAATCAACTTGTGCTTTAGGTTTCTTCATAATGTTGTGCTTCAACGTATAGTGTTTTTAGCAATGTTTTAAGTCTTTCTTTATCTACATCAGTCTCAACGCTATCCACATAATTAGATAATAAAGTCATAGTATCTTCTAAATCAATAGCATCATCTAATGCTTCAGATTCAAACTCAGAAAAGTCTTCAATAATTTTTAATTCTAGTGGGTCTTGTTTATAAATTCGTTCAATGAATCTTTCAAATTTAACAAAGTCTTTCTTTTTAACTACAACTAATTTAACGTGTTGGTTTGCAAAAATAGATACATCAATTGTATCAGGATCAATTTTATCATCGTCGTAATAGAACTTAGTAAAAATTGTATATGGGTTTTGTATGAATTCTAAACCACGTGTTTCAGTATCAAAAACGAAAAACCCTTTAGGATCACTCTCATCATTCCAAGTTAATTCATATGGAGTGCCTAAGTATGTGATATTGCCTTCAGATGATTTAGTATGAAAATGTCCACTAAACACTTCTTTATATTGTTTAAAGTAACTACGATCAACTCCTTCATGATTGTCGATACCTTTCATCATCTGAAACCCTGCAATCTCAAAATGCCCAATACAATAATCTGCAGAACTTTGATCTATAAATGTAGCAATGTCAGATTCATTTTCTTTACAAATCCAAGGCACAATATCAAAGGTAATATTGTCATACACAAATTTACCGGGTTCCTGATAAATTGTTATGTTGCCGTAGTCTTTTAATAATAGATCAGGTGAATTGACATCAAGACTTTCCTTCCAGAAAATATCGTGATTGCCGATTAGTGTTAATAGTTTAATGCCATTTGCTTCTAACGGATCAAAGAAGTATCGTCTTGCTTCTGCAAGGGAATTAAAATTAATGTATTTTCTACGATCAAATAGATCACCTAACTGAATAACAGTATCAATTTTATGTTCTAACAGATATGGAATAAATACCTGACTATAAAACTTCTCATAGTATGCGTGAAATGCTTTAGAATCATTTCGCACACCAAAATGAGTATCACCTAATAAACAGATTTTCATGTATTAATTAAATTCGTTATCTTCTCTATGGCCTGAGCGGCCTGCCATATTGGAATCAGTCTCACGTACTTCTACTCTGCAACACCAAACACGCTTTGCTTCTTCGCTACCGCAGTTTGGCAAAAATATTGTGTTAATATATTCATATAAAAAGTCAGCTAGACCTTCACACCCCGTACGTTCTACTTCTGTAATCTTTGCTAGTTTTAATCTACCTAATTCTAATAGATGTTCACGCATAGGATCATCTTGTGCAACTAGCAGAGTGTGGTCAAACCATTCTTCTAGCTTGTCTTTAAGTGGCCGTAGCCCGCCAAAATCAGTTACCCAATTGCGAGCATCTAATGTGTCCGCCTCAAACTCAAAGTGAAAACTCATAGCATAACCATGAATTAAATTACAATGAGAATCTGCACGCCATTGCCTATAAGCGACGGGACCTATTTGTCTATATGTTTTTGTTGAGAAGAATTTTTTATTTGCCATCTCTTGCCTCTTTAAGTAAGTTTGACGACATGCAGAATTTATAAAGCGGGTTGAATGTTCGAATAAGACCGCTGCTTTGTTAAAGCATCATATGTTGGAGATTTATACCATGTATTTAAAGATGTTAAAATATCCGACATATCATATACAGGATTCCAATCTGCAAGACGTTTAAACATTGTACTATCAGCAACTAACGATGGCGGATCGCCCTCGCGTCGTTTATTAATAAATGTTACAATTTCTTTATTGGTAATTTTTTCTACAAGCATTTGAATTTGTAGATTAGAATGCCCCTGAAGCATCCCTAAATTATATATGCCTTGAATAGATTTGTCAATAGCTTTTATATGTGCAAGTGCAATATCTTGAACATGAATATAATCTCTAATGCAAGTTCCATCTGGCGTATCATAGTCTGCACCATTTAAAGTAAATGCTGCATTGTTTTTAACTGCTTCAAATAGTTTGGCAAAGATATGTGTTGCATTTGGTTCTTGACCATGTTGACCGTTATCATCTGCACCGCAAGCATTAAAATATCTAAATGCTGTATAGTTTAAATTGTGACACCTATGATACCATTCTAACAAATGCTCAACCATTAATTTAGATTCACCGTAAGGAGATATTGGATCTACCTTATCGTTTTCTCTCAACGGTGTTTTTGTTGTTGGTATGCCATAAACAGATGCGCTACTACTAAAAATAATTTTAGTTTTTGGAATATGTTTAGCAACAAAATCTAAAAGCAAATTTGTCTTAGATACATTATTGTGAAAGTAATGTCCTGGATTTTTCATACTAGGACCAACTAAGCTAGTACCGGCACAATGAATAATTGCGACTGGATATACCTTTTTATATAGACTAAACGCGTCCATATCTGTAAAGTCGCATTGCAAATATTCATCTTGAAATGCATCAAGATGTTCGTTATGTCTGTTATCAATGCCGATAACTTCGTATCCTTGTTTCTTTAATTCGATACAAGTCTGTCCGCCGATATAACCAGCGGAACCTGTGACTACAACTAATTTAGTACTTGGCTGCTGGGACATAATCTCTGTAATCCTTACCGTTACGATACCATTTAGAATTATCTTCAAACATAATATCTAAACAACGATCAATAGTACCAGACGTCCAATCAGACAGCTTACCTAAGTTTGCTCGCTCTTGAAACAATAATGTATTTAATTTAAATACTGCATCATCTTGTGACCATGGGATATAGAGACATTCACGATCATTAGCAAATGTTTCGGGGAATGATCTATATGCAGGATACAAACAATTTGTACCAAGTGCATCTGCTTCTGATGCTGTATTACTTACCCAATCCTGTAAGGCACAATTAAACAATACTCGAGAATCGCCTAACAATTCATAGTATTCATTCTTCTTAAGATTCTCATAGATTTTAAAATTATGAGTCTTTTCCAATGCTCTCGCGCGAGTCAAATACTTTTCGTTGTTACTACGTAAAGGTCCGCCTGATAGAACAGCAAACTCTACATTAGGATTAATTGTATGATAACGCTCAATTAAATCCATAAAGAAATCAGGTTGTTTTTCTTGATCGAATCTTGCAGCAAATACTACACGAAGTTTACGATCATTAAAAGGAATACGAGTTGCTACACGACCACGAACTTCATCTTTATCAAATGCAAGTCCAGAGATATTAAAGATTGGTGCTTCCCATCCTGCAATTTTCATATGGGCAACCATCTCTTCGTTAGAAGCAAGTACACCTGTAACAAATTGATCTGTCATCTTTTCATATAGACCCATCCACTTCTGCATGTCCCATACGTGAACAAAATCATCTGGATCAATTGTTTGTGCAAGACAACGAACAAAGATTCGAGGTTGATACTCAAAACTTACTTGATCCATAATATAGGGCAATGCTTCTATACCAGGTGTGAACATATCTTCAAAAAAGATCGTATCCTGCCAAGTAATTTCACCAGCTTTCATCTTCTTAATAAGATTAGCCATCTGCGTCAACGAATAATAACTACGCCCGTGCGCATCAAGTACTTGACCTGTAACGATTGCTTTAGAGTCATCTAAAATATCGCCATGAATTACTTCATAATCAATACCTCTGCGTTTAAATGCAGCTTCGCTCCATTGTTGTAATTGCAAAGTATAACGACCTTCATAGGGTTCTAAACCCATATAATATAATTTACTCACCGGCTATCCTTTCAAAACTAATTCTGCAACCATTTTCGCCGTCTTCTGATACTTCAATCGTATAATCTCGATCAGGCCATTTTGCATAACACTTATCATAAAGATCACATGCCATCATTTCGCAAGATTTATAATCTAACTGTAACGTACCATCTGAATACCATCTTTCCATAATACGTTTTGCTTGAATAAATTCAACATCTCGATCATCGTGAAACACTTCCATCTCCACACGGAAATGAAAAATGTGTCTATGCGGTGTTCCTAAGAATGAAACATCCAGCCAATCGCCTGTTGCTAATTTAGGATCAGTTGCAGCTTGTGGGTATTTATGAATACCTTCTTTTTGAAAGGTAACCCAAATAGAACTTTTCTTTTTAATTAGTTTACTGTGTATAATTGTATCTGTAAAAAATACTGGTTCGTCTGAAATAATATCGGTCATGCAAATAAATCCTCAAGTGAAACTGGTGGTTGTGTGTTAACTGGTTCGGAATCCATATGTTTGCCTACATTCTTTTCCCAATGCTCAAAGTCAGCTAGTGTTTTAACATCAAATAATGTAGCATATTCATTCTCGCAATCTTTTTCTCTGCAGAATTTTAAAAACAATTCTTTTGATTCTGTTAAAGCATTTACATCATGTGTAAAATTATGTACGTTTGTTAAAATAAAAGCAAGACGTGCCCGCATAATATCTACAAATTGTCCACCTTGTTCTAAGTGAACACCTACACCTCTATTCATCAAGATGTGATATTCTTCAGGGGTATAATTTGTACCACAAACTGTATTAATTTCTGTAGTAACTGTTCTATAAATGTTGGAATATTCTCTACCCATTTTTACAGATGTTCCGCCATATGGTGTGCCGGCTGCCTTTTTAGCAAATGAGAAGTAAAACAATCCATTATCCAATGACATAGAATGGGTTGTTGAGTCATATGAAATATCAATGCCTTCATACAGACCAGATTGGCTAAAACAAATATAAGGAAGAATACGACGTAATGCACCTACACCCAATACGTGTAAATGAAATGGTCTTGTGTATGGCATCTGCGTAACATAAAATGCTCGTTTAACATCTTCTAACTGACCCATGCCTAGAGCAGCTGATCCCATAGCAAGCCCACCGATACGATGATGTAGTGCAGGGGTAATTTCTTCTAACACGAGTTCTGCCCACCGAGAATAGGATTTTTGAGAAGATCCCTGCATAATAACAAATGGTCTACATTTACTACCCATCTTATCAAATGTTTCGATTTGCGCCTTTACATTTCGACCTGTTTGTCTAGCATACTCATCAAAATTATCCATGTCTGCGTATCTACGCTTAGTGTCAATCTTAGATGATACGCCACTTGTAGAAGTTGTCTTAACAGGAATCTCGTCAAATGACATACCTATATCGGCATATTGACCTTGATTCAAGTAAACTTTTTCTCTTACATCTGAAGTATTTTTTAGACCTCGAGTAATGATCTGCAACCCACCAGAGTCGGCATGAATGTTATTAATTGAGGGGCGAAACTTTTGTAGCTTAGGTCCAAAGTTCTTTTCGGTAAAACCATTATACAATAATGAGAATGTATGGTTATTCTGATTGTGACATACTCGAGCAATCATGTCGAGCATCATTTCTAATACTACAGGGTCATTACATTGTTCTGCACCCAAGCGTAAATATGCTGGGCCAGAAATTACGTATTCATATGTTCTCATGCAAACAGGCTTTCTAATGAAGAAGTTGCTTCTTCTTTTGGTATAAAATTAGGATCTTTAGATAGGTATGTGTCGTTGTCTGTGTAAATTATATTATATTTAGACTTATTTGTCAATATGCTTTTTACATCGTCGATAGCCAATTGTGTCCTATTTAGGATACGAATAAACTCTGCATATTTGATTTCGGAATAATCATTAATTTTTGCAGAATCGGATCGTGCTAATGCTGTTTGGGTATAATCATTCAAAAACTTTTTCCATCTATCAGATGTTTGGAAATCCAAATGTTTAATATATTGCAATGCATTGTGGTTACGATCTTTTCTGTCTGCATTGTATTCAGCCTTCAATGCTTCACCTACTTCATTTAATGGCAAACGAATATAATATTTGTTGTCAAAATTTGTGACCCATTCAGATTTGTCAATAACAATACAGGGCATATGACCTAAACATTCAAAAAATGTGAATGGATAATTTTCTCGCAATGAAGGATTAAAGTGAACCTTTGCAGATTTAATAAAATCTACTTTTTCTTTGCCCACAATACTGGCTTTAATTTCATAATCAGTTATGCCAAGTTCTGCAAGACGAGCTTCGAATTTCTTTTTGCCATTAGCATTAGTCATAATTTTTGCAGGCAATCCTGTTTCTTTAATTACCTTTAAAAATGCTTCTGGATTTTTACGATCTTCCCAACGACCAATATACAATACACCTTTTCTTTCAGGATAATCGCTTGTGAGTAATTCTCTTTCAGACATAGGCATACTTAAATGTTCTACATTTGCCCCGCCATTGTTTTTAATTTCGGTTACATTACGAGGGGATTGTGTGCCAATATAACAATTCTCAAGGTTCATTAAGTTATTAAAAAACTCATTACAGCTTTCTAAAAACACACCTTTAAATTTTCTCGTATCACGGAATACCATGCTTTCTTCATGCGTGTAAAGAACTACTGGGATGTAATTATTAAGATCAAAACTTAATACTGCAGGCATTGCTTCTAAAGAATTACAAACAACCATATCATAAATGTTAGTATGAAACGCATTCATAACAGCATCACGGAAGTTAATCATCTTTTCAAAGTTAATTGAATCTGTAAATGCAAATGTGCCAGTATGATTTTTATATGACAAAGCATTTTTTGGCGCAATTAAATTTGCACCCAATGATTCAACTAATTTAGCAAAATCATTTGTTGTGGGTTTGTCTGTAATAATATCAACCTTCCAGTTAATTTTATTTGCCATCTCAACAAACCCTTTGGCAAATTGACCAATGCCGCCATGTGGTACTAAATGTTGGTCACTGATACAAAACGCAATTCTCTTTTTATAAGTTTTCATACTAAATCTTTAAACATATTTTTGCGACCTTCTTCGCCTACAAGCAAATCAAATACTTCTTTAACTCGTTGTAGCATAGCGCAATTAAACATTAATAAATCTCGCCTATCATCACACATATAAATTTGTTGATCAATTGGCCGAATTAATTCTTCCATTCTTTGCTGGACATTTGTCATTCAATCTCCAAGGATTTTAATTAAATGTTTTGTCTGATGCATAGCATCATCTAACGCATTATGATATGTGCCTTCTCGTTTATCCTCAGGAATCCAATTGAACATTGCTTTAGCAGTTCTGTAGCAACGATCGTCCCAGCATTTCCAGGGTGGCTCTCTTCCTGTGATAAAGTACGCGTTGCCTAAAATAGTATTATCAAATACTGCACCATTACCCCAAATAGGTAAGCTTTTAGGGCCAAACCACAATTCAAACTTATCAAGAGCTTCTTGTAATGAGATATTATTTTTAGTCAATTCTCGTAATGCATCTTTATTTTGTTTAGACCACCATGCAACAGTATCCTTGGAGATATGCATTCCAGCTTCTTTACAGCTAGCAAGATCAATGGTGCAGTAAAATGTATCTATAATTTTACTACCTTCAAATTTTACTGCACCAATCGAACAAATTGCTGCGTGTGATCTTGTTGACATTGTCTCCAAGTCAACCATTACATTAATTGTCATTTACATCCTTGTCTTGCAATCTGATAAAATTCATTTCTTACTTCTGGGTGATTTTTAAATCCGCCACCCAATCGAACTGTAACTGTAGAGCTACCAGTATCTTCAACACCTCTCGATTTAACACAATAGTGTTGTGCATCAATCAATACTGCAACATCTTCAGTATCAAGAATAAATTGTAGTGTGTGGAAAATTTGTTCTGTTAAACGTTCTTGAATCTGTGGTCGTTTACTGAAATATTCAACAATACGATTAATTTTACTTAGACCAAGTACTCGTTGTTTAGGAACATATGCAACAGTTGCTAATCCATCAATTACGACAAAGTGATGCTCACAATTAGATTGTACATTAACATTGCGTTCTACAACCATTTCATTATAATGCATTTTGTTGTCAACAGTTGTGCATTTAGGGAATGCTTCATAATCGAGTCCCCAAAAGATTTCATTCACATACATCTTAGCAACACGCTTAGGTGTTTCGATAAGACTATCATCTGTAAGATCAAGTCCGAGTGTTTTCATAATATCTGTAAATAAAGATTCGATTACATCGATCTTACCCTTACGGTCAATTACTTGCCCAGTCTCCTTAATAGGTGTTTCGACACCAACCTTAACTAGATGTTCGTGAACTTTAAGACCCAATTCGGGGTCGCATTTTGTTTTGTTATATGACATTTTAGAATCCTTCCTAACACGGATATGATATTTGAAATTTGTTACCTTTGTGTAACATTGTTATTTATATTTGGGAAGATTTTCAGCAACCCATTCTTCTTCACCTACATATGTGGAACAACGATTTAATTGCCGTTGTGCTTCCCATAATACTTCATACAATTTTTGTTTATACGCAAATTGATAAAAACCATCCATATACTTATCGTTGGCCTCAAAGCCATATCTTTTAACTTGATCTAAAGCACTATTTGACATTATGTTCCCCACGCGTTTTTAAACAATGGTATTTGGAGTCTATCTGAGTATCTCCAACCTTTTCGCATTGCGAGTTCTGCAACATTCCTATTATTAATAGAGTACAACTGCTCAGTGCCGCCAAGAGGCATAATATAAACAGGACCCGTAAAACCAGCTTTACGATATGCATTTACTGCTTCTTCTGCTTCTTCTGCATCTTGAGATGATGCGATTACAAATTTAAGATATGTGTATCCACACCATTCATAACCTGCTACAATTTCAGGACAAATTGCATCTTCCCATTTTTCACCTGATACAGATAATTTAGGAGAAACTGAAAATGTTAACGCATCAACTCCTCTTTTAGTTAATCTATTTTTATTACTCAATGTCCAATTTAAAAGATATTGTTTAAATTCGGGTGTCAATGCTTGTGTACCATTTGTCTCAAATGTTAGTTCTTTTAATGCTAACATTTTTGGATGATCTAATAATTCAGGATATTGTTTTTGCCAACCCAATAATGGTTCACCACCTGTAATTACAAGATGTTCGTCTTCCCACCTCTTGTGCGGTAATATATCCATAATTGTATCGGTAATGCTATCAGTAGAGAGTACAGGGCTAAGATGCTTAAACCGAGGATCCCAAGAAGCATAAGAGTCACAACCTGTATGAACAAGAGGAAGATCTCTATAGTTTGTAAAGCTATCAGCTTTAATCGCAATAACATTTCTTTCATCGCTTTTTTCACCCTTTGCCATCCCAAATCCGTCGCAAGTAAAGTTGCAACCGAATGTTCTCAAGAAAACGGAAGGTACTCCCATGTACCTGCCTTCGCCCTGAATACTATAAAATAGTTCTGATATTTTCAATTTTGCCATTATATCTCCGAGAATTTATACTATATATTATATAGTGTTTAGTCATCAAGGTCAAGCGGATTTTCGATATCATCTCGAACTTTTTTAGCCTTTTTCGGAATACTCATTACCCGTTTTTCAATATCAATAGTATCCATTTGTCGTTTCAAATAATCTAAGAATTGTGATCCAAATTCGCCATCTTGCTCTTGAGAGATTAAGGCATCAATATCCATATTCTCAATCAATTTATATTTGGTTGCTTGTTGTTTCTTTTCTTTTTGGATTCGTCTAATGAATGCAAAATAGATAACTTGCGTGTAATATGCAAATGGATTTGAAGATTTTGCAGGATCAAATTTAGCAACAGCAGTTAAGCAATTTTCAATGCCATCAGATATCATATCATCTTTAAAAGTATAATTAATAAAATTAGACTTATAAGAAAGATGTGTTGCAATCTTAATAAAGCATTCACCAATGTATTTAGAAACAATAGGAGGATCTTCGCCTTTTTCGGCTGCTTCAACTACACTTTGTCTATAGTCAATTAATGCTTGCAAGAATTTTTTATTGTCAACATAATGTGACGACACTTGCATCTTTGGTTCAGTGGATGAGGCGTCCGCGACGTTTAATGGTGCTTTGGCTGTTTTCATAGTTAGTTTCTTTTTCAATTTCAGAGTTATCAGATTCTTCTTCAGTATCTTCAGATGTTTCGGCAATTAAGTCTGCTTCTTTACGATCATGTACATACTTTATATAACTGTCTTTAAGAGTTTCCTTAATATCGGCGGCAACCACAATATAGTGTGCTGGTATTTCATAAAAATCGCCTTCAGCAAGAGACATCCAAGGAGACAAAGTATATGATTCCATTATACCCGAACCATATGGCACTCGTATTTGATTGAGTATCATAGGGTCTTGTACAAAAATACTGTCTTTATCTTTTAATGATAAATTTTCTTCAGTTTTACAAACTATATCGTCACCTGTATTAAGTTTTAATAGCTTATATGCTTGGTTCATTGTAGTGGTACTTTTATTAGTTTATATTCAAAATGTTCATCGTTATAGATTTTGATTCGTTCTATCATGTGTAATAAAGTATAATTCTTTTTAGATTTCCAGGTCAAATCATCGCCTATATCATATAAGTTACAACTACTTTTAGTTTCACTTGTTCTTAATCCCCTGCCAATAGATTGCAAATTCCTAATACGAGATTTAGAGGGAGATGCAAAAATAATATTATGTAGGTTTTTAATATTTATTCCTGTTGAGAAAGTTCCATACGATGCTACTATTATAGCATTATTTTCCTTTTCTGTCAATGCTCGAATTTGTTCTCTTTGTTCCGTATCTGTTCCACCGTAAACAAAAAATACCTTTCGATTTTCAGCTTTATCATTAATCATTTGATATAGATTTTTACCGTGTTTTTCAACATACTGAAATAGTACAAGACTATTACCTTCTTGCTTAAGAGTCAAATTACGGATAAACTTATTTCTCGGTTCATGCTGTACCAGAAAATCCATTTCTTCTTGATATGTTTTTCCTTTAAGTGCTTTTTTAATCTCATCCGAATAATCTAATATTAGATTATAAATTTGCAGATCGGCTAATGTTTTGCTAGCAATAAGTTTCTTAGTTGTAGTAACTTTATAAACAGGACCAAATAATCCTTCAAGAACTAATTTGTGTGTCTGTGTTCCATCCAATGTTCCAGTAGTACCTACACGATAAGGCGCGCCAGGGCATTTATTTAAAATACCTGTTAAAGATTTAGCTTTAAACAAATGCGCTTCATCTCCATAAATTGCCTGAAAGTCATCAAAGAATTTTTTAGGTAATTTATATAAAGATTGCCAAGTACTAATAACAACATCATATTCATTAGATTTTTCATGTCCTCCGTAAATACGATGGCAATGATTAGAAGTTTTCCATCCATTTAAACAAGAGTAATCCTGAAAATCAGAATACATCTGTTCAACAAGAGAGGTAGTAGGAACTAAAATTAATTGACGCCTACCTTGTTTCTCATGCCAACGCATTACGCAATAAATGATATATGACTTACCCGAACCAGTTGGAGATAATAACAAACGTCTGCCATCACTGATTGCTTTGTAGATAGCATCAATCTGATAATCTCTCATTTCGAGAGGTTCACCCTTGGAACCAATATTAAGTTCTTTTACAAACTCTTTTACTTCTTCAAGGGTACAGGTATCGGCTGTATGAACATACTCAGAATAATCTACAGTATAATCACGTTCTTTAGCAAAGTGTTCTACATAGTCTTTTAACCCAACATATAACTCTTTAGTGAACATCGAAAAAAGACGCACCTTTCCATCCCACATACGAGATTTATAAAGTGGGTGAAATTTTGCACCAGGAACCTCAAATGAGAAATGATCGTTCAATTCTTGAGCAATTGAAGGTTCAGCATCAACATTTAAGTATACTTCGTTCTTTTTTCTTATTCTTATATCAGGCATCTTTGACCATTCCTATATTTCCAGCAACAGAAATTCTAAATTCATCACTTGTAAAGAATGGTGAAACAGCGTGTTGTAACCATGCTGGAAAAATTACCATTTTACCTTCGTGATATTTATCTACCGGAATAATATGTTGTTGTATCTGAGAACCTACAAGACCCCAGGTATTTTCACTAGTCATTTCGGGGATACAATTACTATAAAAATAACTAAATGCAGGGGCCCTTTTTTGAAATGCATACGCAGTCATTGGATTTTTTAATTCATTATCTAAAGAATAAGGTATTTTTACCCAGTAAACAAAACTCAAAAGTCCTTCATGGCAATGTACAGGATTATACTCATGTTTTTGTTGAAAATTTATCCAGACTGAAGGCATTACTGTATTTTTAGATCCAACTCCAAGTAATTCAGCATCGCTTTCCTGTATTTTAAATTTTTTATTAGCTAATTCGTGCTGGTGATTAAATTTAAAATATTCGGGGACGGCTACACTTAAAAAGTCATTTAATTCTTCGGTTACGCAATTTAAATTATATTCGTGTTGTATATTGCCCACTAAACTATAATTATATGGCACTGCATCTTCAAAATTAGAATTAATTAGTCTTACACATTCTTTTTTGGTTTTTTCTTGTATGTTTAAAGGTACATCACAAATCATATACCCCAATGATTGTAACGAAACATATTTCATTTGAATATTTTGTTCTCGCATCACATTAATCCATTCGTAAATTTAGTCCATTCAATACTATTTTTTATATCCCATGTTCTACTATTCAATGATCTAATAATTTGTTCAAGCTGATACATGACAGTTTTAAAATACTCAATCTTATCTTGTAAGATAATCAAGTCTGAATCTACCTGAAGAAATTCATCCATTTCATTCTTTAATGGTTTATTGCCTTGCCATTGATCCCAACCTTCGTCAGACAATTCTAGCTGAGTCATTTCTCCTCTAAAATATTTGTACTTTTTGCGGCGAAGGTTTAAGTAGTCAGACTCAGCCTTACGTAAATTAAGCCGAGTAGATGATAAAAAATTTAAATACTTAGAATGTAAAGTAGGTGTGCGAGCAGATTCATGTCCAAGATTTGTTTCGTCAATCTTACAATCATCTGCCCACATTTCCTGCAGGTCAGATAATTTCATTGATTATCCAATTTGAATAATTTGTGCTGGATTACCTTGGAAGTTAAATGATCCAAAGTGATTCAATGAGATAGTTGGGTCAAGCCAAATGTCACCACCGATATCTTGCCAGCGTCTGCTGAATGTGTAATCTTCTGACAAGTAACGACGATCTTTAGGATCAATCATTGTGTCAAAGAATGCATAGAAGAAGTCTTGCAAATCTGGAGGAGTATTCAAATCATTGTTATACTTCAACTCAGGATAAGCAGCAATCATCTTATCAATTGCTTCACGCTTGATCATCATAAATCCTGTAGCGCCATCGTGTAAACGAATTACGCCATTTTCAATAGCAATTTGTTTGCTACCTGGATTAAGGAATTTAAAGTTAATAGCATAGTCGCTACCTGAAGATGCAATTGCTCCGTCAGCCATTGGTTCATCTTTTTTGCTAAGAACCATATCGCGAATACGCTGCCAGTTAACACCCTTCTTAGGATATGCGCCAACGCAAACTTCTTTGTTGTGTGCAAGTAATTTTAAAACGTCTTCAACTTGGAATTCGATATCTGCATCAATAAACAATAAGCGAGTATAGTTGCTTTGTAGAAAATAAGCAACCAACACATTGCGAGCACGAGTAACTAAAGACTCATTTGCAATTGTACCAAATGCGATTGGAATTTGGTGTTGGTTAAAGAATGTCAATGTACGAACCATTGATCTGAAATATGCTTCTGTAAGCATACCACCGTAACAAGGGGTCGCAATAAAGATTTTTTCTTTACGCAATTCTTCAATGTTAATTTGTAACTGCCCTGGTTGAGCTTGTTGCTGTTGCGGGGCGGCCGCCGGTTTGTTAAATTTTGGAACCGGAATTTTTGGAATGTTTTTCAATCCAGGTTTGTTATTATTAGCCATAAAATCTCCATATTAATTAAATTTGCTCCACCTCAAAGTATGTATATTTAAAGGAAGCGATTGCAGTAAAGTACTCAACACTAGCAGAAGCAATATCAAAATCCAAAGCTTCTAAAGACACTGGGAACAAGTCTTTATATATTATATTCACCTTAGGGGTATTTGTCGAGTCTAAAATCGATAAAGTACCATCCGAGTATGCCAAAACTTCTTTTTCGCCCTTTGCGTTGGTTACGAGTGGGAACGAACTTGGTCTATTTGCAACAAATGATCCAAATTGATTGTAATCTTTAGGAAAACCAAGAGCCACTAACCATGTATATAATTCTAAGTAATTTGACATATCTTCGGAAATTAAAAATCTAATAGTAAAGTCTCCGAAATTCAGTTTATCGCCAATGCGAGGAATATCAGTAAACGGTGTTGGTTGCACTGCAAATCCCAATGCCAATTGCGGTAAGTTTGCTGATTGGCAAGTAAACGATACACCTGGTATATCCTTTATTGAAAACTTAAACGCGTTTGGTCTTAGGTAATCATTTGTTTTTGGCAGATTCCTAAAGTAGTTCTGTTGTAAAACATCTATATTTGCAGTATACATTTAACATTCCTTTTACTAACATTAATATTTATAAGGCAAAAAAAGGGGGAATTTCTTCCCCCTTTTAAACAGTCTGTGACTGTACCGATCTTAATGCCGGTTTAATATATGTAAAAATTACATTAAGTTCAATACACGTGTGCGACGATAGTACTGATTACGGTCAGCCGTAAATGTGTCTGCATCATTTGTATAACCGTCTGATTGTACTACGTATGGGTTAGCAATTAAACCATAACGTGTCTTGAAGCCAATCTTTGGCTGGAAGCTGTTAGGATCAACTGCACGAACCATTTGTAGAGGAACATATGGGCAGTAGAACATACCTGCGTCATAAGGAGAAGAACCCTTATAACCAACCATGTAGAACTGATTTGCTGCACCTAGGTTGCTGGAATACGGATCAATGTAAACTCTGTAGCGACCATTCAATACACCTGCGAATGTGTTACCTGTGTCATCAACATTTAAGTTTGTAGACAACGCTGGAGTGTAGTCTAGAACACCAGACATAGCTAATGCACTTGCAACGTCTGCAGAGCAAACGATGAAGTTACCTTTACCACGACGTGTGTCTTGAGCAATGTGATTAGCATCGCGCTCAATGTTAAACAATAGACCTTTGAAACGCTCAACAGACCAACGTCCATTAGAGTCAACGTCTAAGTCGAATGTACCAGCAGATGCTGTAGCTGGTGAACCTGGCTTAGCAACTTTGTAAATTGTACGAACAACTTCACGATTAATTTCAAACATAAATTCTTGTGACAAGATGTTTGATAATTCTGCTTCAGCGTCAAGACCGTGAATAGCTTTCAAATCTTGTGCTAATTCAACTGTGTATTCTGCTTTCAATGCACGTGATTTTGCAGTAACTGTTGTCTTATCAATAGAGAAAGACATTTCGTTGAACGCTGCAGAACCAGAAGTACCTAATGCTTCAGCTG